>MPMB02116137.1_pt1 | contig 72278 bp, 59 predicted proteins | sample 1617371 | NCBI WGS metagenome assembly MPMB02 (sample SAMN05944808, study PRJNA350692) | marine metagenome | biome: marine; feature: ODZ; material: water; isolation source: 300 m water sample filtered on 0.2 um supor filter | place: Pacific Ocean | collected 2012-04-08 | depth 300m m
AAGAATACAAAACCAGCGGTATTAATAATGGCTTAAAAACAGGAGGTTATGGCGCGCCCGAAGGGATTCGAACCCCTGACCTCTGCCTCCGGAGGGCAGCGCTCTATCCAGCTGAGCTACGGGCGCGTTGAAATGGATTAAACTGCGGGTCTATAGATAAGGGCTGCCTGATACCTATACTCTGATCAGCGCAAGCTGACTAAATTACAAACTGATCGGCGCAGTCCATTCTACATGAGCTCTTGCAGGGCTTCGCCTAATCGTTTATTTCGATCTTCTCGCGCGGAGCGTCCTCACAGATCCATATTTCCTTTTGGGCTTCTTCGTTCCAGCCTCCGTAATGGGCATCGTTTGCGCCGTCAGGGCAGGTTTTCGCAACCCATGCTTCAACGCTTAAGCCCTCCTCACAGGCTTTGCACTGTGGCACCAGGCCCCGACAACACGCTCTTGGAATCTGGCAGTCGCATGATTTTGGTTGGGCGCAACCTGACACGAATAACACTGACAAAAGCACACAGCACAAGCCTTTGCGCCAGGCCATAATCGGATGAATAGTCATCTTCGGTTAATCAAGATCAGAAACTGGGCATCGCAGTAGCTCAGTCGTGATGAGATCATCTTAGTCATCATGCTTTATGCCACCCCTGCCGACATGATGCACTGAAGTGATGTTTACGTGCCTTAATGTCGCCAATGCCTACACATCGCGCAAGCGTTCTTCAATCTGCGCCTTGTTCTCGCCCGGCACAGCAAGCGTGATGTCCTGCTCAAACAGCTCTCCATCGGCCGTTAGCAGGGTCACCGTAAGGTGCGCTTTATATTCTTTATTGCCAATCATCTTTTCCTTTTTTTTCCGACGAGTTTTCCAGCAAGTCCTGTGCGGATTACGAGCGCATCGCCAGCGACGCTGCACAGGCAAAGTGTCTGGCTAGATCCTCCAGACGACAGTGCGCGTTAAGTCCACTGGTATGAGGCATGAGGTATACCGGCCGACAACCAACCTGGCTGGCTTGAACGCCGGCCTTGGCTTTGGCATCCACTATGTTTCGCCAACCACCCAAACCGACAAAGCAGACTGCCCTGGGAGACAGCCATTGTGCAAGACGAGTCACCCGTGCAAACCCCTCCTGGTATTCCTCGGCACTCACCTCGTCTGCACGGCGGGTGGTACGACGGACCAGATCTGTCATACCTAAACCATGGTGACGCAAGGCGTGCCAGGGATCCCGGTCAATACTTGCAATACCGGCTTGAAGGGCCGCCGGCCAGAACCGGTTACCCGGTCGGGCATAACCGATGCCTGTGTCTGCTGAATACGGGCTTGGGTTCAAACCCACAACAAGTAATTTCATGCCCGAACCGACAGTATCGGGCAGGCTGTGTAACCGTTCAAGCGTGAGATATGCGACTTCCTTTTTATAAAGAACTGGCCCTATTGAAGCGAATCCGGCACCGATCGCAAGGTCGAGGGCCAGCTGGCTACCCCAACCAGGGGTCGGACGGGGGTCCAGCGCCGCGCGGACTACAACCCCGACAGGAAGCAATCGGTGCTGATCCGCGAGCGCGAGCGGAAGATGCCTGGCAGAGCGTCGATTACCCAGGCGAATCCTGGGAAACTTTTCTCCTTTAGTCATGGGCTTGTGACTCATTGCGGGCCATCCAGGTTAATGATTCCCAGTTTTGGAACTCGGAGCCATTTTTTTAAGTATAATTCCGCGCTTTATTAAGGATGTCCACTGAGGGCAATCATCTTTTTTCTGTTTTGGGAACGGAGGGCGACCCGCATGGCAAGCAATATCAGCGATCAGCAGTTTACCAAGAGTTTTATCATTTTCGTTGTACTGGGCGTCGTGCTGACGCTGTTTCTGGTTTTTCTAGGCAACCTGAATGCCGGCACGATCACCGACCGTGTCCGTGGTGAACGAAACGAAATGGCCCAATCGGTCAGCGACTCTAACAGCTTGCAGCCCGTTGGGCAGATCAGCGTAGGGCAACAACCGGAACCCGCTTCCCAAACAACCCAGGTAGCAGCGGCCACCCCGACTATCGACGGGGCCAGCGTATATCAATCCGCCTGTATGGCTTGCCACGCCGCTGGTGTAGCCGGTGCTCCCAAGACGGGTAATGCCGGTGTATGGTCAGATCGAATCGCCCAAGGCACCGAAACACTTTATAGCCGCGCCATTGGTGGATTCCAGGGCAAATCCGGCATGATGCCGCCAAAAGGCGGCAACATGGCGCTATCCGATGATGAGGTTAAAGCGGCAGTCGACCATATGATTGCTCAGTCGCAGTAACAAGGCTTCTGCCAAAATGTAAAAGGCCGGCTTTGCCGGCCTTTTTGTTGCGTACTCGAACGCAACAGCAGTTAACTGAACGCATTGAAAGCAATAATAGTCTGAGTGTCGCGAATACCGTCCAGAGTTTGAAGTCGCAGATTCACAAAGTGACCGGCGTCTTCTCCATCGCTGATGTAACACTTGGCAAGCAGGTCATAAGGCCCGGAGATTGAATAAACCTCCGACACGCCCTCTACCTCGACCAATGCCTGGGCAACCTGATAAGAGCGCCCCAGTTCGCACTTCACTTGAACAAAGATCGTCTGCATGACCTTCTCCTATTTAATGCTCAACAGAAAACTTTTGGGTGTAGGCAGCGAGTTCCTCCAACTTGGCATACCCTGCCCCGCTTTTGAGGATTTCACGGGCACGCTCAACCCCATCTTGCAGTGAATCGGCAAGGTCAGCCGCATAAATGGTCGCCCCTGCATTCAGAGCCACCATGTCGGCCGCACTGCCGTCGGCCCCCCTAAGTGCTGAACGAATCAAAGCCAGGCTCTGGATTGAATCTGCCACTACCAGATCATCCAGCGATTGACGTGCAATCCCGAATTCTTCCGGTTTAATCACGTAGTCCTTAATGCCTCCATCACGCAGTTCGCTCACCCGGGTGTCGGCGGCAATGCTTATCTCATCCAGGCCATCATCCGAGCAGGCGACCAGCGTATGCACGCTACCCAGGTTGGCAAATACCTCGGCCAGCGGGCGGACCCAGGCCTGATCAAAAACACCCACCAACTGCCATCTGGCCCCAGCCGGGTTGGTCAAAGGACCGAGCAGATTAAACAAGGTGCGGATACCGATCTCACGGCGCGGGCCGATCGCATGGCGTGTCGCGCCGTGATGGGTAGGGGCAAACATAAAGCCTAAGCCCACCGCATCGATGGTCTTGCCGACCGCTTCAGGGCTGAGCGCAATATTAACCCCAGCTGTCTCAAGCACATCAGCACTGCCGGAATTTCCAGTGGCCGCACGATTGCCGTGCTTTGCCATGGTTGCCCCGGCGGCGCAAGCGACCAACGCTGCCGCGGTCGAGACATTGAACAGGCCAGCACCATCGCCACCGGTACCCACCGTGTCGGCAACCCGATCTGCCTTAACAGTGACAGTTGCGGCAAACTCTCGCATTACTGTTGCGGCGCCTGTCAGTTCTTCAACCGTCTCTCCCTTGATATGAAGCGCCGTCAGCACAGCGCCAATCTGTGCTGGGGTCGCATCGCCCTGCATAATAATACGCATTACTTCGCCCATCTGGGCGCTTGTGAGATCCTGACCTTGTGAAAGAGTGCGTGTCGCTTCTTGTAAATTCATCATCGGTGTCTGCGCGCCTTCAAAATACTATTTGCCTCAGGGCAGTAAAACGCTGGCGCCGGTAGTGCGTCGCCCCTCCAGATCTGCGTGCGCCAACGACGCATCTGACAGAGCATACTCCTGATTAATATCGGCCTGCACTGCACCACTTTGCATCACCTGGAATAACTCGCCCGAACAATGCTCCAGGCTTGACCGATCCGCCGTGTAGTCGAATAAACCCGGTCGGGTCAGGTAAAGGGAGCCTTTTGCAGCGAGCACGGAGGGATCAAAAGAGGGTACTTTGCCCGAGCTTTGACCAAAAAGTGCCAGAGTCCCGCGCCGCTTAAGGCAATCCAGACTGCCTTCAAAGGTATGCTGACCCACCGAGTCGTATACAACATCCACACCGACGCCATCGGTAAGTTCCCGGACCCGATCTACAAAATTCTCACGGGTATAAACAATAGTATGGGTGCAGCCGTGAGCCGTGGCCAGTTCCGCTTTCTCATCTGACCCAACCGTGCCGATGATAGTGACACCCAGATGTCGTGCCCACTGGCAGGCAATCAGGCCAACCCCTCCAGCGGCAGCCTGAAAGAGGATAGTATCTTTGGATTTAAGCGCTACAGTACTTCTTAGCAGATATTGCACCGTCATACCCTTTAGCATCATTGCGGCGGCGGCGGATTCTTGAATGTCCGGGGGCAAGTGCACCAATTTTTCTGCGGGTATAAGCCGTACCTCAGCATAGGCGCCCAAGGGGTGCGCTGCATAGGCTACCCGATCCCCTTCGGCGAAACCTTCCACCCCTTCACCAATCGCCTCTACTGTGCCCGCCCCCTCAAGACCGGGGGTAAACGGTAACTGTGGCGATGGATAAGCGCCCGTACGGAAATAAACATCGATAAAATTCAGCCCAACTGCACTGTGACGCAGTCGAACCTCGCCGGGGCCTGGATCGCCAACCTCCACTGACTCCCAGCGCATCTCATCCGGGCCGCCGGTCTGGTAAATCTTAATAGCATGACTCATGTTTGAGCTCCCCTTATCCACCATAAAACGCTTTTTCACCCAACTCTTTTAGCCATAACGTCGCCTCATCCGCGCGACCTTCAGGCTCCTGACTGACACCGGCGTCCACTATTTCGCCCACAAAAACGAAGTGATCGCCAGCCTCTATCGAATCTATCAGGCGACACTCACAGCAACAGCCACCAGCGGCGGCGTAAACGACGCCTGAGTCATCCAATTAACAGTCGCAGCTGAAATATTCTGATCCTCGCTTTGGGCCGTCAAAATATACAACCCATATGGAATCATTCTCCGCGCTGTTTTCTTACTTGTTTCATCCACCGTATAACCCCTTTTAGTTAAATCCTAACGTTCGAACTATCTCATACCAAACCCGAAACCCAAACCCCGAATAAACTGTGCCGCTGCGAGAATACTCCCGGCTTAGTCGCCGAAGTCGCTTTCAACCTTAACAAAGGTGTCAGCGTAAAAACCGTTGAACTGTGTTCGACAGGCAGTGCCGTAAGCGCCGATACGGTCGAACTCGATCCAATCCCCCTCGGCAACATCGACCGGCAAGCTGATCGGGCGAGGAAAAATATCCAGTGAATCACATGTCGGCCCGTATAGCGTGTACTCTTTTGTCTGGGAAGCGAATGGTCTCGAACCGATCATTCGCACGGGCAACTGAAGGCCGAACTTTTCCTCGATAAAGCTTCCGTACATGCCGTCATTGAGATACAGCGCTTCATCCTTACGCAGGTGAACCTGGGTAATAAGAGATTCCCCGTCAACACAAAGCCCGCGCCCGGGCTCGCACAAAACCCGGCACTCTTCAGGCAACGCCAGCGTAGCTAAGCCCTGGCGAATCGCAACAAAATAATCGTCCAATTCCGCGCCTTGGGAGTTGAGATAACGACCTGGGAACCCACCACCCACATCCACACAAACTGGCCCCTCGCCAACCTGCGCAATCACCTGGCCGACAAGGTTCAGACCCATTTCAAAACCCTCAGCTTCCAGACACTGCGAGCCGACATGAAACGACAAACCATAACGGTAGCCACGAGCCAAGGCGTCACGCGCCAGCGCCGCCGCCTCGGGTACCGCTGCGCCAAACTTGCTGGATAATTCATATACTGCGCCCTCATAATAAACCTCAAGGCGCACCACGATGACCGTGTCAGGTCCTGGCGGGATAATCTGGGCAATCTTTTCAAGCTCTGCCGGGTGATCAATCACAAAATGATCTACGCCATACACCCTATGGGCTGAAAGAATAGCCGCCCGACTCTTGACCGGGTGCATGAAGTAGCTGGTGGCACCGGGCAACTGCTCCGATACCCGCGCCACCTCAACCAAAGAGGCGGTATCAAAATGGTGCACGCCGGCTGCAAAAAGTGCGTCCAACATATGCGGTTCAGGGTTACACTTCACCGCGTATAAGACGTCCCCGGGAAAGCCCTCGACAAAACGCCGGGCAACCGAATGAATCTTATGGGGGCGCACACAAAATATTGGGTAGCTCGGATCAAGATCTGCCACAACCGCCTCAGGCGAGGGGTAAATGGGTAGATCAGCTTTCTGACGTACAGGTGCACCCATGACGGACTCTGACACCCTCTCCTGGTTCGTGGCGTAAATTCGATTCTGACACAACCGTTCACCTAAAACCCATTGGCAACACAAAAACATAAAGCTGCAAAACCCCTGGGCCTGGCAGCACTGCAAGGCATCTTCGTGCTTGGCCACCTGTCTAACGACTGGTTACCTGCAGCAATCTGGCTGCTGGCGCCTGCCATCGGTCTGGCCTTTGACCTAAAACCCTCCGAGGTCGGACTGCTACTCGCCATTCATTCGATTGGTGCCTCGCTTGCCTATTTTCCGGCCGGTGTGCTGGCAGACCGGACACATTTGCAGGGGCGGCTGCTGCTCGGTACATTCTGGTGGGTAGCGCTCGGCTATCTACTGGCGTCGACAGCTCCGGGCTTTTGGTCGCTGGCAATCTTGCTGGCCATCGGCGGTATGGGCGATGCCGCCTGGCATCCGATTGCCACCGGAATACTGGTAAGGCAGATGCCCAGACAGCGCGGTCAGGCATTAGGAGTGCATGCCGTTGGAGGAACGCTGGCCGAGGTGCTCTCGCCACTACTGGTCGGTTTTCTGCTGGCTTTTCTGGATTGGCGCCAGGTGCTTCAGATTTCAGTGATACCCGCTGCCTTAATGGGAATTGCTTTCTTGTTTATTGCGCGCCGGATTCCGAGTCGACATGCCAGTACCGTCATATCGCGAGCTGATCTTAGTGCTTTCATTACTCAGTGGCACAGTCGGACCGGTTTGTATCTGATCGCTGGAATGGCCGCCTACAACATGGCTCTCATTGCCTTGATGACCATGTCACCACTCTTTATCCAGCGCGAGTTGGGATACAGTCCGGCGCAGGCGGGCATCGCCTTCGCGGCTGCCATGCTCGTGGGCTCCATTGGCCAGCCAATTGTCGGTCGGCTGTCGGATCGGCGGGGGCGCTTTGGAATCTTTGCTGTCAGTTCGGCGGTTGCTGCAGGTTTGGCTGGCACTGTAATCCTGTTTGATACCCCCGCGCTGATAATCACTCTGCTGACGATGGCAATGGCTGTGCTGGTAGCAATTCGATCAGGAGTCCTGGCAATGGCGGTGGATCACGCCGGTAAACATGAGGCTACTGCATTGGGCTTCGTCTTTGTGGTGCTCGACGGCGTTGGCGCCCTGGGTGCAGTGCTTGCAGGCCTGGTCGGAGATTTCAGTCTTGTGGCCAGCTTTGGGCTAGCCGGAGGCTTATCTTTACTCGCAGTGGGTTTTATTGCAGCCGCGCGACGCTGATCGCCAGTGACACTGGCGCAACTTAGCGTCATTGGTAGAACTCCTATATACTGTATAAATATACAGTATATAGAGAAAACACTGTGTCCGGCTATGCCGAACTACACTGCCTGTCAAATTTCAGCTTTCTGCGCGGCGCCTCACACCCTGCTGAACTGGTCCGCCGAGCTTTTGAACTTGGTTACCGGGCCCTGGCACTGACTGATGAGTGCAGTATCGCCGGCACAGTGCGGGCGCATATCGCTGCACGGGAGCTGGGCTTACAGCTCATCATCGGCAGCGAATTCACACTGGAAAACGGCAATAATCTGGTTCTGTTAGTAACCAATCGAGAAGGTTACCGCCACCTGACCCGGTTAATTACCCAGGCGCGCCAGCGTGCAGGCAAGGGCTCGTACTCCCTGAACATTGATGACCTTTGCACCAAGCGCCTGCAGAACTGCCTCGCCCTGCTGCCGTGTGACCCGACCCCAGCGCCAGCAAGTACTCTTACAGAGCGCTACCGGGCCCTGTCTTATCACGCCAAGCATATCCAATCATTAATGCCTGGGCGAACCTGGCTGACTCTCGAACAATTTAGTAACGGAGGTGATCAGGCACACCAAAAAGCGCTGAAAGTTTTGTCACAAAAAACAGGCGTACCCCTGGTTGCCACTGGCAACGTACACATGCACGTACGCTCACGCCAGACGTTACAGGACACTTTAACCGCGGTCCGACGCAGACAATCGGTGACTGAAATAAAGTATGACCTTGCGCCCAACGCCGAGCGTCACTTACGGACTCCAGTTGTGCTCGAGCGCATCTACCCGCGTACTTTGCTCAATGAGAGCGTAAAAATTGCCTGCCGCTGTGATTTCTCGTTGAATGAGCTGAACTACACCTACCCACGCAAGTTCATACCTGCCGACCTCACACCAACACAGTACCTGCGCCGGTTAACCAAAGCAGGCATGACGACACGCTGGCCTGACGGCCCATCGCTCAAAGTGGTTCAACAGATTGAACACGAACTGACTTTGATTAAGGAGCTCGATTACGAAAGTTACTTTCTAACCGTCTACGACATCGTTCGTTTTGCCCGCTCACAGGGCATTCTCTGCCAGGGCCGGGGCTCGGCAGCCAACTCAGCAGTGTGCTTTGCGCTTGGCATCACCGAAGTGAACCCGGCCCATATGGAGATCCTGTTCGAACGGTTTATCTCTCGTGAGCGTAATGAACCGCCGGACATTGATGTCGATTTTGAACATGAACGTCGAGAAGAGGTGATGCAGTACGTTTACCGGCGCTACGGGCGCGACCGGGCCGCTTTAACCGGCGCAGTCATCACCTATCGCCCACGCAGTGCAGTGCGGGATGTCGGGCGCGCCCTGAGTCTGTCCAAAGACCAGCTTGATCGCCTGGCCGGTAATCTTGCCTGGTGGCAAAACGGGAAGGTTGTACCCCAACGTGTGCGTGAGATCGGCCTGGACCCTAAGGGCCCGGTCCTGCGAAAGCTGCTGGCATTGGTCCAGGAGCTGGTTGGCTTTCCGCGCCACCTGTCACAGCACTCTGGAGGCTTTGTTATTTCCCATGAGCCATTGTGTGACCTGGTGCCTATCGAAAACGCAGCCATGGCAGATCGGACGGTAATCCAGTGGGATAAAGACGATATCGATGCGCTGGGTCTGCTCAAAGTGGACTGCCTGGCGCTGGGCATGCTAAGTGCGATTCATAAAGCATTCGATCTGCTCAAGCAGCATTGTGGCAAAACGCTGTCCATGGCTACGCTACCCCAGGAAGACCCCGCGGTATACCGGATGATCAGTCGTGCTGACACCGTAGGTGTTTTTCAGATCGAATCTCGCGCACAGATGGCTATGCTGCCCCGCTTACGGCCGCGCTGTTTTTATGATCTGGTCATCGAGGTTGCCATCGTCCGGCCGGGCCCTATCCAGGGCGACATGGTGCATCCCTACCTGCGGCGGCGTAACGGTGAAGAGCAGGTCACTTACCCCAGCGAAGCGGTCCGTGAGGTGCTCGAGCGCACGCTGGGAGTGCCTATCTTCCAGGAACAAGTCATCAAACTGGCGATGGTCGCTGCAGGCTTTACCCCGGGAGAGGCCGATGGCCTGCGACGTGCGATGGCTGCCTGGAAACGCCACGGCGGGCTTGGACATTATGAAACCCGATTAATTGAGGGCATGCGTGAACGTGGTTACAGTGAGGCTTTTGCACGGCGCATCTACCAGCAAATCCTGGGCTTTGGTGAATATGGTTTTCCCGAGTCCCATGCGGCCAGTTTCGCATTGTTGGTATACGTCTCGGCCTGGCTTAAGTGCCACCAACCAGCTGCATTTACCTGCGCTTTGCTGAACAGTCAGCCAATGGGCTTCTATACGCCTTCACAATTGGTACAGGACGTACGTCGGCATGGCGTTGCCATACGTCCTATTGACGTTATGAAGAGCGCCTGGGATTGCACACTGGAATCAGATGGGGCAGATCTTGTATTGCGCCTGGGGTTAAGAATGGTCAAGCATCTTAGCTATACCGGCGCCAAGCGATTACTCGATGCGCGACAGCATCGAGTCTTTACCAGCGTCGATGATCTTGCCCATCGCGCCTCATTGGAGCAAAGTAGCCTGCGCGCACTGGCTAGCGCCAATGCCTTATTAACCCTGGTGCAGCATCACCGCCGTCAAGCTGGATGGCTGGTTAGCGGTATTGAGAAACCCTCCCCGGTATTTCCCCGACCTCATATCCGTGAAGCCACACCATTGCTGAATACACCACACGCGGGTGAAGAAGCCTGTGCTGATTACGCCAGCACCGGCCTAACCCTGGGCCCACACCCATTAGCTCTGCTGCGTAACCAACTACGAACGCTTGGTGTCATTACCAGCGATGGTATCGCACAAAAAGAAGATGGTCACTATGTGCACACGGCGGGAATCGTCACCACCCGACAACGGCCAGCCAGCGCTAACAATGTCACCTTTGTAACGCTTGAAGATGAGACCGGCAACACTAACCTGGTGATATGGCAGCACCTGGCTGAAAACCAGCATCAGGTACTGGTCGGGGCGCGACTACTTGGTGTTCACGGACAAATTCAACGCCACGGCGATGTGATCCATGTCATTGCCAGCAGGCTGAGCGATTACACAGCACTGCTGGGAAGCCTCACCACTCGCAGTCGGGATTTTCGCTAGGCACCGACAAAAGCCGATCACCGTCGAGTTTTCCCGCTTGCCATAGGCCAACAACTAAAAGCTAGTCGAGACTAAAAGGGATGCCGTTGGCAGCACAAGCCGCCTGCACTGTATTACGCAAAAGACAGGCGATAGTCATAGGCCCTACTCCGCCGGGTACCGGCGTAATCGCTCCGGCGACCGCTGATGCCGAATCAAAATCCACATCGCCAATAAGGCGGGTCTTACCCTCTTTACCTTCAATTCGATTGATGCCGACATCAATCACCACCGCGCCGGGTTTAATCCAGTCACCCGGTATCATCTGCGGGCGGCCCACGGCCGCCACCAGGATATCAGCTTCACGACAAACGCCAGCTAAGTCCCGCGTTCGTGAATGTGCAATCGTCACCGTGCAGCTTTGTGCCAGTAACAACGATCCCATCGGCTTGCCCACGATATTTGAGCGCCCTACCACGACCGCATTTTTACCGGATAAATCACCCAGTTGATCCTTGAGCAACATCATGCACCCTAACGGCGTACAGGGCACCAGGCCAGGCGCGCCCGTTGCCAGTCGCCCCACATTAACCAGATGAAAGCCATCGACGTCCTTGTCTGGATCGATGGCATTGATAACCGCCTGTGAATCGATCTGGTCCGGTAGCGGCAGTTGCACCAGTATGCCGTGAACCTTGGAGTCGTTATTTAACTGTTCGATTACTGCAAGTAATTCTGATTGGCTGGCCGTGTCCGGTAGTTTATGCTGGTAAGAGTTCATGCCGACTTCCTGTGTCTGCTTACCCTTATTGCGAACATAAACCTCACTGGCCGGGTCTTCCCCTACCAGCACGACTGCCAGACCCGGCACCAAATCATAGTCTCTGGTGAGCGTGCTTACCGCCGCGGATACTTTTTCCCGCAAGCCAGCAGCAAATGCCTTGCCATCAATGCGTGTCGCCATGGTTTCTCCTTATTCCTCAGGCCGGGTTAACTTTTACTGCACAGTACTTAACTTCGGCAATCTTGCCGAACGGATCCAAAGCGGCGTTAGTCAATAAGTTGGCTGCCGCTTCGTGATAACAAAAGGGTATGAAGATCTCGCCGCGTTGAAGCCCACTATCAGCGCGTGCGAGCGCCACCAGTTCGCCGCGCCGTGATGCGACCCGAAGTGCCCTGCCCTCACTAATCCCGAGTCGTCCAAGGTCTTCAGGGTGGGCACTGACTACAGCCTCAGGTTCAATGGCGTCGAGCACTCTGGCGCGGCGGGTCATAGACCCGGTGTGCCAGTGTTCAAGCTGACGCCCAGTGATCAATACGAAGGGGTACTCCTCATCTGGCATCTCATCGGCACTCTCAGGCTTGGCGGGCACAAAGCGTCCGCGGCCATCCGCCGTTGGAAACTTCTCCTGAAATACCACACCCTGACCCAAATCCTGATCATCAATACAAGGGTAGGTAATACTGTGTTGTTGCTCTAAACGCTGCCAGGTCATCCCGGCAATGCTCGGCATCGCCCCACGCATCTCTTCAAACACGTCACTGACATGATCATATTCCCAGGCCAGACCAAGTCGCGCAGCCAGTTGCTGAATGATCCAGATATCATGACGCGCCTCGCCGGGCATGCCCAGCGCTTGGCGACCCATCTGGACACGACGGTCGGTATTGGAAAATGTACCGGTTTTCTCCGGAAAAGCTGAAGCCGGCAACACCACATCGGCGTACGCAGCCGTTTCCGTCAGGAAGATATCCTGCACGACCAAGTGATCCAGTGCCGCAAGGCCGGCCCGCGCATGATTAAGGTTTGGGTCAGACATCGCCGGATTTTCCCCCATGACATACATGCCCCTAATACGCCCCTCACAGGCCGCGTCCATAATCTCAACCACCGTAAGACCTGGAATATTATCAAGTGATGCGTTCCAGTATTGGCTAAAAAATTCACTGGCATCGCTATCGTCGACCCGGCGGTAATTCGGAAACATCATCGGTATCAATCCGGCATCCGAAGCACCCTGTACGTTATTTTGACCACGCAAAGGATGCAGCCCGGTTCCAGGGCGGCCGATATTGCCAGTCATCAACGAAAGCGCGATCAGACAACGCGCGTTATCGGTACCGTGTACGTGCTGAGAAATACCCATGCCCCAGAAAATAATCGACCCTTGGGAGCACGCATAGGCTCGCGCCGTCTTGCGGATCACATCGGCATCGATACCGCAGATCGGGGCCATCTTCTCGGGGCTGAAATGTTTGACGTTCTTACTTAGCGCCTCGAAGTTATGGGTACGCGATGCAATGAAATCCGAATCGACAAGGTCTTCATCGATAATGGTGTGAATCATCGCGTTCAATAATGCGACATCAGTATCCACACGAAACTGCAGAAAATGATCTGCGTGGCGTGCGATATCGGTACGACGGGGATCCATCACGATCAGCGTCGCACCGCGCCGGGATGCGTTCTTGATAAAGGTCGCGGCGACCGGATGATTGCTGGTGGGGTTGCTGCCGATCACTACGATGACTTCAGCTAAGGCCGCGTCTTCCACCTGATTGGAGACCGCGCCCGAGCCTATACCTTCAAGCATGGCTACCACCGATGAGGCATGGCAAAGCCGGGTACAGTGATCAACGTTGTTCGTACCAAAGCCGGTGCGCACCAGTTTCTGAAATAGATAGGCTTCTTCGTTACTTCCTTTGGCCGATCCAAAACCGGCCAGAGCGTTAGGCCCATGCGCATCCCGAATATGCTTTAGTCCATTGGCGGCAATGTCCAGCGCCTCTTCCCAGGAAGCTGGGCGAAACATTTTTACCGGATCTGCCGGATCGAAATAATCGTTTAGACCCTTGGGAATTCCTTCTTTTCGAATCCAGGGTACCGTCAAGCGCTCAGGATGGCTGACGTAGTCAAAACCATAACGGCCTTTTACACAAAGCCGGCCTTTATTAGCGGGTCCATCACGGCCGGTCACATACTGAATCTGGTTATCTTTTATATGATAGGTCAAAAGACATCCGACACCGCAGTACGGGCAAGCCGAATCGACCGTCTTGTCTATATTTTCAAGACCCACGTCGTTTGCCGGCATCAACGCACCCGTGGGACAGGCCTGTACGCATTCGCCGCAGCCAACGCACGAACTCTGGCCAAGGGCATCACCCAGATCGAAGACGATCTGCGCATGAGCGCCACGAAAGGCCAGCCCAATCACATCGTTCATTTGCTCCTCGCGACAGGCTCTGACGCAACGGGTACACTGGATGCAACTCTCCAGCTTAACTGCGATCGCCGGATGGGAAATATCCGCACTGGGTTGAGTACGGCCGCCAAAACGGCTTGTACGCACGTCGAGTTTGTTGCACCACTCATCAAGTTCAGATGTCTGGGTGTGGCTGGATTCACCAACCTCGCCACGCAGTAACTCGAGTATCAGCGACTGGGAACTTTTAGCACGGGCACTGTTACTGACAACGCGCATTCCTTCGACCGGTGTCCGACAGCAAGAAGGCGCCAGCACCCGCTCACCGTCGATCTCTACCATACAGGCGCGGCAGTTGCCGGCGGCGGCAAGACCGTCTGCGTAACACAGGTGCGGAATCTCTATCTCTTCGCGGCGCGCGACCTGCAAGATACTCTCGCCCGGGCCTGCAATGACCTCGCGGCCATTTAAGGAGAAACTAACGCTAGCGTCGACAGTAGAATCAGAAAGGTTCATTGACAGCTAACCTCCTTGGGGAAGTAGCGGATCGTACAACGTATGGGATTTGGTGCGGCCTGACCGAGTCCGCAGATCGAGGCATCTTCCATCACCGTGGCAAGCTGCTCAAGCAAAGAGGCATCCCAAACGGGGCTTTCCATTAACTGTGCCGCCCGGCTACAACCCACTCGACATGGCGTACACTGGCCGCAGGATTCGTGGGCGAGAAACTGGATGGTGTTGCGCGCAGCATCTCTCACTTGATCGTGATCGGAAAGAATGATCACAGCGGCCGAACCGATGAAACAGCCGTGGGTCTGTAGAGTATCAAAATCCAACGGCTCGTCAGCCAGTGTGGCAGGAAGGATACCCCCCGAGGCCCCACCCGGAAAATACGCATAGAGGCTGTGCCCTTCGGGCATTCCGCCGCAGTATTCATCGATCAGTTCGCGCACGCTAATGCCGGCCGGCGCAAGGTGCACCCCTGGTTTGTTTATCCGACCGCTGACCGAAAATGAGCGAAGTCCCTGGCGGCCACGACGGCCTTCACTACTAAACCACTCAGCGCCTCGCTCGACGATTTCCCGAACCCAATAAAGTGTCTCGCAGTTATGCTCCAGCGTGGGGCGACCAAACAGGCCAACCTGGGCCACATAGGGCGGGCGCAACCGCGGCATACCGCGTTTACCCTCAATCGACTCGATCATCGCCGACTCTTCACCGCAGATATAGGCCCCGGCACCGCGGCGCACAAACAATTCTGGAAGCGATCGATCGAAGCCGTCCTGAAGTTCCTTAATCGCGCTTCGGAGAATCTCGATCACACCAGGATATTCGTCTCGAACATAGAGATAGCACACATCAATGCCAGTCACCTGTGCGGCGATCAGTACCCCTTCGAGAAAGCGGTGCGGATCGCGCTCCAGGTAATAGCGGTCTTTGAAAGTGCCCGGCTCGCCCTCATCGATATTGACCGCCATCAGCCTCGGTGCGCCTTGCTCTTTGAGGATGCGCCACTTACGCCCGGCTGGAAAACCAGCGCCGCCAAGGCCTCGAAGCCCGGAGGACTCGAGTTCCTTTATGATTACCTCGCCAAGTTGATTGTCGTCGTTACAGCGTCGCGCCAAAGCATAGCCTCCATCGGCGCAATAGGCCTCAAAGCGAATCCAGTCATCGGCTGTACCCGGCCCGGTAAGTCCGGCATCGAGGCATTCGACGACGCTCTGCTGAGTAGCGTGAGTGACGGCGCGTTTACCGACCACGGCAACCGGCGCCTGATCGCAACGTCCAACACAAGGCACTGCCTGGATCCGAACGCCTTCTCCCAACCCCTTTTGCAGTGCATCCAGCAGTTGGGTGGCGCCAAACATCTCACAGGTCACCGAATTACACACCCGGACTGTCAGCGGGGGTGGCGGGGTTTCACCTTCACGAACCACGTCAAAGTGATGGTAAAAAGTGGCCACTTCATACACTTCGGTCGGCGCGAGCCTCAGCACATCTGCCAACGCCACCAGATGCTGCGCTGACAAATAGCCATGCGTATCTTGTAATCGGTGCAGGCATTCGATCAGTTGATCCGCTGTCCGGCTAATGCCGTCGATTACCTCAAGCACTTCATCTCGGGCAATAGCCTCGACAGCGCGGCCCTTAGCGCGCCCGGGAAGACGATTACGCTTGGTGTTGGGGTTTTTCATAGTTTTTCCAGTCCTGATCGGGCAGGCGGAGGCATTGCAGCGGGATTCTCGCTGGACATTGATAGACTGTTTTAATCAAATCATCGCTGCGCTTGAGGAAGTTTGATAGCCTGAATACGTCATAAAGATAACCACCTTGTGAGAAACTGAGATGGCTATGGGGTCCTTCTCACTTTCTAAGGCCAACAGATTTAAGTCGTCGGATAATGTCTGTGCTTCACCGTGTAAGCGTAGCTACAATTCAAGTATAGATCGGTGCACGACACCAATTCTAATCCGGGCTGGAGCATGCGCAGGGGATTGGCCCCATAATCTGCCCGTGAACCTGCATCTCACACCATGGCTGATCGATATCGAAAGACCAAACCCACGAATGAGGCTTAATACAATTGAACACGCTTGAAGCCCGTTCTCTTAGTTGCGTGCGGGGTGCCCGGCTGCTATTCGAAGATATCAGCTTCCAGATCCGCCCTGGTGAGATCCGCCAAGTACGCGGCACTAACGGCGCAGGCAAAACCAGCCTGTTGCGTATCCTATGTGGTCTCAGCCTGCCGGAGCGCGGTGAGGTACTGTGGGACGGAGTACCTATCGACCAGGACCGCACCCGCTACCATGCGCAATTGGCGTACCTAGGCCACGCCGCTGGATTGAAACTCGACCTGACCGCACGAGAGAACCTGCTGTTTGCACTTTCTATGCAGGCGGTCCAAGAGCATGTGGACATTGATGTGGCGCTCGAACGCGTAGGACTGGATGCCTCGGCCAATCTTGTATGTCGCCATCTATCGGCCGGGCAACTTCGACGTGTCGCTATTGCCCGATTACACCTTGTCAGCGCCCTTGTGTGGATTCTCGATGAGCCATTCTCTGCGATCGACTCACAAGGAGTCAGCGACATCGAAACCCTGCTCGGTACCCACCTCGATGCCGGCGGAATGGTGATTTTTACCAGCCACCAAGCCATTCAGGTCGCACAATACCCAATCACAACCATCGAATTGAGTTCATGATGGTGCCCACACTTGGTAATGCTCTGGTCGCCCTGGTCCGCCGGGATATCCGACTAGTTGTTCGACATCGCTCCGAAATTGCCAACCCGGTACTGTTTTTCATCATCGTGGTTGCACTATTTCCCTTTGGTGTGGGATCGGACCCCACGCAACTGGCCCTTATCGGCTCGGGAATCGTCTGGGTAGCGGCGCTGCTCGCAACCCTGTTAGCGCTCGAAGGCCTTTTCCGTTCCGACTTTGAAGACGGCACGCTGGAACAGATGGTGCTTGGACTTCACCCCCTCTCGGCACTGGTGTTGAGTAAGGTTTTCGTCCATTGGTGCGCAACCGGCTTACCTCTCCTTATAGCGGCGCCGTTGCTCGGACTACTTCTCAATATGAGTGTTGCCGGGCAACTGACGCTACTGGCGGCGCTGGCACTGGGCACGCCAACACTCAGCCTGATTGGTGCAGTCGGGATGGCGCTGACCGTCGGGGTGAAACGCGGTGGCCTACTTCTGACTTTGTTGGTCCTTCCACTTTATGTGCCGGTGTTGATCTTCGGCGCCAGCGTGGTTCTGGCCGCCGAGGCCGGGCTGCCTACGGCTGGACACTTTTACGCTCTTGGCGCGATGGCAGTCCTGGCACTCTCGTTAGCGCCGCTGGCAACTAGCGCTGCACTGCGCATTAGTTTGAACTGATCTTCGCTACCACGCTGCGAGCCCACATGAGTAGGCGACTCAATTCCATAGCCCCAGCCGTGCGATCAAATTCACGACCACTGCTGCACAAGATCACTGCGGGACTGGAACCGATTCCATAACCTCCTGCAATTTCCTGTGCCTGACCGGTGTCGAACTTGGCGAGGTCAGGCCTTGGGCTCCAATGAGCTTGCAGCTTGCTCGAGCACAGCGCCGTCATCTGCCAAGGGCCACGCCATCAGGCCCAACATCGACAAGCGCCCGCAGACCATTGCGACCAATAGGCGTGTTGAAATTATTGGCCCCTAAGCATATGGGCTGACCGGTAAAAAGAGCGCTGCTGCACTCGCCGCACCGACCCCGGGTGCCGGGCTTGTCAGTAGGCGCTCGATTGACCCTGGCACATCTGAGACAAACTCCGTGAGTGTCGCGTTTCATTGGCAATGCGCTCAAATATTAGATCGCTCATATATTTGATGCTCGCATCGGCGACTTACCAGTGTCCTCACCCGATCGGATACGCTTTTAGCAAAACTTACCGCCTGCCTCCGAGGTGCTCTACTCGTCTGTCACACACCCTTCGCTCGCCGTCTTGACGTTTTTGATGTACTTATGCAGCGTACCGCGCGTTGTTTTGTATGCCGGCATAGTCCAGTTAGCCTTTCGCTCGCGAAGTTCCGCATCGGAAAGGGTCACATCAATCGTGTTGGCATCCGCGTCCAGGCAGATGATGTCACCATCTCTGATTAACCCAATCGGCCCTCCCTCCTGGGCCTCAGGCACAACGTGGCCTATGATAAAACCGTGTGAGCCACCCGAGAAACGCCCGTCCGTAATCAGTGCCACATCCAAGCCCAGCCCTGCACCCATAATAGCCGAGGTCGGAGTCAACATCTCGGGCATGCCTGGGCCGCCTTTGGGGCCTTCGTAACGGATTACGATTACATCGCCCTTGTTGATTTGACCTTCTTCCAGCGCGCCCAGCATTGCCTCTTCACCATCAAAAACACGAGCAGGCCCGCTGAACTGGCGCCCCTCTTTGCCGGTAATCTTGGCTACCGACCCACCGGGTGCGAGATTCCCTTTGAGGATGCGGATATGGCCTGTCTCCTTGATTGGATTATCCAGAAAATGAAACACTTGCTGCCCTTCTTCCAGATCTGCCAGCTGCTCAAGGTTTTGCGCTATTGTCTGGCCGGTCACAGTCATGCAGTCGCCATTAAGAAGCCCCTGCGCAAGTAGATAACGCATCACAGCAGGAATACCGCCGACGTTATGCAGATCTTCCATTACATACTGGCCGCTGGGTTTGAGATCTGCAAGGAACGGCACGCGATCGCTGATATTCTGGAAATCATCAATACCCAGCGGAACATCGACTGCTCGAGCCATAGCGATCAGATGCAGTACGGCATTGGTTGATCCACCCAGTACCGTCACGATGACCATCGCGTTTTCGAAGGCTTCCCGGGTCATAATATCGCGTGGGCACAAATTGAGCTCAAGCATTTTACGCACCGCAGCGCCGGCCTTAAAACATTCTTCCATTTTTTCAGGCAGCACGGCTGGGGTCGAAGCACTGTACGGCAACGACATACCCATCGCCTCGATAGCGCTGGCCATGGTATTCGCTGTATACATTCCGCCGCAGGCGCCAGCGCCTGGGCACGCACGTGTGACAATTTCCTGACGCTCATCATCGCTGATGACTTCAGCGATGTACTGGCCATAACTCTGAAATGCTGAGACGATATCCACTGTCTGATTGCCGGCATGGCCTGGCTTGATGGTGCCGCCGTAAACCATCAGCGATGGACGGTTGACGCGGCCCATGGCAATCAAACATCCGGGCATATTTTTATCACAGCCCGGTACAGTCACAAGTCCGTCATACCATTGCCCACCCATGACTGTTTCAATGGAATCTGCAATCAGATCACGTGACTGTAACGAGTAACTCATACCCTCAGTACCCATAGAAATTCCGTCGCTCACGCCGATCGTGTTGAAGCGCATGCTGATCATGCCGGCATCGTTGACCCCCGCTCCAATACGAGCTGCAAGATCATTGAGGTGCATATTGCAAGGATTGCCTTCCCACCACATGCTGGCGATGCCTACTTGTGGCTTACCCATGTCGGCTCGACTCATTCCGGTAGCGTAAAGCATGGCCTGAGAAGCGCCCTGCGAACGGGGTTGGGTAATCCGTGAACTGACCTTATTCAACTTGTCGCTCATTAATCTCTCCGTCTGTCAGTAAATGCCTGGTCGGGCAAAGGTTTTAACAAGGGCTATCGCCGCGCTTGCCGCACCGACGCCGTTAAGGTTGTGCAATGTAAACTGTGCTGGCAGTGCTCGCCGAGGCCCATAACGCGCAAGCTTCACTGCTCCGCTGCCGCGTCAGGTTCTCCACCAAGAGCCTGGGCTAATTCCGCACCCAGATCCTTCGCTAAGCGGGCAACTCGGGCATCCGCCGGGGGTATCTTTAGTCCAGTGCCTCCTCCCATAGCTGCCTGAAACTGGAGTTGCAACATCCGAGGCATATCTATCATCAACGATGGCGCATGCCACTGCCCACTAATCCGTAGTGGCAACACAATCATACCGCTATTGAATGGCGGCGGAAGTACACTCGCGAGCTCACGGTTGTTAAGGGCCAAAGATATACGGTAATCAAGCTGTTCGCTCTGAAGCGCCAATCCACCACGCCCGCGTACCTCCAGGCCTCCTGCCTGGAAGGCGAGGTCTTCATTAATCAGTAGACCTTTCTCAACTCGCAAAGTCGCTCGAATATCCCCCAATGATGTAAATGCACTCTCACCCATCGGGCCATCGGTGAAGCCGGCCGCACTACGGCCCAATTGCTCTATCAGAGTCGCAAGATCAAGGCCCTTGATCCGCCCTTGATCCGCAGCGAACTCAATGACGCCCCGGGCGGATTGAAGTCGGCTGGCCTTGTCCACACCTGAAAAAGCGAGATTCGCTGAGAGGCTACCGCGCGCCTCAATCACTCCAGTCAGTTCAAGATCACTAAGTAATTCACCCAATCGGCACTGGCTGATCTGCTGTCGGGTGCGAAAATCGAGAAGCGTGCCATCGACCCGCAATACCGTATCGATACGCGCCTCGCCACCGTAGAAGCCGGCAGTGATTGGTGAAGAAACGATGACGCCATCGTCGGCACGAAGGGGCATGACGACATCACTCATTGTCACCCCGCCGGACTGTAGCGTACCGATCTTAAGTAATCCCGTAACCTCACTTTGCGCAACCAGAATAGCCGGCAGGTTCAGTAAAATCAGGCCATCAAAAGGCCCCTGAGCGCTCAGTTGAAGGAGATTCTCCAGATCCAGCGACGGCACATTCAGATCGAAGCGAAAGGCCGGATCCGCTGACAGATTTTCAATTTCCAGATCACCACTCACCTGGGTTTCATCCATCGACACCTCAAGGCCTGTCAGGGACAAAGTATCGCCTGATACCCGAAAGTCACTTGTGGCACTAACCGAACGGAAGGCCTGCGGTGTAAACGCATCCCAATTCACTTCAGATTTAGCCAATAGCTTGCGCAAGTCTGCATCAACCACATTAAAACGCCCTTTGCCGGCAAGGGGCGTGCCCCGGGCGCTGGCGAACAAATCGCCTAGATCCGCAGAGAAATCCAAAGTACTAAGGTGTAGTTGCTGCTCGCCGGGGATTTCGTCCACCCGGGTCAACCTGGCATCGCGCACCCCGATATCCACAAAAAAGCCCCGCACCGGCTCATGTTCAAAATCGACCGACACCGCGCCTTCAATCACAAAGTGATACCCGGTACGCTCTGCGGCCCACTGCGCAATTTCATCGCGGTAATCTGAAGGCTCAAAAAACGTGGTGAGCCAAACCAAACTGGCCCCCAGCAGGACAATCGCAGCCCCAAACAGCCACAGCAACAATTTGATCGCGCTTTTCATGCTGCAAAATATACCGCTTGACTCGCCTGGCTTGCAAAGTGCAGATCGCTTTCCTTTCGGACTTGGGCCTCGGCTGAATCGATCACCTCTATTCCTGCGCCAGCACGCGCTCCGCGCCCGCTCAAAGTCCGACGCCAGTTTCGCGCACCCGGTTGACCGTGAAACAGGCCCAGAAGATGACGAGACATATGCTTAAGACGCACACCGCGTTGGAGTTCACGGCGAATATATGGTTTGTACAACTCTAGAACCTGCCAACGTGACAAAACAGGACCGGTGGCTCCAAAAAGCTCGTGGTCCACGGTCGCCAATTTATACGGGTTCTGGTAAGCCTCACGCCCTACCATGACTCCATCAACTCGTGTGAGGTGGGTCTGGACTTGATCCCATTGAGAAATACCGCCATTAATGACAATGGTCAGTTCAGGAAACCGGGCTTTCAGTTGGTACACCCGCGGGTAGTCAAGAGGCGGGATTTCACGATTCTGGCGAGGGCTCAAGCCCGACAGCCAGGCCTTGCGTGCGTGCACGATAAAGACCGTACAGCCTGCGCTGGAGACCACCTCGACAAAATTGACCAGTTGCTCGAAGCGGTCGTCAAAATCGACGCCGATCCGGCATTTTACCGTGACAGGGATCGAGATCACCTTGGACATCGCCCGGACACACGCCGCTACGCGGTCTGGCTCACGCATCAGACAGGCGCCAAACCGCCCGGACTGCACTCGATCGGAGGGACAGCCCGTGTTGATATTAATCTCATTGTAGCCAGCGTCCTCTCCCATTTGAGCACACATGGCCATGGCGTCGGGCTCACTGCCACCCAGTTGCAAGGCCAGCGGGTACTCTACCGGGTCATGGGCTAGAAAACGCGCACTGTCACCATGCAACAAAGCGCCGGTGGTCACCATTTCGGTATACAACCGGGCATGGCGTGTCAGTAATCGCAGCAAGTAACGTTCATGTCGATCAGTCCAGTCCATCATTGGTGCGACACAGAAGTGATAGTCCGATATCGGAGTTTGTCTCAGCATCACTGCTCTCCCCAAATTGTCACCACAATATGTCGAACGTGGGGGCGGACGCGGTGCTCCCAAAGGTACACGCCCTGCCAGGTGCCAAGCGCGAGCCGGCCTTTAACGACCGGCACACTCAAGCTGGTATCTGTCAGAACACTTCTCACATGTGCAGACATATCATCCGGGCCTTCATCGGTATGTGTGTAAAGTGCATCGCCATCGGGAGCAGTACGCCGCATAAACCGCTCCAGATCATGGTGAACAGCAGGATCGGCATTCTCGGTTACCATGAGGGAAGCACTGGTATGGGCGATAAAAATGTTGGACAATCCGGTCATAATTCCGGAACGACCCATCAATTCCGCAATCAAAGGTGTGATGTCGCGGATCTCCCGGCCAGCGGTTTGCACTCTCAGGTCTTCCTGAAACCACTTCGTCATTCAATTAACCAACGGTGACGCCATACTGTCGAGGGCTCTAGGTGGGAAACAACCTAACACGAACGCTGCAAAAGATCGAGCATGCCGGGATGGATCCAATCTCGGGCGCAGTCCGACGCGGGCTTGAAAAAGAAAGCCTGCGCATTGATGCCGCCGGTGTAATCTCGCAACATCCCCACCCCGAAGCATTAGGTGCAGCGCTTAGCCACCGTTACATCACAACCGATTACTCCGAAGCACTACTGGAATTTATCACCCCAATCTTCGACAAGGTGCCAGCATTGCTGGAGTTTCTATCGAGACTGCATCAGTTCACCTACCAGAATATCGGGGAGGAAAAACTCTGGGTCAACAGTATGCCTTGCATCCTGCATGGCGAAGACAGCATCCCGATTGCCCGTTATGGTAATTCCAATGCAGGTCGCATGAAAACAGTCTACCGGACAGGTCTTGCCCACCGCTACGGCAGGTTGATGCAGACTATTTCCGGAATCCATTTCAATTTCTCTCTCAGCGATGATTTCTGGCGCCCGTATCGGGAGGTCAAGAACTCGACCCTACCGCTACGTGACTTCAAGTCAGAACAGTACCTGGGACTGATGCGTAATTTCTATCGCCATGACTGGACGATACCCTACCTGTTTGGCGCCTCGCCTGCCGTGTGCCCCACTTTTCTGGAAGGCCGCTCACATCACCTGCAAAAACTCGGCAACGCCAGTTATCATTTGCCTCATGCTACCAGCCTGCGCCTTTCGGGTCTGGGCTATCAAAGTGAAGCCCAGGAGGCGGTGCATATGAGCCTGAACAGTTTGGCCGAATACACAGAGTTACTGGTGCGCGCCACTACCGAGCCTTATCCACCCTACCAGGGGATCGGAGTCAAGGTGGATGGTGAATATCGCCAATTGAATGACTCGCTGCTACAAATCGAAAATGAGTATTACGCTTCAATGCGACCCAAACGCGTTGCCCTCTCTGGTGAACGACCTAGCCATTCCCTGCAGGAACACGGTGTGGAATACATCGAATTACGCTCATTAGACCTCAACCCTTTTCTGCCCATCGGTATTGACGAGCACGAAATTCGTTTTCTGGATCTCATGATGCTGGCATGCTTGTTGGAGCCCAGTCCGCCTCTAAGCGAGGACGACTTTGCCAGACTTCGTGACACCCAAACGCGTGTAGCAGAATTCGGCCGCGACCCTGGACTGACAATCACTAGTGGTATGGGGCATGAATGCCCCGTGTCGCGTTGTGGGCTTGAACTTATCGAGTGGCTGGAGCCGCTGGCAGCTTATATGGATCAACACGGCGATGCTGGCTACTGTCAATCATTATCGCACTACCGCATTGCCTTCGAGGATCCCGACAATACCCCTTCAGCAAAGGTTCTTCAGCAAATGAAGGAGCACAACAACACTTTCTTCACATTTGCCATGGCTCAGGCCGAGAGCCATGAGAACTACTTCAAGAACTATCCCTTGGATCCGGGTGAAGACACACTATTGCGCCGGGAAGCGGCGAACTCTCACCAAAGCGCACGGCAAGCCGAGCAAGATGACACTATGGACTTCGAAAGCTTTCTGGATAACTATTTCAAGCAGTAGCGCCAACGACCAGCTGTGTGTTTCAAACCCTGACAGCGCAACACCATGACCCACATTGGTAGTCGAACTCGAAGCGTTGCTTTTGTAATTTCATCGCACGGTTTTGGCCACGCGTCCCGGGCTAGCGCAGTCATCGAAGCGATGCGCGATCGGGACCCCAGTTTGGTGGTTGAGTTATTCACTCATGTCCCTCGTTGGTACTTCTCCCAAAGTATTGGAAACTTCAATTACCATAGAACAGACTGCGATCTCGGCCTGGTACAGACCGACTCCCTGAATGCAGATGTTGGCGCAACGGTCATCGAGCTTAGTAAGCGCCTGCCGTTAGATCCTAAAGAGGTCAAAGCGCTTGCGACACAATTTCAGGCGCTAAAGTGTCGACTTGTCATCAGTGATATCGCCCCACTCGGGCTTGCTGCGGCAAAAGTCGCTGGCATCCCCTCGGTGCTCGTAGAGAATTTCACCTGGGACTGGATCTACGCCGGGCTTGCAGAGCACGCGCCAAGCCTTCGCCACTACAGCGAATTGCTGGCACCCCTATTCACCCACGCCGACTTGCGTATTCAAACTACTCCCGTCTGCGTTCCGGTTTCCCATGCAAAAACGACCCGGCCGGTCGCTCGTCGACAACGCCAGGACCGCGCCACCACCCGCGGCAAGCTCGGGCTGGGACGGGGCCAAAAACTGGTTTTCATCAGCATGGGCGGCACTGCGACTGAATTTCCTTTTCATGAACGCCTATGTTCGGATTTCCGAGGGATCGATTTTGTCGTTGCAGGTATCGGCACGAGCGCTGAAACTCACGCCAATGTTACCTTCTTGCCAGCTCGTACCGCTATGTACCACCCAGACCTGATTCATGCCGCTGATATCGTCATTGGCAAGGTCGGATACAGCACCATCGCCGAAGTTTTCGAAGCTGGAGTTCCCTTTGGCTACTTCGTGCGTGAGCACTATCCAGAAATGGCGCCACTGGTCACTTTCCTGCGCGGCCAGGTACCAGGCCTTGACTTCAAAGCCGCCGAGTATGGTGGCGGCCAATGGCTGGACCGACTCCCTCAGTTGCTGGCCATGGAGCGGCTTGAGCGCGCGGATGTCATTGGTGGAGCAACCGAGTGCGCAAGCCTAATCAGTACCATGTTCTAAGTCGGCTCGGCCAAAGATTAACGAGACATCTCGGTGATCAGGGCGCTCAGAAAACGCTCGCCTGATTCAACCTCAGCCATCTCAATAAACTCATTGGGTTGGTGCGCCTGATCAATCGACCCGGGGCCACATAAAACCGTGGGAAATCCAGCCCCTTGGTATTGCCCAGCTTCTGCGCCGTAGGCTACCCGGGCTGTATCGTCACTGCCGGTCAGCGACTGCACTAGGCTCAGTATTGGCGATGCCGACTCATCAAAGGCTGGGCTTCTTGCCAACACCTGGGTGTCAATAGCGCAACGCTCATACCGCGCACGCATCCCCGGCAAAACCTCGTCTCGACAGAACTGCTCGAAAACATCGATTAACAATTGTGGGTCATCCCCTGGAATATTCCGGATGTCCCAGACGAATTCGCATTCGCCGGAGATAATGTTAAGGGCCGTACCGCCATGAATAACCCCTACATGCACCGACGTGTAGTGGGGTTCAAACCCATTATCGCTAGGTGTTTTTTTGGCCAGGTCTTGGGCCACTGATTCCAGATGACTTACCAATCGAGCCGCGGTCATCACAGCACTGACGCCCCGGTGGGTCTGACTGGAATGCGCTTCATAGCCACGCACAACCGTACGCAGCCCGACCATACCCTTATGCCCAATGACCGCACCCATGGTAGTTGGCTCGCCGACAATGACACCTTGCGGCTCCGGCAGTTCGCGGCGAATCACCTCTATCATATCCGGGGCACCCAAACACCCTACCTCCTCGTCGTACGACAACGCAAAGTGGATTGGTCGGCGCAGGTTCACCATCTTGGGTACCAGGGCCAAAGCGATGCCAATAAATCCCTTCATGTCACAACTGCCCCTGCCATACAAGCGGCTACCCGAGCGCATCAGGGTAAAAGGGTCGCTGTCCCAATCCTGCCCATCAACGGGAACTACATCGGTATGGCCAGAAAGAACGACGCCACCGACTTCTTCGGGGCCAACGGTGGCAATCAGGTTGGACTTTTGCCCATCGGCACTGGGTACCCGGCGCGAGCCAATCCCCTGATCGTAGAGAATATTCTGAACGAAATCGATTAACGGCAGGTTGCTTTCACGAGAGACCGTGTCAAACCCGACGAGCTTTTTAATCATGGTGACGCTGTCCATGAGGGGTTAGTCTATTCCCAACGCGCCTGATTGTGAAATCCTGGCGACCTCGGCCAGAGTCAGGTTTGGTGTTAGCTATGGTTTGCGGTAGCCTTGGCGACCCTCAAAGTAACTTGACTGGCCACAGGACCTTATCAACAAACATGAGTCTTAAGAATATCGGCGTGATTGGTGCCGGCACTATGGGTAATGGTATTGCCCAAACCTGCGCGATCCGGGGTTACAACGTCATCATGCAGGATGTCTCTGATGAAGTGGTGCAAAAAGGCCTGGATGCTCTGGGTTCCAGCCTGGAACGGTTGGTAGAGAAAGATAAAATCACCCAGGAGGCCTGTACCCAGGCTCTGGCAAGGATCCAGGCCACCACTGATATTGAAGCCATGGCGGAGTGTGATCTGGTGGTCGAGGCGGCAAGTGAAAATATGGACGTCAAAATACCAATTTTTTCAAAGCTCCACGCGATCTGCCAAGAAAGCGCCATCCTCGCTTCGAATACCTCGTCGCTGTCGTTAACCCGGATCGCGGCTGCGAGTGGCCGCGCTGAGCGCGTTATCGGCATGCATTTTTTCAACCCGGTGCCACTGATGGCACTGATCGAAGTGATTCGGGCTATGCAGACCTCGGACGAGACCTACGCAGCAGTCGATGCGCTGGCCCGGGACCTCGGAAAGACACCGGTCAGTGTCAAGGATAGCCCGGGCTTTGTGGTCAATCGGATGCTGGTTCCAATGATTAACGAAGCGGCTTTTATCCTCTACGAGGGACTCGCCACGGCCGAGGATATCGATGCGGCAATGAAACTCGGAGCGGCCCATCCCATGGGCCCACTGGCTCTCGCTGACATGATCGGCTTGGATGTCTGCCTTTGGGTTATGGATGTGCTGCATCAGGAATTTGGTGACTCTAAATTCCGGCCGTGCCCTTTGCTCAAGCAGAAGGTCGACGCGGGTTACCTGGGGCGTAAAACCGGGCGTGGCTTCCACGACTACAGCCGGTAAGCTTTCCGGCAGCAGACAGTCAAGCTGGTTACCACCTCAAACGCTCAGTCGGAGGGCTATGAAGAACCCTTGCGACTAGGTATTGATACCGGCGGCACTTATACCGACGCGGTACTTCTCGATCGCGCCGGGTCGGTGGTCAGTACAGCGAAGGCACTGACAACTCATCATCAGTTGGCGGCCGGAATCAACGAGGTGTTAGCCCAGCTTCCCCGCGAATTACTGACCAAAAGCCGACTGGTTTCCCTATCAACCACGCTTGCAACCAATGCGATTGTTGAAGGTCGTGGCACGGCCGTGTGCCTGTTACTGGCAGGCTACAGCGCTCAGCAGGTAAATCAGGCGCAACTGGATCAAATTGTCCGTGGAGGTCATTGTGTGCTGATCCGCGGGGGCCACGATGCAGGAGGCGTCGAGCGCGAACCGCTGGATATAAAAAAGGCACATCAGATCATCGAGTCCCAGCGTGATGAGGTTGCCGCTTTCGGGATTTCTGGACTGTTTGGGGTTCGCAACGCCGAACACGAGTTGCGTCTACGTGATCTCGTCCATTCACTGACCGATAAACCGGTAACTTGCGGGCACGAACTGGCCTCACAACTGGATGCGCCACGCCGGGCCCTGACAGTAGCCTTTAACGCGTCGTTGATTCCTTATATCGATGAACTGATTCGAGCGATACAGATCACCCTGCACGAATACCGGATTACTGCCCCACTGATGATGGTTAAAGGAGACGGTTCGCTGATCAGTGTCGAGCTTGCGTTGTCCCGCCCGGTAGAAACTATCCTGTCCGGGCCAGCCGCAAGCGTTATGGGCGCAGCTTTGCTCCAGCAACAAGACAGCGCCATCATTGCAGATATGGGCGGCACCACCACTGATATCGCGATCATCAGCAACGGTCAACCGGTGGTGAGCGCTAACGCCGCAGTTATTGGCGATTGGCGCCCTATGATTGACGCAGTACGGGTGTTCTCCGTAGGCCTAGGCGGGGACAGTGAAGCCCGCTTCCGGGGTGGCGTCGGATTGGCGATTGGTCCGCGCCGGGTTATCCCTATGAGCCTACTGGCACATTGGTTCCCTCAGATACTCGAATCCATGGAGCGCCGTAGCAGATCCTCTACCAGTGCCCGAAGCAGTCGCTACGTGGTTCGACTGTTCGCTGAAGCCAGTCAACGTAAAAGGTTCTCTGAAGCCGAGGCCGACGCCTGGGCGCGACTCGCCGATGGCCCGCTGGATCTGGAGGCCGCGGCCGAAAGCGACCGTGAGCTGATGCGAGCGGCTGCCAGGTTGGTACGCGAGGGTGTCGCCATATACAGTGGATTCACCCCGACGGATGCGGCTCATGTGCTCGGGAAAATGAGCCATTGGTCTACCCCGGCTGCCCGGCTTGGCGCAATCATTTGGGCTCGGCAGATGCGCGAGGTCTACGGCTGGGGCCAATTTAAGGAACGAGACCCTGTAGGCCCAAGTCAGACGGTGCAGGACTATGTCGTCAACGTGATCTGTCAATCCCTCGTGTCAGCCTGCCTGGCAACCGACCCGGATCAACGCAACAGTTTGGAACGCGAGCGTACCGCGCGACTTTTCAGCGAGTGGATCACCGGGATGAGTCGCATTGACGGCGATCTGTTCTCGTTGCAATTGGACCGCGGGCGCACCCTGGTGGCAGTAGGCGCTCCCGCACCGATCTACTACCCGAAGGCGGCCGAGCAACTCAATATCACGCTAGCCCTGCCTGAACATGCAGAGGTTGCTAATGCCATTGGCGCGGTCGCCGGTAGTATTGCCCAGCGTGGGCGGGTCACTGTGACCCAGCCCGTGCAGGGAATCTTCCGGGTATTCGGCCCAAAGGGGCCGGCAGACCATAGTCATCTCGAAGATGCCTTGTTGGATGCCGAAAGCCAGGCAATCCAACTGGCTCGGGAGAAAGCCCTTATGGCAGGGGCTAAGGAGGTCCAGATCACCGTCTCCCGTGATCAGGATGTCGTTGATGATCCGGATTCACCAGCCACAGTCTTTTTTGAGGGGCGGGTCACCGCTATTGCCAGCGGCCGCCCCGCAATGGGCCTGACCGAACTACCTTTGCTCCAAGGGGCGAGAGGCGTACAATCCGGCGCGGATCTAGCAATCCAGACAGATTAGACCGCGTCACTCATGAATACCAGTATCAATAACGGTTCACGAAAGGATATCAACAGCCGGCCGCATATCTATTACGATGGCTACTGGATCCGTTACTATGCTCCTCCAGCGGAAACGCTTTCAGCCAAACGCGACTTGTTGTTAATGCTGACACGGCGGACCTTCCACCACACCGAGCCAGGAATTAATACGCCCGGAAATAAGGTAGAAACTGCCCGCGCCAGTTACGAGACCGAGCAAAACCCCGCACGTAAGCGCGTCAATGCCGCTATGCTTGCAGGGGCTCTGTTCAACCGCGCAACTGACATTTTTACCAGCATCGTCAGCCTCGAAAGCAAAAGCATCGATGTCAGTACCGACAACGAGTTGATGCGTGAGTGCAGCGCCTGCTTTGCGGAGGCGCTCGAACTGGGTAAACAGGTTCGCCATCCCAGTGGACACGAAGGCATAGACGAACTGTGGGGTGAGCCTTTCAAAGTATTTACCCGCTCAATCGCAAGTTACTATGAAAGCCGTTACGTAAAAATTTCACAGACGATGAAGGCGATTGACGAAATCACCGGGCGCATTGTTAAGGTTTATGGAGAGATGCCGAGCTTTCATGGAATCGGTGCAACGGTCTTACAGTTCGCCCGCGCCGGCCGAGTCGAGTGCGAGATGATGAAAAGCGACCCGGACTTCTTCAGCAACTGGCCGGAATTTGTGACTCTCAAGGAGCAAATCAAGGCGTTCCAGCCGACGCCCCCTGCAGACCTCGGCGCTCTGGCCCTGGCGCAACTGCATCGCGGCTGCGGACTGCTGAGTGATGGCGCTGATCTAATTTCCTACATGGCTGGCGTCCGAGTGCCTATGCCCAAGAGCAAACGCGACTACCTGGACGCCCTGGAGGATTTCGAACTCGACTGCCAGGGTGTAGGGCTTAAATCGGAGTCGGCGTAGTCTCGCTGATCAGCCAGTCGACCACTGCAACCAGTGCTGCCTCCCGGCTGGCGCCGCCATTTAGCTCGCGATAGAAAATTGCCAGCTGGCGCTGTGCACTGCTGCCCCGCTGCAGGATGACCCGTGCATGTGATACCTCTTTTTCACAGTCGAAAAACTGGGCGTCCTCGGCGATGAGTTCAAGTATTTCTTCCACCAGTTCGGCGTAAGGCACCAGGGTGCTGCGGCCAAAATCCAGTAATTCGGAAGCACAGCCATAACGTTGTGCACGCCAGCGGTTCTCGGCAATCAACATGCGGGCATAACGCCGCCAGCGTTGGTTCTGCGTGCGAAGGCGAAAAAGCATCCGCAGCCAGCAACGATAAAGCGCTGCCAGGCAGACTGCGTCCTCCAGTGAAGTGCAAACGTCGGTAATACGGAGTTCCAGCGTCGGAAAACGCGCGCTAGGGCGCATATCCCACCAGATCTTGGTAGCATCCTCAATAATGCCGGCGCGGGTCAGGACCTCAACGTGACGGCGGTACTCGGCAAAACTTTCGAAGTATTCGGGCAGGCCGGTGCGGGGCATTTCGTCCCAGACCGATATGCGATAGGACTGCAGGCCGGTATCCTGACCCTCCCAGAAGGGAGATGAGGCGCTCAAGGCCAGGAAATGTGGAATAACGTAAGCGGTCTGGTCGAGCAAATCCATCCGCAACTCCTCGTCTTCAATCGCAACATGGACGTGCATGCCGCAGATCATCAACCGCCGTGCCACCTGTTGCAGATCTTTCTCAAGATTGTCGTAACGGGTTTTTGGCGTATGTTCCAGTTCTTCAGGCCGGGCCCACGGATGCGTTGATGCGGCAACCAGTTTCAGTCCGTAGCCCCCGATCACTTGTGCGACTACACCACGCAACATCTGTAACTGCTCGCGAATCTGTGAGATATCCTTGCAAACCTGCGTTCCGACCTCGACCTGGCATTGCAAAAACTCGGGACTGACTTGCTGTCCTAACCTCGCAGAAAGATCCGCCATCAGGCCATTTGGGACTTCGCGAATCAGGCAGCGGGCCCCCCGTTCAACCAGCAGGTATTCTTCCTCGACTCCGATAGTAAAACTGGGTGCCTGCATCAGTCACAGTCCCATCTGTGGTAGAGCTCATCATCGGCGAGAATTGGCATCAAATGTTCCGCTAGCAGGTCTGCCCAGATCATTATTCCCGCCTCGGTTTCAATCAGGTCCTGGCGAATCTCAATCAGAACATGCGGAAAGCCGTTGGCTCCGCCGTGGGTTTCGATCGTGTAGCCAACATGCTCGCGGGCATCATAGGGCTGATTATCTCCGACACACAGGTTTGGATCATTTCGCAGGCTGCGCAGCAGTGGCAGGCTCATGCGCTGATCATCGGTCCATAGTACACCAATCTCCCAGGGCCTTGGTTCCCCAGCCAACTCCGGGGTAAAACTATGCAGTGCGATCAACACCGGTACGCCATGAATGACCCGCACGTGCTCAACCTGAGAGGCAACCGCATTATGGTAAGGAACAAAAACCTCCTCAGCACGACACAGGCGCTGCTCCGCTGAGAGGTTTTGATTGCCAGGAATAATGGAACGGTCACTACAGGAGAGGATCGAGGCGGGGTCCGCAAGATGCCGATTAAGGTCGATCACCAATCGTGAATACCGCGCCAGAATGAGCGCGCCATCCAGCAGGTACATCAGGCGGCGCGCCAGCATCTCACAACCAATGTCCAGGGCAACGTGCTCACCTAGTACCGTCGAATCCAACCCGAGATCGCACAGCGAGCGCGGAATGGTATTACGAGCATGGTCACATACCAGCACCAGCGCCGCTGCGCCATCAGGGTTTTCGATCTCAAACGGCGGAGTCTCATCCTCTGCAAGCAAGGGTAAAGGGCCTGGATGACTGATGCTGTTATCCAACTTTTCCCCTGTTATACCAATCGATGGACCTGGGTTATGCTCGCACCGCCCGTTGAGCCCGAGCACCAATCTAAGTTGAGTAAATGAATCTTTCCCGTGCGCCTAAAGACTACGCTCTTTTACTAGGGCTTGCCATAATATGGAGCGGATCTTTTGTTTTTATCAAGATCGGCGTCGATACGGTCGGGCCATTGACCCTGACCGCGGCTCGCCTGGGGATTGCTGCAGGTGTTCTATACCTATGGCTGAGAATCAACGGTGAACGACTGCCGCGAGATGCAACTTCGTTAAAGATTTTTGCATTCATTGGGCTTTTTGGAAATGCATTACCGTTCACTTTGATCAGTTGGGGTGAAATTCATATTGACAGTGGTCTGACCGCCGTGCTGATGGGTGTCATGCCGGTGGCTACGGCAGTTCTGGCTCACCTGTTTATCCGGGACGAGCCATTTACCACCCAAACCGCGATTGGAATCTCGATTGGCTTTGGCGGTCTTCTGGTCCTGATCGGGGCCGAGGCACGGGCCGGGTTGACCGCGCCGATCCTGGCCCAACTGGCGGTGATCACCAGTGCCATCTGCTATGGCGCATCAGCTACCTTTACCCGTTACTATGCTGGCCACGGTAGCGGCAAAGTGATGGCTACGGGAGCCATGCTGGCCGGTTTGCTATGGATGTTACCCGTGACGTTAATTCTCGAACAACCCTGGCAGATGCATCCAGGCATTGGCGGACTGGCCGCGATCGCCTACCTCGGTCTTTTGCCTACAGCCCTCGCAGCACTCCTGTTCTTTTACCTGGTCCCTCGCCTCGGGGCAAACAACTTCGCCCAGATCAACTACCTGATTCCAGTTCTTGGCGCACTATGGGGTGTGATTTTTTTAGGTGAGACTGCCTCGTGGCGTCTGCTGACCGCTTTGGCGCTAGTGTTGTGTGCCATCACTATCGTTCGCAAACGCATACCCAGACGCTGAAGACGAACCTTGGCGCAACCTTCCGATCAATCAAGCAACTGGCGCACCATATAAGGCAAAATGCCGCCGTTGCAGTAGTAATCCCACTCCTTAGGGGTATCGATACGGACCTTCGTCATGAAGGATTTGACGATGCCATCGGCTCGGGTCATACGCACCTCAAGCTCGGTCGCGCCGACGATAGGTTGGGCCAGATCAAACACTTCAGTACCCGAAATTTCCAGGTTTTGAGCGCTCTCGCCATCCGCAAACTCCAGCGGTAATACACCCATACCTATCAGATTGGAGCGGTGGATACGCTCAAAGCTTTCAACCAGTACCGCCTTGACGCCCAGCAAAGAAGCGCCCTTGGCTGCCCAGTCTCGCGAGGATCCCGTGCCATACTCCTTGCCGCCAATAACCAGCAGTGCTGTACCCTTTGCCGCGTAAGACATGGCTGCGTCATAGATCGTCATCTGTTCGCCACCAGGTTGGAAGGTAGTCCAACCGCCTTCAGTGCCAGGTGCCATAGCGTTGCGTAGCCGGATATTGGCAAAGGTTCCACGCACCATCACCTCGTGATTACCGCGGCGCGACCCATAAGAATTAAAATCAGCTCGCTCCACCCCATGCTCCTGCAAATATTGCCCAGCTGGGCTGTCGGCCTGAATGGCCCCCGCTGGAGAGATATGATCGGTAGTGATGCTATCGCCAAGTAACGCTAAGACTCTGGCGCTGGTAATAGCCTTTAGCTGGCCAGGCGTGCGCTCCATGTGATCGAAGTACGGCGGGCGGCGAACGTAGGTGGAATACTCATCCCAGGCAAAGCGATTGCCTGCGCTCACCGGAACCTCGCCCCACTGGCTGTCGCCGCGAAAAACATCTGAATAGCGGGAGCGGAACATTTCCCGTGTCACATGCCTGGCAACGGCCTGGTTAATTTCGAGTTGTTGAGGCCACAAGTCACCCAAAGTCACCGGGTTACCCTGACCATCCACTCCTATAGGATCATTCACAAGATCGATATCGGTTGTGCCGGCCAGCGCGTAGGCTACCACCAAGGGCGGTGAGGCCAGGAAATTCATGCGCACCTCGGCATGCACCCTGCCCTCGAAGTTTCGATTACCTGAGAGCACCGAACAGGCAATGAGGTCCCGTTCCCGAATCACTTCACTCACGGGCGTGGGCAAGGGGCCGGAATTACCAATGCAAGTGGTACAGCCGTAACCAACTACAGCAAAGCCAATATTTTCCAGATCGTCGAGCAGGCCGGCGTCACTCAGATAATCCGTCACCACCTTGGACCCCGGTGCCAGGGAGGTCTTGACCCAAGGCTTGACAGTAAGGCCGCGTTGTCGCGCGTTGCGGGCCAGCAAGCCAGCAGCCATGATCACACCCGGGTTTGAGGTATTAGTGCAACTCGTGATCGCGGCAATTGCGACTCCAAGATCAGGAAATTCCATTGTCTCGCCGTCAAGTGTAATCCTGCCGGTCCGACGTTCGCTGCTACCGCTGAGTTTGGTTGCAGCGTCGTTGATCACCTGCTGGGCTTCAGTCAGGGCAATGCGGTCCTGTGGCCGCTTTGGCCCGGCAATGCTGGCAACTATGTTGCCAAGATCAAGGTGGACGGTCTCGCTGTAATGCGCCGGTACCGCCCCCGGTTCCCGAAACAAGCCCTGGCGTCGCGTGTACGCCTCTACCAGTGCGATGTCCTCTTCGGATCGCCCAGTCAAACGCAGATAATTGAGCGTTTCTTGATCAACGGGGAAAAATCCACAGGTAGCCCCGTACTCGGGCGCCATATTAGCGATGGTGGCCTTGTCCGCCAACGAAAGATGGTTCAACCCATCGCCATAGAATTCAACAAATTTCCCAACGACGCCCTGACGACGCAGAATTTCGACTACGCTAAGGACTAGGTCCGTGGCTGTGGCGCCCTCGGGCAGAGTGCCGTGCAATTCAAATCCAACAACATCGGGAATCAGCATGGTCACTGCTTGGCCAAGCATTGCGGCCTCCGCCTCGATTCCACCTGCACCCCAACCGAGCACCCCCAGGCCATTAACCATGGTCGTGTGCGAATCAGTCCCGACCACCGTATCAGGATAGGCCAGCAGCTCCCCGTCAGAGTCACGACTAAAGACCACACTGGAGAGGTACTCGATGTTTACCTGATGAACAATACCGGTAGATGGAGGGACCACACGAAAACTGCTGAAGGCCGCTTGGCCCCAGCGCAGAAATGCGTAGCGCTCCGCGTTACGGAAGTATTCGAGATCGGCATTGGCCTGCAACGCGCCGGCTGTACCGAAATGATCAACCATGACCGAGTGGTCGATCACCAGATCGGCTGGCGACAAAGGATTTATGCGCTCGGGATCCCCATCCAGCGCCGCAATAGCTTCGCGCATGGCGGCTAGATCCACAACCGCAGGCACCCCTGTAAAATCCTGCATCAAAACCCGGGCCGGGGCGAAGGCTATCTCAGCTGCACTCGTCGCACCCGGAATCCAACCGGCCAAAGCCTCGATATCGCCAGCAACGACATCGATGCCATCCTCTGCACGAAGCAAGTTTTCCAACAGGATCTTTAAAGTCACGGGCAGCCGCGCCAGGTCGAACTGATCGGACAAAGCATCCAGAGCGAAAATCTGGTAGCGCCGGCCGTTAACATCCAGCGAAGTCTTGGCATTAAAAGAATTATTCATCTGTACTCCTTAGCTGTCCGTGGGGATCAGGGAACGTTGACACAGTCGTTCCAGGTTTAAATGAGGAAAAGTGGTGGACTGGGATTCTACCGCAGGCACAAACACACCCTCGTATCAGAAGATCAATTACCGTTGTTTTTATCCATCGCCCGCAACTGGGCTTCGTCGAGCACCCTAATACCCAGGGCAAGTGCTTTATCAAATTTTGACCCCGGATCAGTGCCTGCCACGACAAAATCGGTTCTCGCCGATACGCTTGCGGTAACCTTGGCGCCACGAGCCACAAGCCAGTTGCGGGCCTGATCACGACTCATCCCACTGAGTGTCCCGGTGATCACGACAGTACGCCCGGCGAAGGGGCCCACCGGCCCGGAAGTGGATCCTTCTGGTACAGGCCAAACAACCCCAGAAGCACGAAGTGCGTCGATCACCTCACGGTTATGATTCTGTTCAAAAAAGAGCCGTATTCCGGAGGCAACCACCGGGCCAACGTCAGGCACGACTTCCAATGCCTCTACTGACGCATCGACAAGCGCCTCCAGGCTGGAAAAATATTGGGCAAGCGCCTGCGCTGTCGCTTCACCGACCTGCGGTATCCCTAAACCATAAAGGAAACGGGCCAGCGTTGTCTCGCGACTTAATTCAAGTGCCTCAAGCAAGTTATCGGCCGACTTTGTCCCCATCCGATCCATTGCGGCGAGCTCGTCATGCGACAACGTAAAAAGATCCCCAGCGTGGCACACCCGCCCACTGTCGACCAGCTGTTCGATTAGTTTGGCTCCAAGGCCCTCGATATCAAGGGCGCGGCGTGAAGCAAAATGCTTTATCGATTCCTTGACCTGGGCTGAGCAGTAAAGCCCTCCGACACACCGTTGAATGATACCGCCATCGTCGACCACCACTTGCGAACGGCAAACTGGGCACTCGCTTGGAAAAACAAAGCGTCGCGCACCACGTCGGCGCTTCTCGCGCACGACCGATACCACCTCTGGGATCACATCGCCCGCGCGATGCACCGTCACCGTATCCCCTACCCGCACATCGAGTCGCTCGATCTCCGCCTGGTTATGCAATGTGGCATTAGCCACGGTTACACCACCAACAAAGACCGGCTCAAGCCGCGCTACCGGGGTAATGGCCCCGGTGCGGCCCACTTGAACGTCAATATCACGGACGATAGTCGTTTCTTCTGGCGCCGGAAATTTGTAGGCCAGGGCCCACCGTGGCGCCCGTGATACCGCGCCCAGCGACTGCTGGTCGGCAAGATCATTCACCTTGTATACAACGCCGTCGATCTCGTAATCCAAGGTCTGGCGGCAGTCCAGGATTTCATGGTAATAATCGAGACACTGCCCAATCCCCAGCATCTGTCGAACCAGTGGGTTGGTACGCAAACCAAAACGTCGCAACGTGGCAAGTGTTGTGATCTGGGTCTGGGGTAACTCCCCTCCACGCCACAAGCCAATACCGTAACAGAAAAAATCCAGCGGACGCGTGGCGCAAATTCTTGGATCCAACTGACGCAAACTGCCGGCCGCCGCGTTGCGCGGATTGACATAAGGTTTCTCACCTTTTTTAACCTGCTCCTGATTCAAGACCTTAAATCCGGCCAACGGCATATAAACCTCACCGCGCACCTCGAGGACCTCAGGACAGTCGGGCGCCAGAAGTCGCAGAGGTACTGACCGGATCGAACGGGTATTTAGCGTCACGTCCTCGCCGTGATGGCCATCGCCGCGGGTCGCAGCTCTTTGAAGTACGCCCTTCTCATAAACCAAACTCACTGCCAGGCCATCCAGTTTTGGCTCAGCGCTATAAACCAGAGTTTCTCGCCCTGTACCCTCGCGACAGCGCCGATCAAACTCGCTGAGCTCTTCTATCGAGAAAGCATTATTGAGTGACAGCATCGCTACACTATGATTGACGGTTTCGAATCGCTCTAACGGTGCACCACCGACACGTTGTGTGGGCGAATCCGGTGTAATTAACTCCGGGCTATCGCGCTCAAGCGCCTCAAGCCTGCGCAACATGCGATCGTAGCCGGCATCTGAAATTACAGGTGCGTCGAGTACATGATAACGGTAGTTGTGTTCACCGAGCTCATCGCGCAGATCGTTAATTTCGGTAACTACCTGTTTTTTTCGCCTGGTCATGTAACCGGGCTCTCACGGCGCAAGATCATTCTTCCTTTTTGACGGGCCCGGCTCAGAACAAGCGCCGGGCTTCATCCGAGCCCGGCTCCACCCCGTACTTCTTCATCGACCACTCGATCGATTGAATCTGTCGACGGATCGAATCGAATTGCGCAACTGAAAGGATCACCCCATCCGGGTCTACCAGTGAACCGTTGAGCTCGGTTGAAACATACTGCGCAACCGACCTAAGCTCGGTAAAAGTCCGGGCTGGGTGTTCGACCCGCGGTATATTCATAAACAGCGCCAAACCTCGAAACATGCCTGATTCCAGATCTGCATAACTAAAACTCCCTGGTTCACGCTGATTGGCGAGCCCAAAGCGGCTGACTCCGGTTCGCGAATCAAAGAAATGGAAGATATCTTGCTCGCCCAGGCGCATACCGGCACGCTCCGCCACCCGCGCCACGTCGGGCCCGGAAAACCCAGCACCGGGTTCTGGTTCAATATTGATAACCGCCAGCAGGTCAAACTCGTGGCAAAATCTTTCCAGCCGAGCCGCCTCGGGCAAGGCCTCTTCAATGCTGGATTCAAACTGTAGCGGTCGATCCAGGGTCTCTGCAAGAGCATAGGCCAGATTGTTAAAACGGGTCAGCTCCGATTCATCGACACAACGATCCGGGTCTGCCATTTGCACACTAATAATCAGGTCGGTAAAGATCTCTCCGGCCGGGGCGTCTCGCAGATCAAGCCAGGCGTTACCCGGCTCCGTACGGCCATGAATCGCCCTTGGGTGCGATAGGTTTATCTCGTACTCACGAAATACCGACAAGGCAAGATCCCGGGTTACGGGAGTCTGTCCAGGCAGGCGCACCCAGTAGTCGATCTTGATCGGTGCAGAGCCAATCTCAGAATCAAGTACACGGCTCGGTTCGCCGGGGCGCTGATCTGAACTGTCGACTGGAGTGGCTTGGTCGGCTGCCTTCAAACCGTCTCCTTTCGTTCGGGCGCTCGCCTGCCCCTCGAAATCATGAGATGCGATCAATGACGGCTCACGCTGGCGCACCCGATTAATCAAGCGATCAGGGCGAAAAAAATTAAATGCCACTGGCCACCGAAAATTTGCAGCTTGTGACGCGATACCGGCGCGCAGTCGCGCCAGCCAAGTTGCCGTAGTTGGGCGACGCTTAAGAAATGACAGTGCGGCAACTGCGCCCAATACCACCAGGCCCAGCGTTATCAATGCCATTTGCAGGCTCATTTTACCGTGCCGCCAACCGAACGGCCTCGTCGACATCGACCGAGACGATAGATGAGACACCCGGCTCCACCATGGTTACGCCGAGCAAAATATCAGTCGACTCCATGGTGATCTTGTTGTGGGTGATTACCACCAGCTGCGATACCTCCGCCAGACTACGCAGGGTCTGACAATAACGCTCAACGTTACGATCATCCAGTGGTGCATCCACCTCGTCAAGAATGCAAAAAGGTGCCGGATTTAGCCGGAACAGGGCAAATAGTAACGCTACCGCGGTCAGTGCTTTTTCACCCCCCGACAGGAGGTGTATGGTGCTGTTTCGTTTGCCCGGAGGCCGCGCCATAACCGTTACCCCCGCAGACAACATATCTTCATCGGTCAATGTCAGGACCGCGCTGCCGCCTCCAAACATCTGTGGGAAAAACTCGGCAAATCCTTCATTTAAGGCATCGAAAGTAACCTTGAAACGTTCGCGAGTCTCGCGGTCGATCTTGCGTATGACGCCGCTAAGTGTATCCAGCGCTTCAATCAAGTCAGCATGTTGTGTATCCAAATATTCCTTGCGCTGGGCCTGCTCCTCGTACTCTTCTATCGCAACCAGGTTCACCGGTCCAATATTGTCAATCCTCTGAGCCAACTTCTCGGATCGTACCAGCCAGTCAGCCTCAACGGCCTGGTCAGGTAAGTTCGCTAAAATCTCCTCTAGCTGATAGTTGCTGGCATTAATCTGTTCCAGCAGAGTTTCCGAGCGCACTGATAGCTCCTGTGCCTTCAACCGCTCACCTTCGAGTGCATCGCGCGCGGTGGCTGCCTCCTGTTCACACTCCGACAAACCCCCCTGCAGATCACGGATCTGTTCTTCAATAGCTGCGTGCGCATTGCGAGTATCGGCCAGTTGGCTTTCTGACAATGTCCGCTGGTCGAGCAGAGTCTTCAAGCGGGCATTCAGCGCCTCTCCAGGATCATCTCCTTTTGCCAGTTGGATCTTGAGTTCCTGATGACGCGCACGCATGCGACCCCCCTGCACCTCGAGACGGTTGAGGCTCGATTTCAATGAATCCAGAGATGCCTGACTATGCTGCAGGGTCAGTTCCGTGTCGTGCAATTTTTCCCGAGCCGCCTGGGTATCCGTGCGGGAACGCGCCAAAGCTCTCGTGAGCGCTTCTTTTTCATTCAACAATGCCAGGCGTTTTTCTTCGAGCACTCCGGTCTTGTCTTCAGCAATCGCAAAATGCCGTTGAGCCTCATCCAGAGCTGCACCTGTCCCAGTCAGCTCGGTAATTATCTCGTCGGTCTCTAGGGCCATCTGTTGGCGGCGAGTTTCGATTTGTGAGAATCGTGCATCCTTTTCCGAAAGCACCTGGCGGATCATCGTCTGGGTTTCCAGCTTGTCATTAAGTGTTTTCTGGCTGGACTCGTGCTTTTGTTCCAGGTCGCGCAAAGTCTCACGCAAGCTCTCAAACAACCGTTCATGTTGCGCCGTATCGTCCACCAAAGTGCTAACACTTTCCTGTAATCGCGTGATTTCCTCTTCCCGCTCAAGAAGCCCGTCTCCCAAGTCACGCCCATGCGGCGCCCGGGCCCAGTTCGTCCCAACAATTACCCCGTCACGGGTCACCACACACTCGCCTGGATCGAGGGTTGCGCGGCGGATGATCGCCGCGGCCAGATCATCGGCTACATACACTCCGCTAAGCAGCGGGCCAAGGTCATAGCGTGCGCAATGCAACTGCGCCAGCAGGGTATTTGCAGCACCCAGTGTGGACGACGAACCCGATTGGACCAGGAATAAATCCCGGCGGGGCAGTTCTGCCTCATGCGCCAGGGCCCCATCGAGATTACCAACGCCCAACCCAGTCAGGCGCGGGCCGAGCACCGCATCAGCAGCGCGTTCCCAACCTTTAGCAACGCGGATTTCGCCGGCAAGTACCGGGGCATGCGAAAGACCTCTGCGCTCCAGCCAATCGGCATACTCATCATCCCGTCCCAGCGATGCTTCTTGCAATTCCTGTAGCGACTCCAGACGGCTGCGGGCCGCATGCATCTGCTGGCGCTGCTGATCCACCGCCGTTACCTGGCCTTCAATTTCTTGTCGCAACCCGCTAATCTGCTGCGCGGCCTGCTCGACACGACTTTCATATTCGCGGGTTTCTACCTCGCTATGCCGCGCGTCACTGCGGGCGCTATCCACCGCCAACGCCTCCTCCTCAGCGAGTAGCGCCACCAACTCCTGGTCGAGGCGGGCGAGGCGCTGCTGCGCCTTAAGATCGGCAGATTCAAGCTGCTCGATGCGTGATCGCTGCACTTCCTGATCCTTTATCGGAGTCGCTGTAGATTGGGCGAAATCGTTCCAGCGCTCCTGCCAGACATCCAAAGCCTGTTCAGATTCAGCCTGGCGGGTTGCAGATTGGCGCTGCACGGCCAGATGCTCCTCACGCTGGTCCCGACGCGAAACCACTTCTGCCTCAAGTTCTAAAATGCGTTGATCGTCGTGTTGAGATTCGGCGCCAATCTCTGTCAGGGCCGTTTCAAGACGCTCGAACTCGGCCCGCTGTTGCTCGCCAGTTTCACGCGCATATTCAATTGCCTGTTCAACAGAGGCAACATCAGCACCGGCTGCATAAAATTCAGCCTGTAGGTCACTGACCTGCTGCTGAGAACTCATCTCGTTAGCGCGAGCCCCCTCGATCTGACTTTCCAACGCTCGCTGACGAACCAGGTGTGACTCAACCCCAGTCTGCGCGTGCGCAGTCTGGGCGGACTGGGCGTCGATATGAGACCGCATTAGCAGATGACGAAGTCCCAGCAGTTGGCCATTGACCGTGCGCTCTTCATCTTTAAGTTTCTGGTAACGTCGTGCCGCCTGTGCCTGTCGTTGTAAACGACGCAACTGCGTATCAAGCTCCTTACGGATATCATCTACCCGGCTGAGATTGTCACGGGTATGGCGCATCCGGGTCTCGGTCTCACGACGACGGTCCTTGTAGTGGGAAATGCCGGCTGCTTCCTCGACAAAGGCCCGCAAATCCTCGGGCCGGGCCTCAACGATTCGACTGACCATGCCCTGCTCAATAATCGAGTAGGACCGATGGCCAAGCCCTGTGCCGCGAAAAAGGTCAGTGATATCCCGACGACGGCAACGTGCCTTGTTCAGTAGGTATTCCGACGTGCCATCACGAGATAATGTGCGTTTAACAGAGATTTCGCTGAAGCGCGCGTAAGCCTGTGGCGTTTTGCCGTCGGTGTTATCAAAAACCAGCTCAACCGATGCCTTACCGACAGGCTTACGTGCCTCAGAACCGTTAAAAATCACGTCAGTCATGCTGTCGCCACGCAGTTTGCGGGCCGAGCTTTCGCCCATTACCCAGCGCACCGCATCAATAACGTTGGATTTACCGCAGCCGTTAGGCCCAATGATACCGGTGACGTTGGCCGGAATAGTTATAACGGTCGGATCGACAAAGGACTTGAAGCCAGAAACTTGGATTCTTTTTAGGCGCATCGGGTCTTTCAGGTGGCTGACCCGAGCCAAACATGGCCAGGCCGACGAATGCTTGGAGCAGTTACGTCGGGCGACTCGGTAAGCCGCTTCTGGGGTCGTGCAAGTAAAGAAATTAAGCGTATCAACTTGAGTGGGAATTATATCGGACTTGGACTTAACATCGGGCCTTTATCACTGCACTGGCACTGTGTCGTGCATCGATGGCCTTTGGGCGAAAGCTGAGTAGCAACTTGCCAATCCATGACGGCCTTCACGCCAATTCTGGGCAGCGTACCGAAAATCGAGGTAGCCAAGCATGCAGCCCACTGCAATACTGCCGATGGTCAGGGGGCTATCCAGCAGCGAACGTTGCTCTTCGGGCCAGTCGAGGCTTCGATTCATAGCGGTAGCCTGGCAATCACACCACACCGGCCGACAGTATTCTCCCGGCCGACGACGCTCCTCAACTAACCGGAGAATTACCGCATCCAGGATGCCATCGGCCAGCGCCTGAAGACGAAGTGCTACCGACCGGGGTTTTGGCTCAAGCGGAAACAGCGGCTCGCCGTCGTGCATAGCCTCAAGGTGCTCACAAATCACTCGAGAATCAAATATTTCTGCCCCGTCGGGTGTAATTAGGGCGGGTACCTTACCGAGCGGATTGGTGCCCCCAGATCAGTTTGCGGATCCCAAGGATTGGTTAAAACTCTGTCTATCTGGCCACTAAGGCCGGTTTCTATCATCATAACGCTGACTTTACGCACATAAGGCAAAGTCGGGGAGTATCGCAGCTGCATTATCGCTATTTAGTCCTTGCTTAAAGGGCTCGTGGTATTGCGGGAACTACGGGAAACTGTTAGATTGCCGCGCCTTTCAAAATTTCGGGCCCATTCGACTCATATCACAGGCCCAGTGTAAACCAATGGCAAGCACCAAGAAGAAAGTTAAAGTGGATCTGATCCACGGAGTTAAACCGCATCGGCCCAAGCGGGGCGAACGCTATATGGGTGAACTTCAGATAACGCATTTTCGGGAAATCCTCAACGCCTGGAAAAATGAACTGATAGACGATAGCGAGCGCACTGTGATGGTCATGCAGGGCGAAACCATTAACCTGCCTGACCCTAACGATCGCGCAACCCAGGAAACTGACCGCTCTTTGGAGCTTCGCACCCGGGATCGTGAGCGCAAACTGGTTAAGAAAATCAATGAATCACTCGCCGATCTTGATACCGGCGATTACGGTTATTGCGAAGAATGCGGTGTAGACATTGGTATCAAGCGCCTTGAAGCCCGGCCCACCGCAACTCTGTGCATCGACTGCAAGTCCCTCAGTGAGATTCGCGAAAAGCAAAACATCTGAACCGCTATTTCCTGACGCTTTCACAAAACCGCGCTGTGGCGCGGTTTTTTTTGGGCAGGATCCTGACCTGGAGCCGGCTCGAACGGTACACTACGGGTGATCTTTCTAGACTCGCTTCGAATCCATGTACGATCTCGTCATCCGCAACGCCTCCATTACCCACCCGGACGGCACCACTGCTGCCGGCGACGTCGCTTGTCAGAATGGGCGTATCGCGAAAATTGATAGCATGATCAGCGCTGTGGGGCGCGAGCACATAGACGCCGCTGGCCGATTACTAATACCGGGCGTCATCGATCCCCAGGTACACTTTCGTGAGCCGGGCGCCACGGATAAGGAAGATCTGGCTTCAGGGTCACGGGCTGCCGTACGTGGAGGAGTAACCAGTTTCCTGGAAATGCCCAACTGCAACCCCCCGACCACGGATCAGGAACAACTGGATTGGAAACTGGCCCGCGCAGCTTCAAGCTGTGCAGCCAATTTCGGCTTTTTTATCGGCGCTACGTGCGACAACCTCGACTCACTCAACAGCGTGCGCCCTGCCTGTGGCATCAAGATTTTTATGGGATCCAGTACCGGCGACTTACTGGTCGACAAGCAAGAGCATTTGGAACGAATTTTCGGCAATGGCGAACGCCTAATTGCCGTCCACGCCGAGGATGAGACCCGGATCCAAGATCGAACGCGGACTCTGCTAATAGAAGGTGAGACCGCCGATTATGCGCTGCACTCACGAATACGGGACCCGCAAACGGCCCTGATTGCGACCGAGCGAGCGCTGGCTTTGTCTGAAAAGTATGGCCGGCGCCTGCATATCCTCCATCTTTCGACCTCAGAGGAAGTCGAGCGGCTACGCCGCCATAAGCCCGACCAGGTAACCTGTGAGGTGATCCCCAACCATCTTTTTCTAAATACCGATGATTACGCCCAGTTAGGATCACGAGTACAGATGAATCCCCCGATTCGCAATCCAGCCAACGCGTCAGGGCTATGGTCTGGCCTTCATCAAGGCATCATCGACATTATCGCCACCGACCATGCGCCGCACACGTTGGGCGAAAAAAGCCAACCCTACCCGAACTCTCCTGCTGGAATGCCCGGAGTGGAAACGTCGTTGCCTTTAATGCTGACAGCAATGCAGGCCGGACAGTGCACTCTGGCCCAAGTACAGCAATGGATGTGTTCGGGCCCGGCGCGGGTGTACGGCATTAAAAACAAGGGGCAGTTGGCTGAGGGTTTCGATGCAGACCTGGCGCTGGTGGATATCGAAACGACGTGGCCGGTTCGTGACAATGAAGTGTTCAGCCGCGCGGCTTGGAGCCCTTACGCTGGCCGCGAGCTCACTGGATGGCCCAACTACACCATCGTCGGTGGCCAGGTGGTTTTCGACAATGGCCAGATTCGGCCAGGTGTTTTTGGTAAAGCCCTGGAATTTGCCGGGTCGGACTAAATTTTCGCCAAACGCCCTCATGTAAGCCAGTGGGACAACCCAGATAACGGCTTAAGGCGAGCCGCCTCGTTGGCCAGCCCTCAAGTCGGACACGCCTACTCTCCCAAGAATCAGGTCGCCACGTACACGGACCCTATCGAAGATCGCTACGGTTCAATTGAGGTGGATAATCGCGGCGGGGTTATCACAAAAACCCTTTGCGCGAGTCTGGACTGGCGCCTTTGACAGATAAACACCCCGGACTTGAGCCAGAATCTATTCGTTAGCTGACTCAGAGTTCCTCTACCGTATGCTGGTGCAGAGTACGACGGTCACTGAATGCCTGGGCTAGCGTATTGGCGTCCATGTACTCAAGTTCTCCCCCCGATGGGACCCCGCGGGCCAGACGGCTCACCGTCAAAGGCTTGCCTTCAAATAGGTCGCATAGATAATCGGCTGTCGCTTCGCCCTCAACCGTAAGGTTAGTCCCCAGGATCACCTCCTGAACGCTTCGCTCGGAAACGACCTGCAACAACCGTTCGACCCCCAACTGGTCTGGGCCGATGCCATCCAGCGGAGACAAGTGCCCCATTAACACAAAGTAGTAGCCGGTATAGGCTCCTGCCTGCTCAATGGTATCCAGATCTGCGGGAGTCTCTACGACACATAGTAGGGTTTCGTCGCGTTTGCCTGACTCGCAGATACCGCAAAGCACCTGCTCACTAAAATTATTACAACGCTGGCAGTGTTTTACGCTCGACACCGCATCCCTCAGGGCATCAGCTAGAATCTGTCCACCCTCGCGGTCCCGTTCAAGCAGGTGAAAAGCCATCCGTTGAGCGGTCCTCGGCCCGACCCCAGGCAGACGACGCAATGCCTGCTTAAGTTGATCTATGGCATGGCCGTCAGCCATTGAGGCCAGGCAGGTTCAAGCCTGGAATATTCATCCCCGCAGCCAGTCCACCCATTTTTTCCTGAGTTGTTTTCTCAACCCGGCGAACTGCATCATTCACGGCGGCCGCCACGAGGTCCTCCAGAACCTCTTTGTCGTCGCTAAACAGGCTGTCATCTATCTTTATCCGGCGTATATCATGCCGGCAAGTCATTATCACTTCGACCATACCGCCGCCGGCGACGCCGGTGACTTCAATATGTGCAAGCTCTTCCTGCGTGCTCTTCAGTTGCTCCTGCATCTCCTGAGCCTGTTTCATGATATTACCCAAAGGTCCTTTCATTCAGCTCTCCTTATGTTGTTTACCGGGGCGCACCGAGTCCGGAACCACGGTTGCATCGAACCGCTCCATAATATCCTTGACCATCGGATCCTCCATTAACGTCTTATAGACCTCGGCCTTTTCCTCGGAATCATGGCGGGTCCGGTTCTGGGTCGGGGTCTCAGGTGAATCTTCACTCCCGTCGATCAGTTTTAACTTGACTGGCGAGCCATTGAACTGGCTAAACGCATTCTCTAAAGAGGCCTGACGGGACTGACTATGCAGTTTGGCAAGATTGGGTTTCAGCGACACGATCAACACCTTTTTTTGAGGATCGTAGCTCTGCGGCGAGAGATTCATGGCAAATTCTCGACTCACGCCTTTTAACCCTGAGTCGTCGACGAACGTAGCCCACAGGTCTGGGTCGGCCAGGTCGGTTTCTACCGGGGGCACCGTGCTCTGAACCGAAGCTGGTTCAGCCGGGGGGGCTGAATCTGCTGAAGCGCCAGTCGCGCGAACTGAGACCACACCTGAGACCACACCTTGGCCTTGAGTTCGCTGCTTGCAAGCCGGTGCCGTTGGAGCCTTTTGGGCAGGCGGTTCAGCACTCGACCCTGCCCCACCTTCATCCGCTGGATGGAAGGTCAGCATCCGCAACAAAGTCATTTCAAAGCCCGATACCGGATCTGGCGCAAGCAGCATGTCTCGTTTACCTAACATGCCAATCTGGTAGTACAGCTGCACATCTTCCTTAGTCATCGTACTGGCAAGATGCACCACCAAATCTGAATCCGCCTGCTTGGCTGACGCTGCCTCGGGCAAAATCTGGTAGAGCGAGACGTCGTGCAGCACCAATAACAGGTCATCAAGGGCCGCCATGTAATCAATCGCGCGGGACGCCATTTGCGCCACAGTATCAATCAGTGTCGACCCATCAGCCGCCGCCAGTGCGCGTAATATCGTATCAACCTGTTGCTGCTCAATCATACCGAGCATCTCGCGTACTTCGGTGCCGGTAACCCGGCCGCTACCAAAGACAATCCCCTGATCCAATAAACTCAAGGCATCGCGCATGCTGCCAGATGCCGCTCTGGCCAAGGTTGCCAGTCCCACTTCATCGACCTCCAGCCCCTCTGCGTTGGCTATCTTGTGCAGTTGGCCGGTAATTTCTTCGGGCTTCAGCACGCGCAGATTGAACTGCAAACAGCGTGAGAGAATCGTCGGCGGCAGTTTCTGCGGGTCGGTGGTGGCCAACAGAAATTTTACATGTGGCGGAGGCTCTTCAAGCGTCTTAAGTAAGGCGTTGAAGCTGTGTCCGGACAACATATGCACCTCGTCAATCAGATAGACCTTATAGCGGCCCAGGGTTGGAGCGTACTGTACGTTGTCCAGGATTTCTCGAGTATCGTCGATTCGAGTCCTTGAGGCGGCATCGATTTCAAGCAAATCTATATAGCGACCTTCGTCGACGCCAATGCAGGCCGGGCACGACCCGCAGGGCTCAGCGCAGGGCGCCTGCTCACAATTGAGCGCTTTCGCCAGCAGTCGTGCCAGCGTGGTTTTTCCGACACCTCGGGTGCCAGTAAAAAGAAATGCATGATGCACCCGGTTCTGTTCCAATGCCGTGGTCAGGGCTCCCACCACGTGGGCCTGGCCAACAACGTCGGTGAACCACCGAGGTCGCCACTTTCGGGCGAGCGCCTGGTAACTCATGAGAACTTGATTGAAAAGTAGAAACGCATCCGTGTCCCTGACGCTTGATGGTTGCCTCGCATCTGCTTGGAGACGGCGCCAGCCAGCCTGACCCCGGCACCCGATTCGGATGCTACGGCTGCTTCCTTCCGGACCTGACCGGGTTCACAACCTTCCGCCACCGGGGAGACCGACCGCCGCCGCCATATCGAATTACACCAGGCGTTGATCCCAGCATGCCAACAATTTTAACACCGGGCCAAGCCATTACAGGCAATTGTCTGTCAGGCCCTCAGAGTTTTCGCATCAGGCAGAATTTTCCGTCGGGCTCTGCGGCTTCAAAATAGGGCTTGTCGACAATATTTTCGACAATAATGATCCCGTCAGCTTCGAGTGCCGCTATATGCTGGGCGAAACCGGCCTCAGCCCACAGATGGGTATGAATCGTGCATGCGAACACAGCTCCACTGCGAAGCACTCGGAAAATCTCAGTCAGTGCCCCGGGGCCGACATGACCGTGGGTGAAGGTGCCGCAGGATATCCCCGCATCATAGATGGCATCAGCAATACCCAATGTTCCCTCGAGATCAGACTCAAGTAACTCATGGTAAATATCTTTTTCAGCCGCAGCGGCCAGCATCTGGGGGGAAAAATCGAGCCCGTCGATGGAGCTGAATCCAAGAGTCGCCAGGCGCTCCCCGACCAGCCCTGTACCACATCCCACATCCAGAATTCGAGCAGCGTGATCCTCAAGCACCTCATCGAGCATTGCAGCAATGTGTGCGGGCGCGATATATCCCAGCCCATTCTCCAGGTGAGCATCGTAGGTTTCGGCCCAATCGCGATACAACGCCCGGGCCTGGTCGGGGCTCTTGAGGCCATACGCCCGTGCCAGTAGCGTCTCGGACGATTGCGAGGCGATATCGCTTTCTTTCGAATCCTCAGGCATGGTTTTCCCCGAAAGCGCCAGATCCCATCCTAAACCCACGCAATGAGCGGTAACAAAGCCGCGCTGAACCCACTGATCGTTGAGAAAATCGGAACGCCCATGAAGGCTAACAGGATCAGAGCCAACAAAGCCCAATTGCCATAGCGCCCATTGTAATAACGATAAGCCTGGGACAAGGCGCGAGGGAGCAGATAAGGAAGAATGTAATGTCCATCGAGCGCGCCGACCGGCAATAAGTTAAACATCATCAACAGTAGGTTAATTTGCGCAAGATAGATGAAAAACAGGCGAGGGCCCGGACTGGAAAGATCCACCCACCCCCAATCCAACAATATGAGATAAGCATTGATACTGATAATAGCCAACAGCAAATTCATGGCAGGCCCGGCAGCAGCCACCAGCAAGTCGGCGTAACGCGAGGTAAATCGGCGAGGGTCGGTCGGCACAGGTTTGGCATAGCCAAAGCCGATAAAAACCACCATCAACAGGCCCATAGGGTCAATGTGGGCCAGCGGGTTAATGGTCAAACGCCCGGAACGACGAGCGGTGTCATCGCCGAAGCGAAGTGCAACAAAAGCGTGGCCGAACTCATGGAACGACAAGGACACAATCAGCGCCACAAGAATTACCATGAACAGAACCCACTGCCCCTGGGCAAGTAAAGGAATCAACTGATTACCATTAGCGATTCAAAAACCATCGTGATGCGTTGTTGCTCATCTGGATCAGGTTGCACAGCGACCTGCAGGTTAATCATGAATGAGAGAAGGATACATGAAAAATGAGTTTAAGACGGCTCACTCGGGCGCTACGTCTGATCCAATGGTCCATTCCATAGCCCGCCTTAGTGATCGCACTCCATCTGACCCACTTCGGAAGCTTCAGCCTGATGCGGGCCTTTTAAAAAACGGGGTTTGCTACGAGGCTTTGTCCGTGTATGGTTACCCTTTCCCCTTTTTGCATAGATCGATATGACTCAGCCCTGCATTATTACCGTTGCCATTACTGGCGCAGTCCCCAGAAAAAAGGACAATCCTGCTGTGCCGATCAGTACCGCCGAGCAGGTGGAATCGACTCACGCCGCCTTTGAAGCCGGCGCCAGTCTGGTGCATATCCATGTCCGTGACGAGCAAGAGAACCCCTCCTCGGACCCACAGCGTTTTGCCCTAGTGCAAGAGGGGATCAAAAAGCACTGCCCTGGAATCATCATTCAGTTTTCCACTGGTGGACGTGGCCGCGAGGCTGACCAGCGCGGCTCTATGCTCCACCTTGCGCCCGACATGGCCTCTCTGGCAACCGGTTCGGTGAACTTTCCTGGGATGATTTATGAGAACCACCCGGAACTCATTGATCAACTGGCTGGCAATATGCTGCAACACCACATCAAACCGGAGGTCGAAGTCTTCGATCTGTCGATGCTTTACTCGGCCGCCGCGCTGGTGGAACGGAGCCTGATCAAAGCCCCGGTTCACGTGCAGTTTGTGATGGGAGTACCGAACGCCCTGCCCCCACGACGAGAGATTCTTGAATTCGAACTTGCCCAACTATTGACTGTCATGCCGGATGCAACCTGGACTGCGGCGGGGGTTGGCCGCGGGCAACTCGAGGTCAACCACTGGGCGTTGGAGATGGGCGGTCACTGCAGGACAGGGCTTGAAGATAATCTGCGTTTTGATAAGTCGCGCCTCGCCCAAAGCAACGCCGAACTTGTCGGGCGCGTGGCGATCCTGTGTTCCGATTACGATCGTCATCCAGCAAGCACGACAGAAGCCCGCCAGATTCTCGGACTGCGATCCTGATCTCAGACTAATCGGAGGTCCGCAATCAAAGGCAGGTGATCCGAAGCCTGTCGTGCGAGACTCAGTCGTGAAGGCAGCAAGCTATCAATTTCCAGGGCGCCACGCACATAAAGGCTGTCCAGTGGCCGTACCGGCGCGTAAGCTGGGAAGGTACGCGGCATTCGCCCGGCGCCAAAAAAGCCTGCCGGATGCATCACCTGGCGCCCTAAAGTGCCCCAAATGTCATTGAGGTCACCAGCAACGAGGGTGGGTGTGTCGTGGGCGATTCGGGCAAAGGTCGCATGACCCAGCATTTTCTTTAACTGCATCCTTCGCTCGATTCCCGACAGGCCCAGGTGCAGATTAAACAGATGCAGGGTGCGGCTTCGAGCCTTACCCGGGGCGTTATCATCCAATGATACCCGGGCCCGAGCATGAAGGGCGCCGCGACGCTTTTTTGGGCCAATGGTCAGATCAATATTGTCGCTGTCAAGCAGTGGCCAACGACTAAGGATCGCATTACCGTAACCGTGACCGGTTCGAGCCTTCACATTCGCCACCCAAAGCCGATGATTCAATCCAATCGCCTCGCCCAGTACATCAACCTGATGAATATTCGCAGACGACCTGCTATATCGGGCCACTTCTTGCAAAAGGACGATATCCGGGCGGTAATGATTTATCACTTCGACAATACGCGGTAGATCGTAGCGTCGATCGATTCCGCCAATACACTTATGAATGTTGTAAATCACCAGTCGAATTTTCACGGTACAATCAACTCCTGTAAATGGCCCTTACAGGTCTCCAGCGTGGCGCTAAGGCACCCACCAGTCTACCTCCCGTACCGTTGATCAACAAATCGTCAGCCGCATGATCCGCCTTGTACTGTTTGGTTTCGTTCACAGGCTTGCCGCAGTAGTCACTGCGACCCTGTTAGGATTTTTTTGCACCTCGACAGTTGCCAGCAGTACCGTCATGGTCCCGTTCCAATCCCACTACTCGGTCGACTACTCTGGCTTTGGTGCATCACGGGTAGTATCCCTGGAACGCACCGGGCCTGACTATGTTCTGCGCTCAACGACCAAGCTTAAAGGTTTTGCACGGTTGTCGGGGTTTGGCCCGGTTTACGAGGTTTCCCGGTTCGAAATGCACGATGGCGTTATCCGCCCCCTGCTCTATACCGTTGGCGACGGCCAGAACAAACACAAGCGTGATATCCGCATTGAATTCGATTGGAAGACCGGGCTCAGCCGAGGGTTCGCCAAAAATAAAGAACAGACTTTTCCGCTTAAGTCAGGCATGCAGGATCCCCTTACCTTTGAACTGATGGCCCGCCTAGAATTCTCGCGGGGTCAACGCGCACCGCACTATCTTGTGCACGAGGGCCATCGAATTCGTGACTACGTATTTGTTGAGCAAGAGCCTGAGACACTTGAGATTGCCGGGCAATCTGTTGCGGCCACGCGATTCTTTATTGACCGGAGCAGCTCGCGCGAGCTGTATTACTGGTTTGCATCCAAACCACATTTCACAGCGATCCAATTGCGCCAGGAACACAACGGTAAGGTAAAGGCGACCGTGATACTCAACCACAGCACAATGCTTGAGTAAGCGGGAAAGGACTAACTGATACCCAGCGGCGGCACAAGGTCAATAAACGCCTGGATTGGTGCCCGTGCCCGCCGTGCCCGCTGGCAGCAGACATATTCGGTATTCTTGAGGTCGGCGTCGCGAACCGAAACATAATGCAGCCGGTTGTCATTGCCACGCTCCGACCAGGGAACTACTCCGATGCCCAAACCGGCGGCCACGGCCTCGCGTATCCCTTCCCGACTGCCGATCTCCATCACATTTTCAAGCACAAGGCCGGAATCGCTGACCGCCTTTTCGAAAATCGCACGAGTAGTTGACCCCTTCTCCCGCAATACCAGCGCCTGCCCGACGATTTCCCGCAGACCCACACTGCGCCGCGCGCCGAATGGATGAGCCAGCGGTGCCAGGATGACCAGATGATCACTTGCCAGTGGCACTGCGACCAGCCGATCGCCGGGCGTAATATTTGGTAAGACCGCAATATCATATTCGCCACGCCGCAAGCCCGTGAGTACGTTTTGGGAATTGCCAAAAGCCAGGGAAAGCGTAACACCCGGGTAGCGCCGGGCGAACCCCGCGAGCAACGGCAACACATGATAGGGCGCATCAGCCCCTACCTTGAGCTCACCAGTAACCAGGCCATAGGCTGATACCAGTAAGTTGTCTATCTGGGCGTAAGTCTCAAACAGGCTCGTCGTATGCTGAAATAGCGCACGGCCGAGCTCGGTCAGATCAGTGCCCCGGCTATGGCGCTTGAGCAGCTGCACGCCAAAACGCTGCTCGAGTTCACTGACCTGTCCCGAGAGGGTCGGCTGACTGACGTGCAGAACATGCCCTGCCCGGCTGAAACTGCCCTGGGTTGCGACCGCGTGAAAGGCCCGCAAAGCGTTGTGTTTTACCGTCACAGTAAGTCGTCTCTTTAATCAAACCGACGTAATGCCGATGTTTTGGTGGCCTATTAGGTTCATGGCTTGGTTCGGGGTATCGGTTTTTTCGATATTATATATATATAACATCGAATAGACAGATAATGTACTCGAGTTGATAATCCGCGACTTCAATTTGAGCCGACAGATGAAGAACGCAGACACTCCATCCCTTTCTCCCACGGGAGATCCCTGGCTACTCACCCCAGGACCGTTGACGACATCCCCTTCAGTCAAGGCAGCCATGGCGCATGACTGGGGCTCACGCGACACCCGCTTTATTGAACTGAACCGTAGGTTGCGCCAGCGTCTGGTCGAGATCGTGGACGGTGCCGAAAACTACACCTGTATTCCTCTTCAGGGCAGTGGCACATTTGTGGTCGAGGCCATGCTGGTCACACTGATCCCGCGCTCTGGAAAAGTGTTACTGCTGATCAACGGCGCCTACGGCAAACGGATGCAGGCTATCTGTCAGATCCATGGCCGCGCCTTTGAAGTGCTTGAATGGCCCGAGGATCAACCGGTCGATCCGGTAGCTGTGAAGAATGCGCTCAATGCCGATCCCGCGCTCACTCATATCTGCGCAGTCCATTGCGAAACAACATCGGGCATTATCAATCCGGTTCATGAGTTGGCACTTGTGGCTCACAAGGCCGGTAGGCGCCTGATCATTGATGCTATGAGTGCGTTTGGCGCCATCGATTTGAATGCCGGACAGACGCCGTTTGACGCCGTAGTCGCTTCGAGTAACAAGTGTCTCGAAGGATCGCCGGGTATGGGCTTTTGTATTTCCCGCAAAGCGTCTTTGTTCGAGTGCCTTGGCAACGCTGACAGTCTGGTACTGGACCTGTATGACCAGTGGCGCGCAATGGAGGCCAACGATCAATGGCGCTTTACCCCGCCTACCCATTGCATCCTGGCGCTTGATCAAGCGCTGAATGAATTTGATGCCGAAGGGGGCGTCGCTGGCCGTGGGGCACGTTACCGTGCCAACTGTGAAGCACTGGTCTCAGGCATGCGGGCGATGGGCTTTGAAACGTTGTTGAGCGATACCCTGCAGGCGCCGATCATCGTCACTTTTCATATGCCGGCAGACGTTAATTTCGATTTTTCGGCTTTTTATTCGATGATGAGTGAAAAAGGCTTTGTGATCTACCCGGGGAAACTGACCGTTGCCGATTCTTTTCGAATTGGCTGTATCGGACGTATTGGGCTGGAGCAGATCAACGGTGCTCTGGCAGCGGTACGAGAAACACTGCAACACATGGGCGTGCGCAATTGCGGGCCAGCCAAAGACACCTGACATCTGGAATTTCAAATGCCACGGACCCATTCCATGAACCCTGCCCTACCATCACCGTTAGGCCTGTTTTTTCGGAGCATAGGGGAACGCCTCCTGTGCCATTCTTCCCTTTAACTTCTTACTGGAGATATCCATGAGCATTCGATCCGACTATGTCTACCACCGGGAATACCGCGGCAAGGTCAAAGGCATGGTTCTTGACTGGAGCGGGACAACCGCTGACGCCTACGTAATTGCGCCCGCCGTGGTTTTCGTTCAGGTCTTCAAGGAGCAAGGCGTTGAAATCAGCATGGCTGAAGCGCGCGGGCCCATGGGCCTGCGCAAAGACCTGCACATTCAGGCCTTAACCCAGGAACCGCATATCCGGGATCGCTGGCATGAAGTGCACGGAAAAAATCCGGACCAGTCCGATGTAGATCGGATGTTTGCAGATTTCGTGCCGATGCAGCTTGATTGCCTGCGGAATTACACCACCTTACTACCACATGTAGCCGAGGTGACCCGAGACCTGCAAAAACAGGGAGTTCGGATAGGTAGTTCAACTGGTTTCGTACGTAGCATGGTCGATATTCTGGAGGCAGACGCCAAAACCCAGGGCTATGTTCCGGATGCATCGGTGGCAGGGGACGAAGTGATAAACGGCGCCCGACCCAAGCCATTTATGGTCTACCGGAACCTGGACTTAATGGACGTGCACCCGGTTCAATCCGTCGTTAAGGTTGATGACACAGTCTCGGGAGTTGGTGAAGCGCTCGAGGCTGGATGCTGGGGCGTAGGTATCGCGCGCTACAGCAACTACATGGACGTGAATACCCTTGAGCAGGGTGAACAACTCGCTGGAGATGACCTGCAGCGCCGGCTGAACCTGACCCGGGAAAAACTGCGTCAGAGCGGGGCACACTACATCATTGATACCTTCGACCAACTCCCCGAGGTTATAGAAGACGTAAACATCCGTCTGGGACGTGGCGAACGGCCGTAACAACAACTCATTGAGTCAGCCTCACCCCGCAAGAAAGGTCTCGCGGGGTGGGACTCAACCTCTGTTTAGTTTCCACTGGCGCATAAGATCCTTAGCCTGATACTCAAAAAGGTACATGACGATTCAACACCGGTACCGGCTGGCTGTACATGAAAAATTCTGGATGATCAAACCAAGATCCCACTGTCGATAGCAAGTACCAGTTTCCCGAAGTGTCCAGATTCCTCCATCAGTTTATGGGCCTCAACAACCTCATCCAAGGGGAATATCTTGTGCACCAAGGGTACGATTTTTTCATCGGAGAACAACTCTAGTGTCTCGCTCGCAAAACGGCTGATAATGGCCGCTTTTTCGTCAACCGGCCTTGGGCGCAGGACCGAGCCTGCAATCTTCTGCCGTTTTACCATCAGTTGTGCAAGGTTGAGATCATTTTTTGCCCCGCCCATCACACCGATCAGCATCAAAGTGCCATTCACAGCAAGAGATCTTAGATTCGCATGCAGGTATGCCGCGCCGATGTGATCGAGAATAACGTCTACCCCACGACCATTCGTCAGCTTCGCTACCTCTTCCTGGAAGTCCTGTTGCTGATAATCAATGACATGATCCACGCCGAGATCTCTTACCCGCTGGACTTTCGTTGTCGACGCGGTTACCAGAATCACCACTGACGGTGCGAGCGTACGACATAATTGAATAGCTGCGGTATTCACCCCGCCGCCGCCGCCATGAAGTAACACTCGCTGCCCATCAAAAAGTCCAGGAAATTGAAAAAGATTAAGATGGGCGGTAATGTAAGTCTCGCTAACACAAGCGGCCTGTGCCCAACTCATACTTTCTGGGATTCTCATCAGATGGTTCGCCCAGGCAATCGAATACTCAGCATAGGCCCCACCACCGACCAGGCCCATCACCCGGTCCCCGAGACGCCACTGCTCTACCCCATCCCCAAGGGCCGCAACGGTGCCCGCAATTTCCAGACCCAAAATCTTGGATTCTCCCGGTGGCGGCGGGTAGTTGCCCTGGCGCTGGACCACGTCCGGCCGGTTAACGCTGGTGGCGGCCACTCGTACCAATACCTGTCCTGGCCCGGGGGTCGGCTCAGGAACGGATGCCACCCGCATGACTTCAGGTCCGCCAAAGCTATCATTGACAATTGCTTTCATCAGGTCCGATTCCGCCTTTCGTATTACTGCGAGTTAAGCCCACTCTTGCCAGGACAAAACCAGCTTAAGCTACTGACGCCCTGCTCTACGGTCTCTGACTGGATACAGTACTTGAGCGCCGTCTTGCCACATGGGCCATCTCCAAGCATACCCGATTGCTGGTATACATTATACACAGAAACTAAGGCCCTAAGCCCTGCTCTATCGCCTAAGCTAGCATACAGCGAGTGTATTCCCACCTTGGCAGGGGAAATATACTTTCTGAGGAGAAAAAAATGAAAGCCTACAAGAACACCAAATTCCTAGATAGTCCCGATGCACGACTATTACGTATCGTTTCCGAATTTGTTGAACCGGCAACGCGTTTTTCCCGCAACGACATCGAAGACACCATCGTGTTCATGGGCTCGGCACGAGCTCCCGACTCCAAGGATGAGCTCGAAACTGAGCCTTTACCGAATAACAACATTCAAAAGAAGCACTGGAAGGCAATGGCCCGTTACTACCAGGATTGCCGCGAATTGGCCAAACGGATGACCCTGTGGTCCAAGAACCTGCCCGAAGGGCATCGACGTTTTGTGGTCTGCTCTGGCGGCGGCCCCGGCATCATGGAAGCTGCCAACCAAGGCGCCTCGGACGCCGACGGTATCAACATCGGACTTGGTATCTCCTTGCCAAACGAACAGGGGAACAACCCGCACATTACCCGTGAGTTGTCACTGGAGTTTCATTATTTTTTCATGCGCAAATTTTGGTTTGCCTACATGGCAAAAGCCGTGGTGTTCTTTCCTGGCGGTTTTGGCACTATGGACGAGCTTTTTGAAATACTTACTCTGCTGCAGACTGGCAAAATCCGCAAGCACCTGCCTCTGGTTCTTTTCGGTATCGACTACTGGAAACGCGCAGTCGATTTCGAGATGTTGATTGAACATGGCACCATAAACAGGAGCGATCTGGAGCTGTTCCTGATGACTGATTCGGTTGATGTCGCCTTCGACTACCTGACCGAACAGTTGTCACGGTACGGAGTAAAAGAACATGGCACCACGCTTTGAAACTTCGCAAGCAAGCGCCAGACTGGAGCTTCGCAGCAACCACTTCTCTGTAAGGAGTCGGGGGTAAACGCCTATTGAGCAACGCTTGCCACCCACGCCCACGCCCACGCCCACGAAAAGATAAAAGCCCACGCCGTTGTCAGTTTCGGCTGATCTTCGATCAACCGCCCTGTCGAAGACCTTTACTCGTCTTTCTGATTGGCCGCCCGGTTTCGCGTCAACCAGTCATCCACCATGCCGACTGTTGCATCGATAGCCTCGAGATGCATTCCCTTTTGGGCTGCGATCAATGCAACCAGCTTGTCGACCCGTTCAATTTCCTGCGCTCCACCTGCTAATGCGCGGGCTGCTGAAGATGGACTGGCGAGCGAGGTTGCCGCTTTCGCATATTTTTCGAAAGGCACAAAATCAGCTGCTTGGCCGCCGAGGTCAATGCACAGATTCACCACCCAGTCATAAACAGCGCGGCTAGCCTCGATATTACTGTGCACCGCATCTTTGATTGGCCGCATCTGATCTTGCTGAACGCATCGGTAATTACCCGCCATCAGCATTGCCCATTTTGCCAGGGGCACGAAAATTGACTCATGAACGCGCAACTTAACCGGAACTTCAATCAGATCGCCGTCACCGAGATTGAAGCGGGCGGCCTCGATATCTTGCTCAAGTTGTAGCAACATTTGGGTATGCGCCTGCGACACAAACCGCGCGGCCTTGAAGTTGGTCGGTAGCCGCACCTGTAGCACATTGGGCTTCTCTTCAGGGGGGCGAAATGCCTGCGGATCTGGACTGCACAGTGTTAGAAGGTCCGGGTCAAAATCATCCCATAACGCGGCCTCGGAGAAACAGCTATGCAGCCTATCAGTGTCGAGCCCTGGGATACGCTTGAGGTACGGCAAAAGCGGCATATTGGTAACCGCCATTGTCGGAACCCGTGATGCAGCGATCCGCCCGAGCAGTTCACGAACACCCGAAGCGCTGTATTGCGGCTCCTGCATCGCCAGAATGACGAGGTCAAATTCTGATGGATCAACATCGCCCGGCTGTGATGCGCATAGCGTTCCGGCGAGCTCACCAGAGCGGATCTCGACAGAACCCTCGCGTGCTTTGATCGGTGTGCGCACCACCGAGCCCTCAGTATTGAATAAAGCTGCTGTTGCCTCACGGCAGACCAGGGTGGTGTCATGTCCCGCAAGCAGTAGCTTGGTAGACAGGAGTGATCCATAAGACGCTCCCAATATCAGAACCCGATACTTGCTGCCCATCTTGTCATGTTCAGAGACAGTCAAATCGCCTGCCAACCCCGATACTTCTCCCATGATACGTTTCTCGATTTACTTAAGAAATGATCGGCGATTCTAACGCAAGCCGAGATAAATTCGGGCCGAAATTACGGGCAATCGCTTAGTCTTTTGCGCTGGCAATCTGTCACAACACTCACCACCTTCAAGCGAATTGGCTATAGTCGTCGCCAGGAACAAGCAACCCGGCCTATACATCAGGAACAAAGGAATCCATGAGCAACATCCACGTCTTCTCGGATGTCAACAAACCCGAATCCTCAAATCCAGCCGATGGCTATACCATGCCGGCAAAGCTTTACACCGATCCAGCAAGCCTACGAGCTTGAGAAAACAGTTATATTTTCCAAGACATAGCCCTACATTGGCCATGAAAGCCATGTGCGCCATACCGGCGACTATCTCACCCTGGATTTCGCTAGTGAGCAGCCAAATAGGGTGGGTTGTTTGGCGGAGAGAGAGGGATTCGAACCCTCGATACGCTATTAACGTATACACACTTTCCAGGCGTGCGCCTTCAACCGCTCGGCCACCTCTCCGTAGGGCGGCAAAGGGTATCTGACTTGCGCGTTACGCGCAAACCCGCGTCAGCGACGTCAAGCCAGCGCGTTGAGTCCTGACATCAATCGTCCAATACCGTCGATAGCGCTGGCACTTTGCAAAGCGCCAAAAGAGACGCGCAGCGTGCAACGATCAGTCACCCCAAAAGCGCTGCCGGGGATCACGGCAACTCCGTGCTCTTTGATCAACCGGGTTGCAAGGCAGAGGTCGCCATCATCATAACCGGGGACCTCAACAAAGAGGTAAAACGCCCCCTCACCAGGCAACAGGCGAACTTTGTCTGTTATTGATTCGACCGCATCCAGCGCCTGAGCACGCACGGCTGCGAGCTCAGCCACATAAGGCGTGCAGTAGTCACGGCCGGACTCAAGTGCACCGATGGCCGCATATTGGGCTATCACCGTAGCGCAAATAACATTGGTGTCCTGAATCTTGCGCAAGGCTCCCATCAGTGGCTCAGGAACTGACGCGTAGCCGATGCGCCAGCTGGCAAAGCCGTAGGCCTTGCTCAGCGAGTATAGGCAGATCGTGTGCTGGGCGCTGTCGGTGATTGCGCCTGGCGAGAAATGCTGTACACCATCGTAAAGGAAGTACTCGTAGGCCTCGTCGCTGATATGGTAGATGCCCTGCTCAAGGCATAGCCGGTTCACCGCCCGAAGATCCACTTGTGGGTATACGACGCCGGTTGGGTTATTCGGTGACACAGTGACCATGGCCCGTGTTCGTGGGGTGATAGCGCTTTCAAGCGCCTTGAGATCTAACTGGCCATCGACATCTGTCGGCACTGCGACCGGGATACAGCCTGCAATCCTCACGGCCATTTCCTGATTGAAATAAAAAGGCCCTGGCAGAATAAATTCATCGCCCGGATCACTGATCGCCAGAAGCACGTTGAGGAATCCCATATTACTTCCGGCTGTCACCACCACCGCTCGCCCCTGTGCGGCGATTCCATTCTCCAGGGCGAGCTTCTCAACAAGGGCCTCTCTCAACGGGTCAATCCCCTCAACTGGGCCATACAGGTGGCTCAGTGGGTCGTCCCAGAATCTGCTGATCGCCTCATGCACGGTCTGTGGCGGCGCATAGTGCACCACCCCCTGACCTAGGGAAATCGTACCCGGATTAGCCCGGATCAAATCCTCGATCGTTGGAATAATAGGCGCTTGCACCTGCTGCATACGGCGGCTTGACCGGAGCTTGTGGGTTACTGTCATTAACTTAGGCCACTTGCGTTAGCCTGAAATAGAAACCAGGGCTGGTACTTTATCTTTTCTCTAGACATGCGGGCACCCATCAAAATCTTCCAGTCGAGTGGATCTTCATCTATAAATGGCTTCGGAATCCGGGTATTATATGGGCCTAAGCGACGCATTCAGCCAGCCAGACAAAATTTACCCTGATCTTGGAATCTCAACCTGAAATCCGATCAGAACAAACTACTGAACAGGACCTTCGACTCGCTTGGAAAAACAGTTACAAGCGGTGTACACATTAGTTACCTCAAGATTGGGAATAGCGACTGCTTTGCGACCCTTTGGTTCAAAAGTCGCGGCCCCACTACTTTATCCAGCGACATAACAGCGCGGATGCAACAACATGACCGCTGATTCACACACGGAACCAAACGCCGGAGCATCAACCAGCGCCGACAACCGCAATCCGGGCGAACTGCGGGCAACCCCACTCCAGACAGGAGCACAGCTTGGCAACAACATCATCTCCCGGGTGCTTGTGCAGGCTGACAGCGGGTTTACCTACACAGCGAACAACGGTGGCATTGTTATCCAGGAGTATTTTCCGCTGCAATTCGCTCTGCGCGATCAAGACGGTGTCTCCCTTCTCCTTTGCGATGCTGACTTTAATCCCGACTTTGAACAAGGACTCAGCGAATTCCTATTATTGGCCCGGGTACTCAGCCAGATAGATCATCCCGGTCGAATCTCCCGCTACGAAGAAAAGGATGGCACAGCGTGGTATGCCATCGATCTACGCATCCGCGCGTCGCTAGCTGACCTGCTGAATACCGGCGAACGGCTCCCGGAGGAAACGCTAAAGACTATTCTTTATTCGGCAGTAACCTATCTCGACGCGGCTCATGACGCCGGTGCCCTGCACCTTGAACTTAGCCCGCAACGGATTCTGCTTGCGGATGAAGACAAACTCCTTATCTGTGGTTTTAATACCGACAAGCTGCACTACCCAGCAGAAGATAAATCCAATGGGCACGATTACCGGGCTCCCGAACTCGCCAGTTTTCGCGGCCAGCTGGGTCGCTGGACTGATTATTACGCTCTTGGGGCTATCCTCTATCAGGGAGCCTGCCGTGTCGGGCCGACCGACGCGCTAACCCGACTCAGCGTCACAGACCGTGGTCAAGATGACCCCCTGGTACCCGCGATTGAGGCTGGAAAAGACTATTTTTCCCGATCAATTCTAACGCTCATCGATCATTTGCTGGCATTAGAGCCCATGGCCAGGCCACAAGACGCCGAGGCAATCGTCAGCGCTCTCGACTCGACCGCATCAATTCACCCAGCAGCGGATAGTGAATCAGAGCCCGTTCAGGACTCCGCCACTGACGATTCGCAACCATCTGTCGAACCAATTGATCCACCCCAAGTTGGGCTCAATTCGCATTCTCCAACCGTATCGCAAGCGGGGTCAAAAATGCTGCGTGGCGCAAGCGCCATTGCGCTATCAGCGCTGGGCCAGGCAACAAAGGATCAAAACCCCGAAAAGACTGAAGCAAGATCGCGGTCAAACGCAATACCCCGGGTAAAGGCCGCCTCGACTGAGGCAAAACCAACCTCACCCACCCAGGCGGCTTCGGCAAAGGGGCCTGCGCGGCAAGAGCCTGTTTTCAGCGAATCCCGTGAGGCTTTTGAAGACACGCTCAAAGCGCTTGAAGTAACGAGATCATCGAGTCCTCCGTTGGAGATCGCGAATGATCTGGAGAGCGCGGGTAAAGTGCTAACGGGCAAGCCCTACAACGATTTCACGTTGCACCCCACGAAACCGGGCAAACACCGCACTACGCCTCATCAATCCTCAAGAAGCACCGGCTCATTCTTAGGCTCGGTTGGGAGGGTTTTTGGCTCCTCACTGCAAGGACTGTACCGACATCTGACAATGCGGTTAGCCCTCGGCGCGCTGATCACGCTGTCTGCACTCCTGGTTATTTACCTGCTGACAACGCCAAGGCCGACTCCCTTGGAAACAACCACGCGTACTACGATCGAAATTATCGGTGCTACTACCCATGAGCCACCCCCAGAGCCCAGTCGTGGATCGCCCAATATCCAACAAGTGGTCAGCACCTCACTACCCGCCGCAGCACAGGACTTCTTAAAACAAGATGATCTGAACCGGGTTAATGCGTATAGAGATGCTGAGCAACTTAAGCTTCTTAGTGAGCCCCACTTTGCTCGAGCTCAAGGATATCTGGCACAAGGGCACCTGATCGACCCACCCAATGCCAACGCCTACAGCGAGTTCACTGCCATACTTCGCGTGGATCCACAGAACAAAACGGCTACCCGCGGTGTTAAGGAGATAATCGCGCGCATACTCACCCGCATTGACAATCTGGTAGATGCCAAGGAATTCACTATCGCGCGTGAACAGTTATCCCTGGCAACGAGTGTTATAGCGGGACATAAACACTTTACCCAAACTGTCGCGCAGATTGATCGCGCACAAACGCACTGGCAAGAGGAGTTGATGCGCGAAAAAGCACTGGCCCAAGCGCAGATGGAGCAACACCGCCGGGAGCGTGAGCGAAGTCAACAAATAGAGGCGCTACTGGCCCGGGCACTGACCGCCTTTGACACTGACCGACTGATAGACCCGCCCCGGGAGAGCGCCCTAACCCTGTACCGCGCCGCCTTGGATCTTGACCCCGCCAACCAACGGGCCCGCAACGGCATCGGCAACATCACGGCCTTTTACCTGCGACAAGCCCGCGATGCCCTGTCACAAAACGAATTAGACAATGCAGCGCGAAGCCTGCAGATTGCCAAAGCAATCGACCCCACGGATGCCGGCGTTGACACACTGATTGAGCACCTGCAACGTCGAGAATACCTTGCTACCGAGCAGCAACGCCTGCAGGCGGAGGCAGATGCCCGGATCTCTAAAGCTCGGGAAATGGCCAAAGAACAGGATCAGTTGAATCTCGCCGGTGGCATCAAATCCTACTATGGCGGAAACTACCGTGAGGCATACCAGTTCCTTGAACCCCTGGCCGAGCGCAATTACCCGAGGGCTCAGGTCCGGGTTGCCAGAATGCTGCTTGAAGCCCGTGGAACAGACCGTGACAAACCCCGGGCTATAGGTATGTTCAGTGCGGCCCTGGCTCCGGTGCAATTGGCCGCCAGCCAGGGAAACGCCTGGGCACAGTCTGATCTTGCAGATTTTTACTTCGACGGCCTGGTAATCGATGCTGACTATCGCACGGCTGCATTCTGGTACCAAAAGGCGGCCGAGCAAGGGTATGCCCCGGCACAGACAAACCTCGGTGTTCTATACATGACGGGCTACGAAGGTGTCCCACCAAACCGGGCAGTCGCGGTGCACTGGTTTAATGAGGCCGCCCGTCAGGGAAATCGCGCGGCGGAGGACAACCTACGGGTGCTGGGTGAGACTGAACCAAGCAACGCCGGAGGTTGACTCAGAATCACTTTCCTGGCCAAAGCACCCGGGCTCGCGCCATATCCATTGCAAAGTGCCTTCTGGCCCCAACGGTCGCGTCACATGCCTATTATTCTTTGCTGCAGATTCTGCGATCCGGGTGGTTTCGCATTCACGGATTTTTTCTATTCACCGTGGGTTTAAGATCCTCGGATCACTGTGATCCTTTAACCTTCCTGGTATAGGTCCGTCTATTGGGGATTACACCACGAACGCCTCCTTGCGGGTTGTCGATATCCCCTTTTCTTCGCGGAATCAAATGCATGTGCACATGAAATATTGACTGACCCGCGTCCTCGCCAGCGTTCACACCAATATTAAACCCGCTAACGGTCTCATCGTATCCCTGTATTTTATTTTTCATCTCGATCAACATTTGGTGCATCGCCTTGACTTCGCGATCGTACAGATCAAAGTAAGACGCTACATGCCTTTTTGGAATAATCAGCGTATGTCTGGGTGTCACCGGATATCCGTCTCTACGGCTGTAGCAAAGCTCGTTTTCGTCGATCAACTCAGCATTATTTGAGTCACAAAAAAGGCAATTGTTCTTGGTCATATAGGTTCATTGGCGGGCATCCAGAGGTTATCTGGATTAGTTCAGTTAAATGGCGGAGAGGGTGGGATTCGAACCCACGGTACCTTGCGGTACGCCGCATTTCGAGTGCGGTACAATCGACCGGCCTCTGCCACCTCTCCGAGGACACCAGGTAACCCAAGCCAGTTAAGTCACGGCACCCAGGTTTTGTCGGCAGGGAAGTAACTACACGTGCGCCAACTTAAAAAGTATTTTATCATGGCCTCCAGCGCTTGCTTTCGCACACACCCGGACTGGTTGGCGCTAAGACCGAAAGACTTGGCGGCAGGACCCAGACAGAGGGAATTATGACAACCAAAGCATCCGTTGGACGCCGTCAGTTCGTCAAATTGTGCGCCTCAACAGCCGCTGCAGTCGCAGCCTACCCCGAGTCACTGGTCGGAGCAGTAAAACACGGTGAATTCTATGAAAAAGTGCAGTTACATGATCAGGATGACAATCCATTACGCGCCAATATGCTGAAGCCGGACAAAAACTATCTCTTTTTCTATCCGTTTATCTCAACACCGTGCTTTCTGATCCGGCTTAACAAGCCGGTCCACCGGGCAGTAAATCTGGTTACGCGCGATGGCAGTTCCTACGATTGGCCAGGTGGCGTAGGTCGCGACCAGCAGATCGTTTCCTTTTCCGCCATCTGCGCACACAAAATGAGCCACCCTTCTGTGCGGGTCAGTTTTATTAACTATCGGCCAGAAGAGGTGCAATTCGCCGGAAATGACAGCCGCTTTCACCGGCGATCTAATGTGATCTATTGCTGCTCAGAAGGCAGCGTCTATGATCCTGCCGACGGGGCTCGCGTCCTGGGAGGTCCAGCACCACACCCTCTGGCTGCCATATTGCTGGAGCACGATCCCAACACGGACGCGCTTTCCGCGGTGGGCGTAGCCGGACAGTCTATGTTCGACCCTTATTTCAAAACCTTCCAGCATCGCCTCGAACTCGAATTTAGAACAGAAAACGTTACCGAGACAGCCCGTGGATCAGCTCGGGTTATCGACTTAGAGTCTTTTTGCTCGCGTCAGATTCTTTGTTGAACACCCATTAGCCGCCAAGACCCTCTAGCAATTGAGGATGTCCCGCTGCCCGGGCGTAATCAAGGGGGGTGCGCCCCTCGTTATCGGTTATTCCAGGATCGGCGCCCTTGTCGATAAGCATTTGTGTAACCGCCAGAAACCCCTGTGCTGCTGCACGATGAAGCGCAGTCGCCCCGTCTGCGGTACGCGCATCAATTGCGATTCCCGGTTGAGCTGCAAGCAACTGCACAACCGTCAGGCGCTTTTGCTCTGCTGCGTGGATCAACGCGGTCCAACCGAAAACATCAGCAAGGTTGGCGTTGGCCCCTGATCTTAGTAATTGATCAACGACCGACACACGTCCTTTGGCAGCGGCCAGTCCCAGCGCCGTCCAGCCATTACCGGCCTGGACATTAACCTTGGCACCCGAAGCAAGTAACAGAGCGACAGTAGTCATATCACCGGAAACAGCTGCGTGCATAAGCGGGGTGCCACCATTTTGATTGCGGGCGTTTACATCAGCCCCGCTATCTACCAGAGCCTGGCTGAGCCCTTGCTCTGCCGCCTGGGCGCTGACCATTAAAGCGGTCTTGCCTTTGGTCGAGGCCGCATTCACCTGTGAAAAGCCAGAATTCAGTAGCCGGGAGAGCGTATCAGTATCCCGCGCACGGATTGCGTTGGTCCACGATTGCAACAGAAGGTCTGCATTTTCGGCCGCCAGCCCAGCAAGTGGCTGCCCCAACCAGAGCGCGACCAACAAAACCGTAACACATAACTTTTGGGTTGCGAACACCGATTGTTTCCCCATTGTTCGCCAGAGATTTACATGGAGGTTTTGCATTCGCTCTAACACAAGCGCCTCGTTGCTCCCTTTATCGCCGTCTTCTGAGACCTAACCCAACCCGATGCGGTGGATCATCACTTCGGCAACACGTTGCTCGGCGGATAGCTCATCTGGGCCGGCCTGAACATGACCTACAGCGCCGCGAACAAGGTCGACGTTCCCGCAGCGGAATTACCCAATCGAAGTGGTCACCAACCATAGCGCCCGCTAACCCGTCTCGGGGTTAGACGGAGGCAACCATATGTCTGCTGACTCCTGGATGAATGAGCCCCCTTTGTCGACGCGTGTCAAAAAATTCAGGGATCCGCATTGTCGCCAGAGCTCTTGTTCCGAATCTCTTCATACCAACGATCGTGATGCTCCTTGGCCCAATTAGAATCGACTTTTCCACTAGTCATACTGGAAAGTGTGCCAGGCACAAACAAGGTCGCCAGAAATATATGGCCGAATGCCAGGGCGATAAATAGCACCGCGATAACACTATGGATAACGTGCGCGTATCCCATGACATGCCGGTACTGGGTGAACTCTGTTGAGGTTGCCAGCACCCACGAAGCTATATTCGGAAAATCCAGAACATATCCGGTTACCGAAATTCCTATACCCAAAAAGATAGTCGACCAGAATAATATTTTCTCACCTGCATTGAACATTCCCGCGCTTACATGACCGCCACCCAGCATTCCACCGCCTTTGGCGACCCAAGCGAGGTCTCCTTTTTCGTAAAGATTCCGACGAACCAGGTTTACAAACATAAAAATTAACGCAAACGGAAACAGCGGGCCAAGAATGTTATGAACCTCCTTCGACGCGGCAGCTATGACACTGAAAGCCGTTTTACCAATCACTGGAATCAAAAGGGGCCGGCCCAATAAGAGGAATAAACCGGTAATTCCTAAAATAACAAAAAGTCCGGCGACCAGCCAGTGAATAATCCGGGAATTTACTGAGTGTCGATCAACTTGCCGGCCAGACTCGCCCGAAGCCAGCTTGACCGGCCCGCGAACGGCGTACACGCCGAGAATAATCAAGAGAACCACCAGTAGTGCTTGGCCCCCTTGTGGGATCAGACGGCTATTGCGGATTGACATCCACAGTTCGCCTTGCGGGTTTACCAGAACGGAACTGTCGTGCCCACGCACCTGGGTTGCGGTCGGGGAGTCAAGCTTCCCCCGAACAGCCTGCCACAGCTCTATACCGGGATTCGGGTTGTTGATCGCCGCTGGAGCCGTGGTTTCGGCGAGTGCTTGTGTTCCAAAAAAAAGGCCAGCCAGAGGAAGACAGGACAACCCAACCAGAAAAATCCAGAATCGGAAAGATTTCATGTTTCGCTCCATTATCGGTTCGTGCCGTTAGAGATCTGGTGCTTTAGCAGTTTAATTTAGACGCCTAAACCGAGAACCGGCCGCACGTGGACGCGCCTGCTGCAGATCGCTCCAGACACCCATGCAGGCGTCGTGGTCCGGTAGTGAGATTTTTTGGCGCCCTTTTAAGCAAACTGGGGTTGCGCGGGGTCGGAGGCGGTGGCCCGTTTATGGGTCACCGCCTCGTTCCACATCCATCAGACAAGCAGTTCGATTAAGGGGTTTCTAACCCTTGATACCCTGTTTGTCATAGGCAACACCCCAACCCCACTGAAGCGCTCCAGCACCCCGGTACATGACACGCTCGCGGAATATATCCGAGACCCTGTCACCATCACCGGCCAATAAGGCCTTGGTAGCGCACATCTCTGCACACAATGGCAGTTTGCCTTGGGCAAGCCGGTTCGCCCCGTACTTGCGATGCTCCTCGACAGAGTTGTTCTGCTCTGGACCACCGGCACAGAAGGTGCACTTGTCCATCTTACCTCTTGAACCGAATGCGCCCGAGTCCGGGAACTGCGGCGCACCGAACGGGCACGCGTAGAAACAATAGCCGCAGCCAATGCAAATGTCCTTGTCGTGCAGGACTACACCGTCGTTAGTGGTATAGAAACAATCGACTGGACATACAGTAGCGCAAGGAGCGTCAGAACAGTGCATACATGCCACCGAGATCGAACGTTCGCCATGGTTACCATCATTGATAGTAACGACGCGGCGGCGGTTCACACCCCAGGGAATGTCATTTTCGTTCTTACACGCGGTGACACAGCCGTTGCATTCAATGCAGCGTTCGGCGTCACAAAGGAACTTCATTCTAGCCATGAGTTATATCCTCCTTTTAAGCAACGCTTATGCGACACAGGGAACACTTGGATTCCTGCATCTGGGTGACTGAGTCGTAGCCGTAGGTCAACGCCGTGTTGGCCGCCTCACCGAGCACGTACGGATCGGCTCCTTCCGGATACTTACTGCGAAGATCCCTGCCCTCCATATGTCCACCGAAACAGAATGGCAAAAAGACAACGCCGGGTGACACTCTTCGGGTCACCAACGCCTTAACTTTAAGCTTGGCACCCTCGGCGCCTTCGACCCAGACCATCTGCCCATCGCGGATGCCGTGATCGTTGGCGTCACTCGGATGAATCTCTGCAAACATATCCTGTTGCAGTTCAGCAAGCCACGGATTCGACCGGGATTCATCGCCGCCACCTTCATATTCCACCAGGCGTCCGCTGGTCAGGATCAATGGGTACTCCTTGGAATGATCCGTCTTTTGGATAGATGCATACCGGGTCGGCAAGCGGTAACGCCGCTTTTTGTCCTCGTAAGTCGGATACTTCTCGACCAGATCACGCCGATTGGTATAAAGCGGTTCCCTATGAACCGGCACGGGGTCGGGGAAAGTCCACACTACCGAGCGGGCCTTGGCGTTGCCAAAAGGCGCACAACCATGCTTGATCGCGACCCGTTGGATACCGCCAGACAGATCAGTCTTCCAGTTCCTGCCCTCAGCTGCCCCTTTTTCGTCGTCCGTGAGATCATCCCACCAACCAAGTTGCTTGAGCAGTTTATGGTCGAACTGCGGATAGCCGTCCTTGATCTCCGAGCCGACCGGGTAAGAGCCGTTGGCCAACAGACTTTCGCCGTTGCGTTCCACCCCAAAACGGGCGCGGAAGCACAGGCCGCCGTCTGCGACTGGTTTACTCGGGTCGTACAGATTCGGCGTACCGGGATGACCCATCTCGGGAGTGCCCCAGCACGGCCACGGCAACCCATAGTACTCGCCGTCACACGGGCCGCCCTCAGCCTTAAGCGTAGTGATGTCGAAGGTGCCCCAATGAGCTTGCTGCTTCTTCATTCGCTCCGGGCTCTGGCCGGTATAGCCGATGGTCCACATACCGCGGTTGAATTCACGAGTGATATCCTCAATTAGAGGCTCGTCATTCTCAACTTTGATGTGTTTGGTGAACTCAGGGCCAAACTCGAGCTTGCTCGCCAGTTTGTACATGATGGTGTGATCGGGCAGTGACTCAAACATTGGCTCAATAACCTTATCGCGCCACTGTAAGGAGCGGTTAGACGCCGTCACTGAACCGTAAGTCTCGTACTGGGTTGCTGCCGGTAGTAAGTAAACGCCGTCCGTCCGATCGTGCATGACTGCGCTAACGGTTGGATAAGGATCGATTACCACCAGTAGATCCAACTTTTCCATTGCCTTTTTCATCTCAAGGCCACGGGTCTGGCTATTGGGCGCATGCCCCCAGAACACCATCGCCCGGACGTTATCGCGTTGGCCGATATTGGCTTTGTCTTCCAACACACCATCGATCCAACGTGAAACCGGTATCCCTTTGTAATTCATCGGCGAGACCGGTTTGCCTTTGTCACCCTCCACCTCGGCAGGATCGAACCGGGCTTTGACCCACTCATAATCCAAATCCCAGACACGTGACCAATGCTTCCACGAGCCCGCGGACAGGCCATAGTACCCAGGCAGCGAGTGCGAAAGGATACAGAAGTCGGTAGCACCCTGGACGTTGTCGTGACCGCGGAAGATATTGGTACCACCGCCAGATTTGCCCATGTTACCCAGGGCCAACTGGAAGTTGCAGTAGGCGCGGGTGTTGTTGTTGCCGATGGTGTGCTGAGTACCACCCATGCACCAGATGAAAGTCCCTGGGCGGTTATCTGCCATGATCTTGGCAGCCTGATACACCAACTCCGGGCGAACGCCGGTGACGTCATAGGTGGCATCCGGGTTCCAGTTGGCAACCTCCTTCTTGATCTCATCCATTCCCCAGACCCGCTGGTGAATGAA
>MPMB02041910.1_pt1 | contig 68675 bp, 60 predicted proteins | sample 1617371 | NCBI WGS metagenome assembly MPMB02 (sample SAMN05944808, study PRJNA350692) | marine metagenome | biome: marine; feature: ODZ; material: water; isolation source: 300 m water sample filtered on 0.2 um supor filter | place: Pacific Ocean | collected 2012-04-08 | depth 300m m
ACCGCTCTACATATCTCTGGTGATAGTCATCGTTTCTCTTGGGGCAGGCCTACTGCCCCAGGTTTTCGCTAACAAGATTTCATCGCAGAGTCTGACAGATCTGACTGGCTTTGCATCCGGCCTGTTGCTGGCTTCGGCATTCTTGGTCGTAGTCCCGGAGGGTTTCCATACTGCTGCCACAGGTGACGGCGTATTTTCTTCTGATCCCCTGGTGATGGGTCTTGCTGCCCTGGCCGGATTTATCGTGTTATTGGCGTTGGAAGGCTTAGGGATTGGTCACGCCGTCCACGAGGAGCATCATGACCACGCGACCGGGCACGGCCATGAACACGTACATCACCCTTTCTCAGGGAGAGTCATCGCAATCGGGCTGTCAGCGCACGCCTTGGCAGATGGCGTTGCAATTGGAGCGGCGGCCGCATCTGGTGAGACATCATTCTCATTACTTGTGGCATTTGCGGTGGTCGTTCATCGCGTGCCGGCTGCGCTGAGCCTGGGGATATTTCTGCTTCATCAACCAGGTGGAAGGAGATCAGCCCTAAAGGGCCTTCTGTTATTCACCTTCGCTACACCAGCAGCCCTTGCCCTTTCGTACCTGGTGCTTAACGATGTAGATGAATCAATCTTGGCTCTCGTGCTGCTCTTCTCGGCTGGGACTTTCGTCTACGTAGCCACAATCGATACTTTGCCAGCCATCCACAATCCGGCCACTGGTCAGCGTTCAGTGCGCAACGTGCTATCAAGCGCTGCAGTGCTTTCCATAATCCTGATATTGCTGAACAACGCTGGGGTCTTGGAACACAGCCATCTCGAAGGTGACTACAACCATGATGACGTTCACGTCGAGGAAAGTCTTTGATCTTCGTCGACGAAGACTACGACTGCGCCGACAACCCCGACGGCGACCACCACCAACTCAAACGAAAGTAGCCGGGGCTATCTCTGTCGGGCTGAGAGGATTTGAACCTCCGACCTTCGGTCCCCCAGACCGACCAGTCGAACCAACCCATTACCGATCAGACGAAACCTACGTGATGACAAGGCTCCAACCGCCGTACATCCAGCACTCATGGACGCCAACATGGGCCCTCTACTAGAATATTCGATAATCGACGATCTCTCAGAAAGCAAAACCCACGTGCTCAAGGCGATTCGACGTGAGGAAACCCAAGTTCACCACCTCCCCGGCCGTGATTGGCTCCTTTGCATAGGACCTGAAAACAGCGAAGCGAAGAACATGACCGTTGGTTGGGCAACCTTCCCGGCAGGCTCCGCACCCCCAGGACACCTCCACCCCACACAGGAGGAAATTATCTTCATCGTCTCAGGAAACGGAGAGTTGGTCACACCAGAGGGTTCAGTATCCCTAGAGTCAGGCACAACTGTCTACATACCGATCGGCCTCCACCACTCCACAGTCTCACATGGACCCGGACCGTTGGAGATGGTGACATCTTTTTCTCCACCCGTAGTTCCCGGTTCATACGAGGAAACTGACGATAACGAACATGATAATGCCACCAGCTAAGAGGTAGGCAGTGGTCAACAAAACGAACCTCTCCAAATCTGACACTGCTCAACTCAGGGATCTAGCACGACAGGCCCGGGCCCACATTCTGCGTGCCATAGCCGGAGCCCACGGAGGTCACCTCGGTGGTCCACTATCCGCGATCGACATGCTGATCGCCCTGTACTTCCAAGTCTTGAGGATCCGACCCGACGAACCTGACTGGTCAGATCGTGATCGCTTCGTTCTCTCCAAGGGACACTGCTCCATCGCCCTTTACACGGCGTTGGCTATGCGGGGCTACTTCCCGGTGGAAGAACTCAGTACCTTCGACGCCATTGACTCCCGCCTCCAGGGTCATCCCGACATGTCAATCACTCCCGGTATCGACATGTCGTCGGGCTCTCTGGGCCTTGGTTTCTCCGGGGCCTGTGGAATTGCTCTAGGAGCTCGTGCCGCCAACAAGAACTTCTCGACCTACGTGATGCTGGGTGACGGGGAGTGCAACGAAGGCATAGTCTGGGAAACAGCCCACGTAGCAGAGCGCTATCGACTCGGCAACTTCGTGGCGATAGTCGACTGCAACAAGTTGCAACAGTTCGGCTGGCACGGTGACACCGTGGAAGTACGTCTCCCCCCATACACCGGGAGCCAACTGGTAGACCGGTGGTCGTCTTTTGGCTGGCGTGTGTTCGAAATGGACGGACACGACCCGGTGGACATCGTCTCGACGCTCAACCGGGCCCGAGCCCACACGACCGGCCCGGTTGCAGTCATAGCCCACACAGTCAAAGGAAAGGGCGTCTCCTACATGGAGAACAACTACAAGTGGCACAGTCAGGTACCGACGCCTGCGGAACTCGAAATCGCACTGGAAGAACTCGGCGAATCAGACGGAAGCCCAGCATGACCTTGACACAAGGTAAGGCTCTCCGAGTCGCTTTTGGCGAGACGGTGACCAGACTCGCCGACAGTGATCCACGCATCGTCATGCTCGACGGTGATCTGGGTAGTTCGACCCGCGCTGACATCTTCGAGGAAGCTCATCCTGATCGCTTCTTCCAAATGGGGATTGCCGAACAGAACCTCCTCGGTGTGGCCGCCGGGATGGCGACAATGGGATTCATCCCATTCGTTTCTACGTTTGCCTGCTTCGCGGTAGCAAGGGCACTCGACTCCATTCGAGTACTGATCGCTCAACCCAGCCTGAACGTCAAAATCACCGGTGGCTACGCCGGGCTCCTAGCAGGGATGACAGGAAAGAGCCACCTCATGTTCGATGACGTGGCCATCATGCGGGCCATGGCCAACATGGTTACGGTCGCCCCTGCTGACGAGGTAGAGACCCGCCAGGCGATCAGTGCCATCATCGACTATGAGGGACCCGTCTACCTCCGCCTCACTCGGCCGGCAACTCCGATCCTTTTTAGTGACTCCTACCGCTTCGAACTCGGCAAGGCGACCGTGGTTCGGCAAGGCAGTGACATTACCGTGTTCTCCACCGGCGTACAGACGACTCGAGCCTTCGAGGCCGCCGAAATCCTGGCCGGCGAGAACATCAACGTTCATCTCGTGCACCTGCCGACCCTCAAGCCACTTGACCTAGACGGTATCGTCGAGGCCGCTCAGGTGACAGGGTCTGTTATAACCACTGAAGAACACACAACCATCGGAGGTCTCGGAAGCGCCGTCGCAGAGACGCTGGCAGAGCGGTACCCAATCACCGTTAAGCGGCTCGGCCTCCCTGACACCTTCGGCGAGTCCGGACCCAACGATGCTCTCCTCGAAAAGTACGGCATCTCCATCGACAAGACAGTGGAGGCCATCCGGGCAGCCGTCCTAGCAGCTTGACGTCCAATACCCGCGGGATACAACAACAGCCCATGGGGGACAATGTGAACCAGAAAAGGGAACAACCATGAGCGCTACAGACATCTTCCGCCTTGACGGAAAGGTCGCCATCATCCCGGGTGGAGGCGGAGCCATCGGCTCTAGACTCGCTGGCGCTCTGGCTGAATTCGGGGCGAAAGTCACCATCGTGGGGCGTTCGAACGAACGCTCTGAAGTTGCAGCTGAGAAGGTTCGCATCGCCGGATCAGAGGCTCTAGTCGTCATCGGTGATGTCACCACCGAAGAGGATGCCAGTCGCTGTGTGACCGAGACACTTGAACACTTCGGGCGCGTGGACATCATCGTCAATGCGATCGGTGGTGGGGCCGGTGACGTCCTCTACGCCGCGCACAACTACCCCCAAGCTGCATGGGACTGGATCTTCGAACTCAACGTACGTAGTTCGTTGTTACCCACCCAGGCGGCGGTGCGAGCAATGATTGATGCAGGGCGAGGAGGCCGCGTTCTCAATATCTCTTCGGTAAGAGGCCAACTCGGCATCGATGCTGGATACTCGGCATACGTAGCAGCCAAAGGAGCCATCGACTCCCTGACCCGTCAACAAGCAACGGAATGGGCTCAGTACGGGATCACGGTCAACGCGATCTCACCGACATTTATCGACACACCGTCGGTTGCCATGCTGTTGGACGACCCGGAGTTCAAGGCAGGGATCATCTCTCGAATCCCTCTTGCCCGAATCGGTCAGACCGACGACCTGATTGGCGCGGTTCTACTTTTCTGTTCCGATACGTCGTCCTTCATCACTGGGCAGATCCTGACTATCGATGGTGGCCTTACGGCGACCCAATGACACGACTAGGCGAAATCTCCGACCAACTCCAAACTAGGAGGACAATGGCATGCAGAAAGTGACCAACAACGTGTACACCGACACGACGCTGCGCGGGTGCAACCCGAACTTCGTCGTTACATCAGACGGAGTGGTCGTTGTGGACACGCCGCAACTCCCCAGCAAGGCGGTAGCCATGCGCAACACTGCAGAAGAGCACGGTGCCATCCGATACGTGATCAATACGGAACACCATGTCGATCACATTTTCGGTAACTACTACTTCAAGGGCGCTGGCAGTGTCGTGAACCATCAAGGGGTCTTTGACAACTTCATGGTGGCAGGGCCCGACCTTGATCCCTTTGCCTACGCGGCAGAAGCAATCCCCACCGACGATCCAGAAGGTGAAGCGATCTTCCCCGATCGAGACGAGTACTACGAAGATCCGAACAAAGGTCAAATCATCTTCACAGGCAATCTGACATTGCAGGTCGGCAACCACACTTTCGAGTTGATCCACACCCCCGGCCATACGCCAGGCCAGTTGGCCGTTCATGTACCCGAAGAGAGGGTTGCGTTTATCGGTGACACCGTCTTTAACGAGTGTCAGACATGGCTAATGGCTTCAGATGTCGATCAGTGGATCGAGGCGTTAGAGGTGATCGGAAAACTCGATATTGACTCCGTGGTTCCCGGCCATGGTCCGGTGACCACCAAGAAATCCCTGGCAACCCAACGTTCGGTACTAATGGAGTGGAAAACAGCCGTGGCGGTAGCCGTGGCGAAGGGATGGTCGAGAGATGAGACTGTGAACCGCGTGAATTTCGCTGACCGGTACCCGGTCGACATCGGCCAGGGTTACATGATGGATTACATCCAGACTCTCAACGCAGGTTCGCTATACGACAAGTTGACGGCAACTAATTAAAGGAAGGCCGAACAACGCTGGCTTATCCGGGTAACAACCCTCGGACATCACCAACCGGAATAGAAGGGATCCGGTGGTCGGTTGTGACCGTCGCCGTGTCGGTCTCGGCTGCGGGTGTCCTTCCTGTATTCCTGACCGCGGCACTTGCCGTCCAGATCCGAGACGATCTTGATCTCAGTGTTGCCGCATTGGGGGCACTTGTTGGGGTCTTCTTCGGCGTGTCTGCTCTCGGGTCGGCACCACTAGGGCGTGTCGTGGAAAGGCGCGGCTGGGCCAGTGGCATCCAGCTCGCAGCCATAGGAAGCGGTCTCACGCAAATAGGAATGGCCACCGTCGCCCGCAATGCCTGGACGATCGGAGCCCTGTTCATTGTCGGTGGCCTGGCGGCCGCCATGTCCAGACCGGCGGCCGACTTCGCCTTGACCCGGTCGGTTCCTCCATGCCGCCACGGGCTCCTTTTCGGTCTCAAGCACGCTGCCGCACCGGCTGCCGTCATGCTTGGAGGACTTGCCGTCCCGGGGTTCGCTCTGACCATAGGCTGGCGGTGGGCCTATATCGCCGGGGCCGCTATTTCTTTTTCAATATTTCTGGGTACACCACGGCAACTCAACAGAGCAGAAGATCGACGTCGTCTACCTGGTGGTACCACCCCATCGACCCCGATTCGCGTCCTGTTCATCCTCGCAGTGGCGACAGCACTCGGAATCGCCTCCGCCGATGCACTCGCCTCTTTCTTCGTCACCTACGCCGTAGAAGTCGGAGTTGGTGAGGGTTCTGCCGGAACATTGTTGGCCGGGTGCAGTGCCATCGCCCTGATCTCCCGCCTCATAGCAGGGTGGCTGGTAGATAAACGTCAACACGCCAGCCTGTTGGGCATCGGAGGTCTTCTCATCATAGGTGCACTCGGACTGACTGTTCTGGCTACCGGTGGACGCCAGTGGCTCATTGTTGGCGCGATGCTCGGGTTCGCTGCGGGATGGGGATGGTCTGGTCTCATGACATTCTTCGTCGTTTGGGCTAATCCACACGCACCAGCGGTCGCAACCGGAATTACCCACACCGGCACCTACGTTGGCGCTGCCGTCGGGCCGTTGCTGATCGGCCACCTCGCCGAACGTACTTCCTTCACCGTGGCCTGGTGGAGCACATCTGCGATGCTCGGTACAGCAGCAATCCTGGTGCTCGGTGTTTGGGTCTTCGGTCGCAGCGGCGGAAACATCGCTGTACGAAACAATCATATTTCTGCCGGAGACCAGCCAAAAGTTAGCGGGAGGTAAGGACCCATCACCTCTTTCTTTTCCCCCACCGTTCTGTCTGAAATACACCGTCAACCAGTACATGCCAGAACGACACCCCGAGCACCGTGACGATGAGCCAGAGCTTCACTGGGACCGCGTTCACCTCACGTCTCTTTCACTACTCGAGTCCATTGAAGTACTCGGTCCCTATTGGAACAATAAAACCAATCTGGCAATTTGTCGGCGCTAGCCACACAGCCAGTGTGCTATGCCAACGCCATGCCAAGATCAGAGGCAACCTGTTCAAAGTTTAGGCGTTTCAAAAAGTGAGGACCCCGGGTGACACCACTGTTTTCTCTAATCTGGCCACCAAGCACCGCTAAGTAGGCGTCAACCACATCAGCACCATGTTCGAAGCACTCTTTTTCCCAACACGATCCAACCGGATGACCGACCAATTGGATCAGATCAGGCGCTGAGTGCCAACTATGGCTATGGCTATGGCTCGATGATTACCTTGAGAGCGCCTTCGCGCCGTTCGTTAAAGGTGTCGAGCGCGGTCGAAAACTCCTCGAGGGGGAATGTGTGGGTGTGCAACTCGTTCACCCGGATCCGGCCATCGACAACGAGAGGTATCACGTGACGCATCTCGCCAGCCGTCGCTCTCACGCCGACCAACTCCTTTTCGTAGAGGACCAACTCCTGAAGCGAAAGTGAGACGTCGTTGACGGGAATGCCGACGACGGCACATCGGCCTCCCTTGCGCAACATAGCAATCGCCCAACGTAGCGAGTCGGAAACACCGGCACAGTCAAGCGCCACATCGACCCCCAGTCCCCGGGTCAGGGTGTGAACCACCGCTGCTGGATCACCCTCGGAGTAGTCCACCGTCTCGTGGCCCATTTCCGCGGCTTTGGCAAGGCGATCGCCACGGCCCACCACGATCACTCGCCCAGCTCCCTTCGCCCGGGCGGCATCGGCCGCCAACAGTCCAACCGGTCCAGGTCCGAGCACGACGAGTGAATCACCGGGACGCACCCTGCCCCGGTTAGCGGTATGGAGAGCGATCGACGCTGGATCTAGAAGTGCCCCTTCGATGTAACTCAACTCGTCTGGGAGGTGGAAGACGGACCTGATCCCATGTACCACGTATTCGCCAAAGGCACCCTGCCAGTTGTGACCGTATTGGCGGTGCACGTCCACGTTCCCGTAATTTTCACAAAGGTTGTAACGGCCTTCGACGCATTTCTGGCAGAACCCGCAGGGATCATGTGAGGTGCCAGCAACTCGATCGCCGACCTCCCAGCCCAGCGCCTCGGCGCCTTCTCCGAGTTTGACCACCTCCCCTGCCCATTCGTGACCCGGGATGAAGGGGTAGTCGGGAGGCCAGAACCCGGGATAGTCACCGTGGATGAGGTGGGCATCGGTGCCACAGATCGTGATCGCACGGACCCGGCACAACACTTCATTGTGATGTGGTGTCGGCTTCTCGACATCCTGAATCGAGAACTCATCTGGCCCGGTAAGCACTAAAGCCCGCATCGTCCCTCCCCTCTGTCAGACGACGGCCAGAGGATCGACCATTGAGCCGGTCGCTCCCCGGATCTTCAACGGCAGGGCAACGAAGAGGAATTCATACACGTGATCACGCGCCAATTCTTCCAGATAGAGGCTCTCAAGCAGATATATCCCGTTTTCGATCAATAACTTGGTGTGTACCGGCTGTGGATTCGCGGGTCGACCGCGGTCCGGCGCCGGTTGAACCTCGTAGGTTTCGGTATCCGTCCCGGTGGCAACCACCCCCCGGTCAAGTAGCCACTCAGCTGCTGAAAGGTCGGGCCCGGCGGTCTTGTGCGCTGCCATGGCCTCCCCATCCGGCCAGTACCTCAGGTAGCCCGTCCGGATGAGCACCACGTCCCACGGCCGTACTTCAAGTCCCTGGGCCTTCATGACCGCCTCCAACTCGTCAGCGTCGACGGGCTCGCCTGCGGGTAGTGCTTCGACACCCCGGTGGGTCGGGAGATCGAGAAGCACGCCGCGGGTGAAAAACGGCGGGAACTTTTCGGCGTCACCGACCGTGGGACCATGATCGGTGAGGTGCTCTGCCGTGTTGCCGCCACCGTACCAATGGTTATCGGGACCCACCGTCATGTGCGCCAAAGCGTCAATGTGAGCCCCAGAGTGCGATGTCGCTATCACGTAATCCGCCATGTACCCGAGCCCGACCTCGTTGGGAATACCCCAGGGCTCAACTCCCTCCGTACGAATCCCCGGTGGAGTTCGATAGTTGACAACCTGGAACGGCGGGTGACCCGGGAACAGTGGCATCCCCGGAAACCGGGAAGTAGCGAGGGAGTAGAACTGCCCCTCCCTTACGAGCCGTGCCGAATCGACGATTGCGGATGCCGGGATGTCCTTGATAGGTCCGACATGTTCAATCATTGTCGCTCCCTCATCGCTTCCCAGACGCGCTGTGGGGTTAGCGGCAGGTCACGAATGACGAGGCCCGTGGCATCCCTCACCGCCGCTCCAACGGCTGGCGCAGTACACAAGAGGCTTCCCTCACTCAGTCCCTTGGCACCATATGGCCCGGGACCGTCAGCGTTTTCTACACTGACACCAGTAAGTTCAACGGGAAGGTCTTGGCTGGTAGGAATTCGGTAGTCGAGTGCTCCGAGGTTCCGGATCCGGCCTGAGTCATCAAGGATGATCTGCTCCATCAGCGTATGGCCCAAACCCATGATCGCTGCTCCCTCGTCTTGCCCCCGGACCTGATTCGGGTTGAGGGACCTGCCGACATCACCCACCGTTACGTGGCGAACGATAACTATCTCGCCCGTCTCTTCGTCGACCTCCACTTCAATCGCGGTGTAGTTGAACTCGAAAAACACGGCAGACCCACCGAGAGGATGGTCTGGTTCGGGCTCCTTGCGCATCTCGCCGTTGCCAATCAACTCTCCGCCAAGTCGGCCCATTCCGGCCTTGGCTACCTCGACGATCGTGGTCTCCCGGTCCGGGAACTGAACAACACCCGCATCCACGACGATCTCCTCTACCTCTATCTGGTGAGCCTTGGAGGCCATCTCCCTCACCTGTTGCTGAACATCCCTACAGGCCCGAAGGACTGCGGTGCCCATTAGCACAGAGGAGCGACTGGCTGATGTCTGCTGGTCATATGGAACAATCGCAGTGTCGCCCATGACCACTGAAACTCGCTCAAGTTCCACTCCGAGCTCGTGAGCGGCAATTTGGGCAAATATCGTACGCGCCCCCTGTCCCATGTCGGAGGTACCGCAGAAAATGATCACGCTGCCGTCGGCCAGAAGCCGAACGGTGGAATAGGATAAGCCGGTGGTTGGCCCGGACTTGATGCTGATTGCTAGTCCGCGCCCGTGCCCGGAAAGCAGCGGGGTGTCCCATCCGATCAACTCGGCCCCCGTTCGTACCGCCTCCGCCCAGTCGCCGTCGGCCGGTGTGTCCCCTGGTATAAACTCTTCCTGGTAAGCAGGGAGATTACGCATTCGAACTTCCAACGGGTCGATGCCGAGTTGGAGCGCCGCTTCGTCAAGGGTCGATTCTCTGGCCCAGGTGAGTTGCGGTACGCCAAATCCGCGGAACGCGGTGGAAGGGGTGGTGTGAGAAAGAATGCCTCTTCCGACGACGCGCACAGCAGGTACGCGATAGGGCCCAGCAGCCAAGTAACTTGACTTGCCCACCACTCTGTCGGCAATATCCACATAGGCGCCGATCAGGAACTGGGCCTCGACATCAGTGAACACCATCGTCCCGTCCAACTCGAACCCCATCCGAACCCGCACCTCAGCCGCCGCCCTCCTCACAGCCTGGAATGTCTCCTCAAGTGACAGGATCAGCCTGACCGGCCTGCCGGTCCTAATAGCCATTAGGGCCACAAGTGGCTCAAATTTGGGATTTTGTTTTCCGCCGAACCCTCCACCCGGGTCCGGGGCAATGATGCGCACCTTGGCTAGGGGGAGATCGAGGATCTTGGCAAGGATCTTCTGTAGGAGAAACGGATGTTGGATGGTGCTCCAAACAACGACACCATCCTCTCCGTCGGGCGCAGCCATGAATCCGTGAGGCTCGATCGCGAAATGAGTTACCATCGGAAACGAGTAGGTCCGCTCTATCACATGGTCCGCCTCGGCTTCGACTTTGTCAACGTCTCCCCACCCGAAATGGTGCTCACTGCAGACATTCGTGTCCGCAAAGGGATCACCCGGGCGGGTCGAGGAGTCCTGCACAATCGGTGCATCCGCGTCAAGGGCATCGGCGATCGTATACACCCCCGGCAGAGGCTCGTATTCTACCCAGACCAGACTGGCGGCCTCTTCGGCGGCGTCCTTGGTCTCAGCTGCCACCGCAGCGACCGGCTCTCCGTGGTACTTGGTCTCGCCCACCGCTAGAACCGGCCGGTCCTGGAACTGCGGACCAAAGCGCGGTACGGGCTGCGGGAGATCTTTTTCGGTCAGGACCAATAACACACCTGGCACCTGTGCAGCCTTGGTCGTGTCGATCGACACGATGCGAGCCCGGGCACTATCAAGAGTCACTAACTTGACGTGCAATTCGTCTCCAAAGTGAATATCGGCCACGTACTTCTGGAGACCGGTAACCCTGCTCCGACCGCCAACTCGATGCGGTGAGGTTCCCACTGGGCCCCTGGTGGTTGTCATCTGTGCCCCACACTTGCGGCTGTGAGGACCGCCTCAGTGATCTGCTGGTAGCCAGCGCAGCGGCACAGATTTCCCCCCAGTGCCTCTTTCACCTCTTCGGCGGATGGGTGCGGATTCCTCGACAGGAGTGCATAACTCGACATCAACTGACCCGGAATGCAATAGCCGCACTGGGCGGCACCCGTGTCAAGGAATGCCCCTTGGAGAATGCTTAGGCGACCATCACTGGCGGTGAGTCCTTCGACTGTCACGACTTCCAACCCGTCGACTTCAACTGCAAGCATTAGACACGAATTCACCGGGACACCGTCGACAAGAACAGTGCAGGCTCCGCACTCACCGACCACGCAACACTCTTTGGTGCCCGTGAGGTTGAGTTCGTCGCGCAGAACATCAAGCAGCGTATGGTGCACCGCAATTTCGAAGACTCGTCGACGCCCATTGATGGTGGTGTCGATCTGCATGGCGTCAGTCAACTCGATCATGGCAGTCCTTGCAGTTCCACCAGGCGCTCTGTGGCAGTACAGAGGGCGCGCGCGCCAAGAACTCTGAGCATGGCCTGTCGGTAGTCGGGACTGGCGCGTAGCGATGTTAGGGACGGACTAGCCGCAGCGAACATGTCATCGAAGACTGCCGCCTTCGCCTCTTCAGGTGCAGCCGGGTCGGCGAGCACTCCGTTCTTGTCGATCCTTAACAGTGGTCTAGGGCCAACACTGCCGTAGGCCATTCGCGTCGTCCCTGTGTCGTCCACTCCACAACAAAGAGTCACCGAGGCCAGGTCGGTGCCCCTTCTTCGCGTCATCCGCTGATACGCGCTTCCCGTTGGCCGGCCAGGAACGGGCAGTTCGACGGCGGCCACCAACTCCCCAGGCTCAAGTGTCGTGCGATGCGGGCCGACGATGAAGTCATCAATCGGGACCCGACGCGTTCCGTCGGGTCCTGTCACCACCACCACTGCCCCATACACCAGCAACGGAGGTGCCGTATCAGCTGCCGGCGACCCGTTGCAGATGTTGCCGACCAGGGTCGCCCGATTCCGTATCTGGACCGATCCCACAGCCAGCACCGCCTCAAGCAGCCCTGGGAAGAACTGTCGTATTCCTTGGTCGTCCGCGATGGCCCCCATTACGGCTGTCGCACTGAGAGTGACCATTTCGCCATTCCATCTGACTGCCGGATAGAACTCGGCAATCCTCTTAATATCGACGATGATCTCGGGCTGCACCTCGCGGTCTCGCATGGCAATAACGAGATCGGTTCCCCCAGCCAACAGCCGTGCACTCGTCCCACTTTCGACGAGCAGATGTATCACCTCTTCCACATTCTGTGGCCGGGCATAGGTGAATCGCCTCATGAGCAGCAGCCTGTTCTTCTCTTCACGGGCCCACGCCGCTTCTTCTCAGATGACCTTGTCTGCTTCTTCCATCAACTGCTGTGGTGTGGCCGCCCGAATGAAGTAGTACGGCCGGGTGCAGAACCGCTTGATGAACGCGGCCCTCCGACTCCGTAACTCCTCCGTGTCCATCAGCGGCATAGGCAGTCCTGGCGCCAGCAACTCGTTGAGCAGGAAGTAGTTCTGGACCGAGTGCATTGTCTGAAACTGTCGCTCGAAGGGAATCATCTCGATCGTGTCGGAGTCGAAATTGCCATCGATTGCAGGGACCAGCACCACATCAATGTTGCTCGGTTCGTCATAATCCTCCCAGTTGGGCATCTCACCGAAGAACTTTTCGACACCCCGGGTTGGGGCAGCCTTGTCGGAACGTTCGGTCCCTTTGGCCCGTGATTTGATGAAGGCGGTCTTCGACCCCATCACTGCGGTTCCCGACTCGTCGATTACCGTCGTCTCTGTCGATATCAGTTTTCCGCCAAGGCGACATGCTTCGATCTGACCCATGCTCTTACCGTGGTTCGATTCGCCTCCGAGAAACAAGATGGTCTTGTCCTTGTAGCGCACTGCCGATGAATGGAAGGGGTGCAATCCCTGGGCTTCCATTCGTAGAGCCAGAAGAGTGACGATCGCCTTCTGCAAGGCTCCAGCCTCCCAGTCACCGTCGAACCACATCGTAGCTCCGTCCCATCCCACCGACTTCTCGAGCGTGTCGCGGTTCCACACCATGTCCGGCGCACTAAGGGTCACTACCGGCTCAAGGCAAACATCGGCGAGCCGATAATTGAGGAAATCCATATCTTCTAACACGTGATCGGGTATATCTGAGCCGATCACATCAACCCGGAGCCTGGCAGGTCCGGAAGACATTTCCTTCGAGAGTTGCGGCATTAGACCTCCTTGTGTTCTGTTCTTGCTTGTGTTCTGTTCTTGTTCTATGTCGTCTTACAGAACCATCTAACCTGATCAAGCCCTGATCAAGCCCTGATGCCAGAGGCACAAAATGGGCCTATTGATGAGCCTATTGGCTCTCCAACTCGGGATGTTCGAACTCCTCGATGAGTTTTGCCGCTTCAGTTGCATGGATCCGCATCGTCTCAGCGGCCCGATCTGCATGGCCTTCGGTGATCGCGTCCAAAATCAACTGGTGGCGACCGCTGAGCCACTGCTGGTCAACACCTGGCACGGAGGCAGTCAAATAGGTAAGTGAGAATGGCTCCAGCATCGACCACAACCTCTCCAGGGTCTGGTTACCCGCCGCTTCGAAGATCCGAGCATGGAATTGGGTGTTCTTCTTGGCAACTTCGTGGGCGTCATCGCGAACAGCGGCCTCCATCATCTCGGAGAGGAGTTGCTTGAGGTCCCTCAAACAGTTCTCGGTCCGTCGAACGGCCGCCAACTTTCCGGCCAATGCTTCGAGTTCGACCCGTACCTCGATCGATTCGCCAATTTCCTTCTTAGACGGTTTACGGACCCGGGATCCCCGGTAGGGCTGCATATCGACAAAGCCAAGCGTTGCCAGGTCCCTCAGAGCTTCCCGGACCGGAGCTTGGCTCGTACCAAGTTCCCGTGCGACCCGGGTCTCAATAATGCGAGAACCGGGCGCCAAATCGCCCTGGACTATCCAGGTAAGGATCCGGTCCTTGACCTGAGCGGAAAGTACCTCCTTTTCTCCCGAGCCAACGCCCTTGTATCCCTCTTCTGTCACAACACCTCAACAAGGCCGGTGGAGCCATTGACGCTGACACGATCACCAGACTTGATCCGTTCGGTCGCACACGAACATCCAACGACCGCTGGAATGCCGAATTCCCGTGCCATCACCGCGGAATGCGAGACTGTGCCACCGGCGTCGGTGACGATGCCGCTGAGCAGACCAAAGAGGGGTGTCCATGCCGGATTAGTCATCTGGCACACCAGGATGTCGCCCTCCTTCACTTGGTCGAAGTCGGCAACCTCCATTACTACTCTGGCAGGCCCTTCTACGACACCTGGCGATCCCGCCAAACCGGTAACAGCATCGGTCACCTCATGGTCAATGTAGAGACGGTCAGGGAAGCCCCACAGACTGAGGTACGGGAATTCAAGTTGTGCTTCGGTAGCAGTGCCGATCCAGTCTGGTGGTTTGGTCTGAAATGCTTCCTCACGCTCGGCCCGACGCTGCTTAACGATGGGCCTAGCATTGAAATTCTCCAGGTCACCGAGCAGATAGCGCAGTTCGTTGTATTTCAAATAGATGACATCGTCGGGGACGTCCACCACACCCTCTTCGACCAACTTCCTGCCGATGCAAATCAGTACCAGCCGTAGGTGGGCGTTGGTTCCCTGATCAATGTAGAAGTGATGGTCAGGCGTAAGTGGTGCCATGTTCGCATTGATCTCGCTGGCTGCCCTCATCTTCTCAAGATCATCACCCTCAAGACCTTCAAGCAGTTCCTCCCTAGCAGCAACAATGTCATCGGCCAGCGCTTTGATAGCCGATGAAAAGTCGTAGTCCGACTCCACATAGCCCTGAATCACGTCGAGTATCGGGTCAGGTTCTTCGAACCGAGTTGGGAAGATGAACTCGTGGCTCCAGACTGCGTGCCAACCAAACTCCCGCTGGTATGGCTCAAGCCTCTCTGCAATGAACTTCAAACCTCGTTCGGTGGTTTCCAAGGCGGCGTGTATCCCAGCACCGCCCTCCTCGGCAAATGCCTCCAAGAGCACCTCGTCGCCTTTCACCTCCTCCTTCATCTTCCAGAGGGCCTCAATAGAATCCCAGTTGCGGTCTTCCGTCGAGTTCTGCAACCTGCCCAACAGTTCAGTGTCGATCTCGCCACGAACCTCTTCCATAACGGCTTGAAGCTTCAGGGTCCCCGCTAACTGGGAGAAATTCATCATCCAGTGGATCTTCCAGTGGCGATCATGGATGTCCATCGCATCCTCAAGGATCACCGCCCATTCCATCAGTGGGATCTCGTCCCAGCAATCGATCTTGGTCTCCAGGTAGTCAAGGTTGTTTTTCATCTCGGGAACGAGACGCCCCTTCCACCAGTCCGCGAAGTTCAAGCCGTAGGTCGGGAGAACAGCATCTAGGTAATTCCCAATCTTGCCGACATAGTCCAGGTCCTCCTTCGGGACCCTTGGCGTATAGAGATTGCCAAACTCCATCGCCGGGAGATCGAAGTCCGGGTCAGCAGGGACCGCTGCGGTGTACACGTACCCATTTACGTTCTTTGCGATCCAGTCACACGCAAACGGGGTCCCAAAACGCCGGAACATGTGATCGCATGTCAGCCACCAGCCACCGATGTCGAAAAACATCGGTGAGATCGGCTGTGGACAGTGCAAATCATCGTAGACCCAGAAGAGTCCCCTTTCTTGTTCTGTCTCCCAGTCGATTGGAAACTCATCGTCACCTAGGAACTCCTTGACAATCTTGCTCGTATCTGCCATTTAGTGTCTCTACCTTCCTTAATCCGCTTCTCGCGGGGTGGCTGGTACCACTCCGAATACTTCTTTAACCGTCGTCACCGGAGGTGCGAACGACGGGGACCATGGCGTTGACGCCACCCTCGCTGTGTATGACCGGTCTGGTGACACTCTCGTAGTTAATGTCTTTGCCTGGTCTAGTTAGACCAGGCAATCGCGGTTGGTATAACACATCGTTCCCCAAAACGCAGTGGCTGTCTTTTCAACTATGGTTATCTTCGATAATCGATCACCCATCACATTACGGATTACTCATGGTCCGGTCAACTGGATCCCATTGGCTCGCATGCCTCCCAACTCAAATCGAGGACCCTTCCTGTTTCCAGTTGGCCACGCACTTTGGCCTCGACACTCCCCCGCCAAATAACGGCTACCAGACGACCGAGACAACACCTGGGATCGGAGCCCAATGATCGACGAGACTGTCCGCCTCGCCCTATACCGGAACATGGTTCGCGCTCGCTTATTCGAACAACGGGTCTACGACCTCTTCTTGGTGGGTGTTGTCCAGGGCACAACCCACCTTGGCCTTGGCCAGGAGGCCATCGCCGCTGGTTTCGCCGCTGCTATGCAGTCGACGGACATGACCTTTTGTACCTACCGTGGTCACAACCACACCCTCCTGCGAGGGGCACCGATGTCGTCACTATTGGGTGAGCTAGCCGGAAAGAGCACTGGGATCTGCGCTGGCAAAGGGGGCTCGATGCACCTTACCGATGTCTCCAAGAACGCTATGGGGTCCTATGCGATCGTGGGCGCCCACCTCCCCATCGCCGTCGGAGCAGCATGGGCAGGATCACTCCGCGGCACCGATCAGGTAGCGGTGTGTTTCTTCGGGGACGGCACGACCAACATCGGTGCCTTCCACGAGGCCGTCAATCTGGCAGCGGTCTGGAAGGTTCCCATCGTGTTCGTATGCGAAAACAACCTATACATGGAATACACACCCATATCCGATGTGATAGCAGTCGAGCACCCGGCTGCAGATCGCGCCTCGGCGTATGGGCTCACACCAATCATCGTCGACGGTAACGATGTCGACGCCGTCTATACGGTTGCCCTCGACGTCATCGGACGAGCCCGCCGCGGCGAGGGACCAGCACTTGTGGAAGCCAAGACCTACCGTCACAAGGGCCACTCTCGAACCGATCCCGGCAAGTATCGGCCTGAGGAGGAAGTAACTGCCTGGCTTGCTCGCGATCCAATCCCGTCCTACCGGGCCCGACTGGAGGAGATCTACACTGACGGAACAAGGCTCGACGCAATCGAGGCAGAGGCAATGCGCGAAGTGGACAATGCCGCCGAGAAGGCTCGCAACGCCTCCCCACCGGCCCCAGAGACCCTCATGACCGAAGTCTGGGCGGACGGAGGCTCAAGATGGCGGAACTGACATACAGAGCAGCTGTAGCTCGAGCCATCGCTCAGGAAATGGAGAGAGATCCGAACGTCATCCTCATCGGCGAAGACGTCGCTGCTGCCGGTGGTGTATTCAAGACGACGGAAGGCCTACAACAAAGGTTTGGGCCTAACCGGGTACGTGATACACCAATTTCCGAAGAGGCAATCATCGGCGGAATCATGGGGGCTGCAATGAATGGTTTGCGCCCCATTGGTGAAGTGATGTTCAGCGATTTCCTCGCGACGTGCTGGGATATGGTTGCCAATCAGATCGCTAAAACCCGCTACATGACCGGTGGTCAGGTTGAACTTCCTTTAGTTATTCGTACAGCCAACGGGGGCGGTACCCGCTTCGGTGGCCAGCACTCTCAGAGTCTCGAAAACTGGGCCATGGCCATCCCAGGGCTCAAGGTCGTAGCACCATCCACCCCTCGTGATGTGATCGGGCTCATGGCGGCTGCGGTAAGGGACCCTGATCCGGTCGTGTTCTTCGAACACAAGAAATTGTTTTCCTCTAAACAAGACGTTCCCGACGGAGAAATCATTGACCAGTTAGGAGAGGCCAAGGTCCGCATATCGGGCTCCGATGTCACAATCGTGGCCCTTGCAGCCATGGTCCCCGTGGCGGTGAATGCGGCGACACTGCTTAAGTCCTCTGGAGTGTCCGCAGAGGTAATCGATCTCAGAACCCTGGTTCCACTTGACACCAAGGTGATTCTCGAGTCTGTTTCCCGGACTGGAGGACTGGTCACAGTCGAAGAGAATCCGAGGCTTTGCGGTTGGGGTGCCGAGATTACCTCCATAGTCGCGGAAGAATGTTTTTGGCAACTTGACGGACCAATCGTGAGAGTGACGACACCACACATCCCACTCCCGGCCGCGCCGGAGTTGGAAGACCTAGCGATCCCATCACCAGAAAATGTGGTTGAAGCAGTGTTGCGCCTTAGATGAACTTGAGTCTGGGATCCAAAGGGAAAGTCGCCAGCGTCGGTTCCTTCGTCGGCTAGAAGCGCGCTGCGTCAGGCCAACATCTCAACCCATGGGCGAAAAAGGGACAGCGGCAGCAGGGTTACCTGCTGCCGCTGTCCTAGTTCGGTTGGATTTTGGTTCTGTTACCCGCCCCAGTCGCATTCGTTGTTTGCGTCACATTCTGCTTCGATGGCAATCAAGTCAATGATCTCCAGGGCGCGGTCCGCATCGAGGAGCACAGCTTCGCCGAGCGTGCCGTCGTCGTTGTACGGGGTGTAGGACTGGATGACGGCGTTGACGCCGCCCTCGCTGTACGACCCAGGCCCGGTGACACCCTCATAGTCGACGTCCTCACCTGCCCTGATCAACGCCAGGCAATCGGCGTACGTGTAGCACACCGTTCCCGGCCCGTCTCCGACCTCAAACATCGCCGGAGCCCAGTCGCTGGCGTTGTACGACCCGGCCTTCTCTACGGCGAGCGCCGTGTGGACCAGCAGGTCATAGGCGGAGAAGTGGTACTGGTCCGATGCCTCTCCGTGCGTATCCCCGTAGCCCGGAGTGCTTTCCCAGAGTGGCGAGTAGAAGTCCCATGCCGGAGTGGCGTCGTTGTAGGCAAACGCGGCAAAACCGACGCTCTGCTGCGCAGCAACGCCATCCCCTCCCAGAGCTGCCATGAACTCTGGAATGACCCAACCGGTCTCACCGATCCAGTTCAGTGAAGCACCGGCTTCGGACGCCTCGTTGATCAGAGTGGCCGACTCGACCCCCCCTGCCTGAACGATCACTGCATCCGGTGCCAGGTCGGCGATCCGTTCGGCTTCAGCCCTATAGGAGGGCTGCTCAGCCGGAACGTCGATGCGTTCTAGAACTTCGATCCCGACCGCGTCCGCCGCCAATTCTGCAGCAGTCGCAGCAATCTGGAAGCCCTCGACCTGAGTGGCGAAGATGACCGCCGTCTTGGCCCCAACCGAATCCGCATACAGCGAACCCGTCATCCCCAGTGCCTCATCGAGACCCTGAGCCCGGAAGATCGGCTCCGAACCGGTTCCTCCGAGGTTCCCGGGAATGGTGCCCCCGTGAACCGTTGGCATCAACGGCGAGTCGTTCTCCCCCAACCACTCCTGGAGCCAGGAGCGATAGGGCCGGTAGCCATGAGCCGGACTGACCAGAATCTCAGCCTCGTGCCGTTCCAGACACGTACGAGCAGCCTGTCCCTCACCAACGGTGCCGATGTCCTCACTGATCAGATCCCAGGTCCGTCCCAGTGGGGGATCCACATTAATGACGTTGTCGATCGGGAACGACAAACTTGCCGTAAGGAACGGCCCGTACGACCCGAACTCACCCGTGTAGTACGCCAACTCACAAACGACCACATCCTCAGCCGGAGCAGCCGAATCAGCCGTCGTAGGCGCCGGAGCCTCAGCCGAAGCAGCCGTCGTAGGCGCCGGAGCCTCAGCCGAAGCAGCCGTCGTAGGCGCCGGAGCCGTGGTCTCCTCATCGTCACCGCACGCCGCGGCAATCAGGACAAACGCCAGCAGAGCTGCCAGAACCCGTCCCACTCTTATTGTGCGCGTTTGCATATTTTTCTTCCCCTCTATGTATACCGACAGATGCCTGTCTCCTGAATTCTGGTTACTGCAATTTTCGATAATCGATGATCGATGATCCTTCAATAGTATGGGTCTGTTCATTGGGCCCGTCAACTGACCTCACTAGTTCACATGCCTCCCAATCCAATTCGAAGACCCGTCCTGCTCCCATTTGACCGCTCGCTGAGCTCCCTAGATCCGGTAACCCTCCTTGAGTTGTTCGGTGGTCAGTTCTTTGGCATCCCCGACTAGGAAGGCCTCCCCCAGGCTCAACACCATGACCCGATCAGCCACCTCAAGCGCCTTAGTGGCGTTCTGCTCTGCCAGGATGATCCCGACGCCCCGGATCTCGTGAATTTCAGCAATCTTCTCGAAGAACATGTCTACGTACAGCGGTGAGAGGCCGGTGGTGGGTTCGTCCAACAAGAGCAGTGTCGGGTCCTGCATCAGCGCCCTTCCACAGGCCAACATACGTGACTCCCCGCCGCTGAGAGTCCCCGCCATCTGATTCGCCAGGCCAGCAAGCATCGGGAACCACTCGAAGATCTCGTCCATCCGCTCTTCCAGGGGACGGGTCCCGATCATGCCTCCCACATTGAGGTTCTCGGTGATGGTGAGATCCACAAAGACACCAGCCTCCTGAGGTACGTACCCCAGACCGCGCTCTGCTGTCACCCATGCGGGCAACTGCGAGACGTCTTCTCCCTCAAAGATCAACTCGCCATCCATGAGCGGTATGAGTCGGGCCAGGGTCGCCAGCAGAGTGGTCTTACCGGCCCCGTTGGCACCCAACACCGCAAAGATCTCATCTCCAACCTCAAGATCCACGCCCTTGATCACGGTGACCCCGTCGTAGCCACTGCGAACATCTCTAGCCCGCAACATGGCCTTTTCCCAGGTACTTCTCGATAACGGTCCTATGCTCCCGGATCTCCTGAGGGTCACCTTGCAGCATCACCTCGCCCTCGGCCATGAAGTGCACCTGCTCACAGATGCTCCAGATGACCGACAGATCGTGCTCCACAACCACGATCGCCGTGCCCTGGGCCGCAAGCAGCCTGATGGCCTCCATCACCTTTATGGTCAACACATCGGGCAAACCCGCTGTGGGCTCGTCGAGCAGCAGGAGCTTCGGCTTGAGGAGCAGGCAGCGCACGAGATCCAGCAGCTTCTTCTCGCCCGCCGATTGGGCAAACCCGGTCGGGTCGGCGAATGAGAAGAAATCCAAGTACTCCCGGGCTTCATCAGCATGGTCTTCAAAGACAGGGCCCTCACTGAAGATCCGATGCGGTCGCTCATACTTGGCCTCGGCCACGGCCAACAGGAGCGAATCCCAGATGGTCAACTTCTTGAAGTCCATGATCACCTGGTTGCTCTTCACGATCCCAAGGCCCGCCATTCGGTGAGTGGGCAGATCCGAGAGCACCACCCCGCCGTCCTTGCCGACACCGGTCTCAAAAAACGTGACCGTCCCCTCGTCGAGCTTGGTTGAGTGCATGATCATCCGCATCAGAGTGGTCTTACCCGCCCCATTCGGTCCGATCAGACCCTCGATCGGTTGATTGCCCAGTACGAGGTCGTCGATGTTCACCACAACGCGTCCCGAGAAGCTCTTCGTTGCCCCTTCAATCCGGATCTGAGGACGAGCCACCGTCGCTATCTCCCTGACATCACTCACCGTGCACGCTCCGGAACAACTTGTCCCGCCTCATATCGCCCAAGATGCCGAGTGGTTTGATGAGAAGAACGATGACCAGGGTGGCGCCGAACGCCATTTCTCGGAGTACCGGGATCGCCTGGGTGTACCACGAGCGGGGAAGGGGAAGATAGGACTGAACCACGATGTCGAAAATCCCTACCGCGAGAACCCCTCCGATGACCGCCCCCCATGTCCGGGCCATGCCACCCAGTATCAACCCCACCATCACAGTAAGGGTGACGTTGATCCCGATGGCCTCGGGTATCAGCAAGTGCGCCATCACGCCGTGAATGGCACCGAGCAGCCCCATGCCGGCCGAACCCACCGCGAACAGCCACAACTTCGTTCGGAAGGCCGGCTTCCCCAAGCTACCGGCCAACGGTTCATTGTCGCCCAAGGCGATCAGTAGACGCCCGTACGGCGAACGATGGACCCGCGACACGTAGTAGAAGATCGCGCCCACGACCACGAACAGAATCCCGAGCCACAGCAGTTCGTTCGCTTTGGTCTTTCCGATGTCAAAGGGGAATCTAAGCCCACCCATGCCGAGCGCACCACCGGTGAGACCCTGTTCCGTGGTAGCGAGGATCCATACTGCCGTGGCAAACCCGAGCGTGCCGACTAGCACGCCCTCCGTTTCAAGGTCAGAGATCAGCCAACCAACCAGCAAACCTGCCAAACCGGCAACGACCGCCCCGAAGACCATCGAGATCAGGAAAGGCCAGGGCGCTCCGATCGACCAATCCACCTTGACGAACAACACAGCGAAGGCGTACGCCCCGGTACCCCAAAAACCAACGATCCCGAAGTTGGCGATCCGGGCCAAGCCCATCTGCAGATGGAGCAACAGCGCCAAACCGATCACCATCACTACCTGGAACGCTCCTTGAAGCAGGAAGGCATCGAGCCAGTCAAGGTTCATGCGCTAGACCTTCCCCACTCCGACGCTCCGTCTGCCTCTCACCTTCATGAGCACGACGAAGACAACAATTAGTCCCAGTTGCGCATAGAGCACCTGGCCGAATTGCAAGGTCATCGCGGCTAGCACCACACCGGTCACGGCCCCAACGATGATCACACCGCCAATATTTTTCACCCCTCCGACCATGACGACCAGGAAAATGAAGAGGAATTGGCGCCAGCCAAGCAGCGGTGCCACATTGGACCCGACCCCCCAGAACGCACCGGCAAGCCCGCCTGCGACCCCGGCGATGAACCAGATCAACACAGTGACAAACAGAGGTCGGATGCCACTCACCTGTGCTAGGTCCTCGTCGCTGGCCAGCGCCCGGATCTGGAGGCCGAGTCTGGATCGCTGAACAAACCAGTAGAGCAACAGGGCCAGAATTACGACGCTGCCCAACGCCAGCAACCGGAACGATGACACTCCGACACCGAGCACCCGGATGGTGCCCGGCCTAGGCACCTTGTAGAACCGCACCGGGTACCCGAAGATGAATTGCAGGCCGTGCCGCAGGAAGATCGATAATCCGAACGAGATGATGATCATCTCGAGGGCCCCTGCGTTGCGCTGCTTCGCCGGGCGAAAGATGGCGAGATAGGTAGCAACACTTATAAATCCGGCGGCGATTCCGGCCGGCAGCAAGGTGGCGTAGAAATTGAGGCCAAAGGTCGTGTTGATCCACATCCCGATGTAGGCACCGAGCGTGATCGTTTCCGAATAGGCGACATTGATGAGGCCCGAAAGGCGGTAAATAAGAGCAAGACCCATGGCAGAGAGGATGAGGGGGGCGTATTGGGTCAGGCCGATCACGAGAGATTCGGTGTAGAACTCCATCAGATTACGGCACTTCTGGCGTCGCAGATTCCAAACAATCCCGACATGCGCCCCCCACAGAACCCCCGAAACTTCAGGTATCGGGCGCTCACTGAGTCGTCACCAGCCACTTGGGTCCTTAGCGAGATGCACAACGGCGGACAGGCCGCCGGCTAGGCAATTGCTTCTTGTCGGAAGGGAACCTCCCCAGCGCTCCAAAGATGCACCGGCAATCTCCCCGATTATCGATAATCAATGCGACGGAGGATACGAGTTTCTACGAACTGCCGTCAACCTTATGCCACACACGATGGCTAAATCCAAAAGGAGACCGCGGGCCAACCTGGTCCACAAGGGGACCTTTGAGTTTTCGGGTCAGTTCTGGCGTGGAACAGGCATGAACATGGCGGACGTCCCAGCCGTCTTGGTGAGGTGACAGACCAGAGGGTGCTTTCAGGAAGCACCACTTGACCTGCGGTTTTGTCTGTCGGGCTGCCGAGATTCGAACTCGGGACCTTCGGTCCCCCAGATCGATGCACCCCAATCCGCTGACCTGCGCAAACGCCCGGAAACCGCGTCTGGCCTGCTGTTCTAGTTGATCACTGGTTCGCGCTGGTTCGCGACGTCTCGCGGCCTGTACGCGGCCTGAGGGGGGATGGGGGCGGGAGCCCTAGGTGTAGATACGCGAAACGGTGTCCTGTTTCGGCGGTCTGGTTCAAACCTTATGCACTCCCTGGGATAATCCCCCAGCGGATCCGTGCCCAGTAGCGCTCGTGGAAGAAATAGAGCACCAACTTGGTGATGACCTCAAACCCGCCGATCGAAATTGCTGTGGCCAGATTGCCGGTGAAGACGAGCCCGAGCACCATGGTGTCCGCGCTTGCCAGCACTCGCCATGTCGCCGTCTTGGTGGCCGAGCGCCGCCGACCGTCCCGGTAGTGACCCTCCTCGTCCAAGGCGCGATCCCATCGCAACCGCGACCAAAGCCGCTCATGTAGGTAGTAGAGCGTCATCTTGGTTGCCACTTCTGTCAAGGCGATTGTGGCCGCGGTTCTTATCTTGTCCGTGCCACTTGTCTCCTCAAGGCCGAACAGTGGACCGAGAAAACTCAGGATGACAAAGGACAGAAGCAGGGTGTCGAGTGTTCCCACTACCCGCCAAGAGATCGCCTTGACGATCGAGCGCGCCGGTTGGATTTCCGGCGGGTTCGGGGGATCTAGGCGCGGGTCCTCAGGACCGAAGATTGGACTTTCTGGGTGTTCTCTCATTTCGATTTGAGTCTGGCATGTCTTCCCTGAGAGTTCTTGACTGGGGTGAGCCCCCACCCCGAGGGGGGTGGGCCACCCTGCTGGTCGCCCAGGAGACCACCAGGTGCCGCATTGGTAACTTGTGCTGATTGCTGGCCTGACGGGCGACCTCGTGCCTGACAGCGGCGACTCTTGCTTCTTCGGCGCCAGTCGATTCCCCAGCGTCGGCTGTGCACGCACGGTGGGACTACGGTCCGCCGGTATGACCCCGACCACAGGAAAGCACCCGATCGACAAGCGGTTCGCCACCGTCAACGGAAAGCGGATGGCCTACGTGGAGGTCGGTGAGGGCGACCCGATCGTGTTCCTGCACGGCAACCCGACGTCGTCGTACCTCTGGCGCAACGTCATCCCGCACGTGTCCGACCTCGGGCGCTGTATCGCTCCCGACCTGATCGGCCAGGGTGATTCGGAGAAGTTGGACGACTCCGGCCCCGGCTCGTACCGGTTCGTGGAACACCGCACCTACCTGTGGGAACTGTTGGAACAGATCGGCGTGACGGGGCGCGTGACCCTGGTTGTGCACGACTGGGGCTCGGCTCTCGGGTTCGACTGGGCTGCCAACCACCCCGAGGCGGTGGCCGGGGTCTGCTACATGGAGGCCATCGTCCGACCCATAGCCACGTGGGACGAGTGGCCCGAGGCCGCACGGGGCATCTTCGAGGCCTTCCGGTCGCCGGCGGGCGAGGACATGGTGCTGGAGAGGAACCTGTTCGTGGAGGCGGTCCTACCCGGAGCGATGATCTGCGACCTGGCACCCGAAGACCACGACGAGTACCGGCGACCGTTCGCCGAACCGGGCGAAGGGCGGCGCCCCACCCTCACCTGGCCCCGTGAGATCCCCGTAGCGGGCGAACCGGCCGACGTGGTGTCAATCGCCTCGGCATACGCGGACTTCATGGCGTCGGCCCCGTTCCCGAAGTTGTTCGTGAACGCAGAACCCGGCGCCATCCTGACCGGCGCCCAGCGCCGGTTCTGCCGTACCTGGCCCAACCAGACGGAGGTCACGGTCGCCGGAAACCACTTCATCCAGGAGGACTCCGCCGATGAGATAGGAGCGGCGCTTGCCGACTGGCACGCTCACCTGTAGGCAGGAAGCAGCCACGAGACATGGCCTGGCTTGTTCAAGCCGACAATCCTCGGACCAGTACACCGACTCGCAGAGCGTTACAACAACCCACGCCCTGAGCGGAGTGGGGGCGACATCGGAGCCCCCAGGTGTAGACAAGTACCAACCGCCCGTGTGTGTTGTCCCGGAGATTTTCGCTCTGAACGGAAGCACACAGCAAGCTTCGGGGAGCTAACACCCGACCTTGTCAGAGGAGGTTGCTCCTCGTTCAGTCGGCGGCAGTTGGTACTTGGTCTCTGACGCCCTCGGTGTAGATACGCGCAGGCGAGGCCGAGAACACGAATCTGATCAGCAAGTTGGACTGTCGGTGTCGGCGAAATCAACCGTGAGAACGTACGTCCCAGGAAAGAATTGCAAAGCCATCACGTATAGGTCGTACCGGCCAGTTTCCTTAGCCTCAAAGATGATTTCCGCTCCATCGCCGTAGAGACCAATACCTGCATCATCGTTGGAGGCAACAAGAAAGTCGTTTTGGTAGAGGCTCATCATGGGATCAGACATCGAAACCATCTGAATTCGGACCGTGTCCCCTTTCTGGAGATCAACCCGATAACTATCCACATCCTGGATGTGGTTGAGCGCACCGGTTACAGATTCGCCTATAGCCAATACTCCGCCGGGAGGTTCTACGTCTTCCAGGGTTGTGAGGGGACTGGAAGCCTCGACAGAAACTTCTGCCGAGGTGTAGGAAAAATGACCGACTGCAACGACGTAGACGCCAGGTCTCAGCGAAACCTCTAGGGACTCCCTTGTCTCATCGTCAAACACGTCAGCGAAGAACAGGGCAGGTTCTTCTTCAGCCAGTGCGTAGAGGTCGTCCCAGATGTAGTCGACTTCGTCCTGGGACCAGTGCCAAGACGGGATGAGTCCGTCCCAAGTGCTGATGTCCAACCACACGTCCTCACCCTCCGGAGAATTGGCGGTCACCGACAACAACGGTTGTTCCTCTGTGACCGTCACGAGGTAACCGGCATTATCAGAGCCCACCACTCGGGCACCTTGTCTAAGTGCACCAGCCCCCTCAGGCGTAGACAGGCTCCCCGATCCTTCATCCAGACCTGCGAGAACAGCCGATACATCTTCGGCAGTGAGGACCAGGCCGAAGTTCGCCGCTGTGAATCCACCAAGACCAGAGATCCCAATCAACTGCCCGGTGGCATCCACCAACGCCCCACCACTTTGGCCACCGGCAATCGTCGCGTCGGTCTGAAGGAAGGTGAGGCCGAGACAGGACGCAATCCGTCGGCGGCTCAGGGTCCCAGAGGTCATCGTCGGTTCCGGTCGGCTCTCAACCTCTCCCGGGTAACCGATCAGATAGACGGTGTCGCCAATCTCAACTGTGGCGCTGGAGCCAAAGTCAACTGTAGGAATCTCCCCAGCTAGTTCGTCAAACGGCATCGGCCCGAGCAATGCCAGATCGCTCGACCAATCTCTGGCATAAACCGGAACCTCTGCGACCTCTCCAAGAGAGGTGAAAAGTCGTACGGTCGGAAAGTGGCCGACGATGTGGGCGTTAGTGACCACGTAGCCGCTCGAAAGCAGAACTCCACTTCCGGTGCCATCTGGCACTTCAATGAAAACCACCGAAGGGGAAACGGCGGCGAACACCTCGGCGGGTGTTGGCGCTGCCAAAGTCGAAGGCACAGCCGTCGTCGTGGTCGGTGCCACAGTGGTCGTCGGTGCCAGCGCCACAGTGCTCATCTCCGCTTCAAGCGCTTCAACCTTTTCCCGCAACACCTGCAACTCCGCAGAATCGCTGCCACCTGAACAACCCGATGCGAGCAGAGCCATCACGGCCCCCGCTGCAAGTGACGATCTCATGGCCTGAGTCTGCCACCTTCCCCCTGAGGGGGTGGGCGGCCACTGAAACCCCTAGGTGTAGATACGTGCGGGCAGTAGGGCCGACTTGACACTTGCGGCGAACCATTCCCAGCGCTCGATGAGAAATTGGTAGACGATCTCAATCGTGCCCATTTCGAAGCACTCGCGGCCTCACCGCAGCCTGAGCCACAAATCATCGTTTCCTTGGATCCAGAGAAAACACCAGAACCCCCTGCTCAGCAGGGGGTTCACGTGGAGCGGACGACGAGATTCGAACCCGCGACCCTCACCTTGGCAAGGTGATGCTCTACCAGCTGAGCTACGTCCGCGTCGGGGCGTAACTGTAGCGGGCCCACCGCACCATGCGACCCGTCGGGGGTCGTACGAGGGTGGCCTCAGTCCCCGTCGCTGCTGCTCAGGTCAACGCGCAGCGTGAGGACGCCGTCTTCGATGCTCGCATTGGCGTCACCGATGATCGCGAAGTCCATGAAGTCGGCCTGGGCCTGGTCGAGAAACCTCTGTCGCTCCTCGCCGCCGATGGGTGGCATGTTCCGCGAACGGACCGCTTCGGCCCTCTCCCTGAACCGGGCCAGCATTGCGTCGAGGTCCAGTTCGGGGTTGCTCACCGACTCACCCGGTTTCTACGACCACGCCGGTGTCGGCCGTGACATCGACACCCAGGTGGAGCGACAGCAACTCCTCCAACTCCGGGTCACCGTACACGACCTCTTCAATCGATGGCTGCTCCTCGGCGGGCTCGGCACCAGCTGCCACAACGCCTGTGGAGACGGCCCTTCGGCCGGGGTGGGTGTGCCACCAGAAGGCGACGGTGATCGCCAACAGGGCAGTGGCGATGAGCCGTATCGAGAACACGATCTGGTCGATGCGCTCACCGGCCGTCAGGCCGTCTTCGTCGACTGCGGGGGGGATGGTCTCGATGGTGGTGACCTGGGCCAGCACGGGGTCGGCGACGAGGAGCACCACGGCCACGGCCGAGCCGACAGCAAGCAGCGTCGCCACGATTCTTCGTACCGGTGTGTGCACCAGGTTTCCCATCTTCAACGACCAGTTCCGGCACACGATCGTAGTGGAACGACGAACACCCCTGCTACCTGATCGGAGTTCAGCCGAGAGCCGCCAGAGCTCCTTCGAAGTCGGCCACGACATCATCTGAGTCCTCGAGGCCACACGAAACCCTGATCGTTCCCTGTCCGATTCCGGTAGCGGCCTGTTCCTCATCGGTGAGACCCACATGGGTCGTGCTGGCGGGGTGGGTCACCAGGGTCTCGGGGCCACCCAGCGTGGATGCCAGGATCGCCACCGAGGTGGATTCAACGAACCGCTCCCCCGCCTCGCTGCCACCGACCAGGTCAAACGTCAACAGGCCGCCCATCGAGCTCATCTGTCGCTGCGCCAGATCCTGTTGCGGGTGCGACTCAAGGCCCGGGTAGGCAACACGGCTGACAGACTCATGACCTTCAAGGAACTCAGCGAGGCGCTGGGCGGTCTCGGACTGCCTAGCCAGGCGGACACCCAGGGTTCGAAGGCCGCGGTGGGCGTTGAGGGCGTCAAACGGCGAGGCGTTGGCACCGTGGAGCACGGCAAAGCTCCAGAGCCAGGTAATCAGATCCTGAGAGCCCGACACGATGCCGAGGCTGGAGTCGTTGTGGCCGGCGATGGCCTTGGTGACCGAGTGGACGACCAAGTCAACTCCGTGTGCGATCGGCTGCTGGCCGAGAGGTGTGGCAAACGTGGAATCCACGACGGTCATCGGGCCAGCAATGGTGCCAAGTTCATCCAGGTCGACGATGTCCAGATACGGGTTTGCCGGAGTCTCGGCCACCACGAGCATCGTCTTCCCGGGGCGAATGGCCTCGGCGAAGGCACCCGGACGGGTCCCGTCCACGAACGTCACGTCAATGCCGAACCGTGGGCACACGGTCTGGAGCAGCAACTGGGTCCCGGCGTAGATCTGACGCTGGGCGACGATGTGGTCACCGGTTGAACAGAGCCCCAGCACCACAGCGCTCATCGCCCCCATACCCGAGGCGAACGCACGGGATGCCTCAGCACCCTCAAGCTCGGCGATGGTCGCCTCGAAGGCATTAATGGTGGGGTTTCCGTAGCGCGAGTAGAAGCGCTCAGGAGCCACCCCAGTGGCAAGGCTGTGGCCCTGCTCAACGGAGTCGTAGGCAAACGCCGTCGTGGCCCACAAGATGGGCGCCAGAGCCCCCTGGTTGGACTCACGGCCGGCCATGATCGCCATGGTCTCAGGAGCCCAGTCCCTGCCTGAAGTGTCTTGTTCAGCCACGTCACTCCACCTCCCGGAGAAAGTCGGCCAGATGCACACCCACCTCGTGGGTTGCCAGTAGAAATCCATCGTGCCCATCGGGACTGACGATCACGTGATGCTCGCAGCGCCCACCGGCGGCCACTACCACCTCCCTCAGGTTCACCTGCTGGCGCACCGGGTACAACATGTCCGAGTCGATGCTCACCGTCATCACCGGCACAGACAAGAAACGGCCCACGGCTGACTCAAGGCTTCCCCGATCCCTTCCGATGTCGTGCAGGTCCATTGACCTGTTCAGCACCATATAACTGTTGGCGTCGAACCGACGGGCCAACTTGGCACCGTGGTAGTCGAGGTAGGACTCAACCTGGAAGCGGTCCCACAGGTCGTAAAGGGACCGCGGGTCCACCAACTCACGGGAAAACCGATCGGTGAACACCTGGTCGCTGCGATAGGTGACCTGTGCCACCGACCGCGCCACGGCGAGGCCCGCAGCCGGCCCATCACCGGGTTCGGCGTCGTAGTAATCGCCGCCGCGAAACCGCGGGTCCAGGGCGAGAGCGGTCCTGCCCACCGCACTCCATGCGATCTGTTGGGCACTGGCCGCCAGCGTGGTAGCCAGAGGTGCCAGCGAGCGCACACGTCGGGGAAACATCACACCCCACTCGAGGACCTGCATTCCCCCCATCGAACCGCCTACCACGCTCAACCAGCGGTCGATTCCAAGGTGGTCCGCCACCCCAGCCTGACAGCGCACCATGTCCCTTGCCGTGACCGTCGGAAAGCTGGAACCGTAGGGTCGACCGGTGGACGGATCCTTCGACGCCGGGCCTGTCGAACCCTGACACCCACCCAGCACGTTGACGCACACGATGAAATGCCTGTCGGGGTCGAGTGCACAACCCGGACCGATGACCCCGTTCCACCAGCCGGGCGTGGCATGCCCGTGCCCACTTCGACCATAGGCGTGGGAATCACCGGTGAGGGCATGACACACCAGTACAGCGTTGTCAGCGTCGGAGGCCAACTCGCCCCAGGTCTCATAGGCCATGGTGACCTCTTCGAGCACACCACCACCCTCAAGCACAAAGGGCCTGCCGTGGGCCACATCCACGAAACAGCGACCACCAACCGGGTCACCGAGTTGCCAGGCTCCCGAAGCGGGCAGGTCATCGGCGTAGGCGCGCGGATGCCGGGGCAGGTCGCCTGAACCGGACCCTCTCCCACTCACCTCGTCGCGCGTCATTGTGTCCTCCGGGGGGAACAACTTGCGGGCTCTGCGCCGGCAGAACGACGCGGACGCCGTCACCGGACACTTAGTTGTCCCTCACGGGACCACATCCCCGCCCCGAGGAGCGAGTGAGCACCTTGGGTGTCCGTCCCAGGTTGCCGGACCCGGTATGCCGGGCCACTCGTGATGTCTTTCGACAGAGTCTAGGGGACCTCGGGTGCTCTCAGGTCAAACTCTTTCCGGGTGTCGGTCCCACCACCACTCCAGAACCGGTGTTTCCGCCACCCCGTAGGCCGCACACATCACCGACCCGAAGGCCAACCAGGTGTCCGAACCGCCTGTTCCAGCCGATTCCCAGAGGCAGCGGGCCAGGGCCTCACCCTCGGACCAGGCTTCGTTGTCAACGGGAAGTGGCATCTCGCCGACCTGACCTGCCGACAGCTTGATCCGGTCCGAGGCCCTCGCCGCCCCCAGGGTCAGACTGGCTGCCAGGGCCGTGACCGGTGGTGCTGACAGCGCTGCCGCAAGCTTCCACAGGTAGCAATCGTCAGGTTCGACGATCACCAGCGGCGTCACGGGAACCATGTCTCCGACCATGTCAACCACCACCTCAATGACCCTTGTCTGGGTAGCCACCAAGAGCTTCGGACGCAGCCGGGCCTCAAGCCAGGCACCGACCACCGCGTCCTCAGCCGAGACCAGGTCGGTGTCGACGACCGGAGCAGCCCATGCCCGCCGGGCAAACCGGGCCGATCGCTGCGACCAGTGACAGCGAAGCGGGTCGACGAGGCCGGTTGTGACGAGCCGGGCTGCTGTGTCAGATTCGCCTACATTCTCCCTGACGGCCGGAACGAGACCGTAGTAGTGCTGCCTGAAACCGGCGGTTGTTCCGGCGATGTCACTGACCCGCCTGGCACCGTCTCCCCTTCCGGACAGGTCAACGAACGGAATCCCCATCAGGCCGGCAACCAGGCCTCCCCACCGTGCTCCGGCCTCGGGGGCCTCCACCTCACCGGCCGGGGCAACCTCGCGATCCACGAGGAGGCGAACCGGTCGGCTGCCAGAGCCGCGTTCAACGACCGGAGCGCATACCTCGGCCCTCCCGGCGAACACCCCGGACCGGTCGAACCAGAACGCATCAAGGAATCCCCGATCCAGCAGGTGGGAGCGGAGCGGCGCTGCATCCCTGGCTGCCAGGACCGACTGCGGCTGTATGAGCACCATTCTGGCCCCGTCCGCCAAAAGGTCCAGCCCCAGCGCCAGAAACAGCCACGCCGTGTCGGTGTAGGCGCCGACCAGACCGGCGAACCTGGCCTTGAGAACCTCACGCTCGCCTGGATCCCTGGGCGTTCCTCCCCTGAGTTGTCCCAGAAACGGCGGGTTACCGACGACCGCGTCAAATCCGCCCACTGGGCCGGCATCCCACACAGAGGCACCCTCACGGAGCGGGTCACCGGCCACCACGCCGGTTACATCATCGCTGGAGACCCCAGCCCACGAGGCAAGGCTCCAACGGCACACAGCCACTGCAACCGGATCAATGTCGGCCCCGAACAGCCTCTCGGCCACGATCTCCTCCCGCGAGCTGACCCCCAGGTCCAAGAGCCTGTGGGCAGCTGCAAGCAGGAAAGCTCCACCTCCACAGGCAGGATCCACAACGGTTCCACCGGTCACCACCTGGGCCACCAGCCCTGCGGCCACCCCGGTCGGCGTGTAGAACGCACCGAGGCTTCGCCGGCTCCCCGATCCGAGCAGGTTCTCGTAGAGGCGACCCAGCCAATCGTCGCCAACCAGGTCGACTGGTGGATCCAAGACCACCGGCTCGACGACAGCCCCGTCAAGAGTGAAAGCCGGCCCATCCGACCCCGCAACCGCAGAGGCCAGAACCACCTCTATTGGAAGCCCTGTGCTGAGGGCGGCCCGTGCCCCCGATGTGGTCGAGCCGCTCACCGTTCCGGTCAGGCGGCTTCTTCGGCTGGGTCCCAGGCGTGCAGGTCAGCGAGGCGAGCGTCGTTGGAGAAGACTTCGACAATCGGGAACTTCATGCCGAGACGGCGTAGCAACTTGCGGACCTCGAGTTCCTCGTTCCAGACAACCAGGCTGACCACCACGCCGGACTCACCGGCACGTGCAGTCCGTCCTGACCGGTGGAGGTAGGTCTTTGCATCGGATGGAGGGTCGTAGTGGATGACGACGTCGACGTCGTCGACGTGGATTCCACGGGCCGCCACGTCGGTTGCCACCAGCGCCTTCACCTTTCCCTTGCCGAAGTCGCCGAGCGCCTTCTCCCGCTGGCTCTGGCGGAGGTCACCATGGATGGCAGCGGCCTTCACACCCTCGTCGACGAGTCTGCGGGTCAGCTTGTCAGCACCCCACTTGGTCCGGGAAAAGACGATCGTGCGGTTGGAGGCGTTGATGATCGTCGCCGCCACCTTCACACGGTCCATCTCGTGGACAGCCAGGAAGCGATGCTCCATCTCCTCGACGGTCGCCTCACCTGCAGCGACCTCGTGCATCACCGGATCCTGCTGGTAGCGGCTGATCAGGCCACCGACCATGCCGTCCAGTGTCGCTGAAAAGAGCAGTGTCTGGTGGTCGGACTCGGCGCGGCGCAGAATCCACTCGACCTGGGGCATGAAGCCCATGTCGGCCATGCGGTCGGCCTCGTCAATGACCACCTTCTGAACGTCCGCCACCGAGAGGTCCTTTCGCTCGATCAGGTCGATCATCCGGCCCGGTGTGGCCACGACCAACTCGACGCCCCTCTCCAGGGCCGCTATCTGCCTTTCGATGGGTGCTCCCCCGTAGACGGCCAGAACCGAAATGTTCCTGGCCTTCGCCAAGGGCTCCAGTTCACGACAGACCTGCACTGCCAGCTCGCGGGTCGGAACCAGGGCGAGGCCGGTGGGTCGGCCAGGCTTGGCCTTTGAGAGAAGTTGCACAAGGGGAAGGCCGAAGGCAAGGGTCTTGCCGGAGCCGGTCTTGGCACGGCCGCACACGTCACGGCCGGCGAGACCGTCTGGGATGGTGAGGGTCTGGATTTCGAACGGGGCGGTGATGCCCCGCTCGGTCAGAACGTCGACCAGATCCTGGTCGACGCCTAGCTCGGCGAACTGGGTCGTCGTCATCTGTCTTCATTTCTCGGCGGCCGGGCCACCGGGTTCGTCACCCGCGGTCTCGTGCGGGTATCGCCACCACCGTTCATGGGTGACGATTCCGGCCCGGGGTCGACACACAAGCGATCAACTTGGCCCGGACGGGCAGAACCAAGCCTACCTCCACGGGCGCCGTGTCGTCAGAAACGGCGGTACTCAGCCCGCCACGACCCTCCCGTTGGCCACCGTGACACCCTCCGCGCCCAACATCTGAGCCTGTTCCACCTCGAGCCCGGGAACGAGACGGCCCGTCGAGGTGACGACCCTCCACCATGGCCACCCGTCACTGTCACGCAGAAGGCGTCCGACGGCCCTGTGGGCACCGGGATGCCCCGCCTCCGCGGCAACCTCACCGTAGGTGACAACCTCTCCGGACGAGAGGCGTCCGAGCACCTCGGCCACCGCAGACTCGAATGGCGTTCTGTCCGCATTCACCGGAATCAGTAAAATTCTTCGGGTGATACCAGCCGAACCAGGTCGATGGATTCGGCGAAACCGTTGATCTGGTGCAGACCGAGACCCTCATGACCGGTGTTCACCAGAAGGTCCGAGACCATCGAGGCCGGCGCCAGCACCTCGTGTGGCTGCGCCATGTCGCACAGTCGGGAAGCCAGGTTCACCGCATCGCCGATATGGTCCTCGCCCTCAATGAGCAGAACCCATCCACGGGCGATACCGGCCCTGAGTGGCAGTACCGAGCCGGCTGCGTCAATGCATGCCTCGATCTCGACAACGGTCTCAACCAGAGGCTCAGGCTCCACTCCGACAAGCATCGCCCCGTCACCCAGGAACTTCGCCACCCGAACCCCACGGTCACCGGCGATTCGGCGGACCACGGCCCGAAAGCCGATGATCACGTCTACCGATGGCCCGTCACCCTCGGTGTCCATGAACGTCGTGAAGCCGGACAGGTCGATGAACGCAAAGGTGCGATCCACCCGCTTTCCGATGCTTCTGGCCGTCTGGCCCATGTCTGCCATGTCGTGGAGGCTAGTGAAGGTCGGGTCCGGCAGTCGAAACACCCACCCGTCCGGCCACGGTGACGGCACCACCGACAACGATCGCCACGAGGCTCATCCAGACGTTCACACGCAGCCCCCACACCAGGTACGCGGCATCCACCCGGATCGTCTCCACCCACAGTCGACCCACGCCATAGCCGAACACCCACAGGCCGATCAGGTATCCCGGGCGCAGGACGCCGCGTCGGTCAACCCGTACCAGGAACCATGCGAGGACAAGATTCCAGATTCCCTCGTAGAGGAACGTGGGATGGAAGGTTGTGGCAGCGATGTGTTCGACAGGACGGTTTGCCTCGTCGATCCGCAGCCCCCATGGCAGGTCCGTCGGTCCACCAAACACCTCCTGGTTGAACCAGTTCCCCCACCGTCCGATCGCCTGGGCAATCGGCAACGTCGGTACCAGCGAGTCCAGCATTGAGGGCACGCTCATTCCGCGCTGGCGGGCCACCAGCACACCGACCAGAACACCGGCCACCAGGCCTCCCGGAATTCCCAGGCCACCCTGCCAGATGGCGAACACATCCCCCCAGCGACCCGTGAACCGCTTCCAGTCGGTGGCGACGTGATAGAGCCGAGAACCAATCAGCCCCGCCGGCACCGCCCACATCGCGATCGATGAGATGTCGTCGGGATCACCGCCCCTTGCCACCCAACGCCTCTGGCCCACCCAGACCGCTGCCACGACGCCGAGCCCGATCATCAACCCGTAGGCACGCAGTTGGACCGGCCCCAGGTACACAGACCCCGAAGACGGGCTGGGTATGAATCCGAGCAGCGTCGCCAGCGGAAGGGCCGTTACCAGCGAGGCGAACACCGTCGCCTACCCCGCCACCATCAGGCCGAAAAGTCGTCGGCTGAGATTGCATAGAGGTCGCCGGCGCCAGCCGTCACGGCACCCAACTGGGCACGCGCAATGGGCAACAACTGCTCCGCATAGAACCTGGCTACCACGATCTTTCCCTCGAGGTGCCCGGTGTCGCCGACGCCTTCGTCGAGCCGACGCCTTGCCCCAAGGGCCAGACGTGCCAACAGCCAGCCACCGACCACCTGACCGAACATCTTCAGGTACGGCGTGGCAGCGGCCAGAGCCTCGTTGGGATCGTTGACCCCGTTGGAGATGATCCAGGCCGTGGCCTCACGAAACGCTGCCAGCCCGTCTGCCAGGTTCGAACGGATCGAGTCGAAGTCGTCGCCCGCTGCCTCCAGCGTTCCGTCAAGTGTGGCAATCTCGTCGAGCAGGTCTCCCATCACGCCACCGGCACGCAGGGACAGCTTTCGGACCACCAGGTCGATTGCCTGGATGCCGTTGGTCCCCTCGTAGATCGGTGAGATCCGCGCATCCCTGAGGTGCTGGGCCGCGCCGGTCTCCTCGATGTAGCCGTAACCGCCGTGCACCTGGATGCCGAGCGATGCCATCTCGACACCAACATCGGTGCACCATGCCTTGGAAATGGGGGTGAGCAGTTCGGCCCTCTCTGCAGCCGCCTGTCGTGTCTCGGGGTCGGGGTGGTGTCCGGCAATGTCGAGCGTCGATGAGTTGAAGTAGAGAAGGCACCGCATGGCATCGGTGTAGGCCCTCATGGTGAGCAGCATCCGCCTCACGTCGGCGTGCTCAACAATGGCCGACTGCTCACCACGTGGGGCTCCGACTGCTGTTCCCTGACGACGCTCAAGAGCAAAATCAGCTGCCAGCTGAAGCGCCCTCTCGGTCACGGCGAGGCCCTCGACCCCGACGCCGAGGCGGGCGTTGTTCATCATCTTGAACATGTAGCGCATCCCCTGGTGTTCTTCACCTATGAGGTAACCCACGGCGCCCTCACCGGATTCCCCGTACGACATGACACAAGTGGGGCTGGCGTGCAGGCCCAACTTGTGCTCAATGGAGACACACGTGTAGTCGTTACGCTCACCCGGTGAGCCATCGTCGGCCACCAGGTACTTGGGGACGATGAACAGGGAGATGCCACGGGTCCCCGGTGGGCTATCGGGAGTACGGGCCAGCACCATCTGGATGATGTTCTCGGCCAACTCATGCTCACCGAAGGTGATGAAGATCTTGGTGCCGAAGATGCGATAGGAGCCGTCATCCTTCGGCACGGCCTTCGTCGTCAGGGCCCCCACGTCTGAGCCGGCCTGGGGTTCTGTGAGGTTCATTGTTCCGGACCACTCGGCCGTGACCATCTTCGGGATGTAGGTCTCCTTTTGCCTCTCGTCGCCGAAAGCGTGGAGAGCGTCGAGGGCACCTATGGTGAGCATCGGCCCCATCGACCAGGACCGGTTTGCGGTAGCAAGCAACTCTGTGAGTACCGTCTGGATCGAACTCGGGAAGCCACCCCCTCCGTATTCGGGGTCCTGGGAGATGGCACCCCACCCGGAAGCCACATACTGGTCCCACGCAGTGTGGAACTCATCTGGGACCGTGACCACACCGTCCGTGATCGAACATCCCTGCTCGTCACCGATGCGGTTGGTAGGAGCGATCACCTCGGCCACAAAGCGGCCCAACTCGTCGAACACCCCGTCGATGGTGTCCACATCGACATGGTCGAAGTCAGGGAGGTCGCAGACAGCCCCGATGTCGCCGATTTCGGCCAACACCAGGCGGATGTCGTCGAGGGGCGGTTTGAAGTCGGTCATGGGCGAAGGGTACCCGCGACCCGCCCCTGCCTTCTGGTCAGGCCACCGGGTTCAGCCGGTCAGGTCGGCCACTGTACCGAGCACGACTGGGCCAACATGGGCCAGCCCGGAGTCGCCTGACAGCCAGTGCCTGCGGCAACGCAGATCGTAGGTGACCTGATGGTTCTCGGGGTCGTCGACCACGAAGAGCTCGCCGTCGTACACCTGCGCACCGTCGACGATGCGGGCGTTGTGGGTGGCCTGCGAGCCACACCAGCACCGGGCCTCGACCTGCACCTCGACGCTCTCATCGGCCATCTCGAGGAGGCGTCGGGTGCCGTCGAACAAGAGCCCCCGGAAGGAGGTGAGCAGGCCGAAGGTGTAGACGTCGGCTTCGAGTTCATCAACGATGCGGGCCAACTGGTCGACCTGCTCGGCTAGGTAGAACTGGGCCTCGTCACAGACCATGTAGTCGAGCGTTCCGTGCCGGTCCTGCATCGCCACAGCCAACTCGTAGAGGTTGAGCCTGGGCCCCACCTCGACAGCATCGGCTGACACACCGAGAGCGCTCGACACCTTGCCATCGGCCCTGTCCAGTTGGCTGCACAGCAGGCCCTGGAGACCACGTGACGACAGGTTGTGGTGGATCTGCAGGGCCAGCGTGCTCTTGCCGGACCCCATGGTTCCGAACGAAAAGCGCAGCTTTGCCATCAGGCCCTACCGTCGCCTCGACTGCTCACGAGCACCCGCTCGTTGCACCGCAGTCGGTGCACACGTAACACGAACCTGCACGCTGCATGGCCACGCCGCACTGCATGCACATCGGGGCCGAACTCGATGACCTGGTTGTCAGGTGCGCAGCGAACTGCGCAGCCGACGGAATGCTGGGTGGATCAGGTGGAATGTCACCACCCTGACGGGTCTCGGTGGCGGACTCCTCCACACCGGGAAGGGTGGGCTGGATGCGCTCGCTGCTCGTGAGGATGTTCATCTCGGCACGCTCCTCGGTCGTCAGGTATTCGACGGCCAGGCGCCTGAACAGGTAGTCGATGAGGCTCGTTGCAATGCGCAACTCGGGGTCGTCGGTCATGCCGGCCGGCTCAAAGCGCATGCCCGTATAGGCCTCTACGAACGCCCGCAGCGGAACCCCGTACTGGAGGCCGTGGCTGAGCGAGATGGCGAAGGCGTCCATGATGCCCGCCAGGGTGGAACCCTGCTTTGAGACGCGGACGAAGATCTCGCCTGGGCGGCCGTCTTCGTACTCGCCGACGGTCACGAAGCCCTTGCAGTCGGCCACCCTGAAGTCGAACGTGAGCGACTTGCGGCTCCGGGGCATCTTGCGCCGAACGGGCTCATCTGGCGGTGCGGCCTCGACAACCTGGTTGGCCGGCTTGTTTTCGCCCTTTCCCGAGGAGAGCGGCTGGCCCACCTTGCAGTTGTCGCGGTAGATGGCAACCGCCTTGAGGCCCAGCTTCCAGGACTCCATGAACAGTTCCTCGACATCGTCGATGGAGACGTCCTCGGGCATGTTGCAGGTCTTGGAGATGGCCCCCGACAGGAATGGCTGGACAGCCCCCATCATGCGGATGTGGCCCATGTGGTGGATCGGGTTGTCGCCCATGGACGTGGCGAACACGGCGGTGTGCTCGGGCTTCAGGTCGGGGCAGCCGATGACCGAATGGTTGTCGTCGATGTAACTGACGATTGCTGCCGACTCCTCTGAGGTGTAGCCGAGTCGCCCGAGCGCACGGGGCACGGTGCGGTTGACAATGGACATGGTGCCGCCACCTACGAGGCGCTTTGTCTTCACTAGCCCTAGATCGGGCTCGATGCCGGTGGTGTCGCAGTCCATCAACAGGCCGATCGTGCCTGTCGGCGCCAGCACGGTTGCCTGGCTGTTTCGGACACCGACACGCTGAGCGAGGGCACAGGCCTCGAACCATGCCTGGCGACCCGCAGCCACGAGCGCAGGTGCCGTTGCGTCGTCGAGCAGTTCGGCTGCCTCACGGTGTCGGTCGAGCACCCCGAGGGTGGGCTCACGGTTGGCCTCGTAGCCGGCGAAGGGACCCATACGGTCTGCCAGGCGTGCAGAGGCCCGGTAGGCCTGGCCTGTCATCAGCGACGTGACAGCAGTTGCCACGGCGCGGCCTTCGTCGCTGTCGTAGGGCATGCCAAGCGCCATGAGCATGGCGCCCAGGTTGGCGTAACCGAGGCCCAGTTGGCGGAACGCCCGTGTGTTCTCGCCGATGGGGGCCGTCGGGTAGTCAGCGTTGCTCACGAGGATCTCCTGGGCGGTAAACACCACGTCGACGGCGCGGCCGAAGCCCTCGATGTCGAAGCCGCCGATGGCCGTCGAGTCATCGTCCGGGTCGAGGAAGGTCAGCAGGTTGAGGCTGGCAAGATTGCAGGCTGAGTTGTCGAGGTGGACATATTCGCTACAAGGGTTACTGGCCGTGATCCGGCCGGTGTTGGACGCCGTGTTCCAGGAGTTGATGGTGGTGTCGAACTGCAGGCCCGGGTCGGCGCACTCCCACGCGGCCTGGGAGATCTGGCGGAAGAGGTCGCGGGCCCGGAGGGTCTCAATGACCGACCCGTCGGTGACAGCCAGAAGGTCCCAGTCGGCATCGGCATCGACCGCAGCCATGAACTCATCGGTGACCCTGACCGAGTTGTTGGCGTTCTGGTACTGGACGGAGTGGCTGTCGGTGCCGTCGAAGCCGACGTCGAAGCCGGCCTGTTCAAGAACGCGGATCTTGTTCTCCTCGCGCGCCTTGCACCAGATGAAGTCCTCGACATCTGGATGGCCGGCATCGAGGATGACCATCTTGGCCGCCCTCCGGGTCTTGCCACCGCTCTTGATGGTGCCGGCCGAGGCATCGGCACCACGCATGAAGCTGACCGGGCCACTGGCTGAACCACCGCCGGCCAGGGGCTCCCGCGATGAACGGATCCGGCTCAGGTTGATGCCCGCACCGGAACCCCCCTTGAAGATGGTTCCCTCCTCGACGTACCAGTTCAGGATGGACGACATCTTGTCGTCGACCGCCAGGATGAAGCAGGCCGATGCCTGCTGGGGGACACCGGCCACACCAATGTTGAACCAGACAGGTGAGTTGAAGGCGGCCCGCTGGGTGACGATCAGGTGCTTGAGCTCATCGGCGAAGGTCACTGCCTCGGCATCGTCGACGAAGTAGCCGTCGCTCAGGCCCCACTCGGCAATGGTGTCGACCACCCGGTCGGTCACCTGCCGCAGTGATGACTCGCGCCCGGCGGTTCCGAGGGTACCGCGGAAGTACTTCTGGGCGAGGATGTTGGTCGCGTTCACCGACCAGCCAGCGGGAACCTCGACGTCGAGTTGTTCGAACGCCACACTGCCGTCGCGATGATCGACGAGGCGGGAGTCGCGCCTCTCCCATGTGACGGCGTCGTAGGGGTCGGATCCTTCGTTCGTGAAGTGTCGGCCGATTCCAAGCACTCCACGATCGGGTACCAGCGTCATCTATGGCTCCTGATTTCGTCTCTTACCATCTGGGTCTCCGGCACCGGTGTCCCTGAAATGGAGCCGGGGTCTGACTGTAGGGTCCGCGGGTGACAACCACCGGGACCCTCCCGGAGGTGACCGCTGTCGCACCATACGGACTCACCCCTGTGGAGGACTAGGGGACTTGCTGTGGATTTCGCGACACTCACAGTTTCCTCAGGCACACGCCTGCACCACCTTCCCAATGCCCCAGCGTCGCCACGCGGTTACGGTTCGAGCCGTGCAGCAGGTGTTTCCCACCAACAGCGGCGCAGTCGTCGTGGACCCGGTCGACCTGGTCCACGACGATTTGCGCCGAAGCAATGGAACCCGCCCATGGGTTCTCATGAACATGATCTCCTCAGCCGACGGAGCGACAGTTGTCGACGGTGTGTCAGGTGGCCTCGGTGGCGATGCCGATCGTCGCCTGCTTGGCACCCTGCGTGGAGCGGCCGACGTGATCCTGGTCGGTGCGGGCACCGTGAGGGCCGAGAACTACAGGTCCCCCAGGACCCCCGAGGACCGGGTCGCCGTGCTGCGTGCAACCAGCGGAAGGCCTCCCCGCCCCAGACTGGCAGTGGTTTCAGCCAGCCTCTCCCTGGACCCGACCGCCATGATGTTCAGCCCGGTCGACCCGTCCGACCCGCCACCACTCATATACACGGCTACTGGAGCACCTGTCGAAGGGCGACATGCCCTGACACGGATGGCCGAGGTGGTCGATGCCGGAACCGGCAACCGCGTCGACGTCAACCTGGTTGTGGCCGATCTCGCCAAACGTGGCGTCGGCGTGGTCCTGGCTGAGGGTGGTCCCTCGCTCAACCACCAGTTGGTGGATGCCGGCCTCGTCGACGAGTTGAACCTGACGATTTCGCCGCTGCTGGCGGCAGGAACCGCCAGGCGAATCCTGGCCGGCCCAGTTCTCAGGACACCAGCGGGGCTCAAGTTGGATCGGGTGCTGACCGCTGACGGGTTCCTGTTCTGCCGTTATCTGCTTGCCTGAGAGACACAGAGGCCTCACCCTGCCCCCGGGCACGGGTCTCTATGGGAGGGAAATACCCGGGGGCAGGACGATCTTCTGGCCTGGGTGCAGCAGGGGCCCGCCAGATGCCGCAGCCAACCGGTCGACTGTGTGGCGGACGTCGACGCCGGATGGCGTGATGCGTTCGGCAATGGCCCATAGCGAATCGCCGGGTTGGACCACGTAGACAACAGGCTCTCCTGCGGCTCCCACCGGTGTGGAGCCCGGAGAGCCATTGACCTGGCCGGCGACCTCGCCGGCAACCAACGATGCGAGGAACACGACGCTGGAGAGCACGGCTGCCACCAGGATGCGGCGACGCCGGTAGACCGACGCCGGCAGTGGCAGCACAATGCTCGATGTGGGGGCCTGAAGCCGGAACCCGTGAACCGGGTTGTTTGCGTGGACGACGGCGGTCATGTCGTACATCCTCGTGTCGGGGTGTGACAGCGTCGGCGGAAACCGGTAGCACCACCTGAGCAGCGGTCCTTGACATGGAACGTCTGTTCGGGGAACATATGTGCGACGTACAGGTGTTCGATCACATAGTCAGTGTACCGAACATCTGTTCGATTGCAAGCAAATCAACAACTTCCCCGTAATCAAGCCCGAGAGCGAGCAGCAATCATGAGCGAAAAGGATCTCACCGACAGGCAGCGCCAGATCCTGTACTTCGTCGACTCCCATACCCGGGAACACGGATACCCACCCTCCGTACGCGAAATCGGAAAGGCAGTGGGCCTCACCTCCCCCTCCACGGTCCACTCACACCTCGCCACCCTCCAGGACCGCGACTACCTACGCCGCGACCCCAGCAAGCCGCGTGCGATCAAGGTCAGGCTGGACCCCAGCACCGGAGCCGCCGTCGACCGGGGAGCGGTCCGACACGTGCCGCTCGTCGGCGACATCGCCGCCGGAACGGGCGTACTGGCCGTCGAGAACATCGAGGAGTCTGTTCCCATGCCCTCCGAGTTCACCGGCAACGGCAACCTCTTCATGCTCAGAGTCCGGGGTGACTCGATGATCGACGCCGGCATATTCGACGGTGACCACGTCGTCGCCCGGGTTCAGCCCACCGCCGATCCCGGAGACCTCGTCGTGGCCGGAATCCCCGGTGGCCAGGCAACCATCAAGCACCTGCGACTCGACGGCGAAACCGTCGTTCTGGTTCCCTCCAACCCGGCCTGCGACGAAATGCGCTACCCGGCAGACGAGGTCGCCATCTACGGCCGCGTGGTCACAGTTCTGCGCAGGGTCTGAACCACGGGCCTCGGCCTCAGGCACCGACCTCCAACAACCTGGCAAGGGCGTCATAACAAGCGACCAACGCTTCTCTCTCGACGCGTTCATCGGCTGTGTGGGCCAGTGCCGACTCGCCGGGCCCGAAGTTCACCGCCGGCACCCCCCCGGCGGCAAAGAACGCCACGTCTGTCCAGCCCAGCTTTGCCCGCACCTCGAGGCCGCCATCGGCTGCTAGACCAAGCAGCAGCGGATGCCCGAGGCCCGGAGCGGCGGCAGGTGCATGGTCAACAAGGACCACCTCGTCGCCCTCGCCTGTAAACGGCGCCAGTACCTCCCTGACGTGGGCCTCGGCCTCGTCGCCGCTGCGGTCTGGGGCATACCGGTGGTTGACAACCAGATCCACCCTGTCGGGTACGACGTTGCCGGCGATGCCGCCGTCGATACGCACCACCTGCAGGGCCTCACGGAACGTGCAGCCGTCAATCTCGGGTTCACGGTGTTCGTAGCCGTCGACCGCTGACAGGAGCCCGCCTGCCCGGTGAATGGCGTTGACGCCCATCCATGGCCGCGCCGAGTGGGCGCGCACTCCCGAGAGCGACACCCTGAAGCGCATCGTTCCCTGACATCCGGCTTCAATCGCCGCTCCAGTCGGTTCGCCCAGAATCGCCGCATCTCCCTCGAGCAGGTGCGGTGCCACGGAGAGGATCTCTCCCAGGCCGTTGTGCTCACTCGCTACCTCCTCGCGTGCGTAGAAGACCCAGGTCACGTCCACGGAGGGTTCGGGCACCGAACTGGCCAGTTCCAACATGACCGCCAGGCCGCCCTTCATGTCGGCGCTGCCGAGGCCGACGCAGGTGTCGCCCTCTATGCGGGCACCGGCAGCGGTGTCGCCGGGGACCGTGTCGGTGTGACCGGCGAGCACCAGCCTCTGTGACCTACCCAACTGCGTTCGGGCCACCAAGTTGTCACCCACCCTGTCGATGTTCAGCCCGGGCACGGCCCTCAGCCTTGCCTCTATCAGGGCGACGATCGCCGCCTCGTCATGGCTCACCGACGGCACCGAAACCAGTTCGGCGGTGAGGGCCAACAGGTCGGTCATGGCAGGCAGGAGGGTTGCTCGAACATACCGGACGTCAGGTGGTGACGCCGTGGGTGCGAAGGATGTCGTTGAGGGCCGACTTGTCGTGGCGCTCACCCGGGTCGAGGCGCCTGATGACGAGGACGCACGGCAGACCGAACCGGCCACCCTCGAAGTCACGGGTCCGGCTGGCCTGTACGGCCACACACCACGGGGGAACCTCTCCCCTGCTCAACTCGTCGCCGGTCTCGGCGTCGATGACCGGGATTGAACCCGTCAGGACCGCACCCGCACCCAGGACCACGCCGTCACCGATTCGGGCACCCTCGGCCACGATGCAGCGACTCCCGATGAGGCAGTCGTCACCGATCACGACGGGAACTGCGTTCGGCGGTTCAAGGACGCCACCGATGCCAACGCCCCCTGAGAGGTGCACGCCTGCACCGATCTGTGCGCAGGAACCGACGGTCGCCCACGTGTCCACCATGGTGTTGGCTCCCACATAGGCACCGATGTTGATGTAGCTGGGCATCATGATCACGCCCGGCCCCTGATAGCTGCCCCACCTGGCAGATGCACCGGGAACGACCCGAACCCCCCGGGATGCGTAGTCGGACTTGAGCGGGATCTTGTCAGCGAACTCGAACGGTCCAACCTCAATGGTCGACATCTGTGCCTGGCGGAACAGGAGCAGGATGGCCAACTTCAGCCACTCGTTGACCACCACCCCACCGTCACCGTCGGGCTCGGCCACACGGACCTCGCCGGCATCCAACAGGTCGATAGCCGAGTGGATCGCCGCGTTGGCACCATCGTCCTCGGCATCCAACGAATCCCGGACAGCCCAAATGCCCTCGATCTGTGTTCGGAGGTCTGACATGGCGCCGAGGCTACAGCCCGGGATGTGCCCGCCGGGAACGGGTTTGGTCAGATGCCGACCCTCTCGCGCAGGAGGTCGATGCGGTCATCGCCGGCCACGGCCGCCAGACGCACATGGTCGGCTCCAGCCTCGCCGAAGAACTCCCCCGGGCTGGCAACTATGCCGACCGTTTCTGCGAGATATCGGACGAACCCCCACGCGTCACCCTGCGGAGCAGGAACCCAGAGGTAGAAGCCACCTCCGGGCATCGGTGCAGTCACGCCGATGGCCGCCATCACCTCGACCAGCGATTTGAGGCGGCGGCTGTAGCGGTCCCGCTGAACGTCCACATGTCCCTGGTCAGTCAGGGCCGCCACCGCAGCGGCCTGGGCCGGGCCGGGAACCATGAAGCCCTGGTGCTTGCGAACCTCCTGAAGGTAGGTGACCAGGTCGGGGTCACCGGCGTAGTAGCCGACCCGCAGGCCCGCCAGGTTTGAACGCTTCGAGAGGGAGTGGACTGCCAGGGTGCCGTGTGAGCCGTGTCGGAGCACCGACCTCGGCGGGCCCTCCCACGTGAACTCCACATAGCACTCGTCGGAGAGGACGGTCACACCGTTCTCTCGCCCCCACGAGGCTGCGGCTTCCAGGTCGTCAAGGCCGCCGGCAGGGTTTCCCGGCGTGTTCACCCACAGTGCAAGGGCCCTCTCAGCATCGGACTGCCTGATCGCCGACAAGTCCAGGCACCAGCCCGCGTCAAGGGGAACCGCTACCGCCCGGCAACCGGCCAACTCGGCTCCCATGGCATAGGACGGATACGAAACGGCCGGATACAAGATGGTGTCCCGTTCCGGATTCCTGAGCCGAAGCAGGTGTGGCAGGCCGGTAACGAGTTCCTTGGTTCCAATACACACTCCGATCCCGGCTGGGTCGAGTTCTACGCCGAAGCGCCTGTCCGCCCAGTCGGCAACAGCCCGTCGAAGGCCGGCGCTTCCGATCGAAGGTGGATATGTGCGGGCCGAATCCGGCTCGGCTAGGGCTACGGCCACAACTTCAGGTACGGGGTCGCTGGGGTTCCCGATCGAGAGGTCCACAGACCCACCTGGCAGGGATGCAGCAACCTCTCTCAAATCGTCGATCCGGTCGAACGGATACGGAGGCGGTTGGAACCCGGCTGCCATTTCGCCTCCCCCGCTCAGCTCGGCAACTCGGACCGGTCAGAAGCCACGATGAACTCGGCGAGGCGTCCCGCCGAACCCTCGTCAAGTCGGGCCTCGACACTCCACCCGTCCTCGTCGGCTGTCTCTGACAGGACCTCCCCTTCGCGGTGGGCCATGGCGACGATGTCACCCCTGTCGAACGGGACAAGCAGCGAGTAGAGGCTGGTGACGGCCCGCAGCCTGTTTCCAACCTCGACCAGCAGTTCTGGCACGCCATCACCTGTTGACGCCGATACCACGACCGATTCGGGCTCGCGGCCAGCCAACCTGGCAGCCTCAACGGGTGCCAGGTCGGCCTTGTTGAACACGTACATCTCGGGCACGTCGGCAGCCCCGATCTCACTCAGAACGTACCGCACGGCATCGATGCTCCCCATCGGGTCGGGGTCTGATGAATCAACCACGTGGAGCAGGAGATCTGCGTCAACCACCACGTCAAGGGTCGACTTGAAGGCGTCGACCAACTGGTGCGGCAACTTCCGCACGAAGCCGACGGTGTCGGTCATGTAGACCGACTCTCCGCCAGGCAGGTCCAGGCGCCTGGTCGTGGCGTCCAGGGTGGCAAACAGACGGTCCTCGACGAGTACCCCCGCGTCGGTCAACCGGTTCAACAGCGTGGACTTGCCGGAGTTCGTGTAGCCCACGATGGCAACCGACCGGTTGCTAGTGCGCCGCCGGGCCTTGGACTGCGTGGCCCTGTGACGCCTGACCTGTTTGAGGTCGGCTTCGAGCCGGCTCACACGGCGCATCAGGCGCCGCCTGTCGACCTCGAGTTGGGTTTCGCCGGGGCCCCTCGTGCCGATGCCGCCACCCTGCTGGCTGAGCACCTTGCCCATTCCCCGCAGCCTCGGCAACCGGTAGCGCAGCTGTGCCAACTCAACCTGGGTCTTACCTTCGAGGCTGGAGGCATTCTGGGCGAAGATGTCGAGGATCACCGCAGTGCGGTCGAGCGCCGACCGCTTGAGGATGGCGGTCAGGTTTCCCTGTTGCGCCGGGCTCAACTCGTCGTCGAACACCACGGTGTCAGCGTCATGTTCCTCTGAGACATCGCGTATCTCTGCAGCCTTGCCGCTACCCACATAGGTGGCTGCGTCGGGGCTTTCACGTGACTGGTGCACCCGTGCGACAGCATCGGCCCCTGCCGTGTCGACAAGTTGCGCCAGTTCGTCGAGGGACGCCTCGGTGGTCTCCTTGTCGCCCCGGCTGAGGGTCACCCCGGCGAGGACGATGCGTTCACGGAACGCACGGTCGATGAGCCCGGCACTCTCTCCGCCGAACTCCCCGAAGGCGCCCCTGTGTGAGTCGTCCCTGCGGTCGGCCCGGTCGTCACCCATCGACCACCTCGTTATCACCCACGAACGTCGACGTCACACTCAACACCATTGGATCTCCGACCACAACGGTCGTCTCGCCCCCCGACATCTGAGCCCGGACCGTGTCGTCGACCGCACCCCATGCGTGTGCCGTAGCCGCCGCGGCACAGGCTCCGCTGCCACAGGCCTCGGTCAGGCCGGCACCGCGCTCCCATGTCCGAAGGCGCAGGGTGGACCTGTCGATCACCGACACCATGTGGACGTTGCAGCCCACGGGATGGAAGTGGGATTCAAGTTCGGGGCCAACTGTCGCCAGATCGACCAGGGCGGGGTCTGCCACCTCAATCACGAGGTGCGGGTTGCCCATGTCGACGCTGGCCACCCTGCCAGCCTGTGGCCCACCCAGCTCTACTGCAAGTCCTGAGAAATCGGGCCCGTCGGTGGCCGCACCCATCTCAACCGTTGCCGACACCTCCCCATCGGTGGCACTACCAGCTATCTGGATGCGTCTGGGTCCTGCAGCGGTGTCGACCACGACATCCAGGTCCTCCCCTTGTGGCATGGTCCGGAGGATCGCGTGGCCGAAGCAGGCAAGGCCGTTGCCGCTCACCTCGGCACGGCTGCCGTCGCTGTTGAACAGGGTGAACGTGAGCCGTGTCGACCGGCCCGGGTTCGTAGGGGTCCCAAAGACCAGGCCGTCAGCTCCGATTCCACGAACGGGGTCACAGAGGGAGCGGGCACGCTCGGGGCCATCCACGGGCACCTCGTCGGTAAAGGCGATGAGAAACTGGTTGCCGAAGCCGTGGCATTGGATCAGGTTCACGGGACCAGTCTCGCCCACGCGAGCACCCCCACCACACACGGTTTGGGTCAGCGCCGGTCGGCGCACCCATCGAGGTGTGAAAGCGCCTGGTTGAGAACCTCCATTGGGTCCTCCTCGGCGTCCATCCATTCGATGCGCGGATCCCGCCTGAACCAGCGCTCCTGGCGGCGGGCAAAGCGTCGCGTCGCCACAACAGCAGCGTGGATGGCCTCCTCGAGACTGCACCTGCCCTCCAGGTGATCGAGGACCTGCCTGTAGCCAAGGGCCTGGCGGGCCGTCCTCGAGAGCCCCCCGGGCAATGAGGCCAGAGTTCGCACCTCGTCCACAAAGCCCTCAGACACCTGCTGTTCGTAGCGTTCAGCGATCCGCCGGTCCACCACGGGCCTCGGAAGGTGAACCCCGACCTGGGTGAACGGACTCGCCGGATAGGAGTCCAGTCCGGGGCCGAACGATGAGAATGGTCGGCCTGAGCCGATGCAGACCTCCAGAGCCCTGATGACACGGCGGCGGTTCGTCGGCTCCATCCTCTCAGCGGCCACGGGGTCGAGCGCTCTCAGCCGGGCATGGAGGACCGTCGTGTCGGGTTCAGCCTCAAGGTCGGCGCGAGCCTCATCAAATCGGCCTGGAATCTCCAAGTCGTCAACGACTGCACGGACATGAAGACCGGTACCTCCCACCATCACGCCACGGACACCCCTGTTGTCAAGGTCTGCCACAACGGCCGTGCACCTCTCCTGGAAGGCCGAGACCGTGAACTCCTCGCCCGGATCCACAATGTCGAGAAGGTGGTGTGGAACCTCAACCTGCTCCTGGACAGTAGGCGTGGCGGTCCCGATGTCCATGCCACGGTAGATCTGCATGGAATCCATTGACACCAGCTCCACACCGGGGCGCACGCGAGCCATCTCCATGGCCAGCGCAGACTTGCCCGAAGCGGTGGTGCCCACGAGCACCAGGTGCCCGTTGGGGGTGGCCATTGTCGTCAGGGCGCCTGACCTCAGGCCGATGCCACGGGAATCCGTCGGCGGTGAAGCGGTGCAGCTGTCACCTCGACCAACTCTGCGTGCAGGTAGTGGGCGGCAGCCCCCGTAATCTCCACCTCGGCATAGGACCCTGCCCTGAGACCGTCCGTGGCAGCCAGGTGAACAAGCTTGTTCTGTCGGGTACGCCCGGTCGCCTGGTTGGGTTCGCGCTTGGAGGGCCCCTCGACCAGGATCTCCTCGATACGACCAACCCTCGCCTCGTGACACATTCGGGCCGACCGCTGCAACACCTTCTGGAGGCGTTCGAAGCGGTCCACGGACACCACGTGATCCACGAACTCGCCGGTCATCTCGGCTGCCTCGGTGCCCTCTCTCGGCGAGAACACGAACGTGTAGGCGGAGTCGTATGCGGCTTCGGCAACCACCTCCAGGGTGGCTTGGAAGTCGGTCTCGGTCTCGCCGGGGAACCCGACTATCAAGTCGGTGCTCACGGCAAGGTCCTCGATGCCCGACCGGGCCTCCGTTAGCCGCTCCAGGTACCTGCCGGCCGTGTACCCGCGGTGCATAGCCGCCAGAACCCTGTCACTGCCCGACTGGATCGGAAGATGGAGGTGTTCACACACGGCCGGCGTGTCGGCCATGGCAGCCACAATCTCGGACCGCAGGTCCTTTGGATGGGGGCTCGTGTAGCGCACCCGGCGAATTCCGTCGACGGCGCCCACGGCCGTCAACAGGTCTGCGAACAGCGGCCTGGGACGACGCTGTTCGTCGTCAGCCCACGCCGGGCCGGCCTCAAACCTGTCGGCTGGAACGGGGCCCCGGGACCTGAGGCGGGTTGTCAGGTCCCGGCCGTAGGAGTTCACGTTCTGGCCGAGCAGCGTCACCTCGGTAACGCCATCGGCTGAGAGGGACTCGACCTCTGCCACCAGGTCGCCGAAAAAGTGGCTCATCTCGGACCCACGCACCGACGGAACAATGCAGAAGGCACAGCTGTTGTCACAGCCGATCTGGATTGTCACCCACGCCCTGTGGTCCTGCTCGCGCCGAGCAGTCAGCACCGACGAATACGCGTCGGCATCCTCACGCGCAGTCTCTTCCAGAATCTCCATGACGGGACCGAGTTCCCGGGCACGGTTGAGCAGGTCGGCGACCCGGTGCACATTGTGGGTTCCAAAGACCACGTCCACGTGGCCCGCCCTCTGCTGGATGAGATTCCGGTCCTTCTGGGCGAGACATCCCGCCACAGCCACCTGCAGGTCGGGTCTGGCCTCCTTCGCCGCCTTCAGGTCGCCCAGAGCCCCGTAGAGCCTGTTGTCGGCGTTCTCCCTGATGCAGCAGGTGTTCAGGACGATCACATCGGCGTCGGCCTCAGCAGCAGCCGGAACCATGCCATCTGCTTCGAGAAGGCCAGCGATGCGCTCACTGTCGTGCTCGTTCATCTGGCACCCGTAGGTACGCAGGGAATAGGACCGACCCATGCACTTCAGGCTAGGTCGTGTACGCCCTAGCGACCGCCCCGACCGGTACCGGCCAGTGTTGGGGCCTGGCTTACGAACGGGGGCATCTGACCGGGTCGTCGCCCCAGGAGGGGAAGCGGGGCGACGACCTCTGGCCGGAGATACCTACTGGGTGTCGATTCGGTCCCCTATCGAGATGGGTTCATCGTCGGCCGCTGTGAATACATCCTCGGCCTCGGGCTCAGGTTCGACCAGAGCTTCGGCTTCAGGTTCGGGCTCGGGGGTGACCTCGCGCCAGACCCGATCGGTTATCTCGACCATGATCTCGGGGTTCTCAACGAGGAACGTCTTGGCGTTTTCGCGACCCTGGCCCAACTGCTCGCCCTCGTAGGTGTACCAGGCACCCGACTTCTTGACGATGTCGAGGTCCACGGCCAGGTCTATGACCGAACCCTCCCGGCTGATTCCCTTTCCGTACATGATGTCGAACTCGGCCTGGCGGAACGGCGGAGCGCACTTGTTCTTGACAACCTTGACCCGGGTGCGGTTTCCGACAACCTCGACACCGTCCTTGATGGCCTCTATCCGACGGATGTCGAGGCGAACCGAGGAGTAGAACTTGAGCGCCCTTCCACCCGGTGTGGTCTCCGGTGAACCGAACATGACGCCGATCTTCTCGCGCAACTGGTTGATGAAGATGCAGATGGTGTTGGACTTGCTGAGGTTCGAGGTCAGCTTGCGCAGCGCCTGTGACATGAGCCGGGCCTGCAGGCCCACGTGGTGGTCGCCCATCTCGCCCTCGATCTCGGCCCGGGGGGTGAGCGCTGCCACCGAGTCGATGACGATCACGTCGATGGCACCTGAACGGATGAGCATGTCGGTGATCTCCAGGGCCTGCTCACCTGTATCGGGCTGGGAGATGAGTAACTCGTCGACATCGACGCCGATGGCCCTTGCGTAGACGGGGTCCATGGCGTGCTCGGCATCCACGTAGGCGCAGATGCCACCGTTGCGCTGCGCCTCGGCCACCACGTGGATTGCCAGAGTGGTCTTTCCGGACCCCTCTGGGCCGTAGATCTCGACAACCCTGCCACGGGGCAGGCCGCCTATGCCCAACGCCAGATCGAGTGCCAGGGCCCCGGTGGGAACGGATTCGATGGCCATGGAACCCTTGTCGCCCATCTTCATCACGGCGCCCTGGCCGAACTGCTTCTCGATCTGCCCCAACGCCATGTCGAGGGCCTTGTCGCGCCCCTCGGGGGACGCCTGGATCACCGGGGTCGTGCTGTCGTTCCTGTTCTTGTTGTTCTTTGCCATCTTGTTTCTCCGTTTCCGGTGATCTTCTACGAATCGCTTCGGGATGTGATGTGGTTTGATCGGTTGCGGACGAACCTACGAACAGGGTGTGACAGTGGTCCCGTACGGAGGCCCCTCAGCGAATGACATCATCGTAATTGCGAACAGGCGTTCGATGCAAGCACCTTCACAGATTCGTGGAATTCCCGTGCCCTGTGGCACTACCGTCCACCCCCATGGCCAACGAGGAAACCAACGACGAACTCCGCTCACGCCTGACACCCATGCAGTACCACTGCACCCAGGAGGCCGGAACCGAGGCCCCGTTCACGGGCGAATACTGGGACGACGAACGCTCCGGCACATACAACTGCGTCGTGTGCGGCAAGCCCCTCTTCACGAGCACCACCAAGTTCGATGCCGGTTGCGGCTGGCCAAGCTTCTGGGAACCAATCAGCGACGACCTCATCGACGAGCGCCCCGACCACAGCCTCGGACACGAGCGCACCGAGACCACCTGCAGTTCGTGTGGCGCACACCTCGGCCATGTGTTTCCCGACGGCCCCCAACCCACCGGTGACCGCTACTGCATCAACTCGGCAAGCATCACCCTCGAACCCGAAGACGACCTGGACGCCTGAGCAGCAGCCGGTCGGCGATCAGCACCCTCGTCTGGCCAGGAGGCGCAGGCGCAGCAGGTTCAGCACCGAGATAACCGTGAACTGGCGTGTCCGGGTGCGGTCGAACGGAAACAGGATCCTCACCGCCTCGACCTCGCCGTCGACACACGTCGCCATCCAGACCGTTCCGGGTTCCTGGCCGTCCTGCGGGTCGGGGCCAGCCACCCCGGTGACCGCCACGGAGACATCGGCGCTCAGCACCCGACACACACCCGTCGCCATGGCGACAACCGCCTCCTCGCTGACCACCGGACCCTCGGGCACGCCCAGCAGTTCCCGCTTGATGTCGCCGGCGTAGGCGACCACCGAACCGCGAAAGGCGCGGCTTGAACCGGGGACATCGGTAAGCCGGGACCCGATCAGCCCTCCCGTCAGCGACTCCGCCGTGACGAGGGTGAGGCCCTGGGCAACCAGTTCGTCGAGCACCACCGACTCCATGTTGGCCCCGTCCATGCCGAACACGATGGGGCCGATGACCCCACGCACCCTGGCCTCCTCGTCGTCGAGGATCGCCTCGACCTCAACTGAGGTGGCGGCCTTGGCCGTAATGCGCACCTTGAGGCCCTCCATTCCGCTGGCCAGGAACGCCAGCGTGGGGCCACCCTCGAGATCAAGGCGGTCGATCTCTTCAGCCAGCATCTCGGCCAGGCCCGACTCGGACTGCCCCCACGTGCGCAGTGTCCGCGAGCCGATCACCGACACCGCTCCGGCCCGGCGCCTCAGGTCGGGCAGGATCGAGCCCTCGAGCATCTCCTTCATCTCCCAGGGCACTCCGGGAACCGTGTAGAGCACCTTGTCGCCGACGGGGCAGATGAGCCCGGGTGCGGTTCCCGGCAGTTCGGACATCGTCGTGGCGCCCACCGGCACATCAGCCTGGCGCAGGTTGTTGGCCGGCATCTTCCGGCCCCGGCCGGCGAACCTAGCTTCAATACGGTCCACAAGCGCCTGGTCGCGCTCCATCGTCACGCCCATCAGTTCAGCTACCACCTCGCGGGTGATGTCGTCCTGGGTGGGACCCAGCCCGCCGGTCACAATCACGGCATCAGCCCGATCCAGAGCCTCGCAAAATGCCGCCATCATTCGCTCACGGTTGTCCCCGACCACCGTGTAACGGTGACAGTCGATGCCCGACAGGGCCAACTGTTCGCCGATCCAGGCCGAGTTGGTGTCGACTATCTGACCCAGTAGCAACTCGGTGCCTACTGCGACAATCTCACACAGCACACTGCGACCTCATCCCTACGAACCGGTCCGGCTGGTAGCACGGCTACCATCGGCCAGGTACTGGAACCCGGTGACCAGGGTGAAGGCCACCGCAATCCAGAGCACGGCACCGATGAGGAGGTCCGCACCCTCGAGGGGTGGCAGGACCGCCAACATCAGCGCCAGACCCTGGACGCTCGTCTTCCACTTTGCCGACCTGCGGGCGGGAACCGCCAAGCCCCGACGCACATACCAGAGTCGGTAGAAGGTGATGACGACCTCGCGGGCGGTCAGCAGTAGCACGGGCAGAAGGGAGTAGCGCTCCACCGCCACGAGGCTGAGTGCCACGCCTATCACGACCACCTTGTCGGCCAACGGGTCAAGGAAGGCCCCCCACCGGCTGACCGTGCCCCGTCGGCGAGCCAGAACCCCGTCGAAGAAGTCGGACGCGCCGAGCACCCCGCCCAGCAGGAAGCCGCGCCAGGAGGTACCGCCGCTGTGCTCGGCCGATAGCACCATGCCAAAGAGCACCGGGGCGAACACCAGACGTGCCAGCGTGACGAGGTTTGCGGGGCTGACAACCGTGCCGAGGTGACGTGTGACCCTCATGTGGCCACCAGGTCCGGGCCCAGGGCGCCGGTCACCGTGACGGTGGCGAACTCCCCCACAGGAAACTCGTCGGACACATGCACCACACCGTCGATCTCGGGGGCCTCACGGTGGGTGCGCCCCACACCTGGCTCGTCGACCAGCACAACTACCTCGCTGCCGATGAGAGCGTCGCGCCGCGCCGCCGTGATGGTGTCCTGCAACTCGCCCAGTTCCCGCAGGCGCTCGGCCACGAGGCCCTCAGCAACCCTGTCGGGCAGGCCGGCTGCGTGGGTCCCGGCCTCATCGCTGAAGGCGAAGAAGCCGCACCAGTCAAGACCGACGTCTTTCACAAACGCCAACAACTCGTCGTGGTCCTCTTCTGTCTCACCGGGATAGCCCACGATGAAGTTGGACCTGAAGGTGGCTGTGGCGTCGAGATTCCTGATGTGGTCGATCCTCTCACGGAAACGCCGACCGTCGCCCCACCTGCGCATGTTCGCCAGAAGTTGCCGGGAAACATGCTGGAGCGAGAGGTCGAAGTACGGGAGACCGGTTGCCAGCACGGCGTCCACAAACCCATCGGTCAGGTCTGACGGGTAGAGGTACAACAGGCGCACCCGGTCGACCCGGTCGGCGACGGCCTCCACCAGCGGGATGATCGCCCGCTCACCCACCCCCTGGTCGCGCCCGAAGGAGGCAAGGTCCTGAGCGACCAGTACCACCTCACGGACACCGAGGGCATCCACCTCGTCCAGAATCAACGGGACCGGACGACTACGTTGTGGGCCCCGAAAGGTTGGAATTGCACAGAACCCACACGCCCGGTCACAACCCTCAGCCACCTTGACGTAGGCCCATGGTCGCGGGCTGGCCGGCCGGGGCAGGTTCAACAGGTCGAGCACGGGTGCAGGCCCTGCACCGGGTCGACGTCCCAGCGTGACCGGCACACCGAACCCGGAGACCGAGTCGACCTCCGGTAGCGTCCCGGCCAGTTCATCGCCGTAGCGCTCGGCCATGCAACCGGTCACCACCAGGCGTGCCTCACCCTGCCGCTCATCTGCAAGTGCCAGGACCGTGTCGATCGACTCCTGCCTGGCCTCCTCGATGAACGCGCACGTGTTGACCACGATCAGGTCGGCGCCACCGGGGTTGTCGGTCGCCGTCATGCCGTCGGCCGCCAGCGTTCCGGCCAGCTTGTCGGAGTCGACCTGGTTCTTGGGACAACCAAGGGTCACCAGGTGGTAGCGCTTCTCGGACATACCCCGGCAAGGCTACGGGAGGTGACAGCGGGCCAACTGCCCTACCCGGCCTCAAGCGGCTCCCAGGCCCCTTTCGGGCCCAGGCCACCTAACGGTTCCTCCTCGGCGAGGTGCCCGCCCATGCGCACGACCATGTAGAGGGCGGCCAGCAGCGCCACGGCCAGCACCACACCTTTGACTCTCGTCACGTCGTTCTGGACGAGCAGGGCAAAGCAGATCACGGAGCTACACGACAGAACCCCCTGGCGCAGCAGGCCGTCTCCGATCACAACCGGGTGGACAAGGGCGGTCGCCCCAAGGACGAGGGTCAGGTTGGCCGCATTCGAGCCGACCACGTTGCCGACACCAAGGTCCACCTGACCATCGAACGCGGCGATCGTGGACACGACCAACTCGGGTGCGCTGGTGCCGAATCCGATTACCAGCGCACCAAATTGCAACGGTCGACACGTTCATACGTGCCGCCAGACCAACCGCCCCTGTAACGAACTGGTCAGCGGCGACAGTCAGCACGGCCAGCCCCACGACGAGGGCCACCAGGTCGACTATCACGTGGACGAGGCTACCTACCGGTGTCCTACAGGCCCTGCTCGTTCAGGTTCTCGAGGTCCTCGTTCCCGTACAGGACCTCGCGTGCCTTCGAGCCAGTGGACGGCCCTACGACACCGGCCTCTTCGAGCTGGTCCATGAGGCGGCCCGCCCGGGCGAATCCGACACGCAGCTTCCGTTGGAGCATCGAGGTGGAACCCAGTTGGCTGGAAACCACCAACTCCCGGGCCTGCTCGAAGAGGTCGTCCTCGTCTCCGGCATGAACCGTCGGCGAACGATGGGTGTCGTCGGTAATCGAACCCGTCGGAGAGTCCAGGGAGGGAACCTCAACCGTTATGGGAGCATCGACATCGTCGGCTGCGAGGATGTCGTCGACCTGTCGGGTCCATGCGGATACGACCTGCCTAACCTCGGTCTCGCTCACCCAGGCGCCCTGGATCCGCTGGGGCGTGTTGGAGCTCGGACCAAGCAGCAGCATGTCGCCCTTGCCGACAAGGCGTTCGGCGCCGGGCTGGTCGAGGATCACCCGACTGTCGGCGAGGCTCGACACAGCGAACGCCAGACGTGCCGGAATGTTTGCCTTGATCACGCCCGTGATGACGTTCACCGAGGGTCGCTGGGTGGCGACCACCAGGTGGATTCCGACGGCTCTTGCCATCTGGGCGAGACGGCAGATGGAGTCTTCGACATCACGTGCGGCCACCATCATCAGGTCGGACAACTCGTCGACGACGATCAGGATGAAGGGCAACCTCTGGTAGGCCAGCGGTTCGCCGTCGTCGTCGATCACCCCCAGTGGTGCCTTCAGCTCGCCGCGGTCGTGGGCGGCGTTGTAGCCGGCAATGTCGCGGAACCCGCAGTCTGAGAGAAGGCCGTAGCGGCGCTCCATCTCGCGTACGGCCCAGTGGAGGGAGTTGGCCGCCTTCTTGGGGTCGGTAACAGGGGCCGTGAGCAGGTGTGGTACGCCCTCGTACTGACCCATCTCGACCCTCTTGGGGTCGATCAGGATCAGCCGGACCTGCTCGGGGGTGATGCGCATCAGCACAGAGGTGACCAGCGAGTTGATACACGACGACTTGCCGGCACCGGTTGCTCCGGCGATAAGCAGGTGGGGCATGGTGGCGAGGTTCAACAGCACGGGCTTGCCGTCGATGTCACGCCCGACTGCGGCCTCGAGGGGGTGTTGGACCTTGGCCGCTGTCGCCGATGACAGGATGTCGCCGAGCGCCACCACCTCGCGCTCCTCGTTGGGTACCTCGATACCGATCGCCTGCTGGCCTGGGATCGGAGCCAGAATGCGCACGTCGGCTGCGGCCAGCGCGTAGGCGATGTCCTTGTTCAGACTGGTCACCCGGGCCACCTTGACCCCGTCGCCCAACTGAAGGGCGTAGCGGGTGACCGTTGGGCCAACGGTCATGTCGATCAGGCGGGTCTCGACCCCGTGTGTTGAAAGGGCCTCCTGGAGTCGGTGGCCCCGCTCCTCGATGGCCTTGGCATCGATGTCGTGGGTTTCGCTGCGCGACAGGATCGACAGGGGTGGAAGGCGCCAGGTCGAGCCGGCCACTGCCGTGCCCAGTTCGATGGTGAGCTGCTCTCCACTGCCTGCTGGTGCCCTGACCCGTCGCTTGTGCTTCTTCGTGGTGGGTTCGGGCTCTGGTGCATGTTCGTCGGATCCAGCTGTTCCCGCTGCCGGCGATGGCTCGGGCGTGGCCTCTGAGGCCGACGGTGGAACACGTATAGGTGACTCGTGGTGCACGACCACCTGTGGGCCGTCGGAGCCGGGGGCGTTCAACAGGCTCTGCACCCAGTTCCGCAGTGCGCGACCCAGCGGTACTATCCCGGCCAGTACCGCTCGTCCCGCCTGGCGCGTCACCACCACGACGCCACGTGCTGCCTGACTGGCAGAGGTGCGAGTAATGACAGCAAGGGCAACGAGTCCGGTACCGACAAGGACAAGTACCGCTCCGAGGGTCTCGACGGCGGCATCAAGGCCACCTCCCACAGCCAGGCCCAGGAGGCCTCCACCGGCACCCAGGCCGTCGGCTCCGTCTGAGATGCCCGGCTTTCCCCTTCCGAGGTGGAGCAGGCCGGTAACGCTCGCCAGGGCCATGAACAACCCGACGGGGAGTCGCTTGGTGATCTCACCGAACTCGTTGCGCTCCCGGAACATTGCGAGGCCCGTGGCGACCATTGCAACAGGAAGGCCGATCTTGGTCATGCCGACGGTCCAGCCGGCACCTCTGTCGATGACCCTGCCGACGATGCCGGCCTTTCCGAGGTAGATGGACAGGCCCGTCAGCAGGCCACCCAGCACCAGGCCGAGTCCCAGCATCTCGTCGGCCCTGCCGGCGAACGCGGCACGGCCCATGCGTCGCAGGAGAGACTCGCGGGGCTCCCTGCCACGATCTGCCCTCCGCCCATCGGGGGCGTCGGGCGGTTCGGGACCGTCGTCGCGGTCCTTTCGGCCTCGGCTTCCACGTTGCGTAACGCCCGGCTTGCCGGATGAACTCGAGCGCGCTGATCTTGTGCCCACAGCGGCCTCAACGTACCACCGGTCGGTGACAGCACCGGGGCACGTCAGAGACAGGTTGACGTCAGCGGACCTCCACAACCGGCACCAGTGCGGGTCGTCTGCCGGTTCGGCGCGACACCAGGCGTCCGGTGGCCCGCCTCGCCAGGCGGGCCAGTTCGACCGGATCGCGTTCGCCGTTGGCGACAACCGGCTTGAGGGCCCCGGCGACCGCCTCGGCCACCTCGCCACGCCAACTCTCGCGTTCCGACGGCTCCACCCAGCCCCTGGTCTCGACAAAGGGCTCACCCACGAGCTTCCCCTTTCGGCCATCGACGACGACCCTCACGACGACAAAGCCCTCACCTGCAAGGTTGCGCCGCTCCTCGACCAGGTCCTCACTCACCGGGTTGCCCGACTCGTCGACCATGACGTAGGTGTCAGAGACACGACCCCGGTGTGAGATGCCGTCGTCGTCGAGCTTCACCCGGTCGCCATCGGTGCACCGCAGCACCCGGTCAGGCGCCATCCCGCGCTCCAGCGCCAGTTCATGGTGTGCGACCAGGTGTGAGTACTCCCCGTGCACGGGAACGAACAGGTCGGGGTCGGCCGCGTCGTGCAACGCCAACAACTCGTCAGCCTTGCCATGCCCGGTGGTGTGAATGCCTATCTGGCCGCTGTGCACCAACTGGGCGCCCCTACGGGCCAGTGCATTGTGGAGGCGCCCGATGCCGGCCTCGTTTCCTGGAATCGGATGCGACGAGAAGACGACCGTGTCGGTGTCGCCAACGGTCACGAAGCGGTGGCGTCCCTGCCCCATCAGCGACAGTGCCGCCCTGGTCTCACCCTGTGACCCGGTGCAGACAATGCAGGTCCTGGCCGGATCCAGGTCATCGAGGTCGTCCTCGGTCGCAAACACGGATTCGGGGATGCGCAGCAGGCCCAGGTCGCGTGCAAGGCCGACGTTTCGGACCATTGACGGGCCCAGGACCACAAGGCGGCGACCGGTTGCCGCTGCGGCATCGGCAATCTGTTGAATCCTGTGGACGTGGCTGGAGAACGCTCCCACGATGATGCGCCGGCCGGCATGCTCCTCAAAGACAGACTTCAGGACCGGGCCGATCTCGGATTCGGAACTGGATGCACCTGCCGAGCCTGCGTTGGTCGAGTCGGCCAGCAGGAGGCGTATTCCCTCTCCGGCGGCAAGTTCCCGTAGGCGTGGAAGGTCCGTGACCCTTCCATCGACAGGGTTGTCGTCGAGCTTGAAGTCGCTGGAGTGCAGGATCAGGCCCTGCGGCGTACCGAACAGTGTCATCAGGCCGCTCGGGGTCGAATGGGTGACGGGGAGGAACTCGCAGTCGAACGGTCCGATCCTGTGTCGGTCATGGTCGTGGAGTTCAATCAGTTCGGGTACCGGAACTCCTGCCGCCTTGAGCTTCCCCCGAACCATTCCCAGGGTGAACGGTGACCCGTAGATCGGAAACGACATCTCAAAGAGCAGGTACGGGAGGCCGCCGATGTGGTCCTCGTGGGCGTGGGTGACGACGCAGGCCTCAATTCGGTCGGCCCGCTCCCGTAACCACGTGAAGTCGGGCAGCACGGCATCGACGCCCGGAAGGTCGTCGGGAAACAACTGCCCACAGTCCAACATGACGATCCGTCCATGGGCCTCGAGGGCTGCACAGTTGCGACCAATCTCGCCGAGACCGCCCAGGAACGTCAGGTGAACGGGTGCTGCCATGGTCGTGTCCCGAGCGGTTCGCTGCGGCCTCAGCCGCGCCCGAGGCCCACGAGCACCCTGCGGGCCTCATCCTGGAGGCCTTCGGGTTCGGGGCCCATCGGGAGGCGGCAGTCGCCGCCGGGAAGGCCCAATACCTTCATCATGGCCTTGGTGGGGACCGGGTTGGGCCGCAGGTCACCCGACTCGAAGTCATAGGAGGGAATGAGGCGCCGGTTGATGGCTGCGGCCTCAGCCACATCGCCACCGAAGAACGCTGCCATCATCGAAACGGTCTCGGGGGTGCACCAGTGCGACGCCACGCTGACGGTTCCCACCGCTCCGACAGCCAGCAGGGAGAGCGTGAGGCAGTCCTCGCCGCTGTAGACCTCGAAGCCGTCGGGAGCGGCCGCCACCAGGCGTGCCGTCTCAGCTACGTCGCCGGCGGCGTCCTTGACGGCAACGATGTTGTCGATCTCGTCGGCAAGCCTCAGGATCGTGTCGGTCTCGATCTTTCTGCCCGACCTGGGGGGAATGTCATAGAGCATCACCGGAAGGTCCGTAGCAGAGGCTGTGATCCGGAAGTGCTCGATCAGGCCTGCCTGTGAGGGTCTGTTGTAGTACGGGGTCACATCCAGAATCCCTGCGGCGCCAACCTCGGCACACCTCTCAGCGTTGTGGACAGCAGACCTCGTGTCGTTGCTGCCGGCTCCTGCGATGACGGGAATGCCCACGGCCTCGACGACAGCGGAGATCATCTCGACCTGTTCGTCCTGGGTCAGGGTGGGTGACTCTCCGGTGGTCCCGGCGAGGACCAGGCCGTCGTTTCCCTGCTCCTCCAGCCATCTGGCGAGGGTCACGGCCCCGTCGACGTCAAGGGAGCCGTCGCCGGCAAAGGGACTGATCATGGCTGTCAGCACCCGTCCGAACCTGGGTTCCATCAGAATCCTCTCCGGCCCATGTCAGGTGGCCTGCGCCTCGCTGGCCCTCGGTATCCCGAGGGTTGCCAGGAAGTTCTCGTGCAACTCGAACCAGACCGTGTGGTACGACTCGATCATCGGCTTCGTGAACCAGTCGTGGTCTCCGGCCATGACACGCTCCAGTGCGTCTCCGAAGCGTCGACCGTAGCCGTCGAAGCGTTGCAAAAGGGTTGCCAATTCGGCCGAGATCGGCTGGACCACCTCGTTGACCTCGACCAGCCGGGAAACGACTGCCGCATCATGGTCCGGATCAGAGTGGTCGTTGATGACCTTTTCGCCAGCCGGGTCATCGGCAGGGGCCCGTAACTGCCAGTCGGTACACAGTTCAAGGAAGCCGTGGTTCACGCTCAGAAACTCCTGGTATGCGGAGTGGACCTCGTCACGGCACCCGGCCTCGTCCAGTTCGGTGGCCAGCAGCATCTCGCCGCGGTCCCTTCCCTCAGCGGTCAGCATCCAGCCAGACATGCGACCGTCCCTGTAGCGGGCGTTGCCCGAGGACTCCAGGTGAACCAGCCATTCCTCGGCCTCGGGGACCTCCATGACGCATGCATCGGCCACCAGGTGGGTGTCGACACACCCCCGCACGCGCAGCGAGTGCAGGACGCGTACCTCCGGATGGCTCTGGTGTGGCATGGCCTTCACGCTAGCAACTGCTCCTCAGGAGGCTTCAAACCCGGGTGGTTCGTCGCGGGCGATCCGCACCATCACCAGTGGGTAGCCGGCGAGGGCGATCAGCGCGAACACGAACCACTGGACGGCGTAGCCGAGGTGGGGACCGTCGGTGAGGTCGGGAGGTCGGGGCCCGAGCGGGTAGTCGGTGGCAACCGCACCCGATGTGGCCTCCATGTAGACCGGTAGCAGCGGGACGCCCCAGCGTTCTGACAACCCGGCCAGGTCGATCACATCCACCTCATCGCCGATTCCGCCCCGGCTGTCACGGGTCGTCCGAACCCTTCCCGACACGACCACCTCGGTGTCCGGGGCGGCCCAGTACCTTTCCTCGCCACCCAGGTAGGCCCGTCTCGGCAGAAAGCCGCGGTCAACCACCACGGCACCTGAGTCGAGCTCGAGCAGCGTAACCACGTTGACGCCGGGCCGGCCGTCGCGGGTGCGGTTGGCCACATAGACCTCCCTGCCCGGATCAAAGGTCCCCGAGGCACTCACGGTCATGTGCACTGAAGCCTCCGGATCAGCGAGGTCCACCACCTCGAGGAGAGGGCCAACGGGTTGGGCCATGCGCTCCTCGATGAGGTGGTTCTCTGCCTGACGGTCGTCGAGGCGCCGGAGCTGCCACACCCCAAGGCCAACCATCACGAGGACCGCCGACACCACCAGCAGGTGGGTGAGCAGCCACACGGGGTGCAGGAGGCGGCTGACAGACAATCGTCTGAAAGGTCTCAGAGTGCCAACAGGGTGTCGAGACCGACCGCCAGACCGGACAGCCCGGCCACGTTTCGCACGGCCAGCAGGACACCCGGCATGAACGAACTGCGATCGGTGGTGTCGTGCCTTATCACCAGCGTCTGCCCGGTCGTACCGAGAACAACCTCTTGGTGGGCCACCATCCCGCGCATTCGTACCGAGTGGATCCTTATGTCGGCTGGACCAGCGCCACCTCGGGAACCGGCTACCACCTCGCGCTGCGTCGGGTCGTCGGCCCACTCGGCCGAAGCCGCCGCCATGCGCTCAACTGTTGACAGCGCTGTTCCCGACGGTGCGTCGACCTTCTCGTCGTGGTGGAACTCGATCACCTCGGCGGTTTCGAACCACGGTGCCGCAACCTCGGCGAAGCGCTGCATCAAGACTGCGCCGATGGCAAAGTTGGGAACCACCAGGCAGTTGCTCGCCGTGAACGCAGACCGGAGTGCCAACAGGTCGTCGTCGGTCAGGCCTGAGGTTCCCACGACAGCGTGAACACCGGCTGAGGCGAGCACCGGAAGGTTCCGACGGCTGGCATCTGCAACGGTGAAGTCGACAGCCACGTCGACACCCGTGTCGACCATGCTCCCGATTTCGGATTCAACGGTCACGCCGTTCAGCACCTCGCCGGGCGAGACCGGGTCGACGGCTGCGACGAGGGCCATGTCGTCGGCTCCGGCGACCGCCTCACACACGGCCGCGCCCATGCGGCCTCCGGCGCCGATCACCCCCACACGGATCCCTCCGGTGGACCGGTCCATAGCGTCGCTCATGCAGGCGAGGTTAGCGGTCAGCGGCCCGGCCAGAGGGGCCGGTTATGCGAAACAGGACTCAGGAACCTGGTCCGACCCGCGCTGTCGTCGCCGCTGTGGTGAGCAGTTCGGCGAGGACCGCATTCACGTCATCGAGGGTTATCTCCCGCAGGAGAGACACGTACTCGTCCAGTGCCAGGACCCGCCCCAGAAGGCTCTGGCTGGATCCCAGCCGAGCCATCCGGCTGCCGGTCCCCTCGAGACCCAGGAGGATCGAGCCCTCAAAGCCGTCCCTCGCGATCTCCAGTTCCTCGGCTGTGATTCCCTGGGCTGCCACCTCGCCAACCTGGGCTGCGATGACAGTCGAGAGTTCGTCGGCCTTTTCTGGAGACGTCCCGGCGCTCACCGTCACGAGGCCCGTGTCCTGGTAGCCGGTCATGCCCGCAAAGATGCTGTAGGCGAGGCCGAGGTCCTCCCTGACCGTCTGGAACAGGCGACTGGAGAGCCCTCCACCCAGCACGTGGACTCCAAGGGAGAGGGCGTGGCGCCTCGGGTCGTCACGGCGCAGGCCACGCCATCCCCAGGCCATGTGCACCGCCTCGGTCTGGCGGGAGACAGATCGGCCCTCGCCCGCCTCGGTGAGCAGGTCATCACGGACGGGATGCTCGGCGCCACGGCGGTCCTCGAAGGCCTCAGAAACCTGGTCGACCAGCATGGCGTGGTCCACGTCGCCGGCGGCTGCCACCACCAGGTTGGGCGACCGGTACCAGTGGTCATGGAACTCGACGATGTCGTCGCGCTCCATGATCGTTACGGATTCGGAGGTTCCGAGGACCTCGCGACCCAGCGGGTGGTCGGGGAAGACCTCTTCGTAGAGGAGGCTCCCGACCACATCGTCGGGGTCATCGGCAGCCAGGTTCAGTTCCTCGAGGATCACCCGTCGTTCGCTGTCGACGTCCTCGGGGCGAAGTGCCGGTGAGGTGATTACGTCGGCCAGGAGAGAGGTGGCGAGTTCCTGCCCGCCTGCCGGGACACGTGCGTAGAAGGCCGTGTACTCCTTGGTGGTGAAGGCGTTCATCTCACCACCGGTGGCATCCACCAACTCGGCTATGGAGCGCGACGACCTGGTGTCGGTTCCCTTAAACAGCAGGTGTTCGAGAAAATGCGACGCTCCGGCGATCCGATTGTGCTCGTCACGTCCTCCGACCCCTACCCAGACCCCCACCGACACCGAGTGGGCATCCGGCATGCGCTCGGATACCACACTCGGACCATCGGCAGGTCCGTCATGGGGCACGGTCAGCTCGACCACCGGGATGGTGGCCAACCTGAGGCCCCGCGGAGGGCCCGTACCAGCGTTGGTGCTCAGCGCCCCCGCCCGCGACGACCGCCACCACCACGGTTGGTGGGTACGGCGACGCCCAGGTCGCCGTGGACGGCCTCTAGTTCGGCGCTGAACGCCGCCTCGAAGCCAACCTCGACGGGTCCGGTCGATGCCGGTTCCTCGTCGATGCTGTTGTAGTCGTCGTTGTCGTTGGATCCGGTGTCGACGTCGTCGTCAACCGGGTCGCTGTCAGAAGACTCGACCTCGACCTCTGCCTCAACCGGCTCGTTGCTTTCGACGGGAGCCTCGACGGCCTCGGCCTTTTCAGCGGACTCGTCACCTGCCGGCATCAACGAGATCTTGCCGTTCGGGTCGACGTCCTCGACGACGACCGTCAGGGGCTGTCCCAGTTCGAGGACATCCTCGACTTTGTTGATGCGCTTGCCGCCACCCAGCTTGGAGATGTGCACCAGGCCGTCCCGACCGGGAAGGATGTTGACGAACGCACCGAACTTGGTGATGTTCACGACACGACCCTCATAGACGGCACCGACCTCGGCGGTCGGCGGGTCGACAATCAACTGGATCTGACGCTCGGCCTCGGCCACGGCACCACGGTCGGGCGAGGCGATGGCGACAATGCCCACCATGCCGTCGTCGTCGACGCTGATGTCGGCGCCGGTCTCAGCCTGGATGGTGTTGATCATCTTGCCCTTCGGGCCGATGACCTCACCGATCTTCTCTATCGGAATCTCGAAGCTGACGATCTTCGGGGCGTTCTCGCCAACATCGTCACGCGGCTCCGGAATGGCCTCGGCCATGGATGCCAGGATCGCCTGACGTGCCTCCTTGGCCTGGTTCAGGGCTGCCGCCAGGACATCTGCGGGGATGCCGTCGATCTTGGTGTCCAACTGCAGGGCGGTCACGAAGTCGGCTGTACCGGCCACCTTGAAGTCCATGTCGCCAAAGGCGTCCTCGGCTCCGAGGATGTCGGTCAGGGTCACGTACTCACCGTCGAGGTAGACGAGGCCCATGGCGATTCCGGCTACGGGAGCCTTGATCGGCACACCGGCGTCCATCATCGAGAGGCTCGACGAACACACCGATGCCATCGAGGTCGAACCGTTCGATGACAGAACCTCTGACACGAGGCGAAGGGTGTAGGGGAAATCCTCGAAGGCTGGCAGGACCGGCACGAGGGCACGCTCGGCGAGCGCACCATGGCCGATTTCGCGCCGCTTCGGACCCCGCATGAACCCGGTCTCGCCTGTTGAGAACGGCGGGAAGTTGTAGTGGTGCATGTAGCGCTTGCGGTCGACGGGGTCGATTCCGTCGATCATCTGGTCCATGCGTCCTGTGCCGAGGGTGGTGAAGTTGAGCACCTGGGTCTCGCCCCGCTGGAACAGGCCGGATCCGTGTGCCGTGGGGATGACTGCCACGTCAGACGACAATGGCCGCAGGTCTACGGTTCCACGCCCGTCAATGCGGACTCCGTCGGACACGATGCGGGCACGGACGACGTCCTTGGTGACCGACCGGATGGCTCCCTTGATCTGGCTGTCGGCATCGTCCACCTCGGCGAACTGCGGAAGTAGTTCGTCGAGGAGGGCGGCCTTCACGGCTGCCTCTGCCACGCCACGGTCCGCCTTCACGGCGATTGTCTGGGTTTCGGCAATGCGGTCCCGGCCTGCGGCATCGACCGCTGCCCTGATCTCGTCGCTGTAGTCAACGGTGACCTCGTAAGGCATGATCTCGGGTGCACCCACGGCCTCGATGAGCTCCAACTGCATCTCGATGACCTCGCGGATGTACTGCTTTGAGAAGTCAAGGCCGTCGGCCAGTACTGCCTCGTCGACCTTGGGGGCACCGGCCTCGTAGGCGTCGTAGGTGGATGCCGTACCACCGGCCTCAACCATCATCACGGCGACATCACCGTCGTCGAGCAGGCGACCTGCCACGACCATCTCAAATGCCGACTCGGATCCCTCTTCGTAGGTGGGGTGTGGAATCCACTCGCCGGCAGCGGACCATGCGATGCGCACGGCGCCGATGGGACCGTCGAACGGAATGCCGGACAGCATCAACGCTGCCGAGGCGCCATTCAGGGCCAGGACATCGTGTGGGTTCTCCATGTCGGCTCCCATGACGGTGCCGACGATGTGTACCTCATTGCGGAACCCGTCGGGGAACATCGGCCGCAGCGGGCGGTCGATGAGACGACAGGTCAGGATCGCCGACTCGGGCGCACGGCCCTCACGACGGAAGAACGAGCCGGGGATCTTGCCGGCGGCGTACATCCGCTCCTCGATGTCGACGGTAAGCGGGAAGAAGCTCGCACCCGGTCGGGGTGACCTCGCTCCGGTGGCGGTCACCAGGACGGTGGACCTGCCAATTTGTGCCAGCACGGCACCGTCGGCGAGGCCGGCCAGACGGCCCACCTCGAACGACATTGTCTTTTCGGACCCGCTGAAGGTGCGGGACACGGTCTTTACTTCAGTCATTGTTTCCTCTCTTGATCCCGGCTGGAACTCCTCCGGCCGGGACGACGGCCGCTCCTTGCGGCAGACCGGGCAACCCTTGGCCTCCAGCCTCCAGTTGGATACATCCCGACCCGGTCACCCCCGTGGGAGGAACCTGTCGAGCGGCATGCAACTGGCACTGATGACCTCCGGGACCCGGGGTCGTCGTATTGGTTGTCGGTTCCGTTGGTCCGGACCCCCGACAGGGGTATGGACGACCGTGTGGCCGCCGTACTCCAGGTACTTCGCCTACCGGCGCAGCCCCAACTTGGCGATGATCGCCCGATAGCGCTCGACGTCATTTGCCATGACGTAGTCGAGCAGCCGTCGGCGGCGACCCACCAGCATCAACAGGCCTCGCCGGCTGTGATGGTCCTTCTTGTGGACCTTCAGGTGGCCGGTGAGGTGGTTGATGCGGTCACTCAGCAGGGCAATCTGTAC
>MPMB02211999.1_pt1 | contig 66395 bp, 71 predicted proteins | sample 1617371 | NCBI WGS metagenome assembly MPMB02 (sample SAMN05944808, study PRJNA350692) | marine metagenome | biome: marine; feature: ODZ; material: water; isolation source: 300 m water sample filtered on 0.2 um supor filter | place: Pacific Ocean | collected 2012-04-08 | depth 300m m
CGCAGCCCAAATCAGATCCTCAACACCCTCATGGGCATAACCCGTCCCCACCGACAACGAACCATCACCCGAATCCGCCGACGCCACACCACCCAACCCAACAAACACCGCCACAAAAACAACCAACCCAACCCCAACCAACCCCAACCGCCTCACCAACCGTTCAACCAGGGCTGCCCCAAACATGCTTCGACGTTACGGCACTTCCGCCATGCCGCACCAACAAAGCCTCTCAACAGGCACAACTGTCGGTTAAGGCCCCTGGAGGTAGCCCAACCCCATGCCCCTTCGGCGGGGGGTGGGTCTTTTCAAATAGTTGTTCAAATCAGAGAGAGGGTCTCTGAGAGGGTCAGTCCTGGTGTGCGATCCGACGTCCCAGTTCAACGGTGGCCCCTCGCACCCGGTCCATACGTGCCGCCCGATAGTGCCTCATCGTTGTCTGCCCTGAGGCATGTCTGAGAACTGCCTGGGCAGTGGTGATATCAGCACCGGTGGCCTCAAGCATCGTGGCCGTAAACGCTCTCAAATCCTTCAACGTGAATGAAGGGATCTCCGGATGGCGGTCCATGTGGTTTCGGAGACGCTTCGTCAAAGTGTCGGGATTGATGGGTTTCCCATGAACAGGATCAGACGAGAACACATACGCATCAGGGGAAACGTCTGCACCAACATCCGCGGCGACCTTCTCGAGACGTTCAAAGGCGTCACGAAGCATCGACACCAGCCCCTCATCAGCGGAGAGAACACCGTGGCCGTGCTGACCGGTCTTGGTGGAAGTCACAAAAGCGCCTTGACCTGGCGTAACGATGACGCCCTCCGTGACCGATACCAGTCCGGCATCGAGGTTGATGTGCGCCCATCGAAGGCCCGCAATTTCGTTGCGGCGAAGAGCGATGGTGGACGCGACACGCACCACCAGCGCGAGTTCCGGATCTTCTTCCTGGAGGATCTCGAGATGTGCCTGGACGGTTTCCATGCTCGGGGCGTGTGGTGGTTCCGGCCGGGCGGTGGGGCACTCTGCAAGCTTGGCCGGATTGGAAGACACCAAGCCACGCTTCATGCCCCATGAGTAGGCAGATCTGATGAGTGCATGGACAAGTCGCACTGAGGTGGGCTTGAGACCTTTGGAGAGGAGCGAGTCGTACAGCATCGTCAACTCCTGTGGCTTGATGCTGTCCGCGTCCCTTGCTCCGAAGACCGGCTGCACATGATTGGCGAACCGACGAAACTCTCGGTGGCGGCTGTACGGCCCTCTTGATCTTCCGCTGCGAGTTGGAGCGTCAAGGTGGCGGGCAACCAGATCGTCGATGCTCAACTCGAAGGTGGGCCGACGACCGGGAAGATGTTCAAGCAACAGCCGCGCACGGACCTGCTCGGCATCACGCCGTGTGCCATGTACGACTTCAGAGGGCTGGATCCGCTTGCCTGTCGCCGGGTTCTTGCCCGCGCTGATCCGTACCAGATGGCGACCTGGTCCCAAGAGTCGAATCTGCCCTGACCCGTGTCTTGCTCGCACGGACTCGAACGTACCTAGGAAGACATATTGGACAACATCCCGAACCCGGCTCGATTGTGCAATCTTGTGCAATCTGCAGCCGGTTGACAGGCCGATGGGGCCTTCACTGCCCAGTAGTCTCAAGCCTCGGGTCGCTAGCTCATCGGGTAGAGCAGGGGACTTTTAATCCTCAGGCGCCGGGTTCGAGACCCGGGCGACCCACCAGAGCCCAGATGTCCGGTCAGGTTGGAGGGCCGAGCACCGAGGCGTGGAAGGCCAGCATGTCGGCACGGAACAGGTCCGGCTGGTCGCCGACGCTGCCGATGTGGGCGCCCTTGCGACCCAGGCCGGCCTTGAGCGCTGCGAGGAACATGTCCAGATCGGTGGTCCCGGCATCGGGTCGGCCCGTCAGGGGATCGATCATCGACCCGTCGTCATCGACGTAGACGGTCGGAGCCGAGGGGGCGACGGCCGCCTCGGGCACCTCGTGGACGTCCTCCTGACGGTCGAAGCTGTGCGCAGCCCCGGCCACGACCCGCACCGTCACATCACCACCACCCAGGCGGATGGCCTGCACCTGGGCCTGAACCTGCTGCACCGACAGCCAGTCGTCCTGATCGCCGACGATGGCCCGGATACGGGTCGCACCCACTGTCGGATCGTTGAACTGGTGGCCACACCACGGGTAGACCGAGTACACCCCGGCAAAGCCGACCCCCTCACCGACAACAGGGTCGGCAAAGCGTCGCATGGCCGCCATCAACACGGCCGAACCCCCCCTGCTGTGGCCCTGGGCGCAGATCCGCACCGGGTCGACCGCCGGGTGCGCGGACAGGACGGTCAGGGCGGACAGTACGTCGAATGCGCTGGCGGCGAACGAGTACTGGGTCTGGTTGGCCACCGTCGATACGACGGCCCGTGGACCGAACGGGTCGAGCACGAACGCCGCATAGCCCGCCGCCACCAGGACCTCGGCGTGGGCCAGATGGCTGTCGGCAACCCCGAGGCTCCCCGGTATGACCATCACCAACGGCAGCGGCCCACCGGCCGAAGGCAGGAACAACTTGCCGTCCACGGCCACCGGTTCGCATCCGGTCGGATCGTTGACGGCCTGGTGGTAGTTGACGGGGGTGGCGCTGGGAACCTCGACGTTCTCACCGACCACACCGGCCAGGGTGATCGAACAGTCCCGGAACCGCGTCTCGTCGTCCATCGGCAAGAGCCTAGGCGGGGCCCCCGAGGCTGGCGGCAGCCCGCTCCCTCGGGTGGACCGGGTGGTCGAACGGGCGCAGCAGGTGCCGGACGAACACCACCCCGTAGCCGGTGTGGTGGCCCGCTCCGGCGGCGGCCCTATCGTCGGAGCCGAGGTCGTCGGCCAGCGCTGACAGCCGGTACCACGGCACCGACGGCTGCTCGTGGTGGGTGTCATGGAGGGTGTTTTCGAGGAACAGCAGGCGCCACGGCACCGAAGCACGCACGATCGCCGAGCGGGTGGCGTCGCCCTCCACGTAACGGTGCTCCAGGTACGACCGCACCAGGCTGAGGCCGTTTCCGGCGTAGACGCCCAGCAGGTACACCCACAGCGAAATCCCCGCCACCGCGACCACCAGCCAGGTCACGCACGCTGCAGCCACCAGGTGGCCCGCCCACCAGCGAAGCAGCCGCCCGTCGCCGGAGCGGACCTCACCCACGTCACGACGCACCATCGACACGTTCTCGACGATCGGGCCGAGCAACATGCGACCCAGCAGCGCGTGGTGGGCCAACATCAACGCCCGACCAACAGGTGTCGCCCGCGACCAGGTGCGTGCCGTGACGTAGAAGCTCTCGGGGTCGGTGGTCGTGTCGGTGAGGTCGGTGCAGGCGTGGTGGCGCAGGTGCGACCGCCGGTACACGCGGAACGGCAGCCGCAGGCTGACCGGGATCGATCCAACCAACTCGTTGGCGAACGAACTGGAGAACGGGTGCCCGTGCAGGGCCTCGTGCTGAAGCGAGCCGTGCCAGGCGACCACCACGGCCAGCAGGGCGACCGTGGCCGGCCACGGCAGCGACCCGTGGACGAACAGGACCGCCACCCAGGCTCCGTAGACGCCGACGGCCACCGCGACCGTGGGCCATTCGATGCGAGGCATGCCCGGAATCTACGGTCGGCCCCCAGATTCGATGCGCAGGGTCAGCAATCCCGGTGGCGCAGCAGGAAGTCGAGCACCGGGGGCAGCACCCGTTCGGGGCCCTCGACGAGGACCGAGTGCTTGAGGGCCGGGAGGACGACCAGTTCTGATTCCGGGAGGGCGTCGTCGATCACGGCGTTCAGCCGCGGGTTGCAGGCACCGTCGAACTCGCCGGTCAGCACCAGGCACGGGCACCCGACCTGCGGCAGCCAGGCCAGCATCTCGGTCGAGGCGTACACGTCGAACACGCTCAGGAACACGTCCTCGGGCGTTCCGAGCACCTGTTCGATGCGGTGCTCGATGACCTCGGGGTGAGCGGCGATGAACCCGTCCGTGTACCACCGGTCGACCAGCGTGGTGAGAACCGCCTCGACGCCCTGGTCCCGCATCGCCGCCACGACGCCCTTGACCCCGGCGCTGTCGCCGACGGTACGTCCGGCCGCCGTCGAAAGCAGCACGACCGACGACGTGCGGGCCGGGTGTGCCCGGGCGTAGGCAGGGCCGATCTGTCCGCCCAGGGAATGGCCCATGACGTGGATCCGTTCGTGGCCGAGCCGCACCCGTAGGGCCTCGAGGTCGTCGACGAGTTCGTCGAGCGAGTACGGCACCGGCGGCACCGGACTGTCGCCGTGGCCCCGCAGGTCGTAGGCGACGCAGGTGAAGTGCTCCGACAGGGCCGGAAGGAGGGCGTCCCAGGTGGTGCGGCGGGAGCCGATGCCGTGCACCAGGTAGAGGGGTGGTCCCTCACCGGTGACGGTGTGGGCGACTTCGACTGCGGGCATGCGGGACCGGTCCTCCGATGGATCAGGTGGAAGCGACCACGGGGGGAGACGCGAAGTGTGGCATCACCTCGGTGGCGAAGCGCTCCATGGCCTCGAGGTGCTCATCCTGGGGTTGGCCCATGTTGGAACTCAGGATGACCTCGTCGATCCCCGCCTCGGCATATTCGGCCAGCCGGTCCACCATCTCTCCCGGCGGGCAGACGATGAGGTTCTCGTCGAGCTCCTCGACGCTCTTGGCACACGGAAGCGGGGCGATGCAGCCGTTGCTCACGAGGCCCGGACCAGTGAACACGTTGTCGAACCGTCCGTAGTAGTCGTGCGCCCGCTCGAGCGACTGGCGGGCATGGGCGGCATCGGCGGCACAGTAGATGACCCGCGACATCATGATCCGCAGGTGCTCGCCGGCGACACCCATCTCGGCCTTGGCGTCCTTGTGGGCAGCCACCTGCTGCCGGAACAGCTCCGGGGCGCCCGACAGCGGCGTGGTCTGGATGTTGAAGCCCCGCTTCGTGCATGCGGCGATCCCCTCAGGGTTCAGCACGGCCACCATGATCGGCGGCATGGGCTGCGTCATCGGCCGGGGCATGATCGTCAGCGGCTCGAAGTCGTACCAGTCGCCGTGCCACTCGACCTCCTCCCCGGTCAGCAGGGCAATGAGTACGTCGAGGCTCTCGTCGAACTTCTCCCTCGATGTCTCGATGGGCGACCCCATCCGGGCCATCTCGTAGGCGAAGGCGCCACGGCCCACGCCGACCACCAGCCGACCGTCGGTGAGGATGTCGGCCTGGACGATCTCGCCGGCCAGCATCCGCATGTCGTGAAGCGGCAGGACCACCACCGACGTGACGAGCTCGAGCCGCTCTGTGACCCCGGCGACCTTCACCGCCATGAGCAGCGGTGACGGCGTGATCAGCACGTTGATGAGGTGATGCTCGGGCAGGGTGACACCCCGGTAGCCGAAGCGCTCGGCCGCCACGGCCTGCTCGACCATGTCCGCGTAGAGCCGTTGGCCCCCGTACCCCGGGTCCGGGTAGTAGCTGGAGAGGAAGTGGTTGAAGTCCAAGGTGCCGCTCAGCCCGCCTCGTCAGGTTCGCCTTCATCCACGGGCCCACCATCCGCCCAGCCAGGTGGCGTCGTTGTTCGCAGCACCCGGAAGTGGATGGCCCGCTCGTGCAGCAACCGGGCCGCCTCCTGCTCTTCAGTTGGAAGGCCGTCGATGCGACCACGCTCCTGCTCGTCGGCCCATGTGGTGCCCTCTATCCAGCCCAACGGATGGGTCATCGGCAGGCGGGGCGAAAGGCGGTTGTGGAGTCTCACCACCGACCGGGGCCAGCGGTGGAGCGCCGGCGGCGCCCAGTCGGGGTGTGCGGCGAGGTGGGCGAAGTGCTCGCCCCGAAGATGCCCGTTCAGTTCCCGCTCTGCGGACGAGGGAAGGATGTCACCGGCGTTCACGACACCATCGTGCACGGGTCGACACCGCGAAGCGCGAATACCCGCTCCACTGCCTCGCCCAGGCGCTCTTCGCTCAGGCGCCCATCGTCGAGCGCCGTCACGATCTCCCATGCTGCCGGGATCACGTTGTAGTGGGCACCGGTGATCAGCAGGTCGGCGCCCGCAGCCAGGGCGAGGACCGCCGCCTTCGGCAGCGTAGTGATCTCCTCGATGGCCCCCATCTCGAGGTCGTCGACTAGGACCACGCCGTCGAATTCCAGTTCGGTACGGAGCAGCCCCGTTATGGCCTCCGGTGAGAGGCTCGCCGGCATGCCCTCGGTGAGCCCCGGCACGTCGAGGTGGCCGACCATCACGCCGATGCGATCGGTCAGGCCCCGCCATGGCACGAGGTCGAAGTCCGACATCTCCTCGAGCGGTGGTGTAGTCGGCAGGTCGTCGTGGCTGTCGGTGTCGGCGCGGCCGTGGCCCGGGAAGTGCTTGGCCACCGGAAAGAGGCCTCCGTCGAGCACACCGTCGGCAAATGCCCGCCCATAGGTGACGACCACCCCCGGTTCGTCACCGAACGACCGTGAGCCGATGCCCGGGCCAGCCCCCACGTCGAACACCGGTGCCAGGTTGACCGTGAAGCCCAGATCCGCCATGGCAGCCATCCGGTCGGCGATGACCACCCGTACCTGGCGGGGCTCCAATTCCGTCAGCCCGAAGGCAGAGGGAAGCAGGCCGAGGAGGCCGTCGAGGCGCTGCACGTTCCCGCCCTCTTCGTCTACGGCGATGACCAGGCGACCGGTCATCGACGACGCATGCAACGAGTCGATCGCGTCGGTGACGCCCTCGTCGGGCTTTCCGATGACGACCACGCCACCGATAAGCCCACGTTCTGCCAGGGCGACAGCGTCCGCAAGCTCCGCCTGTTCGACGACCGGCAACAGCACCTGTCCGATACGCGTCGCTGGCGCCAACTCTGCGATGCACTCGGCCGCCGTCGGACCGGGTGGTGCCGTCGTCGTGGACGTGGTGGTTGACGAGGTCGTGGTCGAGGTCGATGTGGTGCTCGTCGTCGATGTCGTCGTCGATGTCGTCGTCGATGTCGTCGTCTCGACAACCGTAGTGGTCGAAGGCGCGACGGTGCCCGACGACCCACATGCCGCAAGGGTCGCGGCACCCAGTACCGCCAGAATCATCCGCACAGCGGCTAGTGCACCACATTCCTGACCGGGGCGCACGAACTCACCCGGATTGCTCATCTACGCTCGCCTACATGCGGTCGCTAGCCGTCGCAGGCATCGCCCTGGTACTCGTCGCGTTCGTGCTGTTCCTCGGAACGTGCGGCCAGTCCGGGAACGACGCGCCCCCCGACACGCCAACCACGTCGACATCGACGACGAGCACCACATCGACTTCGACAACGACTACCACGACGACGCTCGACCCGGCATCGCTGGGCACACTGCCACCCGTCGAGGGGATCGGCTCGCCCACGCTCGGATCCACCTCTTCGGTCAGCACGGTCGGCCTGGACACGGTGCACTTCGGCATGGCCACAGCAACCGCACAACGGGCCGCCGGTAGCCGCTTCACGCCCGTCACCCCGGTCGGACCCTGCTATCTCGCCACCCCCGACGACGCCCCCGACGGCATCACCTTCTGGATCGTCGACGGGACGGTGGAGCGGGTCGACATCGACACCGACGAGATAGACACCAAGTCGGGAGGCAGGATCGGTCGCACCGAAGAGTGGATCCGCGGGACGTGGCCCGACCGCATCCAGGCCTCGCCGCTGCCCGACGGCACCGGCAACCTTCTCGCCTTCGTCCCCCGGGACGAGTCCGACCAGGAGTTCCGGGTCATGTTCCAGACCGACGGCGAAAAGGTCGTCCGGATGTGGTCGGGCCGCCTGCCCTGGGTAGAGGAACTGGACGGCTGCCCGGCGGGCTAGGGCAGGACCACCAGCAGTTCCAGCAGGCAACCCCCGTCGGTTAGACGGTGCACTACACCAGGTACCGGGTCGAACCCGATAGGGGCTGACGCCGACACGAGCAGGGCAACCTCGTCTCCCCGTCGCCACGCTGACACCTCTGCAACGTCGCTGGACACCCCGCCCCGGGCCTCGAGCAGCGCCTCCGGAATACCCACGACCTCCCCCAGGGTTCGCCAACGGCCGACCTCCTCCCACGAACCCGGTCGATGCCCCGGCGGCAGTCGCAGCCCGGCGGCCTTCAGGCGCCCGAGCAGGTCACGACCGCCCACGGCCTCCGCACCGAGGGCGAGCGCCCGTACCCGCACCTCGGCAGGCACGTCGTAGTGGTCGCCCTGGAAGGCCATGCGGCGCAATCCCAGGCCGGCTGCGAAGGCGTGCAGTTCGTCGTAGCCGGTGTCGCTCACGAGATGGGCCCAGCGCCGGCCCCGCCAGGGCCAGATCGCCTTGTCGACAAGGATCGTCATGCCCCATGCTGGGCCGGGTGAGCGTCAAAGTGCCACACTTGCGCCATGGATGCCGACATAGTCGACGACACCGTCACGTTGCGCATCCCAGCCGACCCGACCTTCGCCGACCTACCCCGGGTGTGCCTTGCCGTGCTGCTTCGCATACACCGCATCGACCCCGACGACCTGGGCGACTTCGCCACTCGCCTCAAGGAGGCTTCTGCGGACCTGATCGCCGGTGGTGGCGAATTGGCGATCGACTTCCGGGCGACCGGGGCGGCGGTGGAGGTGGTGCTCAGCGGACCCGGCGGCACCGTCACACTCGAGGCGACCGGGGCCTAGGACCGAACGGACGCGCGGTTCAACGACCGGTCGAGCCGAAGCCGCCGGCCCCCCTCTCGGAACCGGGCAACTCCTCGACCTCGACGAAACGACACAATTCGACCCGCTGGACCACCAACTGGGCGATGCGCTCACCGCGCACCACCTCGAAGGGCTCGGACGGGTCGGTGTTGACCAGCAGCACCTTGAGTTCGCCCCGGTAGCCGGCGTCGATCAGGCCCGGGGTGTTGAGACAGGTCACGCCATGCCGCAGGGCGAGGCCGCTGCGGGGCTGCACGAACCCCGCATAGCCCTCGGGGATGGCGATGGCCGCACCGGTGGGCACCAGCGCACGCCCACCGCCGGGTGCGAGGGTCACCGCCTCGGCGGCCACCAGGTCGGCGCCCGCATCGCCCTCGCGTGCGTAGGCGGGCATCGGCAGGTCCGGATCAATGCGCAGCAGGGGTATCTCGAGCACGGGCGGACAATAGCGGGCTGCGTCGTTCCCACCATCGGCGGATGAGTCGCACGTAGGCTCGGCGACATGTTGGCATGGATGGACCTCGAGATGACCGGACTCGACCCGGCCCACGACGTCATCGTCGAGATCGCAACCCTCGTCACAGACGACAACCTCGAGATCGTCGCCGAGGGCCCCGACCTGGTCGTGCACCAGCCCCCCGAGGTGCTGGCCCGCATGGGCGACACGGTCCGCAACATGCACACCACGAGCGGCCTGATCGACGAGATCGTCGCCTCGACCACAACGCTCGAGGAGGCCGGTGCCGCCACGCTCGCCTTCCTCCGGGAGCACATCCCCGAGGCCCGCACGGTCCCGCTCTGTGGCAACTCGATCGGCACCGACCGTCGCTTCCTGCATGCCTGGCTGCCCGAGATCGAGGAGTTCCTGCACTACCGGTCGGTCGACGTGTCGACCCTCAAGGAGTTGGCCCGCCGCTGGCACCCGGAGGTCCTCGGCTCGGCGCCCGAGAAGGCGGGAGGACACCGTGCCCTCGACGACATCCGGGAGTCGGTGGCCGAACTCCGCCACTACCGCACACACCTGTTCACCGATGCCGCCCGGGGCTGAGGCCGCCCCGCCGCTTCGCCCCACGTGAACGGCCCCACCTAGGGTCGATCGGGTGACCAAACCTCCCGCTCCTGTCCGCCGGCAGGAGCAGGAACCCGCAGACGACCAGATCCTGGAACTGGCACCCGACCTCTACCGGTTGCAACTGCCGATCTCGATGCCCGGGCTGGGCCACGTCAACTGCTACGCCCTCGAGGACGACAGGGGGCTCGCCCTCGTCGACCCCGGCCTCCCCGGCGAGGCGTCGTGGAAGGTCCTGGCCGAACGTCTCGGCCAACTGGGTGCACGCGTCGAGCACGTCCACACCGTCGTCGTCACGCACAGCCACCCCGACCACTTCGGTGGCGTCCACCAACTGCGCGACGAGTCGGGCGCCAATCTGCTGACCCACGCCGACTTCCGTTCCGCATTCGGGAACAACGACCCCGGGGGATCAGCGTCCCAACTGGCGGATCTGGTCGAGGAGCCGCTTGCAGACGCCGAACCGTCGGTTGACGAGGCCATCGAGGCGTTCCGGGAGGGGATGCGACGCTCCACACCCTGGGGTGGGGTCCGGGAGCCCCCGCCCATCGAGGAGATGAGGGCCTGGAGCGAGGGTGGCCTCGGCCCCCGGGCCTTCCGGGTCCCCCGACCCGACCGGACCGTCGAGGACGCCGACGAGGTCGTCCTCGGCCGCCGTACCTGGCTGGCCGTCCACACCCCCGGTCACACCCACGACCACCTCTGCCTCTACGACCCGGCAGGCGGCCTCTTCCTCTCCGGCGACCACGTCCTGCCGACCATCACACCGCACATCGGCGGTGTGTCCGAGCTCGAGGACCCGCTCGCCATGTTCATGGACTCGCTGGACCGGATGGAGGAGTTCGCCGCCGTCTCCCTGGTGCTGCCCGCCCACGGCCACCCGTTCACCGACCTGGCCGGTCGCGCCGACGACATCCGGCGCCACCACGGCGAACGCCTCGACGTGATCCGCGAAGCCGGCAGCGAACTGGGCCGTGCGACGGTCGATGCCTTCATGCAGCGCCTCTTCAAGGAACGGTCGTGGGGCTACATGGCCGCCAGCGAGACCTACGCCCACCTCGAGCACCTGCGGCTGACGGGCAACGCCGACCGTACCGACGCGGGCGGCAGCAGCAGTTATCTGGTCGCCTGACCGGAGGCTCCTCAGGCGAACAGCCCGGGCTGGGCGTCGATGAACCGGCGCTTGGCCGCCTCGGCGTCGGGCGAGGCCGCTATCAAGGCCGCCAGTTCAAGGGCCTGCTCCAGAAGGTCGTCGCCGTCGACGACGCGGTTGGCCAGGCCCACCCGGAGGGCCTCGGCGGCGTCGATTACCCGTCCGGTCAGGCACAGGTCGCGCGCCACTGGCTCGGGGACGACGGTTCGCACCAGGTCGTAGGCGGCGGGAATGCCGGCCCTCACCTGGGGCTGGCCGAATGTGGCACCTGCGTGGGCCAGGCGCAGGTCGCACATGAGCGCCAGGTCCATCCCACCGGCGACCGCCGGCCCGCCGACGGCGGCTACCAGGGGCTTGGGGAACGCGTGGACTGCGTGGTGGTAGGCCTCGGCCTCTGCGAAGAGCTCCTCGAGCGACTCGGCCTCTGCGATCTCCCCGAGGTCGAACCCGGCACAGAAGGTCGATCCGGCGCCCGTGAGCACGACGGCCCTGCAGTCGTCGTCCGCTGCCAGCCTTCCGAGGGTGTCGGCCAACAGGCCGCGGAGTTCACTGCTGAGGGCGTTGCGCCGGTCGGGGCGATCGAGTGTGAGCAGGACCACACCGTCGCCCCGGTCCTCGACCCGCAGGGGCGCATCTGCCATCGGTGTCCTCCGGGGATCTGCGTTCAGTGCCTGGGGATCAGGCCGAGGCCCAGGATCGTGTTGAGCGTCTCGAGCAACTTCTCGAGTTCCGTCGACTCGTTGCTGGCGAGACCGGTGCGCACCAGAGCCCACCCGGACTCCTGGAGGACCGCGGCCGCAGCCTCCACGTCGATGTCGGACCTGACCGAGCCCTCGTCCTGGCCTCGGGAGAGCACGCCTCGCAGGAGTGTACGAATGCGGTCGCGCTGCAGGTCCGACGCCATGCGGGCCACGTCGCCCTCTACAAGGTCGGTGTCGCCGAACAGCGAGGCGCGCAGGAGTTCGTCGTGGCCGTAGTGGTCGATGGTCGCCTCGACGAGCGAACGGAGCAGACCGGGCACGGCCCCGGATGCCGAGAGCGCCTGTTCGGCGGCATCGAGGAACCGTTCGAGCGAACGCTCGACGACCGCCAGGTAGACGTGCTGCTTGGAGTCGAAGTGGAGGTAGAGGCTGCCCTTGCCCGTGCCGGCCTCGACCGCTATGTCCTCGACGGTGGTGCGCTTGTAGCCGAACCGCCGGAACCGTGCCTCGGCGGCGACCAGGAGCCTCTGTGCGGGATCCACGGTGGTCACGGCCATGGGCGTCACCCTACTTCACTTGACAACTAATGACCAGACTCATATTCTGGTCATTAGTCATCCTCCCCATACCTTGAAACAAGGCCCCCGTGCCCGATCGACAGACCGCCTACCCCAGGCCACCGTCCAACTTCCTCACCGAAGACCACGACGCCTTCCGCCGCACCGTGGCCTCGTTCGTCGATCGCGAGATCCGACCCCATGCCGACACCTGGGAGCGGGACGGCGAATGTGCACGCGACCTCTACACGAGGGCCGGCGCCGCCGGACTCCTCGGGCTCCGCTACGACCCGGAGTACGGCGGCAGCGGCCTCGACTTCCTGGCCACCTGCGTGCTTGCAGAGGAGTTGGCCAAGGGTGACTCGATCGGAACCGCCGTCGCCCTCATGACCCAGTCCGAGTTCGCCCTCGCCATCCTCGCCGACGAGGCCGACGAGGAGCTCAAGGCCGCCTGGATGGCCCCAGCCATCGCCGGCGAGTTGATCGGCGCCATCGGGGTCTCCGAGCCAGGTGCCGGATCGGACGTGGCGGCGCTCACCACCCGGGCCCGCCGCGACGGCGGCGACTACGTGATCTCCGGGCAGAAGACCTACATCTCCAACGGCACCCGTGCCGACTTCATCACCCTGGCCGTGCGCACCGGCGAAGAGGGCCCGAAGGGGATCTCCCTCGTGGTGTTTCCCACCGACACGCCCGGCTTCGAAGTCGGTCGGCGCCTCGACAAGCTGGGGGCACGCGCCTCGGACACCGGCGAACTGTTCTTCGACGAGTGTCGCATCCCGGCCACGAACCTGGTCGGCGAGGAGGACCAGGGCCTGCGCTACATCCTCTCCCACTTCGGCGGTGAGCGCCTGGTGATAGCCGCCTTCGCCGTCGGCATCATGGAACGCCTGATCGAACTGGGGCTCGACTACGCCGCCAACCGCGAGGTGTTCGGCGGACCGGTCCTCAGCCTGCAGACCTGGCGGCACCGGTTCGCCGAGATGGCCACACGCCTCGAAGCCACCCGGCTCCTGGCCCACCAGGCGGCCCGGCTCCTCAGCGACCACGACCCGGCAGGCGACATGGCAGTCTCGATGGCCAAACTGCACGCCGCCGACGCCGTGCAGTCCGTGGCCGCAGAGGTCCTCCAACTCCACGGCGGGTTCGGCCAGATGGAGGAATCACCGATCCCCCGCTACTACCGCGACGTCGCCGGCTTCTCGGTCGGCGCCGGCACGTCCGAGATCATGCGCGAGCTCATCGCCCGCGCCCTCACCTGACCCCCACACCAACCGACCGAGACCCCTAGGAGGGACCCATCCATGACCACCACCGACGACACCCCGAGGGTCGGGGCCATCGACGCCTGGATGACCATCCCGCCTCCAGGCTCCGCCGAGCGCTGGCCGTCCTCGTTCTGGCACATCTTCCGCAAATACGGCGTCGAGGACCGCTTCCAGCGTGGCTTCACCGTCGACGAGGTGCTCGCCGAGATGGACGCCGCCGGCGTAGACATCGGCGTGGCGTCCTCGTTCAAGTTCCTCGACTCCTGGGTGGTCAGCAACGACGAGAACGCCGCATACGTCCGCGAGGCCCCCGACCGGTTCATCGGTGCCTTCACCGTCGACATCCGGGATCCCATGCCGGCGATCCGCGAGTTCCGCCGCTGCGTCGAAGAGCTCGACTACAGGGCCTTCCGCCTCGAGCCCTTCCAGTGCGGCGACGGCCGCACCACCGCCCCGCCGCCCACCGACCGCATCTACTGGCCGTTCTACGTGGCCTGCTGCGAGTACGACATCCCGTTGTGCATCCAGGTCGGCCACACCGGGCCGCTGCTCCCCTCCGAGTGCGGGCGCCCCATCTACCTAGACGAGGTGGCCCTCACCTTCCCCGAACTGAAGATCCTCGGCACACACGTGGGCGACCCGTGGCAGGACGAGATGACGATCCTCGCCTGGAAACACCCGAACGTGTACGTGGAGGCCTCCGCCCGACCTGCCCGCCACTGGTCGGACAGCGTCAAGAAGTTCTCCGGCGGTTACGGCCAGGACAAGATGATCTGGGCCACCGACTACCCGCTGCTGCCGTTCAAGCGCACGGTCGACGACGTCTACGACTGCGGTTTCTCCCCCGAGGCGACCCGCAAGATCCTGCGCGACAACGCCGCCCGGGTGTTCAAGATCGATGCCTGACCTGCTGTCCCACGAGCGGGACGACCGCGGCGTCCACACGATCACCCTCCGTCGCCCCGAGGTGCGCAACGCCCTCAACCCGCAGGCGTTCACGGAGTTGATCGAGGCCTGCGGAGCGGTCGCCGCCGACCCCGACGCCCGGGCCATGGTCCTCACCGGCGAGGGGTTGGCGTTCTCAGCCGGTGGCGACTTCGACGCCCTCCAGGACCTGCTCGACGGTGACCGCGAGCACGCCGAGGCGGAACTCCGCCACGCCAACGACGGCATCCTCGCCATCGCCTGCCTGGACGTCCCCACCGTGGCCGCAGTCAACGGCGACGCCTACGGCGGGGGGGCCGCCGTGGCGCTCTCCACCGACTTCCGGATCATGAGAGACGGGGCCCGGCTGGGGTTCGTGTTCGCCAGGCTGGGCCTCTCGGGTGCCGACACCGGCGCCACCTGGTGGCTCAACCGCCTGGTCGGCCCGGGCCGGGCCATGGAGATCACCACACTCGGGGCCGTCTACACCGCCGACGAGGCACTCAGCGCCGGGATGGTCACCAGGGTTGCACCGGACGACGGGTTCGAGGCGGCCGTCGATGCGTTCGTCGACCGCCTGGCCGGCCTCGCCCCGCTGGCGGTCCGGGGCAACAAGCGGGCACTGGCCGGCATCGGGCAACGGAGCCTGGCCGAGCACCTCGACCTCGAGGCCGCCATCCAGGCCGAGGCCATCTCCTCCGGGGACTTCCGGGAGGGCCTCGCCGCCGCAAGGGACAAGCGCCAACCGTCGTTCAGGGGGAACTGATGGACGTCTACCTGTCACCACGCCAACTCGAGATGCGGGCCGAGGTCCGGGCCTTCCTCGACGAGCACTACCCGCCGGACCGGATCCTCCAGATGGAACGGGACCTCGAATACCCCGACGACTTCTATCGCGAGTGCGCCTCCCGCGGCTGGACCGGCATCCCGGTGCCGACCGAGTACGGCGGCTCGGACGGCTCGGTCCTCGACCTCTGCGTCTTCGTCGAGGAGGTCGGAAAGACCTCGATCTCGATGGCCACCCTGTACATCACGGGCACCATCTTCGGCTCCCACGCCCTCCACATATGCGGCTCGCAGGAACAGGCCGCCCGGTACCTCCCGGCGATCGTGACCGGCGACAAGCGGTTCGCCCTCGGGATGTCCGAGCCCGGGGCCGGCTCCGACTTCGCCGGCATGACCACCACCGCCGAGAGGGTCGAAGGGGGCTGGCGGATCAACGGCGCCAAGGGCCCGATCTCCGGGGCCGAACGCGCCGAGACCATCATCACCGCTGCACGCACCGGCACGTTCCCCGACCAGCCACGCCAGAAGGGCATCACCCTCTTCCTCGTCGACAACCCGGGTCCCGGCCTGGCATTCGAACGACGCGACTACCTGTCCATGAAGGCCCTGATGGTCAACGACATCGCCTACGACGACGTCTTCGTGCCCGACGAAGCGGTGCTCGGCGACATCGACGACGGCTGGCTGAACCTCGCCAAACTGATGGACCCGGAGCGCCTCGCCAACGCCGCCCAGTCCATCGGCGTCGCCCAGGCCGCCATCGACGACGCCGTCGCCTACGCCCGCAACCGTGAGCAGTACGGCGGCCCCATCTCCCGCTACCAGGCCGTCTCCCACCCACTGGCCGAGTCACAGGCCGAGGTCGCAGCCGCCCGACTGCTCATCTACGCCGCCGCCCACAAGCGCGACGTCGAAGGGCCCTGTCCCATGGAGGCCTCGATGGCCAAGATGCTCGCCAACAACGTCGCCGGCCGGGCCACCTCCAACGCCATGCAGGTGGCGGGCGCCCGTGGCTTCGAGGCCGAATCGCACTTCATGCGCCGCAACCTCGAGGTGCGGGGCTGCGAGCTCGGCGGCGGCACCAGCCAGATCCAGCGCAACATCATCGCCCACCACATGGGACTCCGATGAGGGCGCTCGTCTACGAGGGTCCGGGCCGGATAGCCCTGGGCGACGTCGACGAGCCGGTACCAGCCACCGGTGAGGTCCTGCTCACGGTGGAAGCCGCCGGGGTCTGCGGCACCGACCGCCACATCGTGGCCGGCGACCTCGGGGTGTCGCCCGGCACGATTCCGGGACACGAGATCGCCGGCACGATCCTCGAGGTCGGCAGCGAAGTCGACGGCTGGAAGCCCGGCGACCGGGTGGCGGCGCTCGGCCAGGCCACCTGCGGCACCTGTCCGCCCTGCCTCGAGGGCCGCTCCAACCGGTGCCACCGACCGCAGATCCTCGGCATGGCCCGGCAGGGCGGCTTCGCCGAACGCATCGCCCTGCCGGCCTCCTGCCTGATCTGCCTCCCCGACGGCATCACCGACGCCGTTGGCGCCATCGCCTCGGACGCCATAGCCACCCCGTACCACGCACTCACCACCGTCGGACGGCTACAGGTCGGAGAGACCGTGGTGGTCATCGGGGCCGGCGGCCTCGGCCTCCACGCGATCCAGTTGGCCCGACTGGCGGATGCAGCCCGGATCGTGGCCGTCGACCAGTCGGAGGCGGCCCGTGACGCTGCCCTCGAAGCAGGTGCTGACGAAGCCCTCGACCCGACCGTCGACGAGGAACCGGCCCGTGCACTCCGACGCGCCGCTCGCGGCGCCACCCTGGTGCTCGAGTGTGTAGGTCGCTCCGAGACCGTCGAGTTGGGCCTCGGCGCCCTCGCACCCGGTGGGCGCCTCGTCGTCGTCGGCGTCGGAACCGACAGGCCACGACTGCCACCACTCGGCATGTTCATCGGCGCCGAACTCAGCGTCCACGGCTCGTTCGGGTCCACGACCGACGAGATCCGCACTGTGCTCGACCTCATCGTCTCGGGACGGCTCGACGTGTCCCGCTCGGTCCGGCGCCAGGTGCCGATCACCAAGGCCGCCGACGTGTTCACCGAACCCCTCGGTCCCGGCCGGACCGTGGTCATCCCCAAGGAGCAGATCCCATGAGCGACGACATCCTGGTCGACACCGCCGACGGCGTCGGGACGGTCACCCTCAACCGACCCGACCGGCTCAACACCCTGGCCAACCCGACCGTCGACCTGCTCGTAGAAGCCCTGGACGAGGTCGCCGCCGACGACTCGGTGCGTGTCGTGGTGCTCGCAGGCAACGGCCCGTACTTCTGCGCCGGCGCCGACCAGGCCGAGATGGTCGAACGGGCACCGCAGGAGTGGGAGCCCATCGTGCGCCGGTACCTCGACCCCGTGCGAGTGATCGTCGGCATGGACAAGCCGGTCGTCGCCGCCCTACACGGCGACACCGTCGGCGGCGGACTGGGGCTGGCGCTGGCCTCCGACTTCCGCATCGCCGCCAGGGGCATCCGACTCGGTGCCCCGTTCACGCCCATCGGGCTCGCCGGCTGCGACATGTCGGCCGGTTGGTTCCTCCCCCGCCTCGTAGGGCTCGGTACGGCAACCGACCTGATGTTCACCGGACGCCTCGTCGACGCCGACGAGGCACTCGACATCGGGCTTGTCCACCGGGTCGCCGACAGCGACGACTTCGCCGATGCGGTGGCCGGGCTGGCATCGCAACTGGCCGCCGGGCCGCCCATCGCCCTTGCCTGGACGAAGCGGGCCATCCACCGCTCGCTGGGGGTCGACATGGGCGCCGAGTTCGAGTTCGAGATCTTCGCCCAGGTCCAGTGCATCCAGACCGAGGACCACCGCGAAGGGGTCCGGGCGTTCAAGGAGAAGCGCCGACCGGAGTTCCGCGGTGCCTGACCGGACACCCGAACAGGACGCCCTCCGGGCCGAGGTCGCGAAGTTCACCGCGTCCGAGATCACCCCGAACGCCACCCGCTGGGACGTCGAGCACGCCGACGGCGCCTATCCGATGCACCTCTTCACCCGACTCGGCGAACTGGGCTGGCTGGGGATCGGCTTCGACGAGGCCCTCGGCGGATCGGGTGGCGGGCCGGTCGAGCGGTGCATCCTCTTCGAGGAGCTCGCCTACGGCTCGGCCGGGGCGGCGCTCGGCCTCTACGTGCACACGGCGCTCGCCGCCGGGGCACTCGCCACCGTCGCCGACCCCGAGCTGGCCGGGCGCTTCGTCCCGGACCTCCTCGCCGGAACCACCACCGGCGCCTGGGCCTACGCCGAACCCGACTCCGGCGCCGATGTCACCCGGGTCCGTCTGGACGCCTGCCGCGACGGCGACCACTTCGTGCTGAACGGCTCGAAGATGTACATCACGAACGCCACCTTCGCCGACCTGATCCTCGTCGTCGTGCGGACGTCGGGCCAGCCGGGACGCCTCGGCGGCCTCTCGGTCCTCGCCGTCGACGGGGACTCGGACGGCCTCACCCGGACGCCGATGGACAAGTTGGGCATGCGGCCCTCCGAACTGGCCGAACTGCACTTCGCCGACTGCATCGTGCCCGTCGACCGCCTCGTCGGCGAACTCGACCAGGGGTTCCGGCAGTGCCTTGCCATCCTGTCCCAGGGGCGCGTGTTCGCCGGCGCCCTCGCCCTCGGCCTGGGCCGGGCCGCCTTCGATGCCGCACTCGCCCACGTCGGCACCCGCGAGCAGTTCGGCGCACCCCTGGCTGCCAAGCAGGCCGTCCGGATGACCGTCGCCGACATGGCCACCCGCCTGCACGCGGTCCGGCACCTCGTCTACTCCGCCGCCGAGACCCTCGGCAGCGGTGGCGACTACGACACCGAAGCCTCGATCGCCAAGCTGGTCGCCTCCGAGACCGCCACCTGGGTCAGCGAACGGGGCCTGCACCTGCACGGTGCCCAGGGCTTCATGCTCGAGAGCCCAGCCCAGCGGTTCTACCGTGACTGCAAGGTCAACGAGTGGGGCGAGGGGGCCAACGAACTGCAGCGCGAGATGATCTTCGAAGCGACCGCCAAGGGATACCGCCCCTGACCAGAAGGAGCATGACCATGACCATGACCCCGACCGAAACCGTTGACGCGTTCATCGCCGCCATCGAGCACAAGGACGTCGAGGCGGCCGTCGCCCTCGTGACCGACGACGTGTCGTACGAGAACATGCCGATGCAGCCGATCATCGGCCCCGAAGCCATGGCGGCGACCCTCGAGATGTTCCTCGCGCCGGCTTCAGAGGTCGACTGGCCGATCCTGCGCCAGTTCGAGGTCGGGAACGTCGTCGTCAACGAACGCCTGGACCGCTTCAGGATCGACGACGGCTGGCTCGAACTGCCCATCGCCGGGGTGTTCGAGGTCGTCGGCGGCCGGATCAGCCTCTGGCGCGACTACTTCGACATGGGCACGTACTCGAAGCAGATGGCCGAACTCACCGGGAACACATGACCGAGCCCCCCGACCCCGCCATCCGGATGGACGACTCACCGCTCGCCACGTTCCTCGAGATCGGCCAGGAGGCCGGCAACGGCGGCCACACCCGGATCACCCTCGACGACCGCCACCTCAGCCCCAACGGCACCATGCACGGCGGCGCCCTGTTCACGATGTTCGACTCGGCGATGGGCTCCGCCACCCGGAGCCTCCTCGGAACCGACCAGATCTGCGTAACCCTCGAGATCCAGGTGCGCTACCTCAAGCCGATCTTCAGCGGCAGCGTCGAGGTCCGGGCCGAGGTCCTCCACCGCGGACGGCGGATCATCCAACTCGAGGCCACGGCCACCAACGACGGCATGCCGGTCGCCTTCGCCACCGGCTCGTTCGTCGTCCTCGACCGAACCGCTCCCACCCGGGACGCCGCCTGAACACCTCCGTCGGCGCCGGCCCGTAAATTCACTTGACGAGCCACCACCAGGTGGTGTTGGGTGGTCACTCGGCGTGATATCCCGTATCGTGGAGCGCCGGACACAGAACAGACAGTCCCCACTTCCCCCAACCGAGCAGACGTTCCCATGCAGCACCAGGCGCATCGACACCACCACGGCACCACGGCCGCCCGGCCGGTGACCGACGCGCTCCTGCACGCCTCGGACTATCCGACCACGGCCACGAACGCTGAATCGTCGAACACGACGACCACGTTCATGTTCTGGACCAAGCACCAGCGGCCTCGGGAGACGTTCGGCTAGACGCCAACGCACACCAAACCCCCGAGGCCGCCGGAAACATCCGGCGGCCTTTCTGGTTTTTCCGGGTGCACTCCGACCAACCCCCGACCGACCCCCAAGACACCAACGACAGGAGCAGGACCATGCAGGCACTGCAGTACGAACCCGAGACATGGCGAGCAGACGCCGAGTGCGAACGACTCGGCGTACCCACCCACGTCTTCTTCTCCGACGACCTCGGCGACATCGCCCAGGCGAAGCGCATCTGCACCGAGTGCCCGGCCCTTGTGCCGTGCCTCGAGGGAGCGCTCGGCCGACGCGAACCCTGGGGCGTCTGGGGCGGGCAGATCTTCCGCAACGGAAGGATGCTCGCCACCAAGCGTCGACGCGGGCGGCCATCGAAGGTGCCCCGCCCCGAAGACCAGCTCCCCGTGGTGCCCATTCCGGTCCACCTCCAATCGGAACTCCGCTCGGCCTGATCGCCGACGGATGGGCCTCCCTCCGCCACGGGGAGCACAAGCCGCCATCAACACGGGTCGGGGTGACGCCTCGACGAGCCCCGGCCCGTGGGCGCACCATCCCTGCCCACGCATTCGTGATCGGCACCCGACCCGACTACCGTCGGCGTCGTGGTTCGGCCGGTCGCCCTCGTCCTCGGATTGCTGCTGAGCGCGGCCCTCACCTCCTGCGGCTCCAGCACCGACATGACCGACGCAACGGTTCTCGACCACCCCTTCCAACTCGTGGACGGTGGAACCACCACGCTCGCCGAACTCCAGGCCGACGACGACCGGCCCCTCGTCGTCAACCTCTGGGCCACCTGGTGCGCACCCTGTCTCGCTGAGATGCCCGACCTCGAGGCCTTCCACCGACAACGGGGTGACGAAATCCGGGTCCTCGGCCTCAACATCTCAGACTCGCCGACCCGAGCCGCCGACATGACCGGCGAAATCGGCATCACCTACCTGCTTGGCAGCGACCCCGAGGGTGCCTTCGTCGAAGCACTCGGCGCCATCGGCCTGCCGGTCACCGGCTTCATCACCCGGCAGGGTCGACTCGCCCTCGTGCACCAGGGCCAACTCGACCTCGAACGCCTCACCGAACTCGTCGAGGAAAACCTCTGATGGCAGCGGTCCTCCCGACGAAAACGCCTTCCCTGGGTACTGCGTAGTGTTCGACCTCGGCCTCACGCTCCCGTTCACCCTCGGCCTCGTAACGGCGATCAACCCGTGCGGCTTCGCCATGCTCCCCACCTGGATCGGCTACTTCCTCACCGGCGACGCCGCCGACCGGGAGGACCGCCCCGAACAGGTGCTCCGGGGCCTGCTCGTCAGCTTCGTCATGGCCGGCGCCTTCGTGCTGGTATTCGGCACCCTCGGGTTGGCAGCCACCCATCTCGTGACCGAGGAGTCGGTTGCGCGACGAACCCCCTGGATCACCGTCCTGATCGGCCTGCTGCTCATCGGCTACGGCCTGGCACTGCTCACCGGCCGCCAGGTCCGCCTGCCGATCCCGAAGCCCCGACGCGGCCCGGGATCCAGCGAACTGTGGTCGGTGTTCGGCTTCGGCGTCTCCTATGCCGTCGTCTCGATCGGCTGTGCAGCACCGATCTTCCTCCTCCAGGTGGCGGGCAGCTTCGGTCGCGACGGGATCCTCGAAGGCACCGCCACCTACCTGGCCTTCGCCGCCGGGATGACAGCCGTCGTCGCCTCGCTGACCCTCTCGCTGGCGCTGGCCCGTGGCGGGCTCGTACGGCACCTGCGCAGGCTCGTTCCGTTCATGGACCGGATCGCCACCCTCGCCCTCGTACTGGGTGGCGCCTACCTCGTCGTCTACGGCATCTACGAGATTCGCCTGCTGCGCAACCCCGGCACCCCCTCCAACCCGGTCGTCGACGTCGTAACCGACCTGCAGACCCACCTGGCCAACTGGGTCGCACAGGCAGGCGGGACGCGTGTGGGGTTGGCGCTCTGGCTCGTCGTCCTCACCGCCGTCGTCTGGGGTATCGGACCGGCCCTGACCGGCGAGGCCCGTCGCACCGGGTGGACGATCGTCGGAGCGGCCTGGCTGTTCGGCGAAGGAGTCGGCCACCGCGGCGACCTCGTCATGCTCCCCGTCGGACGGCTCGCCATGGACTGGCCGGCCCGGATCGCCAACTGGACCGACACCCCGGGGCGCTGGGCGGTCCCCCTGGAGGCGCTGTTGACGCTCGTCGCCCTCGCAACCCTCGCTCTCTTCGTACGGCCGATGTTCCGGCGCCGATGAGCCCCGTTCGTCGAATCGCCGACCTCCCGGCACTGCTGAAACTCCCCGGCGTGGTCGAGGAACTGGAGCTCGGCTCCCCACTCGGCGTGTGCGCCCTGCACGGTGGCGGGCTGGAGCGGGCCACCGAGGTAGTCGCCCGGGAAGTCGCCGTCCGGACCGGGGCCACGTACTACGGGATCATCCAACCCGAGGGCACCCGGCGCCACCTCTCCTCCACCCGCTTCGACCCCGACGCATCCCCCCGGCTGGCCACCTTCCTCGATCGGGTCCGGACGGTCGTCTCGATCCACGGCTACGGGCGCGACGACGACTTCTTCGCCGTGCTCCTGGGCGGCACCAACAGGCCGTTCGCCCACCACCTGGCCGGCCACCTCCGGGACACGCTGTCCGACGACTACCGGGTGGTGGACGACCTCGCCGAGATGCCGCGCAGGCTCCGTGGCGTCCACCCCCGCAACCCGGTCAACCGGCCGCGCCACGGTGGCGTTCAGGTCGAGCTTCCACCGAGCATCCGGTGGAACCTCGACGCCCACGACTGGAGCGACCGGGACGGCACACCGCGAGCGCCACAACTCGACGACCTGATCGACGGACTGGCCGCCGGCGTCGCCGGCTGGGACGGTATGGCCGCCGAAGACGTCGCCTAGGGCAGGTTCACCGGGACAGGTTTGGGCTGAGTTGTCGTGCCCGGTCGAGGCGGAGCCGGATCGGCTGTCGCGCCCGCCCGCAATGATGGGTACATGAACCCCAAGACCGGCGGCGGTCTGACCAGGGTCACCCGGGGTGTCAAGCCCGAGCCACGGCCGACACACACTCCCCACCGCACTGTGCAGCACCAGCGAGCCCCCCGGCATCGTGCGACACAGGCGAGCCCTGTTCAGGGCGCCCGTCGCTCGAGGATCCAGGCACCGCCGTCGCTTCGATAGCGGAGGCGGTCGTGGAGCCGGTTGGGACGCCCCTGCCAGAACTCCACCAGGTGTGGCCGGATCCGGAAGCCGCCCCAGTAGTCCGGACGTTCGACCCCGCCGCCCGCCCAACGATCCTCCTCTGCTGTGTAAGCCGCATCCAGGACCGACCGGTCGTCGACCACCGCACTCTGGTCGGATGCCCACGCCCCGATCTGGCTGCCCCGGGGCCGCGTCGACCAGTAGGCCTCGGATTCGTCGGTGCCTATCCGCTCGGCGCTACCGGTCACGCGCACCTGCCGGCGCAACTCGGTCCAACTGAAAGTGAGGGCCGCCCGACCGGTGGCATCGAGCTCCTCGGCCTTGTCGCTCGTGTAGTTCGTGAAGAAGACAAACCCGTCCTCGTCGACCATCTTCAGCAGGACGTTGCGCGCCGACGGCCAGCCATCGGAGGTCACCGTGCTCACCACTAAGGCGTTGGGCTCCCAGTAGCCCGCCTCCTCGACCTCGGCGAACCAACGCTGGAACTGGACGATCGGATCGTCGGCCATATCAGACGCATCGAGCCCCCGATCCTGATATTCCTCTCGACGCCCGCTCAGGTCCACAACCGGAGTCAACACCCCCGGGGCAGGTCCGGCAAATGGGCGGCTCGCCCGGCAGGTCAGGGAACCAGATGCGCTATCGGACCAGCAGGGTCGACCAGCCCGGCGACCGCCGACCACGGCAGGTCCACCCAGGGCGTGCCCGCCACACCGGGTGCCACCTGATACTGGTCGAAGCGGAGCACCACGCCGGTCGCTACGACTGCCATGTGCAGGAAGTTGGATGCCTCCGCGGCAAGGCCCTCAGCGAACAACGTGTCGGCGCCGAACTGCGCCGCCAGATCCGCCCGGGCTGCCGTGGCGAGCCCGTCCAACCAGGCTGATCCGGCCACGAACAGGTCTGCGACAGCAATCTCGGATCCCGTCGACAGGTCCAGGAGCAGCGTCGAGGTCTCCTGCTGGACGGTCGCGGCGCCATCCCACTCCGTCGTGAAGTCGTACACCACGCTGAGCAGCCGACCATCTACGTACACCACCTTGCCAGCTCCCCGCAGCGTGCTGGAGCCCGTGCCGGAGCTCTCTTCTTCAAGCACCGACGCTCGGAACGCCGAATAGGTCCTGGCGACGACCGCTTCAATGGCACCGTTCACGGCATGATCGGCCAGAGACCCCGACACCTGCGGGTAGGCGAGGTCGTAGTCGGCCAGTTCCACGATCTGTCCGGACATCCGACTGGAAGAGACCTTCGGCGCACCCTCTACGCGCGGCACGGTCACCTGCGTCCCGCCGGAACCGGCATCTGCAGCAGTACCGCCACCTGCCTGCAAATCAGCCAACACGCCGGCCGTGTCCGATGGGTTCGCTCCACGCATCTCCCGGCCGTCACCCGGAGCGCAACCAGTTGCCAGGACGACGGCCACAGCGCACCACACCGCCTTGATGCCCGCCGGATACTGCTTCACAGACCGCAGGGTACCGACCGGGGTGCACCACCCGGATTCGCCCCACATAGCGCCCCCAGGGTTGGTACGGTCGCGCCGATGCCCCGAAAGCGCCGAGGAACCCAAGCCCACCGGGACGGCACCGCTGAGCCGGACCAGTTGCTGCTCGACCTCGTCAACGGCCTCCGCGAACTCGACGAACGCGTAGCCACCCTCGAACGGCGATTCGACGCACTCGGCGAAAGCGCCTCCGGCGACGATGAGGACGCCGTCATGGAACTCCGGCTCCACGTCGCACGCCTGTCCGCCGAACTCACCCGGGCGACCGTCGAGTTTCGGGGGCAGATCGCCGAACTGGCAGGACGATCCGGCGACGAACTCCCGGAGTCACCCGAACTGGTCGGCGACGAGGCCTTCGAGGACCTCACGGTCGACTCGCCGGCACGCGCCCCCGACCGGCGCCGCACCAGCGGCTGGCAGCCCGCCGACTAGGAGGCGCCGGGCCACACTCCGGATCCGGAAGCCGACCCCTACGACGAAGAGGCTGCAACGAGGGCATCCAACAACTGTTGTGCCCTCGCCTGGATCTGGCCCCATTCGATCCAGTCCGGCGGATCCTCGGCCAGGGCCTTCGCCGCATCGACCTGCAGTTGACCCAGTTCGGCCGCTATCTCTGCCACCGTGTCGGAAACATCGACAAGCCCCGGATCCGAACCGTCGCCGGTTCCATCGCCAGACCCGTCGCCGGTTCCATCGCCAGACGGCGTCGCAGCGACCGTGCCGAACAGGCTGCTCATGTCGGCGTCCGTCAACTGCTCGAGCGCCTCCTGCAGCGAATCGGCCATGACCACGTCCTCGCCGACCGCCACGATCACCCGCTCGAGCTCGGGAACAGTGTTGTCGCCCTCGGCCTGCACGTAGAGCGGCCTCACATAGAGCACCGAGTTCTCGATCGGAACCAGCAGGAGCTCGCCGAACAGGACAGTCGACCCGCGCTGGCTGAGCAGCGTCTGGAGGGTGGCGACCTCCTCGTCGTTACGGATCCTCTCCTCCGAAAGCGCCGGACCGTCGAAGTTGGAGGTTGGCGGCCGGTAGAGCACCAACTCGCCGTAGTGGTCGCCATCGCTGCGGCCGACGATGTACGCCGCCAGTTCCTTGCGGGCGTCCTCCTCGTCGAGCGGCACGTAGGCCCGGATGATCACGAACTCGGTCTCGTCGCCGCCAGGGAGGTCGAGCATCGTCCGGTAGGGGGCCATGCGCATGTCGCGGGTCCCGACCCGCATGCCCTGCTCGTTGACGACCACCAGGTTGAGCGCCCCCTCGCCGGTACGTCCCGGATCCTGCGAGACCGCCCACTCGGACGCCCGCTGGTAGAAGTTCTCCGTGTCCTCCACGTGGTAGGCACCCCACATCTCGGTCTGGACCCGGAACAGGTCCTCGGCATACCGGAGGTGTCCGACCAGCTCGTCGGGCATCTCGGAGATCGGACGGAAAAGGCTCCCGAAGGCACTCTCGTAGACCTGGATGATCGGATCGTCGGAATCAGCCACGTAGAAGGTGACCCCGCCGTCGAAGGCGTCGACGACGGCCTTGACCGAGTTGCGGACATAGTTGAAGCCGGTCCGAAGGCCGCTGTTCGACGAAAGTTCCCCGACCGACGCCTGCTGGGAATTGGGGAAGCGGTTGGTCGTCGTGTAGCCGTCGACCAGGTAGACGATCCGGCCCTCATGGAGCACCGGGTACGGGTCGGCATCGAACCGCAGGAAGGGCGCCAACTTCTCGACCCGTTCCCGTACGTCACGGACGTAGATGACCCGCGAATCGCCGGTGACGAAGTTCGAGATCATCGGTTCGAGTTGGCCGAACCGGAGGGAGAACGCTGCCCGTCGAAGGAACGAACCCATGGGCACGCCTCCCCCGCCACCGATGTCCGCATAGCGGACCTCCAGGGTCTCCTGGTTCTCGTCGGTGTAGTCGACCTCGTTTCGGCTGGCCCCGACGATGGAATAGCCATCGAGGTCCTCCCCGACATATATCTGCGGCCGGTCGAGCACCACGTCGATTGACGGGTCGATCGCAATGGGCAGGTCACCGATGAGGAACTCGGGATCGCCGGTCGCCCGGACACGGCTCACCGGAGCCAGGGCCACGCCGTAGCCGTGCGTGAACGCCACATGCTGGCTCTCCCACGAACGTGTCACGTTCGGCTCCAACTCACGTGCGCCGATCATCACCTGCGTCGGCTCACCGTCGACCAGGTAGCGGTCCGAGTCGAGTTCACTGCTGAAGCGGTAGAACTCTCGCTCACCCTGGAGCCTGTCGAAGGTCCCCTGGACGACGAGCGGATCGAGCACCCGGATGTTGCGGACCGTGCCCGGGTTGGAGAGAAGGTCCTCAGCAGTGATCACGTTGTCCATGCCATCCAACTGCAGCACCTCGACCCCGTCGAGACCGAACGCCAGACGGGTCGCCTCGATGTTGCGGCCGATGAACTCGGCCTCCTTCTCGGACTCCGCCGGCTCGACCCGGAGGTTCTGGATCACCGCCGGATAGATGTTGCCCATCACCAGTGCCACGAACGCCCACAGGCCGACGGCAAGCGTCGGCAACACCCAGCCTCGACGCCGAATGTTCACGATCAGCAGGAGAACGGCAAACAGCGAGATGAGGATCAGGAGGTTGATCGCCGGCAACTGTGCATTGACATCCGTGTAGGTCGCCCCGTGGACGGCACCACGGGTCGAGGTCGTGAGTTCGTAGCGGGCCAGCCAGTAGTCGGCAGCCTTCACCACGGCGAGGAGACCGAGCAGGACCGAGAGGTGTGCCTTGACCGCCGGCTGGACCCGCTCTCCCAGCGTCTGGAGCCGGATGCCGCCGTTGAGGTAGTGGAACAGCGTAGTCACGACCAGGACGACCATCAGGGTCCCGAACAGCCACCCGACCACGAAGCTCGTGAACGGCAACTTGAAGACGTAGAAGCCGACGTCCTTGCCGAACTGGGCGTCCTCGACGCCGAAGTCGCCGCCATTGGTGAACAGCAACCACTCCTGCCAGCGACCCGATACGCCGAGGCCTGCGAAGAGTGCGAGCAGCGCCGACCCGCAGGCACGAACCATCCAGGCCCGGCGGCCCACGGCCAGGTGGTACCGGGCCAGCAGGTCCTCTTCGGGTCCGGGTGGCCTGACTGCCGGAGCGAGTCGATCTGCGACGGTCAGGTTGACGAAGCAGATCACGAAGAAGAGCGAGGTGAACAACACCACCAGCACGACCTGGGCAAATAACACCGACCGGAACACGTCGCCATAGCCGAGTTCATCGAACCACAGGTAGTCCGTGTAGAAGCCGGCGAGGCCCCGCAACGACAACATCAGGATGCTGCCGACAAGCAGCAACCCGAAGGCGATCACCCGGATTCGGCGAGGCCCGGGCCCACGACTACGACGGCTGAACGCAAGCCGCGGGCGCTGTGGCCGGGGCGGGGGTCCTGATTCCTGGTCCGACATCGGGCAGAATCCTAACGGCGGGCCCTGTCAAACCCCGGGGCGGGTCGAACCGCGTCCACGTTCAGGGCAGGGCCATCTCCTGCGCGTTGCCGCCCAGTTCGGCCAGGACCGCAAGTGCGTCCTCCAGCGACGCAACCGACTCGACCCGGAGGTCACCGGCATGCCGGGCGGCGGCCTCATACTCGTTCGCGGGGACCAGGAAAAGGTCGACGCCGGCATCCCGGGCGGCGACCATCTTTTGAACCACGCCTCCGATGGGACCGACCGAACCGTCAAAGCCGATCGTCCCGGTCGTGGCGACATCCAGCCCTCCGGTCATCTCACCTGGTGTGACCAGGTCGAGGATCGCCAGGGTCAACGCCAGGCCCGCCGAGTTGCCCCCGACTCCCCCCGTCTCGATGCGAACATCGATGGGCAGGTCTTCGACGTCCTCCCATCGGGTCTGGACCATGACGCCGAGGAACGCCGCCGTCACATCGTCGTCCCGGGCACCGAGCACCACCTCCACCATCCGACCGGAGCCTCCGTCGATCGACTCGACTCCGAGGGACACGACCTGGCCGGGAGACCGTCCTCGGATCTCCTCGACCAACGCCTCAGAAGTGAGCACCGCCCGGCCATCGACGGCGACGATCACGTCGTCCGTCGTGAGCAGGCCCTCCGCCGGGCCCTCGACGGCGGCCATCCCCACGCCGGTGGCCTCATACGGGTCGATCCCCAGGTGACGGAACGCCACCGCCACCGCCGTCGACTTCGACACCTGCATGAGTTCGAGGTTGAACGCCCGGTTCTCGTCGCGGCTGCGTTGGCCCAGGACGGCGTCCTCGCCGTACAGGACTACGTCGCTGTCGAAGAAGGCCTCGATGAACTCCCAGCCGTTGACCGATGAGTCCTGGCGGACGGTCGTGAAGAACACCTCGCCCTCCGGTTCGAAGCGATCACCCAGGGTTACGACGATCTTGTCGGTGAGGGCGTTGACGCTTCCGGGCCGATAGGCAAAGTACGGCAGTCGAACGAAGGTCAGGGCGCCCGCGACAAAGCTCGCAAGGAGGAGCGGTACCCACACACGTGCCCGGACGCTCTTGTGGTAATGAGAAGTGGCGGCCCCGGACATGGCGGGGTCGAACGATAAGGTCTCTGCTGCCGTGTCCACGCTGTTGTTCGGTCTCGTCCTCGTCGCCCTGGCGCTCTTCGACTCCCGGTCGGCGCCGGGCGTACTCCAGCCTGCCACGATCTGGGCCCGACACCGCGTTGCCACGACGCCAACCGGTCCGCACTCCTCCTCGCCGGTGCACTGGCAACCCACCCTGGTGCACGCCATCCTCAGTCGCCCGCTGGCCCCGTCCGGCAGCACCGAGACCGCCGTCGAAAGGGGCTGGAGCGTGCTCGCCCGCCTGGGAATCGGCCTCCAGCCTCCCCGTAAGGTGCTCACCGGCAAGCGGGCACGCATCCGCTGGTGGCACCGCATCTTCTCGCTCGCCCTGCTGCTGGCCATCGTCGCGCTGGTCGGGCTGGCGTTCGCCTCGTTCACCGCCATCCTCATCGTCGCCGGCGGCTTCCTCCTCGAGCAGGCGATCGGCTGACCGGTGGCCGAGCGCCACCTCCACGGGGCCACCCCTCCCGACGCAGAGACAGCTGATCGCCGACGGGCGGCCATCGCGGCCGGCCATTCCGATGACCCCGAGACCGCGATACGACTTTGCGCCGACCCCGAACCGGTCGTACGCGCCGCTGCCCTCGGGGCACTCGCCCGGCTCGGCTCGCTGACTGCTGCTGCCCTCGGCCATGCCATTTCCGACACGGCCGCCGAGGTCCGACGGCGAGCCCTCGAGTTGAGCGTCGACACCGGCATCTGCACCACCGCCCTGCTCGAAGACCCCGACCCGACCGTCGTGGAGGTCGCCTGCTGGGTTGCCGGCGAACGGACCGACGAGGCCGACCGTTCGGTCCGACCCCTCGTCCGGATCGCCACCACCCACGACGACCCGCTCTGCCGGGAGGCCGCTGTCGCCGCCCTCGGAGCGCTCGGCCACCCCGAAGGACTGGATGCCGTGCTCTCCCGCCTCAGCGACAAGCCGGCCATCCGGCGCCGGGCTGTGCTTGCCCTCGCGCCTTTCGACGGACCCGAGGTCGCCGACGCACTACAGAACGCCCTCGAAGACCGCGACTGGCAGGTTCGCCAGGCCGCCGAAGACCTGATGCTCCTGATCGACGGTTCGGACCAGGAGACGCCTTCCGGCGAAACCGGCTAGCTCCGGGACTCCATGAACATCACGCGCATCGCCTCGAACGACTCGATGCACTGACCAGCACCGAGCACGACGCATTCCATCGGCGCATCGACATGGTGCACCGGCACGCCCGTCTCCTCTGCGAGGCGCAGGTCGAGCCCGCGCAACAGGCTGCCGCCGCCGACCAGGTGGATGCCCTGCACCAGTAGGTCCTGGGCGAGCTCCGGGGGCGCCTGCGACAGGCAGGTCACCACCGATTCGATGATCGTCGCCAGCGGTTCCTCGATGGCCCTACGGATCTCCTGGGGCGTGAGGACGACGGTCCTGGGCATCCCCGTCATGAGCTCCCTACCGCGCACCTCGGCCCGCATCTCGTTAGGAGTAGGTGCCGCCGACCCGATTGTCAGCTTGATCTCCTCCGCCGTGCGTTCACCGATCGCCAGGCCGTACTCGCGACGCACGAAGGCCTGGATGTGGGCGTCCAGGTCAAACGAACCGGTTCTCACGGCCTCAAGTGCAACCACGCCACCCAGCGACAACAACGCCGACTCCGACGTGCCGCCACCGATGTCGACGACCATGTTCCCGACCGGTTCGCTGATCGGCAGGTCGGCGCCTATCGCCGCCGCCAACGGCTGTTCGATCAACTGGGCGTCCGCCGCTCCGGAACGACGCGCCGCCTCGGTGACCGCCCGTCGTTCCACGGCGGTGATGGCCGACGGCACACAGATGAGAACCTTCGGCCGGTTGAAGCGACTCACCCCCACCCGCTCGAGCAGCAGCCGAACCATGCGCTGCGTGACTTCGAAGTCGGTGATGGCCCCCTTGCGCAGGGGTCGGACCGCCACGATGTGCGACGGTGTCCGACCGATCATCTGCCAGGCGTCGCGCCCCATTGCCAGGACCTCGTTGGTGCGCTTGTTCAGTGCGAGAACCGACGGCTCGGCCAGAACCACCCCCTCACCCCGCATGTAGACGAGCGTGTTGGCTGTGCCGAGGTCGATGGCGAGGTCACGTGCCATGTCAGCCCGGGTCTCCGTGCTCGTTTCGCCCGTTCTCGGGACGGCCACCGGATGAGCCGGGCTGTTCCTCGCGGGGAAGCACACGCATCCCGCTCGCCTCCGTGTCGCTCGTCGGCCGGTAGTCGTGATGACCGCGCGAAAGATTCCGGAGGGTGTTGCGAAGCTCGTGAGGATCGTTGACCTGCTGGCGGGGGCGGCTCACGAGCCACACCAGCAACGACCCGACGGCAGCCAGCACGACAGCGCCGATGAGGAAGAGTGGCGCCGAGCTCACGAGGCACCACCTGCTGCTTCCTTGGACTGGCCTTCCAGGCCATCGAGATCGACCACGTGTTGAGCGTCGGTACCCCAGTGCTCTCCACCGTCCCACGCCTCGCGCTTCCAGATCGGCACGGTGGCCTTCAGCGCATCGATACAGAAGCGGTTGGATGCGTAGGCACCCTCGCGGTGCGGAGACGACGTCACGACGACGACCGCCGGCTCACCGATGCCGACTACGCCGGTCCGGTGCAGCAGGGCAACGCATCGAAGGTCCGTCCAGCGCCGCCTGGCCTCGTCGACTATGCGGGCCATCCGCGGTACCGCCTGCTCCTCGTAGGCCTCGTAGGCCAACTCGGTCACATCGGCGCGGCCGGGCGAATGGTCGCGGGCGTTGCCGGTGAACACGACCACCGCTCCACAATCCGGACGGCCGGCCCATCGCGTGGCCTCCTCGACCGGAAGGGCCTCCGCAGAAAACGCGATCCATGTGTCGCCTTCCGGCGGGCGGGGACGGAAAGTTTCGGCCGTGGACATCGGCGCAATAGTACGACCCTGCCCGGAGCCCACCACCGGCATGCCGACGAGGTTCAGTCGGACCCGACCGCCGAGGGTCCGCTGAGCCGGCGCACCAGCCACGTGAGACCCGACACCAGCCCGACCACGAGCACGACTGCGGCGCCGAGTGACAGGATCTGCCGACTGCGGGCATCGAGTTGGTCGAACGCACCCGGCTCGTGGCCGGCTACGTACGCCTCCTCGTTGGAGTGCCGAGCCTCCCATCCCAGATCGCGCAGCAGATCGTTGGACACCACCCACGAATGGACCGTGTAGGGCTGGATCCCGGGCGGGGCGTCGGTCAGGCCCAGCGCCCAACGCAGTCGGGCCACGCCGGCACCCAGCGGCGCCGGCAGCCGCAGCCGCGGCACCGGCCCGCCCAGTTCGACCATGAGCGGCGCCGGAATCCAGCCGTCGGGCGCCACGTTGACGGGTCCGGGGGGTCGCCGGTCGACGACGACGACGATGGCCTCGGCCAGGTCGTCGGCGTGGAGGAACTGGCCCATAGGGTCGCCCTCCTCGCTCCGGATTGCCTTCGCCGAGGCCAGAAGTCGGGCCAGCCCTCCCGGCTTCTCCTCAGCGACCGTCACCGCCGGTCGCAGCATGGTGGCCACCCGTTCCGGTCGACCTAGACCCCATTCCTCGGCACCCCGTTCGAGGTCGGCGCGCCGGACAGCGAACTTGAAGTCCGGACACGGCTGCACCTCAGCATCCTCGGTGAGAGGTACCGGGTTGTCCGGCCGGGCCCCGTAGACCATTGCCGTAGACAGCACCACGAGGTGGGTGACCGCGCTGTCCTCGAGCGCGGCAAGGAGGCGTTGGGCGACAGCGGGAATCGCATGCCCCGGATCGGCTCCGGCCTCCTGGGGCCGGAGTCCGGAGGCCAGGTGGACGACCGTGTCGACACCCGTCAAGAGTTGTCGAAGGTCGGTGACCGCCAGGTCGGCCGTCACGAGCTCGACGCCGGGCGCAGGCCGGACGCTTGACCGTCGATCGACGCCGACAACCTCATGGCCCGCATCGGCCAACAGGGCACAGACACGTCTCCCGACGGCACCCGTGGAGCCCGTCACCAGAATCTTCATCCCGGAACCTTGATTGTCCAGGACCTGCTTGTACAAGCCCCGCCCGTCGAAGCCCTGCAAGACGAATGTTTGGCGCGAGCCGTCGTCCGGATCATGACCCTACGATGCCCCCGTGAGCGACCACGATCCACCCGCCGGCGACCCTGACGACCCGTCTTCGAGCGACCCTTCGTCCAATCCCTTCTCCGGGGTTCCCTTCATGGCCGACCTGTTCCGGACCATGGGCGCTGCCGGCCAGGGCGGTGACCCGGGGCGACAGATAGCGATGTCCGTGGCCTCCGGAGACCAGAGCGAACCGAACGTCGATCCCATTGAGCGCATCGAATGGGAGCGCCTCGTGCGTGTCGCCGAGTTGCAGGTCGCCGACCGAACCGGACTCGACGTCGCCCGGGGGCATGCGCTCACGATCGAACCCGTCACACGGGCAGTCTGGGCGTCACGCAGTTTCGATGCGCTGAGCCCCCTCCTGGGTCGCCTCGCCGAGACCCTCAACGAGGGTCCGGCGTTCGACGACGTCCCCGAGGGACTCGAGGACGATCCGACCGCTGCATGGATGAAGGGGCTGCTCGCCTCGATCGGTCCGCTCATGGCCGGCCTGATGTCCGGCACGCTCGTCGGCAGGCTTGCGGCACGCAGCCTCGGAACCTATGACCTCCCGATCCCACGTTCCGACGACTCACTCCTCGTTGTCGCCCCGAACGTGGCCGACTTCGGCAACGATTGGAACCTCCCGGCCGACGACCTTCGGCTGTGGGTATGCCTCCACGAGGCGCTGCACCATGCCGTGCTCGGCTTGCCGCACGTGCGCTCTGCCCTCACCGATCTCCTCACCCGACACGCCGGCGCCTTCCGCAACGACCCGGCTCCCCTCCGGGAACTCATGGACGACCTCGACCTGGCACCCCTCCAGGAACTCATGGGTGGCCTCGACCCGATGGCAGAACCCGAGGCCCTGATGCAGCTGCAGCAGGTGATGGCGGAACTGCAGCAGGTGATGAGCCCCGATCTCGTCCTCGGTGCGGTCCGGTCACCTGAGCAGGAGGCGCTGCTCCCCCGGATCGAGGCACTGGTCGCCGTCGTCATCGGCTATGCCGACCACTTCATGGACGACATCGGCGGTCGCCTCATCGGCAACTATCCGATGCTCACCGAGGCGCTGCGCAGGCGGCGTGTCCAGACCGACGAGGCCAACCGGTTCATCGAGCGAATCCTGGGGCTGAACCTCACCCAGGACCAGGTCGAGCGGGGAACGGCGTTCGTGGCCGGTGTGGTTGATCGTGCCGGTGACGACGGGCTCCGGCAGCTCTGGAGCGACGAACGGCACCTGCCGACACCCAACGAGGTCGACGCACCCGGACTGTGGCTGGCACGCACGGAGCTGGTCGACTGACCGGCGCCTCGCCCCCTATACGCCTCCGTCACCCTCCTGGCCACGGTTCCAAAACGGCAGTTGCCCGTCCGGCCTGTCCGAATGCTCAGGTGTCTGGATCCTGAGGATCCGGTCGAAGACGCCCGAGTGGAACATGATGGTCAGGCCCATTGCCACCAGGACCGTGATGTAGCCCACGACCGGTCGTAGCGGCAGGATCGTCGGGGCGAACGCACCCGCTGCCCAGCTCAGTTGGAACCGGCCCTCGAACCGGGCGAACGAGCGACCGTGGTTGGCATCCGGGGCGTCGCGTTGGACGAGTGAGTCGAACGCCAGCTTGGCAGCCAGGGCGCAGCCGGCGACGGCGACGGCCATGACCACGGCCCCCTCCACCGGCTGGGCCCAGGTGGCGATTGCGGCACCCACCATCACCAGGAGCATCGCTCCGCTGATGATCTGCTCCTCGGTCACCCGGCGACGGAGGCGTGGGGCCACGACCGCTCCCACCAGGGCGCCGAGGCCTGCACCTGCCAGGACGGCACCGAAGTGCCAGGCGGGTGCACCCGGAGTGCCGAAGACGTTCTCGCCGCGGGCCAGGCCGACGGCGGCTCCCCCTGCGCGGCCCACCCCCTCGAGGGCGACCCCCTCTTCGCCGCCTCGGAAGGCGAAGGCCAGGAGGAAGCTGACGAAGCCGACGGTTGCGCGCAGCATGGCTATGGCCACGGCCCCGTACAGGATCCCGTGGCGTCGTAGGTCGGCTCGCTCACCGGCCGCCAGGGGTTCCTCTGCGACCGTGACGGCCTTTAGTCCGATCGCGAAGAGCGAGGTGATGACGAAGCCCACACATGCCACCCTCGGCGGCCACTCATGGCCGACGAGCAGGGCCAGGCCGCCGATGCCTGCCCCGATCATGCTGCTCACGGCACTCAGCAGGGCCAGCTTCGAGTTGGCTTCGACGAGTTCGCCCTCGGTCCGTACAAGCTCGGGAACGACTGCGCTCTTGGCGACCGAGTAGCCCTTCTGGAGGACGAGGAAGCCGAAGGCCTCGGGGAACAACAGCAGCCCGTCGATGTGGACGGACATGAGGTACGCCAGGACCGCACGGCCCATCACCGTGAACACGATCATCAGGCGCCGGCCACCCCGGATCCGGTCGACGGCAGGTCCGATCAGCGGCGTGACGACGGCGAAGGGGGCGATCGTGAGCACCAGGTAGAGGGCGACCCGCCAACGGGCGGCGCTCGGGTCGATCGAGAAGAAGATGGATCCGGCGAGGGCCACGGCGACCATGGCGTCGCACATGGCGGACAGGCCATGTGTCCGCGCCATCTGTTCGAACGGCTTGACCGCTCGGCGTGGGTTGCTGGGGCGGGGTGCGGAGGGCTCCACTGGGCTCAGGTTAGGAGCCGATGCCCCCCTGCGTTCAGGTGTCCGGCAATTCGTACCGGTAGCCCACGCCCCGGATGGTGACGAGCCGCTCGGGGTGACGTGGATCGATCTCGATCTTCGACCGGATCCGCTTCACGTGGACATCGAGCGTCCTGGTGTCGCCGACGTAGTCGTAGCCCCAGACCCGATCGATCAGCACGTCGCGGGTGAGGACGCGTCCGGCGTTGTCCATCAGCAGGCTCAACAGCTCGAATTCCCGGAGCGGCATGGCCATCACCTCGCCCCGTACCTGGACTTCGTGGCGACCGGGGTCGACGGTCACGTCCCCGACGACAACCGCCACATTGGACGTCTCATCGGACGTCTCATCGGCGACGCGTGTCCCGGTGGGTGATTCTGCACGCCTGAGCACTGCCCGCATCCTGGCCACCAGCTCGCGCAGGCGGTACGGCTTGGTCATGTAGTCGTCGGCACCGATCTCGAGCCCGACGACGGTGTCGACCTCGGTGCCCTTGGCCGTGACCATGATTACGGGAACCTGCGACCTCGTCCTGATCTCCCGGCAGACGTCGAGGCCGGAGAGCCGGGGGAGCATCAGGTCCAGAAGGACGATGTCGGGAGGACTACGGTCGAACGCCTCGAGGGCGGCCACGCCGTCGGTCGCCACCTCGACCTCGAAGCCCTCGCGACGCAGCCCGACGGTCAGGGCGTCGACAAAGGACTGTTCATCCTCGACCACCAGCACCCGTATGGCGTCACTCATGGAGTGCCGGTCCATGGGGCGCCGGACCCGGGGCGAACGGGGAGCCGTACGGTCACGGTCGTCCCCTGCCCCTCTGTCGAGGCCAGGTCGACCCGGCCCCCATGGGACTGCGCGACATGGCGGACGATCGACAGGCCGAGCCCGCTGCCTCCGGTCTCCCTGGCCCGTGCACGGTCCACCCGGTAGAACCGTTCGAAGACACGTTCGAGGTCGGCAGCGGGGATGCCCATGCCCTGGTCGACCACCTCGATCAGGGCGCCGGCTTCGTCGCCGACAAGGCGGACCGTCACCGCATCGCCGTCGTTCGAGTACTTGACCGCATTCTCGACCAGGTTCCGGACCATGCTCACCAGTTGATCACGGCTCCCGAGGACGTCTACTGCATCTGCGACGTCTACATCGACGGAGACACCCCGTCGTCCCGCCATCGGCCGCATGCGCTCGACCACCTCATTGGCGACACCCGCCAGGTCGACCGGTCCGACCGCCTCGACCGGCGCCTCCTCGATTCGACTCAGGTCGAGCAGGCTTTCGACGATTGCCGCAGCACGCAGTGACTCGGTGCCGATATGGGAGGTGAGACGGGCGACGACCTCGGGTTCGCGTTCGTCGGCAAGCGTCTCGGCGAGCAGGCACAGCGCCCCGATCGGCGTTTTCAACTCGTGGCTGACGTTCGCCACGAAGTCACGACGCACTGCCTCTTGACGATGACGTTCCGTTACGTCGTCGAAGACTACGACGGCCGACGCGCCGGGGGTGGCCAGCGCAACTGCAGTGACCTCGATCAGTCGTGGCGGGCTGCCCGGCATCCTCACCTGGCCCGAGGAACCCCGACCGCCGGCTGCGGCGACCAGACGCTCGGCAACCAGCCGGCCGACGACCCCGTCCTCCCAGGAATCGACGAGGGCATCCGCTGCAGCGTTGCGAAACACCGGGACCCCGGTGGTGTCGCCAACCACGACGCCCAACGGGATGCTGTCGAGTACGGCCTCGCCGACCCGGTCGGAAACAGGAAGCGGGTCCTCGGGGGCCGCCACATCGGACATGCGGCGACGGCTACCAGCCCAGGCACGAATGCCCAGGGCCAGGGCCAACACCACGAGGCAGGTCCAGAGCAGCGTCAACGGCTCCTCCACCACCGCTCGGTCGGAAGGTCGATGTCCAGTGCGGAAGGTGGGGCGAGTGCGCTCACGGTGGCCCAGCCCTCGCGCAACAGAGTCGAGTCGAGGCCCGGGGGGAGTTCTCTCCTGGTCGGGACCAGGTCGATGTCGATGCCGGTCTCGTCGCGTCCGATCACCACTGTCTCGACACCTCCAACGTGGGCCAGGCCAGCCTGACGCAGGCCGAGCAGTTCGTCGGGATCGACGTTCGGCACGTTGAGGTTGAGGAGCATGGTGGCCGGGTGGTTGCACAACCAGTCCAGGAGCGGCCTGGCCACCGCTGCCGCCGTCGACCAGCACTGGGGGACACCGTCGACCTGGCTGACAGCCAGTCCCGACCGGCCGTGGTAGCCGGCGACCAGTACCGCTGCAACCGTCGCCGAGTGCAGGGTCGACCTGCCGGTGTTGGGGCCGTTGTTGATCCCTGACACCACGAGGTCGGGCACTTCGCCGAACCCCCCCTGCATGGCCAGCATGACGATGAGGGCCGTCGGTGCATGGACGGCATGTGCCTCCAGGCCGTCCACCGTGACCCGCTCGATGGTCACCCGGTCGGGGTCGTCGAGGGGCCCGAGGGCAGCCGCCACGCCGCTCTGGTCGCGTACCGGGGCTGCTACGACCGGCGTGTGGCCTGCCTCACCGACTAGTGCAACGAGTGCGGCCAGCCCAGGCGAGTCGAAGCCGTCGTCGTTGGTGATCAGAACCCGCATGCAGAGGGTCTACACGGTCGGGGCAGGGTGTACTCGGCCCATCGGGGATCAGGTGCGCGTGTCCTCGTCGAAGTAGCCGAGTCGGTCCACCGGCATGACGATCGCCGAGACGACGTTGAGGGAGTGGGCCGTGACCCGTTTGAGGAACCGGTACAGCAGGGCTCGTGGCACGGCGACCATGGCGGTCTCGGTGGAGTGGAGCAGTTCGATGATCCGGGCGTCGAAATCGCGGCGCATCTCGTCACCGCGGGCGATGTATGCACGGGCCCGGTCCTCGTCACGGGTGGTGAGGAGTTCACCCATGAGCGCGATGCGTGACGAGATCTCGTCGCGGTACCCGAGCACCTGGTCGAGGTCCGGGGCCTCGGCCATCGACACACCATCGTCGGCGAGGTCGAAGATGTTCTTGTTGTAGTCGCCGATGCGCTCCAGGTCCTTGATCATGTTCATGAAGACCAGCACTTCGGGTGTGTCGACCCCACCGTGTACCGAGGCGTGGACCACCAGTTCCCTTCGGATCTCCATCTCGGTGACGTTGATCTGACGATCGGTCCGCCGGACCTCGTCGGCAATGGTCGCCACCGGCCCACCGGTCAGGGCGTTCATGGCCAGGTCGAAGGTGTGGCGGGCGTCGTTGATCATCCGTTGCACCTGTGCGTCGATCTGGCTGAGGCCCCCTTCCTCGGGTCTCCGGAAAAAGCTCATCACCATGGTCGTTGCCTCCTCTTGCCTGTCCAATCGGGTGTCGTGTGGGGAATGGTCATAGCCGGGTCATCCAGGGTCGTGGCGCTCATCGCAGGACCAGCACAACGAACAGGGGCAGCACCACGAACATACCCACCGTGTAGGCGACCGCCGCAGAACGTCGCTCGACCACCATCGACGCCACGCCGTTGGCCAGCCGAAGCGGGATGCGGCGCAGCGTCTCCAGCGGGTAGAAGACGACGATGCCGCTGATGTTGAAGAGCGTGTGCACGACCGCCACAGTGACTGCGGCGGGGCTCCCTGTGGCGAGCGCCGCCAACAGGGCCGTGACAGTGGTTCCCACGTTGGCGCCCAGGGTCACCGGGTAGATGTTTTCGAGGGTCAGCACCCCGGAGGCGGCCAGCGGGACCAGTACCGACGTGGTGATCGACGACGACTGCACCGAGATGGTGATGACCGCACCCAGAACGATCGCCACGATCCCGGACCCGGCGCCCAGGGCCCGGTTGATGGCGACCTCGACCCGGTCGGCGACCAGGAGGCGCATGTTGACGGTGATGTAGGCGAGTGCCAGGAAGATGAATGTGAGGCCGATGACGATCAGCAGGCCACCCTTGACGTCGCCATGTGCACCGAGGTCTGCCAGCAGGTCCTTGACCAGGCCGGATGGCCACTTGACCGCCTGCTTGAGGGGGCTCTTGAAGCTGGCGCCGGAGCTGCCGATGACGCGCTCGGTGATCCAGCCGGCGGTGCTCGACAGGTAGCCGGTCGCCAGTTCGATGGGCAGGAAGACCGCAACGGCGAGGATGTTGAAGAAGTCGTGGACGGTCGCCGCGGCGAAGGCCCGGCGGAACTCCTGGTCGTGTCGTACATGGCCGAGCGAGGCCAACGTGTTGGTGACGGTGGTTCCGAGGTTGGCACCCATGATCATCGGTACGGCGTCGTCGATGCCGAGAACCTCGCTGGCGACGAGCCCGACGATGACCGACGTCGAAACCGACGACGACTGGACGAGGACGGTGGCTAGCAGGCCGACGAAGAGCCCGCCCACCGGGTTCGACACGCCTTCGAAGAGACCGTCTACGAGGTCCTTTCCAAGGGACTTGAAACCGCCTCCGAGCAGTGAGACGCCGGTCAGGAAGAGGTAGAGCAGCACGAGGACGACGAGGGCCCGTACCACGGTGGGGACTTGGCGTGTGCCCACCTGGGCGCTGGAGGTGTCGGTCACCGGGAATCCTGTCGTGGGGCTTCGGCCGATGGTGCATCTGTCGGGGAAATCGGGGTGGAACCTAGGAAACCGAAGTGTCGCAGCGCTGACCAGCGGCTGAACAGGAGATGAACACCCGACCTGAAGTCCCTGAACGGCCTTTACGTGGCTTTTCGCCCTGCTCTGGCATTAATGGCAATCGTGGGCGGAAACCGACGAGGTCCCGGGCTGATCCCCCGGGGAAAAGGAGCGACGGACCCGATGGTGAACACACTCTGGATGGAGCGGGCAAGGTGTCAGGAGATCCCGCCGAACACTTTCTTTCCCAGCGACGGGTTGGGGGTCGAGGTCGCCAAGGCCATCTGCGCAGAGTGCGCCGTGAGCGGCAACTGCCTCGAGTACGCGCTGTCCCAGCGCGTCGACCACGGCGTCTGGGGAGGCTGCTCGGAAAGGCAGCGCCGGCGGATCAGGCGGGAAAGGCGGCACATTGCCGTGGTGGCCGCCTAGGGGAACTTCGTCGGCAACCAAGCAACTTCGGCTGATCGCCGGGGGCGGTCCCCTCCCTGCCCCCGACCTGAACGGTCCCGGTACCCGAACAGGGCGCCGGGGCCGTTGCCTGTAGGGGGGTAGGCCTCAGGTGCGCTCGGAGTCTTCTTCCTCGTAGCCGAGGTCCCAGGCGATCCGGACGTTCTCGCGCTCGGCATCTCGGTTGATGCGCTCGCGGTTTCTACGGAACTGGGGATCGTGCGGCGGGAGGAGCATGAGCCGCGCGTTGATTCGGTCGCGGAAGGACTCGATGAGCACCCGGTCGCCGAATGTGGAGCGGATGTCCCAGTGGGGGGCGACCGGCCCCAGGTAGACGACCATCACGTCGCCGACCGGCGGCTGTGGCGGAAGGTCCTCGGTGATGTCGGTCATGGCCCGGGGCTCCTGGATCAGTGGTCGGGAGCCGCCGAGTGTAACGAGTTCAGTCGGAGGAGCCCTCGGCGCTGTCAGCTTCTACTGCGCTGTCGACTTCTACTGCGCTGTCGACTTCTACCGCGCTGTCGACTTCTGCCGCTCGTTCAGCTTCTGCCGCGCCATCGGCCAGACCCTTCTGGAGTTCCTTCTGTGCGCGGCCCAGGTTTCGGGCCAACTTCGGGAGTTGGCTGCCCCCGAACACCACGATCGCCAGAACGGCGACCCAGATCAACTCGGTACTGCTGAGGAATGCGAGGCTTGACATGCCGTGAGTGTACCAACGAAGAACCGGTCTGCCTTCTCAGGCGGTTTCTGCTTCCGCCGCTTCAGCGGCTGCCACCCTGGCCAGGGCCCGCTGGCGACGGATGCGGCGGCGTTCCCGCTCGCTCATACCTCCCCAGATGCCGAACTTTTCGCCGTTCTGGAGGGCGTACTCAAGGCAGTCGGCCTGGACGACGCAACCACGACAGACCTCCTTGGCCTCGCGGGTGCTGGCGCCCCGCTCGGGGAAGAACAGGTCCGGGTCGACGCCGAGGCAGTTCGAGAACTCCTGCCAGGTCATGTCAAGATCCGGTTTCGCATAGATGCCCATGGTGGTGAGCCTCCCGACCATCAGGCGACGCTCAGGACGCCACCGGGGCCTTTGGGGGTTACAGCGATGTAATTAGACCACCTCAGGTGCCCCAAAAGCAAGGGGAAACCCTATTTCCACAGGATTTCGGGAGCCCGGACCCGGGCTCCCCCCGTCAGCGCGAGGTGCGCAGGGTTCGTCGCTGGTCCACGAAGTCGACCAGGACGTAGTCGCCGAGGTCCTGGTTGGTCGTGAAGAACGCCCGCCCGCCATTCATCTTCGTGACCGTCTCGATGAACCGGGTCAGGTACGGGGTGGCGTCGAGCATGAACACGTTGATCCGGATTCCATCGCGGGTGCATCGCCGCACCTCGGTGAGGGTGCGGTCCACGGTCGCCTGCGACGGCGGATAGTTGAACACGGGGTAGCCCTGGTCGGTGATGTGGGCGGTGGGCTCGCCGTCGGTGACCATGATGATCTGGCGGGTGCCGGTCTGGCGGGCCAGCATCCGGCGGGCCAGCACGAGGCCGTGCTGCATGTTGGTGCCGTAGACGTAGTCCCAGGAAATCTCCGGGATGCGCTCCGGTTGGATCTCGCGGGCAACCTCGCTGAAGGTCACCACGCCGAGGTAGTCGCGGGGGAACTGCGTCGAGATCAACGAGTGCAGCGCCATCGCCACCTTCTTGGCCGGCAGGAAGTTGCCGCGCATCGGCATCGAGAGCGACAGGTCCAGCATCAGCACGGTGGCGACCTGCACGGTGGCTTCGGTGCGCTCGACCTCGAAGTCCTCGGGCGTGAGCTGCACCGGCGTGCCGGCACCGCTGCGGGTGACGGCGTTGCGCAGGGTGCGCTCGATGTGAAGGTTGAACGCGTCGCCGAACTCGTAGGGCTTGGTCGTGTACTCGCGTTCATGGCCGCCGCCGGTCCGTTCCATGTCGTGGCGTCCAGCCCGGTCGTGCAGGAGCCGGCGGTAGAGGTCCCCGAGGGCGTTCTGGCCGAGGCGGCGTATCGCCCGGGGCGTCAGGGTCAACTGGCCCTCGTCGTTGTCGACGAGGCCCGCCTCCTCGAGCATCCGGGCCAGTTCGGACAGCCGTTCGAGGCTCTCAGCAGACTGGTCGCCCAGCAGGTCGCGCACCCGATCGATGTCGACCTCGGCGAGCGCCCCGGGGCTCGACGCCCCCCGTAGCATCTGCTCCAACTGGTCCAGGTCGGCCAGGTCCTCGAACAGTTCCATCGCCTCACCCATGTCGAGCGGGTCCTGGCCGGTGAGGTCACGCTGCTGCTCCCAGCCCATCTGGGGGAACAGTTCGCGCAGGTTGTCGCCCAGCTGGTCCATCTGCCACTGCAGGTCCATGTCCTCGAGCAGTTGCTCGGACAGTTCCCGGATCTGGGCCCGCTGCTCCGGGGTCATGGAGTTGATCATCTGCTGCATCGCCGCCATCCGCCGGGCCATCACCTCGAGCAGCTCGTCGAGGGTCTGCGGGTTCTCCGGGAAGAAGTCGCCGAAGCGCTCCATGAACCCGTCGAAGTCGGGTACCTCGCCGACCCGGCGCTGCTCGAGCATCCGGTTCAACTCGGCCAGCATGTCCTTCATCCGGGCCAGGTCCTCAGGCGAGAGGTTCTCCATGGCGCCGGCCATCTGGTCGACCGCCTGTTGCATCAACTGCCTGCGGAGTTCCTCCAGGAGTTCCTCGAAGCGCTCGGCGGCCTCGGCCGAGGTGAAGTCGTAGTCCGTCAGGCCGCGGACCTGGCCGGCGAGGTTCTCGTGCTCGATCAGGTCGAGGTCCTGCCGGCGGCGCTCTGCCGATTCCGCCACCACGTCGTCGTCGCTGCCTTCGAGTTCGCCCAACGAACCCCGCTCTGTCTCCATGACTTCGCCGAGCGCATCGCGGATCTCGTCGTAGACGCCACCGAGGTCGTGCGACTCGAGCATCTCCTGACGCTGTTGGCGCAACCGCTCGAGCATCTCCCGCAGGCCCTGGAGGCGCTCACCGTCGACCTCGAGTCCGTCGCGGAGGATGCGTCGCAGGGCGTCGTCGGGGTCTCCGTGTTCGATCAGCTCGTCGCCCATGGCCCGGAGCAGGGCATCGGCGTCGAGGTCCGGCCCGGACTGGGTGCCGTCCCAGCGCGAGTAGGTGAAGCGCCTCGGCTCCCGGCGGCGTCGACGCCCCGGCCTCTCGCCCCTCACTCGCATCGCCCGACCGTGGGACCGGTCCTGCTGTCCGCGCTCACCAGTCGGCTCCCTCGGCCGCCAGGCGGCGGGCCCGGCCGATCAGGTCGAGCACCAGTTGGGCGATGAACTCGCTGGCCTCGCGGGTCGGGTCCTCGGACTGGCGCACATACACCCCCTCGAGCATGCAGGCCAGCTTGAACGTGGTCATGGCGGCGTACCACCCCAGCGCCACGGGCTGCCGACCCGAACGCTCCGACCACCGGGCCACGGCCTCGGCACGGGTCGGCAGGTCGGGGTCAGCGTCGTCCCAGCCGGCCAGCAGGTAGCCGAGGTCCATCAGCGGGTCGCCGACGGTGGCGTTCTCCCAGTCGAGCACCGCCAGCAGCCGGGTCTGGGCGTCCTGCCCGACCAACGGGGCGAACAGCATGTTGTGGCGGTTGTAGTCGCCATGCATGATCCCGGGGACCGTGTTCGACGGCCGGTTGGCGGCCAGCCAGGTGGTGACCTCGTCGACGCCGGGAATCTCCCGCTGCTGGTACGACTCGAGTTGGCCCCGCCAGCGGTCGACCTGGCGCTCCAGGAACCCCTCGAGTCGACCCAGGTCGGCGATTCCCGCCGCCTCGTGGTCGACGGCGGCCAGGGCACCGAGGGCGTCGAGCATCTCCTCGGCGATCCGAAGGGATGCCGCCGGGCCACCCAGTTCTTCGGGGATCGGTTCGCCGGCGATGCGGCCGTCGACGAACTCCATGACGTAGAAGACGGCTCCGGTGACCTCCGGGTCGGTGCACAGCGCCAACGGCTCGGCGTGCGGAACGCCGGTGCCCGCCAGCGCCCGCTGGAACCGGAACTCGCGTTCCATGATCCGGTTGGCGCCGTCGACCGACAACGGCACCGCCGCCGGCCGTCGTAGCACCCACCGCTGCTCCCCCCGGTGCGCCACGAACACCTCGTTGGACTCGCCCATGGCGATGCGCTCGAAGTACAGGTCGGCACCTCTACCCAGGTCGACCTCGTCAAACCAGCGTCGCAACGGCTCTATGTGCAGCAGGCCCGGGAACGGGTCGGGGTTCGACTCGGGACTGGTGCCGTCGGCCTCGTTCACGGCGCGACCGTAGCGAGGGCCGGGCTCAAGGTTCCGGTTGGCCGTGACCACACCTCGCCCCTTAGCGTCTCAGGACACGCCAGTACCCCAGACCGGGAGCCTCCCATGCCGATCAACCCCGATGCCGCCGGATCCGTCGGCGAACCCAGCGAGGTCTCCTGGACCTCGAAGGACAGCCTGCTCTACGCCCTGGGCGTCGGCGCCGGCGTCGCCGACCCCACCGGCTTCGAACTCGAGTTCACGACCGAGAACAGCAACGGCGTCACCCAGGCGGCGCTGCCCACTCAGGTGGTCGTCATGGGCGGTGGTCGCACCCCGGGCTTCGGAGACTTCAACCCGATGTTCCTGCTCCACGCCGAACAGCACATAACCCTCCATCGACCGCTGCCGGCCGAGGGCACGGCCATCGCCACCGGCAGGGTCGCCGAGATCTACGACAAGAGCAAGGCGGCGCTGGTCTACCTCGAGTCCGACGTGGCCGACGCCGACGGCAACCCGATGTGGACCACCCGTTCCGGCCTGTTCATCGGCGGCGAGGGCGGCTGGGGCGGCGACCGCGGCCCGGCCAACACCTGGGAACTCCCCGACCGTGCCGCCGACCAGGTGGTGTCGTACCCCACCCGCGCCGACCAGGCGCTGCTCTACCGGCTCAACGGCGACCGCAACCCGCTGCACTCCGACCCCACGTTCGCCGCCGGCGCCGGCTTCGATGCGCCGATCCTCCACGGCCTGTGCACCTACGGGTTCACGGGCCGGGCGCTGCTGCACGCCATGTGCGACTCGGATCCTGCCCGGTTTGCCAGCATGGGCGGCCGGTTCAAGTCGCCCGTGGTACCCGGCGAGACCCTCGAGGTGCACGTCTGGGACCAGGGCGACGAGGTCCTGTTCCAGACCCGGGCCACCGACGACCGCGTGGTGTTCGACGGCGGCGTGCTCACCAGGCACTGATCCCGGCAGCAACCATGCCGCTGCCCGAGGGTTTCCGCTGGGGCGCCACCGCCTCATCGGTGTCGGCCGACGGCGTGGCCCCCACCGCCGACTGGTCGACCTGGGAACGCGATGGCCTGGTGCCCCGTTCCGGCGCCGGAGGAGGCTTCACCAGCGACTACACCGACGACCTCGATCTGGCGGCCAGGATCGGGTTGACCGACGTCCGGGTCACCGTCGAATGGGCCCGGGTCGAGCCACGCCCCGGGGTCGTCGACTCGGGCGTAGTCGACCACTACCGCGAGGTCCTGGGCGCCGCCGGCGAGGCCGGCCTGGACACATGGGTGACGCTGCACCACACGTCGCTTCCCGGCTGGTTCGCCGAGGACGAGCGGGGCTTCCGGGACGCCTCGTCACGCACCCGCTTCTGGGCTCGTCACGTCGACCGCACCGCCGAGCAGTTCGACGACCTGGCCGCCGGCTGGGCACCCATCGAGGACCCGATCGGCTGGGCGCTGCGGGGCTTCCTGCTCGGCGCCCGCCCACCCGGCAGGCGTGACCCGGAGCGGGCCCGGGAGGCTGTCGAGGGCATCGTCGAGGCGGCCTTCGACGCCTGGCGGCTGTTGTCCTCGGGTCGCCAGCCGGTCATGGCGGTGCTGGGCCTGCCGAATGTGGTGCCGGTCGATGCCGAGGCCCGCCCGGAGGCCCGCCTGTGGGAGTCGGTGCTCTGGGACACGTGGCTGCGGGCGCTCGGCGACGGCGAGTTCGCCCTGCCCTGGAAGGCGGCCGTCGACCGTCCCGACCTGCAGCACGTCGTCGACCTGGTCGGTGTCGTCGCCGACCACCCGGTCGGCATCGACCAGCACGGGGCGTTCCACCCGTACCCGGCCGACGGTCGCACCGACGGCAGCGGCTTCTGCCCGGTGCCCGAGGAGTTGGGCGTCGTACTGCGTCGGGTCCACGAGGTGTTGCCCGACAATGACCTCGTGGTCGCCGCCACCGGCGTCGGCACCACCGACGACGACTGGCGCGACGAACTCCTCACGGCCACCGTCGGCCAGGTCGAATCAGCCGTCGCCGACGGCGTGCCCGTCACCGGCCTGTTCCACGACTCGCTGGTCGACGGCTACGAGTGGACCCGCGGCTTCGACGCCCCCCGGGGCCTCGTGACCAGGGACCGCCGCCTCAAGGAGAGCGGCCGCAACCTCAGCCAAAGAATCACCGGCCACCCCCCGGACGCGTCCCTCAGCTAGAGCCGATCAGGTGCGGGCCTGGTATCTGGTCCTCGGGCCGGCGGTGTGCTTGTTGAGGCGCTTGGAGAGGTGCAGGCCCTCGAGGATCAACTCGACGGCGCTGGCGACCACGGCCGGGCCGGTGTCGTCCTCGTCGGCGAGCAGGGCGTCGATGGCCGGCTGGAGAGCCGGGATCTCTTCGGCCACCAGCACCGCATAGGCGGCCGACCCCATGTCCTCGCCGGTGGAGACGCCCTCGTGCTCGTCGAACGCCTCGACGATCGCCCGATGGGTGCCGCCCGGCACCTGCTCCCGGAACACCGACAACACCGCTGATGCGACGATGCGCTGGAGGATCTCGGCATCGCGGTCCTCGTCGAGGCTCTCGACCTCGACCTTGCCCGACATGGAGGCGGCCACGGCGTCGAGGTCCGACACCCGCGGCACCGCCACCGTCTCCTCGGAGCGCAGCGCCCGACGGACGGCGTTGGCCACGACCGCCTCGAGGTTCGTGACGCTCAGCCGCACCGACACGCCCGACCGCTGGTTGAGGTGCGGGCTGCGGCGGGCCTCCTGGCTGATCGTGGCAACCACCCGGGCCATGAAGTCGGGCACCGCCACGGTGAGGTCGGCCACGGTCGGGACCGTTGCCTCCTGCTCGACGATGTCCATCTCGACCTCGGCGTCGAGCGGGTAGTGGGTACGGATCTGGGAGCCGAAACGGTCCTTGAGCGGCGTGATGATGCGGCCCCGGTTCGTGTAGTCCTCGGGGTTCGCCGAAGCGAACATGACCACGTCGAGCGGCAGGCGGATCTTGTAACCGCGGACCTGGACGTCGCGTTCCTCGAGCACGTTGAGCAGGCCGACCTGGATGCGCTCCGCCAGGTCCGGCAGCTCGTTGATGGCGAAGATGCCCCGGTTGGTGCGGGGCACCAGCCCGTAGTGGAGGGTGAGCTCGTCGGACAGGTAGCGGCCCTCGGCGACCCTGATGGGATCGACTTCGCCGATCAGGTCGGCGATCGACGTGTCGGGGGTGGCCAGCTTCTCGCCGTAGCGGGCGTCGCGGTGCACCCAGTCGAGCGGCGTGTCGTCGCCGTGCTCGGCAACCAGGTCGATGGCGTGGCGGGACACCGGGTTCCATGGATCATCGTTGATCTCGGAACCGGCCACGATCGGCATCCACTCGTCGAGCAGGCCGGTCAGGCTGCGGATGAGACGGGTCTTGGCCTGGCCCCGCTCACCCAGGAAGATCACGTCGTGACCGGCCAGCAGGGCATTTTCGAGCTGCGGCAGGACGGTGTTTTCGAAACCGAGCACCTCGGGGAACAACGGCTCGCCCGCCCGGATGCGGACTATGGCGTTGCGCCGGAGTTCCTCCTTGACCGGCACCGACTCCCAGCCGGAGGCCCGGAGCCCACCGAGGGTCGTGGGGTGCGTAGTTGCGGCAGGTTCGACGTTCGATCCCCTGAAGGCGGCAAGGAACCTCGTCGAGGCACCGGCCCGGGATTCGCCGGCCTTCGTGGGAAGCGTCACGACCTCACGTTACGCAGCGCCGGCTCGCCATTACCAGCCGCGGGTGGTGCAGGCCGTACGGCCGGTACGGTCCCCGCCGATGGACCTGACCGGGCCCTGGCTCGCCCACCCCGCCGACGACGCCCTCAGGCGCACCTTCCCCGACGAGGACCTCGACGACAGCGCCTGGCCCGAGATTCCGGTCCCCGGCCACTGGCGCCGGCACCCCGACTTCGCAGACGAGGACGGCCCGCTGCTCTACCGCACCCGCTTCGAGGCCGAGGCACCCGACGAGGGTCGCCGTGCCTGGCTCGAACTCGACGGCGTCTTCACCCTCGGCGACGTCTGGCTGGACGGCTCCTACCTCGGCGCCACCGAGGGCTACTTCTTCACCCACGCCCTCGAGGTGACTCGGCAACTCCGGAGACAATCCGAGCACCTCCTGGCCGTCGAGGTCACCAGCCCGCCGACGCTGGGCCGCACCGAGCAGCGGAACCTGACCGGCGCCGCCCAGGGGGACTGGAACCCCGGCGGCATCTGGCAGCCGGTCCGCCTCCGGGAAACCGGACCCGTTCCCCTCCGCTACGTCCGGGCCGTGTGCACCGACGCGTCCCCCACCGTCGCCACGCTGGCCCTGCGTGCCGTCGTCGACACCGACCGGCCCAGGGAGGTCGTCTTCCACACGACGGTGCTGGGCGTCGACCACCGCCACCAGCAGCCCCTGGCCGCCGGCGAGAACCGTGTCGAATGGACCGTGCGGGTGCCCCGACCCAGACTCTGGTGGCCAAGCGAACTCGGCGACCAGCCCCTGTTCGACGTGACCCTCACCGTCACCACCGAGGACAGCATCGTGAGCGACAGGGCCATCCGTCGCACCGGGTTCCGTTCGATCCGGATGCGCGACCACATCTGGCGGATCAACGGCGAACGACTGTTCCTGCGCGGCGGCATCGTGCCACCACTACGCCGAGACCTTTCCAGCGTCACCCCGGAATCGGCCGCTGCCGACGTGGCCCTCGCCCGTGACACCGGCATCAACCTGCTGCGCTTCGGCGCCCACGTCTCACACCCGACCCTCTACGATGCAGCCGACGAGGCTGGAATGCTCATCTGGCAGGACCTGCCGATGCGGGGCGGGTACCACCGCTCGGTCCGCGGCCAGGCCATGCGCCAGGCCCGCGAGATGGTCGACCTCCTCGGCCACCACCCCTCCGTCATCGTGTGGTGCGGCCACGATGCACCCGACCCCGTCGACACCACCCGCCCGGCGCCCAGCCTGCTCGAACAGCAGCGCCCCAACTGGAACCGCACCGTGCTGGACCGCTCGATCCGCCGGGCCCTGCGCCGCGCCGACCCCTCCCGACCGGTCGTAGCCCACACCGGTGTGCTCCCCAGCCCACCCGTCGTCGAGGACGCCGCCACCCACCTACGGTTCGGTTGGTACGGCGGCCGTGCCGGCGACCTGACCGAGTTCCTTCGACGCTCGCCCAGGGCCGGCGGTTTCGTTGCAGCGTTCGGCTCCCACTCGGTGCCCGACATCGACCCGGAACTCCTGGGGCTCGACCCCGGCCGGTGGCCACACCCCGACTGGAGCCGGCTCACCGTCGACCCCGACAGCGAGATCGAGGTACTGCTGGGGCTCTTCCCACCGGACGACCACCCCGACCTCGCCACCTGGGCCGACACCACACGCACCCACCAGGCCGCTGTGCTACGCCTCCAGATCGAGGCCATGCGCCGGCGCAAGTACCAGCCCTGCGGCGGCTTCGCCCTCGACCGCCTGTTCGACGCAGAGCCGTGCATCAGCGGCTCGATCCTCGACCACGATCGTCGACCCAAGCCGGCCCACGCCGCCGTCGCCGACGCCTGCGCCACGACCATCGTCGTCGCCGACCCACTGCCCGAACGACTCCGCCGGGGCACCATGCTGCTCACCGACGTCGCCGTCGTCCACGACGGCCGCGAAGACCTCGGCACGACGCGTGTAGACGCCCATCTGGGCATAGACGGTGAGACCCTCACCTGGGCCTGGGAGGGAGAGGTAGGGGCCGACTCATCCGTCCACGTGGGCCGCATCGAGTGGCCACTCGGAAACGCCGAGGGAGACGTCGAGTTGACACTGGTACTCTCGGCAGGCGGCGTCACCGCCGCCAACCGGTACGCCTCCACCGTCGTGGGCGTCTGAAACCCCGGCGCCCATAGGTGGCCCGCCCCCGACGGGGCCACTACCTTCTCGTCAGCGCCGGACGACCCGGCAACCGCTATCAGGAGGAACCCATGGCACAGACCACCGGCGAGCGCTACCGCGTCGCCCCGGTCCACCGCCGCGGCAGGGAATGGCCGTTCCCGCTGAACCTCTACCAGACCGCCGTCGGCCGCAAGTGGGTCATGGCCCTCACCGGCATCGGGCTGATCGGCTTCGTCCTGGCCCACATGGTCGGCAACCTCCACGTGTACGAGGGTCCGGCCCGCATGCACGAATACGCCGAATCGCTGCGCACCATCGGCGGCGGCCTCGTTCCGAAGGCCACCGTGCTCTGGCTGCTGCGCCTCGGGCTGCTCTCCATGTTCGTCCTCCACCTGCACTCGGCCATCAGCCTCAGCCGCATGAGCCGGGCGTCGAGCGAGAACGCCGGCCTCGTCAGCGGAGCCAAGAAGTACGCCGGCGGTCGCGAACACCTCGCCGCCACCTACGCCAGTCGCACCATGCGCTGGACCGGCCCGATCATCGCCCTGTTCATCCTCTACCACCTGGCCGACCTGACCTGGGGTTGGTGGCTGGGCGACGACTTCGTGGCGGGAGACCCGTACCACAACGTCTACACCTCGCTGTCGGCCCTTCCCGTGGCGATCCTCTACATCGTCGCCAACGTGGCCCTGGCCTGGCACATCTTCCACGGCGCCTGGTCGATGTTCCAGAGCCTCGGCGTCAACAACCCCCGCTACAACCACCTCCGACGGAGCCTCGCCACGCTGCTTGCCGGCCTGATCCTGGTAGGCAACCTCTCGTTCCCGATCCTCACCCAGGCAGGCCTCGTCGACGAGGACAACCGCACCTGTCCGGTCGGAGAGGTCGAGGGCAATGACTGCCTCGCCGAACAGGCCGAAGGACACGGGGATTGACGATGAGCATCCTCGACAGCACCGCCCTCGACAGCACCGCCCTCGACAGCAAGGTCCCCGAGGGGGCGATGGCCGACAAGTGGGAGAACCACAAGTTCTCCATGAACCTGGTCAACCCCAACAACAAGAGGAAGTTCGACATCATCGTGGTCGGCACGGGCCTCGCCGGAGCCTCCGCCGCCGCCACACTCGGCGAACTCGGCTACCGGGTGAAGGCCTTCACCTTCCACGACAGCCCCCGCCGCGCCCACTCCATCGCCGCCCAGGGCGGCATCAACGCCGCCAAGAACTACACGAACGACGGTGACTCGGTCCACCGGCTCTTCTACGACACCGTCAAGGGTGGCGACTACCGCTCCCGCGAGGCCAACGTCCACCGCCTCGCCGAGGTCTCGGTCAACATCATCGACCAGGCCACCGCCCAGGGCGTCCCGTTCGCCCGCGACTACGGAGGCCTCCTCGACAACCGCTCGTTCGGCGGCGCCCAGGTGTCGCGCACCTTCTACGCCCGCGGCCAGACCGGCCAGCAACTCCTCATCGGCGCCTACTCGGCGCTCATGCGCCAGGTGGCCGTCGGCACCGTCGAACTCCACACCCGCGCCGAACTGCTCGACGTCGTCACCAAGGACGGCCGGGCCTGCGGCATCGTCACCCGTGACCTCCTCTCCGGTGAGGTCACACCCCACTCCGCACACGCCGTCGTGCTCGCCACCGGCGGCTACAGCAACGTCTACTTCCTGTCCACCAACGCCATGACGTGCAACGTCACGGCGGCCTGGCGGGCACACAAGCGGGGCGCCTACTTCGCCAACCCCTGCTACACCCAGATCCATCCGACCTGCATCCCCGTCAGCGACGACTTCCAGTCCAAGTTGACCCTGATGTCCGAGTCGCTCCGCAACGACGGGCGCATCTGGGTGCCCTCCGCCTCCGACGACGCCCGACCGGCCGCCGACATCCCCGAGGGTGACCGCGACTACTACCTAGAGCGCAAGTACCCGGCCTTCGGCAACCTCGTCCCCCGCGACGTGGCCTCTCGCAACGCCAAGGCCGTCTGCGACGAGGGCCACGGCGTCGGTCCGCTCAGGAACGGCGTCTACCTCGACTTCAGCGCCGCCATCGCCCGCAGCGGCCTCGACACCATCTCGGAGAAGTACGGGAACCTCTTCGACATGTACCACCGCATCACCGGCGAGAACCCGTACGAGCAGCCGATGCGCATCTACCCGGCCATCCACTACACGATGGGTGGCCTCTGGGTCGACTACCACCTCATGACGACGGTTCCCGGCCTGTACTCGATCGGTGAGGCCAACTTCTCCGACCACGGTGCCAACCGGTTGGGCGCCAGCGCCCTCATGCAGGGCCTGGCCGACGGCTACTTCGTCCTCCCGTACACCATCGGCGACGACCTGGCCGGGCAACTCGGCAACGCCGTCGTCCCCACCGACGACCCGGTCTTCACCACGGCCGTCGCCGGCGTCGAGGACGAGGCCCGCCGCTGGCTCTCCATCAACGGCACGCAATCGGTCGACCACTTCCACCGTGAACTAGGCCGCATCGTCTGGGACCACATCGGCATGGCCCGCAACAGGGCCGGACTCGAGACGGCCATGTCCGAGATCTCCCACCTGCGTGAGGAGTTCCACAGCGACGTGCGGGTGCTCGGCAGCGCAGACACGCTCAACCAGTCGCTCGAGAAGGCCGGCCGGGTCGCCGACTTCTTCGAACTGGCCCAACTCATGGCCCGCGACGCCCTCGAACGCGAGGAATCGTGCGGCGGCCACTTCCGCGACGAGCACCAGACCCCGGAGGGTGAGGCCCAGCGGGACGACGACAACTTCGCCCACGTGGCGGCCTGGGAGTGGAACGGCGAGGGCACTCCCCAGACCCGACACCGCGAGGAACTGGCCTTCGAGAACGTGGCGCTGTCGCAGCGCTCCTACAAGTAGGGCGAGGGACCGACATGTCCGGAACACACGGCGAGACCATCAACGTCACCCTCAAGGTGTGGCGCCAGGCGGGCCCCGACGCCCCGGGCGACTTCGAGGTCCACCAGCAGGCCATAAGCCCCGACGCCTCGTTCCTCGAGATGCTCGACCTCCTCAACGAGGAACTCAACGCCGCAGGCAAGGAACCCATCGCCTTCGAAAGCGACTGCCGCGAAGGCATCTGTGGCACCTGCGGCGTGATGGTCAACGGCCGCGCCCACGGCCCGCAGAAGGCCACCGCCACCTGCCAACTCCACATGCGCGAATTCCGTGACGGCGACGAGATCGTCGTCGAACCCTTCCGTGCCGCCGGGTTCCCCGTGATCCGGGACCTCGCCGTCGACAGGTCGCCACTGGACGCCATCATCGAGTCCGGCGGCTACATCTCGGTAAACGCCGGCGCCGCCTCCGACGCCAACCTCACCCCCGTGCCCCGGGCCGCCGCCGACCAGGCCTTCGACGCCGCCGCCTGCATCGGCTGCGGCGCCTGCGTCGCCGCCTGCCCCAACTCGGCCGCCCAGTTGTTCACCTCCGCCAAGGTCGGCCACCTCGGCCTGCTGCCCCAGGGCCAGGCCGAGCGCTGGAGCCGCACCGAGGCCATGGTCGAGACCATGGAGCAGTTCTTCGGGTCGTGCACCAACCACGGCGAGTGCACCGAGGCCTGCCCCAAGGAGATCAGCCTCGACTTCATCGCCCTCATGAACCGCGACTACATGAAGGCCAAGGTCATGAACCGGGCCCTCACCGGCCAGCACTAGTCCTGGACCCCTGACCGGGGTGCCCTTCTGTCGGCTCTGTCCCGACTGACCGATGCCGGAGCCTGGGTCTGGCACTGCCACATCCTCGACCACGTCGAACGCGACCCCGGCATGTTCGACAAGGTCACCGCCCTCATCGTCGGGGAGGCATGAGGCCCGCTACCGGAATGACCATTGGGCGGAATCGGCCGATACACGATTGACAAGCCACCGCCGCGGCGCGAGAGTGACATTGGTCACCCCGCCGACGAGACGGGGGGCTGATCGACACGGTCTTATGTCCACGAGTGACGGGAGGCTGAACGTGCGATCCGACCGGTTCGAGGGACGGTGTCGAGCCCCGCCCGGCGGGTGAGCCCGAGGTCCCGGTAACGAGCCGGTCCCCTCACGTTCTCGCAACCAACGCCCTGCTGGGCCTCGGAGAACGGCTGACGCGAGACGACTCGATCCGGACCTTGTAAACGAGCGGCGTCCTCCCAGTCAGGGAGGGCGCCGTCTCGCGTGTACCGATCGGCCAGCCCGTCAGCCCGCCAGGTGGGCGAGCACCTTCGGCAGCAACTCGGCCAGACAGGCATCGGGGGCCTCGTGGCCGAGACCCTCCACCAGCCAGAGGTCTGCGCCGGGAATGCCCTCGGCGAGGGCGATGCCGTGCTCGACCGGGAACACAGGATCGACGGTGCCGTGGACCACGAGCGTCCGGACCCCGATGTCACCCAGACGGTCGAGGCGCGACGGGGACGAGTTGACGGCCGGACCGTGCCCCGTTTCGGGAAACCAGCAGCGGGTCACGTCGGCGTCGGCAACAAGCGTTGCTGCCGTCTCATCGAACGGATAGCGGGTGCCGACGAAGAGACGGTCGAGTTCGACCAGCCACGCCACCTTCTCGACATGGTCGACGGGCGGTGGGGCAAAGAGGCGCTCGGTCATCTGGTCGACCAGACGATCATCCGGGGGTGGAAGGCGTTCGTCGCCGAGGCCGGGCGTGGAACACAGCAGCGTCAGGGAACGCGCCCACTCGGGGTGCTCGAGCGCCACGACCTGGGCGACCATCCCGCCCATCGAACGACCGACCAGGTGGGCGGCTTCGATGCCCTCGCCGTCGAGCACCCGGCAGGCGTCTGTCGCCAGGTCATCGAGCGTGTAGCCGTCGTCCGAGGACAACTTGGACGAAAGCCCGCAGTCGCGTGTGTCGAACCGCACCACCCGATGGCCGGCGTCGACGAGTGGATCCACCAACGCCGGAGTCCACCGGGTGCACTGGGCATCGGCACCCGACAGCAGCAGCACCGGCTCGCCGTCGACCGGCCCGAAGGCCTCGACGTACAACTCGACAGGTGTCCCGTTACCCATGGCTCGCGAGGGTAGCCACGCCGACCCGGCGGGACGAGGGCTAGCGTCCTCCCGATGCCCGAGTGCCACCGACACCCCGTCAAGGTCCGCTTCTACGAGCTCGACCCCTATGGTCACCTCAACCACTCGGTGTACGTACAGCTCTTCGAAACCGGCCGCATCGAACTGCTCGACTCGGTGGGGCTCGGACTCCTGGACCTCGAGGACCGTGGCTACCGGTTAATCGTCTCCCGCATCGAGACCCGGTTCCTCGCCTCGGCCATAGGCGGCGACTCCCTCGTCATCGAGACCGAGGTGGTCCAGAACCGGCGGGCCTCTTCCCGGTGGGGCCAGCGCATCGTGCGCGACGACGAGGTGCTCGCCACCCAGGAGGTGCTGGTTGCGATCACCGACACCGACGGCAGGCCGGTACGCATCCCGGCCCTGATCAGCGATGCACTCGCCCCCTACGCCGTCGAAGAGTCGGATGCCGGCTGATGGCGGCAGCCACGCGCGTTGCCCAGGGTGCCCTCATGGGGGCGGCAAACATCGTGCCGGGGGTCTCGGGCGGAACCATCGCCCTCATGTTCGGGATCTACGAGCGTCTCATCGGTGCAATCCGCGATGGCGCCCGGGCGCTGGCACGGTTCGCCCGCGGTGACGTACGTGGCGGCATCGACCGCCTCAGGTCGGTCGAGTGGGACCTGCTGCTCCCGCTGGCGGCTGGTGCGCTCATCACGGTCGTCGTGCTGGCCGGCTTCCTCGAATCCGGGCTGGAAGACCATCCCGAGGCGATGGCCGGGCTGTTCCTCGGCCTCGTGGCGGCGTCGATCGTGGTGTCGTGGCGGCTCCCGGACTGGGACGGCCCCCGACTGGCCCTGATGGCTGCCGTCGGGGTCGCCCTTTTCGCCGCCCTCGGCTGGCAGACCGGACCGGTCGCCGACCCGTCGCCGCTCGCGCTGTTCGGGGCCGGGGCCGTCGCCATCTGCGCCATGATCCTGCCCGGGCTGTCCGGCTCGTTCCTGTTGCTGATGTTCGGCATGTATGAGGCCATCCTGACCGTGATCGACGATCGGATGATCGGCGACGCCATCGTCTTCGGTGTGGGCGCCCTACTCGGCCTGGCTCTGTTCGCCTCGCTGCTCACCCGACTCCTGGAACTACACCGCGACACGATGCTGGCGATACTGATCGGCCTCATGGTCGGCTCGCTGCGGGTGCTCTGGCCCTGGCCCAACGGCGTGGGCGTCATCGGCGACACCGCCGACGCGTCGACCCCCGGCACCGGCCTCGAGTGGCCCCCGGCCGGCGACCTTCCGGTTCCGCTGCTGTTGGCAGTCACCGCCTCCGCAGTCGTCCTCGCCGTCGACCGTCTCGCACGCAGCCGCCCCTGACCGGACAGCCGGTCAGTCGTACAGGGGATACGGATCCTCGTCGGGGTCCCGTTCCGGTGATTCGACGTCGGCGGTCACCAGCGGGTACAGGTCGACCGGCGTGTCACGGGGGCAGGTCCAGTCGATCCGGTCGGCCACCCCGGCGATCTCGGCGAACGGCCGCAGGAACGTGAAGTACACGTAGGCGCCGCAGGCGACCTGCTCGTCACGGTCCATGCCGACGATGGACCGGTAGTGCACCTTCTGCACGGACCTCGCAACTGCGGCAGTGGCCACCAGGTCGTCATCGGCCACCGGTTCCAGGCGCCCGCCGTCGGTCGTATAGAGGGCGAACCCCGTTAGATGTTCGAGGTAGTCCTCCGGATCCGACACCGTGGTCCCGTAGTCGGTGACGCTCAGGTCGACATCCTCATCGAAGGCGAGCACCGCCGTGAGACCCGAGAAGGGCACGGCAGCGGCGACCTCAGACCATCCGAAGTCGCTACGCCCCATCCTGAAGAAGTCACGCACGATTACCTGCCGGCCGTCCGGCAACCGGTACGGACCGGTGTCGCCGTGGCCGACCCTCGTGTCGAAGTAGAGCAGGAACAGGTGGCTGATCAGCGTGGCGATCGCCTTCCTGAGCACGGCTCGCCGCTCCACGTCGACCGGCGTCAATCCGGCGGCCAGGTCGACAAGCGTCGCCTCGTCGAAGGCGTGGATCCGGTTGCCGGCGTCAGCGGCATGCAGCAGGCCGTCGCCCCGGTACGTGCGGGAGGCGCGCGACCAGAAGTCGAGCACCGTGTCGGTCCGCTCGACGGTGTCAAGCGACGGATCCACCATGCCCATGACGTTGCGGCCGATCAGGAAGAAGTTTGCAACGCCCCACAGGAACACCGAGTCCGCCTGGCAGCCCGGACGCCGGGCCCTGGCGCCGATCTCCTCGGGCGACATCGCCCCGGTGATCACCTCGATGGCCGCCGGGTAGCGAAGGAACGCCTCGATGCACGACACGACCACGTACTGCATCACCGGGATCAACTGCGAGTCGTACGAGGTGCGCTCCCGCATCAGCACCTTGGACACGGTGTTGACCTCACCGATGAGGGCGTTCACGCGCTCCCGCTGTCGAGCGCTCATCCGTCGATCCGACGAATCTCGCCGCTGCTCGACAACTCGACCTCGGTGCCGGCGTCGGGTTCGTCGTCAATCTGGGCGCCGATGACCCCCGGGACCTGGAACTCGCGGCTGATGATCCCGATGTGGCTGCGGATAGTCCCCCCGGTGCAGACCACCCCCGCCAACTCGTCGAAGATCGGGGACAGAAACGTGGCACCGGCATCCCGGATCGCCGCCACGACCCCCTCCGCCCCCGAGTCCATCAGGTCGAGCACGTCAGCCGGCCCCTCGAGGCGCCGCCAGGTACCCCGGGTCGGCTCAAAGTCGAACGTAGGGTCGCCTCGGCCGATCTCCTGCACGGCCGGGACCGTAGCGCCGGCACCTTCGGCAGGTCGCACCCGTCGGGCTCCATAGGCTGCCCGGGTGGCCCAGCCCGTCCCCTTCTCCGATGCCTGGATCGTTGCGCTCGACGAGGCCGCCCGCGCCCACGACACCCTGTGCGACATGGCCTCCACGGTCACGCTCAGCCTCGAGTACCGGGTCGCCGACGGCCCGATCTGGCACATCACCCTCGCTGACGGCGAGGCCCGGGTCCGGACAGGCTCGGCAACGGAACCCACGGTGACGTTCTCGACCGACCGGGCGACGGCCCTCGGGATGATGAACGGTTACATCGACCCACTGGACGCGGTCGTCGCAGGAGGCCTCTCCATGAGCGGCGACCCCCGACCCCTGGTCGAACACCATGCGGTGCTGGTGACCCTGGGGGACGTCTTCGGCGCAGTACGCACCCGCACCAAATAGGGTCCAACCCCATGAACGACGATGGAACCGTCCTCAAGCTCTGGATCAAGCCGGCAACGGGTGCGGCGATGACCGCCGTCGACACCGTGTCGATGGTCGCCGACCAGGGCATCGTCGGAAACGCCGACCAGGGCGGCAAGCGCCAGGTCACGATCCTGGCTGCAGAGCGCTGGGCCGACACCGAAGCCGAACTCGGCCACCCGGTCGAACCCGCCATCCGGCGGGCCAACCTGTTCATCAACGGAATCGAACTCGCTGACAGCACGGGACGGGTGCTGCGTGTGGGCGGCACCCGGATCGAGATCTGTGGTCAGACCCACCCCTGCCACATCATGGAGGCAGCGGTCGACGGCCTCCGGGGGGCCCTCGAACCCGACTGGAGGGGCGGTGCCTACGGCGTGGTGTTGGACGACGCGCAGATCAGCGTCGGTGACGCTGTTTCCTGGGAATAGACCCAACAGGGCCGCAAGGTCCTAGATCAGGCCCAGTTCCCTGACCGTGTCGCGCTCCTCGGCCAGCTCGGCCACGGAGATATCGATGCGGTCGCGCGAGAACTCGTCGATCTCGAGCCCGTGCACGATCGACCACCCGCCGCCCGAACAGGTGACCGGGAACGACGAGATGAGGCCCTCCGGGACGCCGTAGCTGCCATCCGACGGTACGGCCATCGATACCCAGTCGCCGTCGGGGGTGCCGAGCACCCAGTCATGGACATGGTCGATGGCGGCGTTGGCCGCCGAGGCCGCACTCGAGGCACCCCGTGCCTCGATGATGGCGGCGCCTCGCTGCTGCACGGTCGGGATGAACTCGGCCTCCAGCCAGGCCTGATCGTCGATGGCCACCGCTGCAGTCTGGGCCCCCACCTCGCAGTGGAACAGGTCGGGGTACTGGGTGGCCGAGTGGTTGCCCCAGATCGTCATCTTCCGAACCTCGGAGAGCGGCACTCCGAGCCGCCGGGCCACCTGCGACAGCGCCCGGTTGTGGTCGAGCCGGGTCATGGCGGTGAACCGCCCGTTCGGCACGTCCGGGGCGCTGTGCATGGCGATCAGTGCATTGGTGTTGGCAGGGTTGCCGACCACGAGCACCCGCAGGTCATCGGCAGCGCGGTCGTTCAGCGCACGACCCTGCACCGTGAAGATGGCGCCGTTGGCCGCGAGCAGGTCCTTGCGCTCCATGCCCTTGCTCCGGGGCCGTGAGCCGACCAGCAGCGCGATGCCGGTGCCATCGAACGCCACGTTCGGATCGTCGCTGAGCACCATCGAGTCGACCAGTGGGAAGGCGCAGTCGTCGATCTCCATCGCAACCCCCTCGAGGGCGCCCATGGCGGGCGGGATCTCGAGCAACTGCAGGATCACCGGCTGGTCGGGGCCCAGCAGTTGGCCGCTGGCGATGCGGAAGACGAGGGCGTAGCCGATCTGGCCGGCCGCTCCGGTGACTGTGACTCGAACGGGGATCGGGCTCACGTGGGCTCCTGGGCTCGTACAGGGGGACCCGGCAAGGCTAGCGACGGGCCCGCAGGCCATCCCATCCGGCAATTGGTGACATTGGTCCCCTCACCGGTTCCTGGTGCTCCCCAGCCACGACTCGTGTAGGCCCGAATAGACGCCACCGGCGGTGGCCAGGTCGGCGTGGCGTCCGCGCTCGACCACGTACCCGTCATCGAAGACAAGGACCAGGTCGGCCCGTTCCGCCGTCGAGAGGCGATGGGCGACGCTGATCGTGGTCCGCCCTTCCGAGAGCCTCGCCAGTGCCTGCTCGAGAGCCTGCTCGGTCTCGGGATCGACCGCCGACGTGGCCTCGTCGAGGATGAGCAGGCCCGGATCGGCGAGGTGCGCCCGAGCCAGGGCCACCAGTTGCCGTTCGCCGACGGACAACGACTCACCCCGCTCGCCGACCGGTGTGTCGATCCCGGCAGGAAGCGACGCCACCCACTCGTCCAGCCCCAGCGCGGCAACGGCATCGACGGCATCCACCGGGGTCGCACCGGGCCGACCGAAGCGGATGTTCTCGCCGACGGTGGTGTCGAACAGGAAACCGTCCTGGGGGACCATGCGCACGGCTGCCCGACGCTCATCGGCACCGACATCACGCAGGTCGATGCCCGCAATGAGCATTCGGCCCGCCGTCGGGTCGGCCAGGCGGGCAGCCAGCTTCACGAACGTGGTCTTGCCCGACCCGGTCTCGCCCACCACGGCGACCGAGGAACCGGGCGGGATGTCGATGTCGAGGCCGTGGAGGACGAGCCCACCCTCGCGGTAGCGGAACTCGAGGGCCTCGGCCCGCACGCCCAGCGAGCCCTCCGGCAGGTCAAGCCCCACTTCGGGTTCGACGACATCGGGCTCGGTGTCGAGCACGTCGAGGATCTTCCACCATCCGGCCAACGCCGTCTGTGTCTGGTCGAGCACCTCCCCCAACTGGGTGATCGGCGCCACGAACAGGTTGGCGAGGAAGATGAAGGCGACCAGTTCGCCGGCACTCACGCCCCAGGCGCCTCCCCACCAGACACCGGAGGCGATCACGGTGGCGATGGCAGCCATCCCGACGACATCGGTGAGCGGTAGGACGAGGGCGAAGTAGCGCATGGCGCGCAACTGCTGCCGATACTGCTGGTCGACGGCCTCATGCAGGTCGGCCCGATTCACCTCACGCTGGCCGTAGGCCCGGATGACTCCCATGCCGAGCACCGACTCCGAGACACGTCCCAGCATGTCGGAGACGCGGGTCCGCAGGCGATCGTAGGCCCGGAGTTGCCCCCGCTGGACGCTTCGCAGGACCGGCAGCAACGGCACATGCACCATGAGCATCACCAGGGCCAACTGCCACGAGAACACCAGCATGATCACCAGCACGGCAACGATCTGCACGGCGCTGATGATCCAGGCAACGGCCCCCCACTGGGCAAACTTGTTGAGCGCCTCGATGTCGCTCGTGACGCGTGCGGTGAGCACGCCCTTCCTGGATGCGGTGTGCTCGGCGAGGCTCAGGCGGTGCAGGTGGGCGAAGGTACGTACCCGGAGCCCGTAGAGCACGTTCTCGGCGGTGATGGTCAACCGCAGGTAGGTGATCCTCTCCAGCAGGATGCCGACCAGGACAAAGCCGGCCGCCAGGCCGGTGAGCACCATGACGATGCCGATGTCGACATCGCCGGCGAGCACGCCCTTGTCGAGGACCATCTGGATCGTGAGCGGGACGAGCAGTTTGCCGGCCGCAACAGCGAGCGCCATCGAGGCCGTCAGGAGCAGTCCGGAGCGAAGTTCCGGTGACGCCGTCAGCCCGCGTCGGAGCACCTCCAGCGAGCCTGCGGCCTCGATGCCCCCGTCCCCATCGGACGTCCGGACATCGTGGTCTTCCCATGGGCCGACGAGGTCACCGCCGGCGATCGGTTCGATGGATGCACCCGTGTCCTCGCCGGGGACGTGTGTGCTCATCTGCTGATCCCTTCGTAGGCGCGCACCAGGGCGGCATAGGCGGGAACGGCCAACATCTCGTCGTGGGATCCGTCGGCTGCGATGCGGCCATCCTCGAGGAACAGGACACGGTCGGCCAGGCGGATCGTGGCCAGGCGGTGGGCGACCACGAGCAGCGTGCGTCCACCCTCAGACCGGAGGTTGTCCAGAATCTCCGCCTCGACCACCGGGTCGACGGCGGAGGTGGCATCATCGAGCAGGAGCACCCGGGGTCGACGAAGGAGCGCCCGGGCCAGGGCGATGCGCTGGCGCTGGCCGCCGGACAGCGTGACGCCGCGCTCACCGACGACGGTTTCGAGCCCGTGCGGAAGGGCCCCGACGAACTCGTCGGCCGCAACGAGGCGCAGCACACGAGCGAGTTCCTCGTCGGATACCTCGCGGTCGAGCGTCAGGTTGCTCCGCACGGTGTCGGCGAACAGGTACGTCTCCTGGAAGACCGGTGCGACCACGTCGGGGATGCCGTCGGCTCCGAGTTCGGCAAGGTCGACGCCTCCGAGGGTGACGTGGCCGCCGGTCACCGGCATCAGGCCGGTGAGGAGGTCGAACAGGGTGCTCTTGCCCGAACCGGTCGCTCCGACGAGGGCAACCGATTCGCCGGCGCCGATCCGGGCCGAGAGGTGGTCGAGCACCGGCGTACGGTCGTCGAAGGAGAACGACACGTCGTCGAACACGACCTCCACGGAAGCCGGGACGGACGGCGGGTCGGACGGGCGGACCTCGAGGTCGGTCGCCAGGATCCCGTCCAGGCGGTCCATCGACACCACCGACCGGGGCATTTCCTGGAAGAGGTACCCCAGGATCTCCATCGGCACGGTCAGCAGGTTGAACAGGGCCATCGACCTGACCACGTCACCCACCGACGCAGAACCCTGGTCGACCAGCCAGGACCCGAGCAACAACACGACCAGGATCCCGAGGTTCGGCAGGGCGTAGATGAACGGCAGGTAGACGGCCCGCAACCTTCCGATCTCGATCCGCTCGACCCGCAGGACATCGGAGGCCCCGGCCAGGCGTTCGACCTCGTCGTCCTCGCGACCGAGGGTCTTGACCACGAAGACCCCGTCGAGGCTCTCGTGGGCGATCCCCGACACGACCCCCACCGCAGCCTGGGCGCGTGCCGCCGGCGCCTCGACCGACCGGGTGTAGCGCTGGTTGAGCACCGCCAGCACCGGGAACAGGATGAGCGCCACGAAGGCGAACAGCGGGTGGACCACCAGCAGGCTCACCAGCGACACCACGACCAGTGCCACGACGGACATCGAATACGCCAGGGGCATCAGCATCGACGCTGCGGTCTCGACATCGGCGTCGGCGTGCGCCAGGAGCTGCCCGGCGGGTCGGGACCGGTGGAACGACAGCGGGGCATCGAGGTAGTGGTCGAGGATGGCAAGGCGCCAGGTCCGCTGGGTCCGCGACACTGCGACGAAGTTGAAGAACCGCCGCACCATCATCGAGGCCCCGCGCACCACGCCGACGGCCGCCAACGCCGCGGCCCCGGCGAGGGCCGTGCCCCGGTCGACACCCCCGCCGTCGAGGCCCGGGAGGATCAGCTCATCGGTGACGCGCCCCAGCACGATCGTGGTGCCGACGACCGCCACGGCGAACACGTTGGCACCGGCGATGGCGAGGATGTGTGGCAGGGGGTGGTCCCGGAAGGACCGCAGTACGAGGCGGCCGCCACGCCGGAAGATGCCATCTGGCCGGGCCGGTGCCGGCCCGGAACCATCAGAGTCGATCAACGATCGCCTGGCCGAACTCCGAGCACTTCACCTCGGTGGCCCCCTCCATGAGGCGGGCGAAGTCGTAGGTGACCACCTTGTCGCCGATGGCCGACTCGAGGGCCCGCACGATGTCGTCGGCGGCGTCCTGCCAACCGATGTGTTCGAACATGAGAACGCCCGACAGGATCACCGACGACGGGTTGACCTTGTCCTGGCCGGCGTACTTGGGGGCGGTGCCGTGGGTGGCTTCGAAGATGCCGTGCCCGGTCACGTAGTTGGCGTTGCCACCCGGGGCGATGCCGATGCCTCCGACCTGGGCCGCCAGTGCGTCTGAGAGGTAGTCACCGTTCAGGTTCATGGTGGCGATCACGTCGAACTCGGCCGGCCGGGTGAGAACCTGCTGCAGGGCGATGTCGGCGATGGCGTCCTGGACGAGGATGCGATCGCCGGGGTCGCCGTCGCAGTCGGCCCATCCGACGGCCACGTCGGAGAACTCTTCGCGGACCAACTCGTAGCCCCACTGCTGGAAGGCGCCTTCGGTGTATTTCATGATGTTGCCCTTGTGGACCCAGTGGATCCGGGGAAGGCCATGGTCGACGGCGTAATGGATGGCAGCCCGTTGGAGCCGCTGGGAGCCCGTCTTGGAGATGGGCTTGATGCCGATACCGGAATCCTCACGGATCTTCCAGCCGAAGGCGTCCTCGAGCAGTTCTCGCAACTTGAGCGCATCGGGGGTCATGGCCTCGACCTCGAGGCCGGCGTAGATGTCCTCGGTGTTCTCGCGGAAGATCACCATGTCGACCAGTTCCGGATGCTTGACCGGCGACGGCACGCCCTTGAACCAGCGGACGGGCCGCAGGCACACGTACAGGTCCAGGATCTGGCGCAGGGCCACGTTGAGGCTGCGGAATCCGCCCCCTATCGGCGTGGTCAGTGGGCCCTTGATGCCGAGCATGTACTCGGTGAACACCTCGACCGTCTCCTGGGGGAGCCATTCGCCGGTTTCGCGGTAGGCCTTCTCACCGGCGAGCACCTCCTTCCACTCGATGGAGTGGCCGTGCTTCGCGGCGGCGGTGTCGAGTACGAGGCGTGCGGCGGGCCAGATGTCGACGCCGGTGCCGTCACCCTCGATGAAGGGGATGACCGGATCGTTCGGAACCCGGAGGCGCCCCTCGGCACCCATCGTGATCTTCTCTGCCATGGGATCGACCCTATCGACCAGAGGGGTCCGGTGGTCATCCCGGATCGCCGGTGGTGGTCGTGGACG
>MPMB02115281.1_pt1 | contig 65473 bp, 61 predicted proteins | sample 1617371 | NCBI WGS metagenome assembly MPMB02 (sample SAMN05944808, study PRJNA350692) | marine metagenome | biome: marine; feature: ODZ; material: water; isolation source: 300 m water sample filtered on 0.2 um supor filter | place: Pacific Ocean | collected 2012-04-08 | depth 300m m
CGCCGGCTGCAGACACGGCTTCGGCCGGACTCGGCTCGCCGGCTGCAGACACGGCTTCGGCCGGACTCGGCTCGCTGGTCCCGCGGGCCCTGGCACAGAGCGCCTCGTACCGGGCCTGATCGATATTCCCAGCGTCCCGAAGAATGCCGAGGATCTCGGCAGTGACCGATGTGCCGCAGTCCGCACTGGATTGGCCCACCTCATCGGCCCACACCGCCAGTGGAAAAAACACCGCACAGGCCACCGCAAGCCCAGCCACCCACGTAGAGATACGCACTCCCACCTAGGACCTCCTCCTGGACGCCGAAGCCCAAGCCCGGCTGAGGGAATAGTAGGGCGAATGCGTGGAGGGATGCTCAAGGGAAGGTGGCAGAGAAAACTGGGGTTCCGAACGCGCGCAACGCGTCACCCGCCGGTCACTCGGGCAGCGAAGCGCCCTTTCCAGGGGACACCGTTTGTGGGCCGGCGTCCCGAACGACGTAGAAGAGGCAATCCTCGACCGCACAGCCGGGATCGTTCGTGATCATGATCGCAATGGCCTCGCGACGCGTCCGGACCTCCCCGTTTTCGATGGAGAAGAAACTGTGGGCCACGTCGCTGCCGTCCCCGCGCAACGCCCGCAGCGGCCAGGAGCTCCCAGGTCGCACCCATCCGATCGTGTGGCCCGCGCGAAGCGTGCCGAAGTTGTATTGATCCATGTCTGCGGCCACGGTCAGGTCGGCTTCGCTTTGCGGTCCATCGCCCACGGCGAGCCGGATACCCGGCACCGCCTCCACACGGACCGGGTCGGTCACCACCCGCACGCCTGGGGACGCCACTTCGCCGATGCGAACGGCTCCCAGGAAGCGCTCGAGGCCGACGCCCGCGACCCCATCGGCAGCGGGATCACCAGCGCGGCCACATTCGATGACGACACTCGGAAATTCTTCCGCCGTGGCCTCCACCAGGGCTCCGAGACGCAGATCACTGTGCACGTAGCGGCTGGCAAAGAGCGCCACCAGTCCCAGCTCGGCCGGTCCCGCCGCCGGCCCTACCCCGTACGGGACACTGCGGCCAGTGTTGTTGTGGAGATCGACGAGCGCCTCGGGCCGCGCTGCTCGCAGAACCTCCAACACCTCGCGAGCGAGCGCGCCCTCGCTCCCGGCAAACGGCTCGCGGAAGCAGCGGTTCAGGTCCTGCGCGTCCGGGAGGCGCCGGAACGCGAACCCGGGAGCAGCGAGTGCAGCCTCGATGGAACCGATGACGAAAAGGGCATCGACGGCCGGCTCGAACCCCGCGCGCAGCAGGCCGTGCACGGCCCTCACTCCAGAAGGCTCGTTGCCGTGCAGCAGGGTGGTGACAACGCGAGTCCGAGACCGATCGCGGCCCGGGAGGCGCAATACAGCAGGTCCACCGAGACCGCGCAAAAAGTCCTCGATGCGCTCCGGGACTTCGTCCTTGCCCGGCGCCATGCGCACCGGAACGTCGCCGTCCCGTTCTTCGAGTGTCCATTCGTCAACCGATCGGCCGGAGCCCGCACGAGCGAGATAGGCCCCCAGCATCTCAGCGAGCGCGTGCGGCCGCCCGAGCCGGGGCTCGAGCGCTTCGATCGCACAGCTCTGCCAATGCGCACCGGTACGGCCGCTCGCCGCTCTGCGCAGCGCGACGCCGAGATAGCGCTCGCATTCAGCGGGCTCGACGCCCGCGTCGAGCAGACCGTCGCGAGCCACCGGCTCCAATCGCTCGATCAGCTCCGACGCCCGCATCGGTTGCGCCGCCGCGCCGGGCTCCGAGGGAAAGATCAGCTCCGCGGCGAGTCCGTCCTGGGCCGCTCGGTAGAAGTTATGCTCTGCCACTGCGAAGGCGAGGCCCTCACACCAGGCCTCGGCGTCCCGAGCGATACCGAGCGCCAGCCCGATGAGAAAGGCCGAATTCGCTGCCATGTCGAGCGCCGTCGGCCCCGCTGGAAGCCCACGCATCTCGATGCGCAGGTGGCCACCGCCGCCGGAGTCGTAGACGACGCGGTTCCAGTGCCAGATGGTCCCCTGATGAAGCCGCAGCTCGTCGAGCTGCGGCACCCCGCCGGATTGCACCGTTTCGAGGGGGTCCTCCTCGCCGACTATCGGAAGCAACAGATCGTGCCGAACGACATTGCGCTGGAAGAGCTCGAGCGCGCTCTCACCGACCCAACCCGATCCAAAAGCCACCCGCGACTCGCGCATCGCATGGGCTTCCCGATCATCGACGGCCTGCTTGAAGAGCGCGACCCGGGTCTCCTGCCACAGCCGATGTCCCAGAAAAGTGGGTGAGTTGCCCGCGAGCGCGACGGCGGGAGCCGTGGCCAGCTGCACCGCGTTGAAGACCGGAGCAAAATCCGCCGGGTCGACGCGCAGGTGAAGCTGGAGAGAGGTATTGGCCCCCTCGAAAGTGACGTCGTCGCAGTGCACATCGAGCGGCTCCCTGCCGTCGATATGCATCTGGAACGGACCGTGCCGCACCTGGCGCAGCGCCGCTGAGAGCGCCCGGTAGCGCGGCTCGTCGGTCATGGCGCCGCGCTGGAGGTCCGCCTCGCGGAGCGTAGGGAGGATCCCGATCACCGCGACGTCGCCGTCGTGGGCTTGCGCAGCCCGGCGTACTTCTTCGACCGCTTCGTGCATCTCGCGCTCGAGGTGGGCGAAGGGCCGTCCAGCCAGCGCCGTAGGGCGCAGGTTGCACTCCAGATTGAAGCGGTCGAGTTCCACCGTGAGCCGGTCGTCCAAGCTGTCCGCCAGGACCTCGCGGTTCAGCGGAAGCGGGCGTCCGGCGCCGTCGATGAGGAAGAGTTCGAGCTCCGCACCCAGAGAGCGCGGCCCAACGCCGAAACCGGGACGGTCGAGCAGGCCGCGCATGGCATCGAGGCTCCGCGCGAGACGCTCCGAAAACTGCCTGTAGTCGTCCGCGTCGAAATGCTCGCGCTCGACCCGAAGCCCCATCCATTTTCCCCCAGGCGCCCGGAACATAGCCCCGGCTTCGGTCGCTGCGCACAAGGCTTCCCAATCCAATCCCACTCGACCGAACGGGAGCAGAAGCCGAGCCTCCGGAAACCGCGGGGGTCCCGAGGAGACGCCGGGCGGCGCCTAAGGCGTGGCGGTATCCCGAGAGCTCGACGCGTGGACGTAGACGCAGCTCACCCATCGCTTGCGCACCACGAGCGTGCGGTGGCGCACGGCCACCCGGCAGCGCTGACCGTCTTCGCGGATCTCCAGCAGCCGGCCCTCCCCCGACCAGAAGCTTCCCGCACGCATGTCCACGTGAACAGGCGTCCCGGCTGCCGGCAGCAGGCAACCCGAAAGAACCAGGCAGAGCGAGATCAGGCTGAATCGAAACCTTCGCATGCCCTCCGCATCGGTCCGGAAGGACCCGCGCTGAAGCGGGGCGCGTCTGACCCTCCACCGCTACGCTCCCGGGCGTGCCTCTCGCACCCACGGCGCCCGGCGAGCGCCTCGTCCAGCTAGACGTCCTGCGCGGCCTCGCCCTGTTCGGTGTCCTGTTGGAGAACCTCCAGCACTTCGTGGTGCCGTCCTACGCAGCTTTCGCAGCAGGACCGGACGCGACGTGGCTCGACCAGACCGCCCTCGGTGCCGTGCGACTCCTGTGCGACAACAAGGTCTACGCGATCTTCGCCTTCCTGTTCGGGTACGGCATCGCGCTCCAGATGCGGCGCACCGAATCGGGTTTCGTCGGGATCCACCTCTGGCGCATGGCAATCCTGTTCCTGATTGGTGTAGCCCATTCGATGCTCTGGGATGGCGATATCCTGGCGACCTACGCACTGCTGGGCATTCTGCTCCTACCGCTTCGAAATCGGCGGGACTCCGTCCTCCGCAGTGTGACCGTCGGCGGCCTCGTGGCACCCAGCCTGGTCTTCCTGAGCCTGGTCGCCTGGGCAGGGACTCTCGACCTGACGGCACGCGATGCCCTGGCCGAATCGGTGGCGGCTCATACCTACCCCCTGCGCCAGAGCAGCTTCGCCTTCGCCGCCTTCACGTTGGGACTCGCGAGCGGCCGTCGAGGCGCGCTCGCGGATGCGGCTCGCTTCGTCGCACGCACGCGGTCGGCACTGGTGCCAGCGCTCGTCGTAGGTGGCCTCTGCAATATTGCCGCGCTTCCGCTGCTCGATTCTCCGGGCCAGGGCAGCTTGTCGAAGTCCGGTATCGCAATCGAGGTCCTGCTGGCCATCGCCACCCCGACACTGGCATTCGTCTACGTCCACCTCGCGCTACATCTCTTTACCCGGCCCGATTGGAGCGCCCGCTTGAGACCCATTGCGGACGTCGGCCGCACGACGCTCACGAACTACCTGCTCCAATCGGCGGTCGGCGTGGCTGTACTCGCCCGCACCGGGCTCGGTCCACTCGGACCCATCACCCCGCCCGTGGGCATCGTCCTGGCCGTTGCACTCTTCGCGGCCCAGGTGGCCGCCAGCCGCTGGTGGCTCGCACGCTTCCGCTTCGGACCCGTCGAGTGGCTCTGGCGCGCGGCGACGTACGGAACTCTGCCGCCGCTACGCGTCCCAGGACAGGGTCGCTAGAGCACCTCTTCCCGGCGAAGCCGCTCGATTTCCGGAGGCGGCACCCCACACTCTTGAAGCACCTCGTCGGTATGCTCCCCGTGGAGCGGCGGACAACGGTCGATACGTCCCGGCGTCTCCGAGAGCTTCACGGGAAGTCCTGTGGTGCGGAAGGTGCCGAGTTCGGGGTGGGGGAGTTCGACGAGCATGCGTCGCGCCAGCACCTGAGGATCGGCAAAGACCTGCTCGAGATCGAGCACGGGGCCGGCCGGAACGCCCGCGGCATTGATCCGTTCGACCCAGACACCCACGTCGGCGCCCGCGAGCGCCACTTCCATTTCGGACGTCAGTTCGGCGCGGTGACGCACCCGGGCAGCCGGAGCCGAGAAGCGCTCGTCCTGGATCCATTCCGCGTGCCCCAGGACACCGGCCAGCTTCTCCCACATGGCTTCCTGGGCCGCCGCGATATTGATCCAGCCATCGCGGGCGCGGAAGCGACCGTAAGGCGCCGACAACGGGTGATGCTGACCGGCCGGACCCGGGTGCTCGCCACCCTCGAAGTACATACCCGCAGCCCAGGAGAGAACACCGACCATCGCTTCGAGAAGCGAGGTGTCCACCACCTGCCCGCGACCCGTGCGTTCCCGGACGCGGAGGGCGAGCTGAATGCCGTGAGCTGCAAAGAGCCCCGCGAGCAGGTCCGCGATCGCGAGGCCCGCGCGGGTAGGTCCACTCTCCTCGGTCCCCGTCAGACTCATGAAGCCGCTCTCGCCTTGGGCGATCTGGTCGAACCCGGGCCGATCGCGGCTCGGACCGTCGGCGCCGTAGCCCGAGATCGCGCAGTAGACGAGACCCGGGTGGCGCTCGAGCAGCAATTCCGACCCCAGACCCAGGCGTGTCATGACGCCGGGGCGAAAATTCTCGACGACGACGTCGAACCGCGGGAGCAGGCGCAAGAAGAGCGCCCTGCCCGCATCGCGGCGCAGATCCAACGTCACCGAGCGCTTGCCCCGGTTGCTCGACAGGAAGAAGTAGCTGTCGCTTTTGGCCCCGGCGGGCCGAAACTCGCGGCCTTCGCGCGGCTCTAGCTTCACGACATCCGCGCCGTAATCGGCCAGCAACATCGTGCAGAAGGGACCGGCCAGGTAGCGGGTGAGATCGAGCACCCGGACACCGGCCAGCGGCGCTTCGACCACTCAGCAACCCTTGAATGAAGGCCGGCGCTTTTCGAGGAAGGCCCGCATCCCCTCGCGGTAGTCCTCGCTCTCCATGCAGGTGCGAACACTCGCCTCCAGGCCCTCGGCGTCGCGCTCGGCAAGCGGTCGATGCAGCTCCGATACGATCCGCTTGACGCTCCGCAGCGTAAGCGGAGCATTTTCGGAAATCTGGATCGCGGTCTCGCGCACCGTGGCCTCGAGATCCGCCTTCGCAACCACCCCGTTGACGAGACCCATGCGCAGCGCCTCATCGGCACTGAAGCGCCGTGCCGTGAAGAAGATCTCCTTCGCCGCGGAAGGCCCGACGAGGTCTACGAGAACCTCCAGCCCGCCCGGCGCGTACCCGAGACCCAGGCGCGCCGCCGGAATCGCGAACACGGCATCATCGGCGGCGTAGCGCATATCCGCCGCGAGCGAGATCCCGACGCCGCCGCCGACGCAGAAGCCGTGGATCATGGCGAGCACCGGCTTTTCGAGCCGTGCAAGCGCCCGCATGGCCGCGCCGTTGTCCAGCGCGTAGCGACCTGCCGCGTCGCCGGTCCGCTTTTCCTCGAACTCCGAAATGTCCGCACCCGATACGAAGGCGACCTCGCCCGCACCGCGCAGCACGATCACCCGCACCGCGTCGTCAGCCCCAAGGGAATCGGCGATGTCGGGGATGGCGCGCCACATCTCGACCGAGATCGCGTTGCGCCGCTCCGGATGGTCGAAAACGATCCACCCGATGCCCCCTTCCCTCTCGACGCGAACTCGGCCACCCACGGCGCACAGTCTACCACCGAGTGAGATCGCCTCTCGACGGGCCGGTCCGAGACCGCGCTGCGCGGGAGTGGAATGCCGAATGGATGGGGGCGGAACGCACCCCGCTCCGGAACGGGCCCGGGAGTAGCAATTGGTGGATCGATCAACTGCGAGCCGGGCACGGCGAACGCAACCACCAGCCTGTCTCATGTGCCGAGGAATCCGGGCGTCCAGGAGAATGCGGCGAATCAGGCAGGAGCACGAGCAATTGGAGACCCGGGCGGCAGAGTGCTTCGAGTACCCATTTTCAACCGAGCGAACTCCGGGCAGAAGCAGACCTTCTGCCTTGAATTCGGATTCGTCTGTAAGTGGGGGCGCAGCGCCGCGGATCGCTAGCGTCCAACCTCCAGAACGGAGCGGATTACCTCGCCGGCCTGCATGGCGCGGAATGCCTCGTTGACGTCTTCGAGAGGCATGCGCCGCGTGATCATGCCCTCGAGGTCGAGCTTGCCGGCCTTCCAGAGCCGCAGCAGGCGCGGGAAGTCCACCCGCACGTTGGCGCCCCCGTACATCGAGCCCTTGAGCGTCTTGTCGCCGTAGAACAATTCGAAGGCGTTGAACGTGATCTCTTCCGTAATGCGCCCGACCCCCACGACGACCGCCGTTCCGCCGCGCCGCGCCAGGTCGTAGCACTGCCGGATGGTCGCCGGGTGCCCAACACACTCGAGCACGTAGTCGAATCCCTCGCCAGCGGTCACGTCGTTCTTCACGCCATCGATGTCATCCGGTTTCACCGCGTGCGTGGCTCCGAAGTTCTTGGCGAGATCGTGCTTCGATTCCACCGGATCCACCGCAACGATCTCGGCCGCGCCGGCGATACGCGCACCCTGGATCGCCGAGATTCCCACCCCGCCGCAACCGATCACCGCGACCGACGAACCGGGCGAAATCGCCGCGGTGTTGATCGCAGCCCCCACGCCGGTCGTGACTCCGCAGCCGACCAACGAAACGATTTCGAGCGGAATGTCGGGGTCCACCTTCACCACGGCATTCTCCGGAATGATCATCTCCTCGGCGAAGGTGCCGAGTCCCGTCATCCCGCCCATCTGCTTGCCGTCAACGATGAAGTGCGGCGTGATGGCCATCTGCAGCATGGTTTCGCAGAGGTTCGCCTGCCCCCGCAGACACGCCTTGCAAGTTCGGCACGCCGGTGTGAACGCAAGGATCACCGGGTCTCCGGCCGCGACCTCCGTGACTCCAGCACCCACTTCCTTCACGATCCCGGCACCCTCGTGTCCCAGTACACAGGGAGTTCCCGATGGAATCGTTCCGTTCTGCGCCGACACGTCCGAGTGGCAGACCCCACTCGACACAATTTTCACGTGGACCTCGCCGGGACCCAGGTCGGTCAGCGAAACGTCGTCACGGACGTCGAGTTCCTTGTTCAGATCCCATAGAACGGCGGCCTTCATGCGGTTTCTCCTCGGATACGGGGATACAGGATGCGCTCGAAGCCGAGCAGCCTACCCGAAGGAACCGGAAGGCGGCAAGCCCGGCCCGGAAACCCGCACGGCCGGCTGGATGGCGTAGTCTTGTCGCCTTGTCCCCTCGATACTGGAAGAAAAAACGTGTCTGAACCGCTCTGGCGCTCCCGACCTACGGCCTTCGAGATGCTCCCCGCGACCACCGTGCGACACTCGAAGATCAACGATTTCATCTACCTCTCGGAAGGCAACTCCAACAGCTTCCTGATCGTGACCTCCGAAGGACGGGTCGTCGTCAACACCGGAATGGGCTTCGAGGCGCCGACTCACAAGGAATACTTCGATTCGATCGACAGCGGACCCATCCGGTATGTGATCTTCACCCAGGGGCACGTGGACCACGTCGGTGGAGCCGATCACTTCATCGAAGAAGGCACCGAGATCATCGCCCAGGCGAACAACCTGGAGCACCAGAGCTACGACAATCGCCTCCAGCCCTTCCGCGGCAAGCGGAGCATATTTGCCTTCGCCAAGACGATCGCGGCGGGCTTTGCCTACGTTAAAAAACTCGAGAAGGCGGGTACTCCGGTCTCCGGACAGGCCCAGCCGAAACCGACGATCACTTTCGAAGACCGCTACGCCTTCGAACTGGGCGGCATCGAGTTCGAATTGATCGCCATCAGCGGGGCCGAGACCGAGGACTCCCTGGTGATCTGGCTTCCGCAGCACAAGATCTGTTTTACGGGAAACGCATTCGGCGCGCTCTTCGGACACTTTCCGAACCTGGTCACGATCCGTGGCGACCGCTATCGGGACGCCCTCCGCTACGTAGAAACCCTCGACAAGTTGCTCGAACTCGATGCCGAGATGCTGCTCGTTGGCCACCACGAGCCGGTCGTCGGCCGCGAACTCATCCGGAGCGAACTCGAGCGCATGCGCAACGCAGTGCTCTACGTCCACGACTGCGTCGTGATTGCGATGAATGGCGGAGAGGACGTCTGGAGCGCCATGCGCGACATCCGACTTCCGCCCGAACTCGAAGTGGGAGAAGGCTACGGAAAGCTCCCCTGGTCGATCCGCGCAATCTGGGAGCAGTATTCGGGTTGGTTTCACGCGCGTTCGACGACGGAGCTCTACCCCGTGGCGCCGTGGAGCGTCTGGCCCGACGTGGTGGCCCTAGCCGGTGGCCCCGACGGCTTCGCCGAAGCCGCGAAGAAAAAGCTGGCCGCCGGTGCGCCGGTCGAAGCCCTCCACCTGGCCGAACTCGCGCTCGAAGCCGAACCGGACCACGCGCCTTCGCTCGACGCAAGCCTGGCGGCGCACCGCGCACTCCTGGATCAGAGCGTCAACTTCTGGGAGACCCGATGGCTCGAGAAAGAGATCGCGTCGCTCGAAAACCGCCTGGAGAGTGGCCGCTGAGGCGCAGCTTCCCGCTCGCAGCCGCCTGGCTCGCGACGCTGACACTCGGCTGTGGCGAGACACCGGTGCCGCCGGAAAGCGTTCTGCTCCTTATCGCCGATGACGTGGGTGTGGACCGCATCGGGGCCTACGAGACACATCCCGACCCGAGCACGACACCGAATCTCGATGCCCTCGCCGCACGGGGCGTGCGCTTCGATCGCGCGTGGGCCACACCCATGTGCTCGCCCTCGCGCGCGGCGATGCTGACCGGGCGGCTCCCCTCCCGCAACGGCGTCGGTGCGGCGATCCATCTCGGCCGCCCGGACCAGGCCCGGGGTCTGGAACTCGACCAGACGACCCTTGCGCAGCTGCTGGCGGGCCGCGGTGTGGAAACCTTCGCCGTGGGCAGATGGCACATGGCGGGTGGCCCGCCCCCGTCACTGCACGGGGCCAAGCTTTCGGGGAACCCGCGCGACACGCCGCGCGCCCATTACGACGCGGGACTCGAAGCTCTGGACCGCGAGATCGGGCGGCTGCTGGCCGCAATCGACCCCGACGTGCTGCGCCACACGACTGTGATCTTCGTCGCCGACAACGGAACCTCCCAGCACGGCACCCGACCGCCAACGCACGGACAAAAGCGATCTCTTTACGAAGGGGGCATCCGCGTTCCGCTGATCGTGGCGGGCCCCCAGGTGCCGCCCGCCAGCCAGGGCCGCGCGAGCGAATCGCTCGTCCATGTCACCGACCTCTTTGCGACGATCGCCGAACTCTTCGGCGTGCAATCGGAGGCCGAGGATTCACAGAGCCTGCTCCCATACCTCGCCAATCCCGCGACGCCATCCGCACGCAGCGTGCTCTACACCGAACGCTTTCTGCCCAACGGCGGCCCCCCCGACCCCGAACGCCACTTCCGGGCCGCGCGCGACGCCCGCTACAAGCTGCTCGTCCTGCCGGATCAGCGCGAGTTCTACGATCTGGAGACCGACCCCCACGAGCGGCACGATCTCATCGCCGAGGGAACGGCGCCGGCGGCCGCACTCGCGCGCCTCGAACGAGCCGTGGTGACCCGCGGCGGCACATTCGATCAGGGCACCGGGGAGGCGAAGGAGCGCGCGACGCCCTCCGCAATCACGCGGTAGCCCTCGCCGGTGGGGTGCTGGTTTGCCGAGCGCGGGTAGAGACCGGACCGGGTCGCCGCTGCGCGAAGGTCGGGAAGCACATCGACATGGGCGATTCCGGCGGCGTCGAGCCGCGTGCGAATCGCGTCCGCGACGGTGCGCTCGTTCGCAGTCACCCGCTCCACGACCTCAGTGTCCGGCGTGCGCAGGAGGGCCTCGCGGAAAACGCTCGCCTTGCTCGGGATCAGCACCACGACCAGACGCACCCCCCGCGCCCGGCAGGCGGCGGCCATGACTTCGAGTGCGTCGAGCGTGAGCCGCAGCCCCTCCGCAACCCGGGGGTCTTCGAGGTCGAGGGTCGCGAGGCCCTGGCTCACGTCGACTCGGGTCAGAATCTCGCCCCGAGAGTCGAGTACGGCGCGCCCGCGGGGTGGGGCGTCGCGTCCCCCGTGCAACGCCTTCCACGCCATCCCCGCGAGTACCGAGTGAGACCGCAGCCACTGCACGAGGCCACGCTTTTCGGCCGGCCGGACAAACGGCCGCGCGACGCCCTGCCCGCGAGCGGACGCCAACACCTCGAGTTCCGGTCGCTCGGGATCGCGCAGCCCGGACCAATGCTCGAGCGAATAGGCAACGACGTACGCGTTGAGCAGATCGTTTCCCAGGTAAAGACCCACCACGACGTCACTGGGGGCGAGCGCAAGGGCCCGCTCCTCCACGAGGTGACGATATTGGAGCGGCCCGTAGCCCCCGTGTCCCAGGTTGTAGACGCTGCGGTCCGTGAGCCGCGCCAGTGCCGCGGGCCACGAATCGTCAGCCGGTGCACCGAAGCCGTAGGTGAGCGAATCCCCAACGACGACCACGTCCGCCGTCTCGGGCACCGCCGGATTGCGAAACCCCCAGGCGTCGTGGCCGCCGACACCGGGTTCGACCCGGTAATCGAGGACCGGGTCGGGACGCCGAGCGGCGACCAGGAAATCCCCCGGGTTCACGAACAGACGCACCGCGAACTCGCCGAAGAGAAGCGTTCCGAGCAGCGAAGCCGCGAAGAGTCCGGCGCTGGCGAGTTGATTCAAACGGGCTTCGGAATCCGGAGGATCTGAGCCGCCTCCTTCACACTGGCAATCGGGCGACCCACCTCGGCCGCGAGCGCCGCTGCCCGCTGCACGATCTCCTGGTTCGTGGGCTTGTGCTCCGGGTGGAAGTGCTCCTCGAGACCGACGTGGAGGTGCCCGCCGCGTTCGAGCGCCAGGCGCGCGAGCGGCGTCTCGAAGACGTCGCCTCCCCAGACCGAGACCGACCAGGGCAGGTCCACGCCCTCGAGTAAATCGAGATACGCGAGCAACGCGTGCCGTGTCGGCGCCAACCCGAAGCTCACGCCCGGCTCGGTGGCGAACAGACCGCAGTCGCCGCCGAAGTAGAGCTTCAGCATGGCGCCGGCCGGAAGCCGACCCGCCCGGTGGAAGGCGAGCGTCGTCCGCAGCCAACCGGGCTCATAGATCGCAAGCGATGGGCCGATGCGAAGCCGCTCGCATTGCTCGAGGGCCACGCGCGTGTCCTCGTAACTATTGGCGTAGACCATGCCCACGGGAAGCCCCTCGGCATCCGGCGCACCGATGTTGGTGGAGCCGGGATCGCAGAGCCCGAGCCGCATCTCGACTTCCTCCGCCAGGACCTCGACGTGGGAGATGCTTTCCGCTGCATCGACTCCGACGCCGAGCGTCGGATACCAGAGCGTGTCGGGCCGCTCCTCGAGGATCGGCCGCCACGCCGCCAGGTAGTGCTCCGCCGCCTCCCGCCCGGTGAGTTGGATGTCGTCGGTGTGGGCGTGGATCAGCGTGGCCCCGGCGTCGAGACAACGGAAGACGTCGGCCGTGATTTCTTCGGGCTTGCGGGGCGTATTCGGGTTGCGGTCGGGCCGCGTTTCGCCGTTGATCGCGGCTTCGATGACGAGCGGTGTGTCTTCGCGGGCCATGACACGTACTCCGGGAAAGGGGGTTTCGGGAATACCAGTTTACTGCACGCCCAGCACCGGGCGCGGCGCTCGTTCAGGCCGCGGGCCTGGGATCCTCCCCCTCGAGCATGCGCTCGAGGACGGCGCGGTGCGGAATCACCTCGTCGACATCCTCGGGCCATTCGGCCTCGCCAAAATGGATCCGCCTCGCCGAGACCCGGGTCATGATGATCGCGTGCCGGAGCCCGGCATAGACGTCGTAGAAGCGCAGGTCGCCCGGCGCGCGACCCGTGCGCTCGGCGTAGGTTGCGGCCACGTCCTCGGGGCGCAGGAAATGCGGCATGCCCGGCAGGCCGGTCTGGCGGGCGATGTCGTCGAAGAAGAGATGCATGAAACACAGCCAGCCCAGGTCGAGCTCCCGGGGGCCGAGCGCGGCCATCTCCCAGTCGAGCACAGCGGCCGGCGCAAAGCCGTCGAAGAGAATGTTCCCGATGCGAGAATCGCCCCAGCTCACCACGGCCGCGCCTTCTTCGTCCGGCCAGTGCTGCTCGAGCCACGCGAAGGCGCGCTCGATCACCGGGTGGCGGCGGTCGGCGCGCGCCCATTCGTAGTACCGGCGCTGGTTCTCCACGTGACGGCGCAGCGGTGAGTCTCCGGGCAGATCGAATTCGAGAAAGGCTGCGTCCACCGCTGCGGGGTCGATGGCGTGGAGTTCCGCCAGCACGGCAACCGTGGCGTCCTGCAGGTGCCGCTGTTCCGCGCGGGCCGCCTGGCTGAGCCAGCTGTCGAACGTGTAGGGCATGACGTCGGGCGGCACGCGGCCCTCGACGCGGTCCATCACGAAAAATGCCGCCCCCAGGGCTTCTGGATCGAGTTCGAGCCAACGCGCAGCGGGTACCGGGACCTTGCTGCGCTCGGCCACGAGGCGCAGCGTGCGGAACTGCACCTCCATGTCGTAGACCGGGAACACCGGCGTGTCCGCGGGGTCGGGCTGCAGGCGGGCGACGAACGACCCCCCTCTCCGTTGGCCGGCTTCTTGCCAGCGCGCATCGAAGAGCAGGGTCTCGCTCGACATGCCGGTGGCCGACGGACTCGAGATCTCGGACACCTCGACCCCGGATGCCCCGGGCAGCGTTCCCACCAGCCAGTCCCGAAGCCGCCCGCGCAATGCGCCCCGGTCGCGGGTCGAACGCTTCATCTCCTCGCTGGCGGGCTCGCTCATCTCGAAACCGGCAGCCTACCATGCGCCCGACCCCCTCCGCGTTGGAGTGGCATACTCGGCGCCCCGGAGGTGAGATGACCAGCCCGAGCACAACGCGTGCACCGACTTCGATCTTCTACGGCTGGTGGATGGTTGCCACCGCGTTCCTCTGCCAGGGAGTCACGGCCGGCTGCACGATGTACATCTTCGGGATTTTCCTGAAGCCAGTGGCCGAAGAGTTCGGCGCCACGCGCGGAACCCTTTCATTGGGGATCATGATCTTCCCCGCAGCCGGCGGTCTGATCGCGCCTTTTCTCGGCTCACCCCTCGACCGCGGGAAGATCCGGGGCGTCATGGCCCTGGGGCTCGTCGCGCTCTCCGCCGGCCTGGTGCTGAGCGCGTGGGCCCCGTCGCTCTGGGTGCTCGGCCTCGTCATCGCGACGCTTCTGGCATTCGCTTCCAACGCCGCGGGTCCCCTCAGCGCCTCGAAGCTCGTGGCCAACTGGTTCGAGGGCCTGCGCGGACGCGCCCTCGGCATCGCCTCGACGGGCACGTCGGCGGGCGGCGCGGTATTCCCGCTCCTGATCGCGCTGGGCATCGGCGCCTGGGGCTGGCGCGGCGCTTTGCTGGCACTCGGCATCGGCGTCGCCGCCGTGACCCTGCCGCCCGTTCTGCTGCTGGTGCGCAGCTGCCCCGAAGATCTCGGACTGACTCCCGACGGCAAAGCCCCGGCGCCCAGCCTGGGCGAGACGGCCCCCGCCGGAGTAACCGCACAGCCTTCCATCGGGGTCCGCGAGATTCTCCGGGACCGCAATTTCTGGGCGCTCGGACTGGCGGTCGGGCTGAGCTTCGCGGTGCTCACGGTCGTGTTGATCAATCTGCACGCATACGCCACGGATGCCGGCGTCGACGGCACCGCCGCCGCCCTGCTGCTCACGATCCTCGCGATCTCAGGCATCTGCGGAAAACTCGCATTCGGATTTCTCGCCGATCGCGTGAGCAAGCGGCTGCTGATGGGCGTCGCCATTGTCATGCTCGGGAGCTTCCTCTTCGTGCTGCTCGCGCACCCGAGCTACGGCGTGCTCGCCGCCACCGCCGGCCTCGCCGGGCTCGCCGTGGGAGGGTTCCTGCCGCTGTGGGGCGCCCTCATTGGAGATTGCTGGGGGCGAGAGGCCTTCGCGCGGGTCATGGCCCTGATGGCGCCCTTGATGACGCCGCTCAACATGGCCGGAATGGCCTATCCGGGCCTCATCCACGACCGCACGGGAAGCTACGATGCGGCGTGGCAGATCTCGGTAGGCCTGCTCGGCCTCGCCGCCCTCTGCCTGGCCTTTCTGCGTCCGCCGCAACGCGCCTGACCGCTAGCGCCCGCAGAACTCGGCGACGTCGTCGCACGGGATCCAGTCGCGCTCCTGCTCGGTCCGCTGCCGCGTCTGCTCGACCCAGTCGTCCTGGAACCCCACGCAGCTGTGCTCGAGAAAGGGGTGCCGAGCGAGCCCTACCGCGCGGCGAAGTCGGCGAGCCGCACCGGCTGCCGCCGCGGCCCCCAGGTGCCGGGCGCAGCCTCGAAAACACCCGGACAGGCCGTCCCGCAGGAGCCGCAGCGCCCCTCCGGGTCGAGATTCCACCCGGTGAGACGGTACCAGTCGCGGCCGACGATCAGCGCGCCGCAGGTGTGGCAGCGCGTGCTCCCGCCCGCCTCGTCGTGGACGTTACCGGTATAGACGTGGCGCACGCCGCGCTCCCGGGCGATGCCCCTCGCCCGGGTCAACGTCGCGGGCGGCGTCCGCTCCACTTCGAGCAGCTTGTAGTCCGGGTGAAACGCGCTGAAGTGCCAGGGAACGTCGACACCCAGGTTCTCCACCACCCAGTCCGACGCGAGGCGAAGCTCTCGATCGGAGTCGTTGGCACCGGGGATCAGCAGTGTCGTGATCTCGAACCATACGTCGGTCTCGTGCTTGAGGTAGCGAAGCGTATCGAGCACGGGCGCGAGTTCTCCGCTGCACACCTCGCGGTAGAAACCCTCGCTGAAGGCCTTCAGATCGACGTTGGCCGCGTCCATGTGGCCGAAGAACTCGGCCCGCGGGGCCTCGCATATGTAGCCCGCCGTCACTGCGACGGTCTTCACGCCGAGCGCCCGGCAGGCGCGCGCCACGTCGATCGCGTACTCGAGGAAGATCACCGGGTCGTTGTAGGTGAAAGCAACGCTGCGGCAACCGAGTTCCCGCGCGGCGCGGGCGACGACCTCGGGCCGGGCTGCATCGGCCAGGGTGTCGACTTCCCGGGACTTGCTGATGTCCCAGTTCTGGCAGAACCGGCACGTGAGATTGCAGCCGGCCGTTCCAAACGAGAGCACCGGCGTGCCCGGCAGAAAGTGGTTGAGGGGCTTCTTTTCGATGGGGTCGATGCAGTAGCCGCTCGAGCGACCCCAGGTGGTCAGGACCAACTGGTCGCGCTCGCGAGCGCGCACGAAGCAGAGCCCGCGCTGACCTTCGGCGAGACGGCAGCAACGCGGGCACACATCGCACTGGATTCGGCCGTCCCGGAGCCGACTCCAGTACCGGGTCCCAATGACGCCTGCCTCCGACACGACCCCAAGGTGCGGCGGGAAGCCCCGTTGTCAAACCCGCTTGACTCTCCCCGGCGGAGGCGCATTCTGGCGGCATGAGCACACGCCGCCCCGCTGTGGCGGGGCTCTTCTACCCGGCCGACCCGGCGCAACTCGCCGCGGACGTGGCGCGCCACCTCTCGGAAGCCGTGCAGCCGCACGAGCCGGGCTCGCCTCCCAAGGCCGTGATCGCTCCCCACGCGGGCTACGCCTACTCGGGCCCCGTCGCGGGCTCGGCCTTCAGCGCCGCGGCGCACCACCGCGGCGAGGTGGAACGGGTGGTGCTACTCGGCCCCTCGCACCGGGTTCCCGTCGATGGCCTGGCGGTGCCCCGCGACGACGTATTCGAGACCCCTCTCGGCGGGGTGCCGCTCGACCGCCCGGCGATCGAGGCGGCGCTCGCACTCCCGCAGGTCGTCGAATCCGATGCGGCGCACCGCGAGGAGCACAGTCTCGAGGTGCAGCTGCCGTTCCTGCAGGAAGTGCTCGGCCCGTTCCACCTGGTGCCGTTCAGCGTCGGCCAGGCGCGGGCCGAGGAGGTCGCGGAGGTACTCGACCTGCTCTGGGGCGGCCCGGAGACCCTGGTCGTGATCAGCTCCGACCTGAGCCACTACCACGATTACGACGCGGCGCGCGATCTCGACGCGGCGACGACCCGCGCCATCGAGTCCCTCGACCCCGGCTGCCTCGGCGAGCAGTCGGCCTGTGGAAGGATTCCCGTGTCCGGACTCCTGCTGACCGCTCGGCGCCGGGGCCTCGCCGTGCGCACACTCGACATCCGCAGCTCGGGAGATACAGCGGGAACACGGGACCGCGTGGTGGGATACGGTGCCTGGTCACTCGCTTGACGGGACCGGCGGCGCCCCCCTGGCGGTCGAGCACCGCACGCAGCTGCTGGAGGTGGCGTCGCGCTCCATCGAGCACGGGCTCGGCACCGGTCTTCCGCTCCCCGTGGACCCCCGCAACCATCCGCAACCCCTGCGCGAGCGGAGCGCTTGCTTCGTGACGCTGCGCCGGACGGGTGCACTCCGGGGCTGCATCGGCGAACTCGAGGCCCACCGGTCACTGGTGGAGAGCGTGGCAGACCGCGCCTTTCAGGCCGCGTTTCGAGACCCGCGCTTCGCCTCGCTTCGCGCCGAAGAGCTGCACGACCTCGAGATCCACGTGGCGATCCTGGGTCCGCTCGCGCCACTCGCCGTCCGCGACGAACGCGAACTCTGGGAACAGCTCGAGCCAGGAGTCGATGGAGTCACCCTCACCGAAGGAGCGGCACGCGCCACCTTCCTCCCAGCGGTCTGGGAAAAGCTGCCGGAACCCCGGCGCTTCCTCGCCGAGCTCAAGCGCAAGGCCGGACTCCCTCAGGACCACTGGTCGGACCAGGTTGCAATTTCCCGTTACCAGGTCTTCGAGTTCTCCGGTCGGTACCGTCGCGGCGAGGACTCGCCGGCCTGAGTTTCGAGGTGGTACCACCTCGACATCCACACCGCCCCGGAGCTACCACCAGAGGACGCGCCGTGGCATTCATCTCCCCGGTGCTACCGCAAGCGCACGCGGCATGGCATCGTCTCGCCACTCCACATGCCGTCCCCGATCCCCACGCGTATTGCACCGAGTGCACGATTCGCCCCGTTCACGTCTCCCGAGATCGCCCGGAGTTTCCGGCGCCGGCTCGAGAACGGTGCAATCCTGCGGCCCAGTGGCACTGCACGGGGCAACCCCGGCCGTCTGCTCCGCATGGGCTACACGCCGAAGCATCGGATCGACCTCTTCGACACCACGTTCTACCTCACGAACGTCCGGCAGAACGCGGACATCCGTTTCTTCGTCGGCTACGTGGCCCAACGCGGCAGCGGAGCGATCTTTCCGCGGATCTTCTACAAGGACCTCTCTCTCGTATGGCGCTCGGCCTCTCACTACGCGCGGTCAGCCCGCGAGAACTGGATCGGCAAGGGGGATGTGCGCGAGTACGTCCGGGACGGTTTGCAATACGAATGCTCCGCGGAATCGACGACCGACCTGCCCCTCGAACTCCAGACGGCCTTCGAGAAGCTGAGCCGGCTGGTGCGCCGCGTGCGCTACGACGACGACGCCGTTGGCCTGATCCTGCGCAGGGCACCCGACGACCGGATCGAAGCCTATGAGGACTTCCGCGGCCCACGCCGGCGGGCCCAGGCAGACCCGCGCAACCGCATCAACCGGGGGCGGCCCATCGCGCGCTTCACGCGCCGGGCCGACCCGACCTCGCTCCGCTTCGCTGCGGGCTTCCAGCCCGACTTCGGGCGCGGAGTGCTCGAGGTCAGCGAATCCGTGAGCCGGCTTTACGGAGGCAGACTGCAGCGATTTCGGATCCTGTCGGCGAACCGCAAGATCCAGTACCTCTTCATGGCCGGGCCGCGACAGGTCTGGATCATCCCGGCCCAGGCAACGACGACGCAGCTCTCGAGCTACGGCGTGCGTACCGTCGACGTGCTCGCAGACGACGACCTCTTCCTACCGGGCTACGAATACCACGGGGGCGAGACGGGGGTGGACCAGATCCCCGACGGCTTTGCCGGCGAGATCAGCGAGATCGACCCGTCCCGGGCCGACGCCTCTCCTTGGCTCGAGCGGCTTCCGGTCATCCGCGAGTTCCGCCGCCGGATTCTCGGGCGGCGACGCGGCTAGGTGAAAGCGCGCCGTTCCAAGGCGCGTCCCAAATCTGCGACACTCCGGAAGTGGAAGAGCGCCATCTGCTGATCTTCCTGGTGCAGGTCTTCCTGCTCCTGTCGCTGGCCCGCGGCTTTGGAGAGATCGTGCGCCGCTGGGGCCACCCTCCCCTGGCCGGCGAGATTCTGATCGGCGTCCTACTCGGTCCCACGGTGCTGGGCCGGGCCCTGCCCGAACTCGCTGGAGCGATCTTCCCCACGGACGCGATCCAGGAATCGATGCTCGACACGGTCTCCCAGATCGGTGTGCTCTTCCTGCTGCTCGAGACCGGGCTCGAAGTCGACGCCTCTGCGGCCTGGCGTCAGCGGGGCCCCACCCTGCGAATCGGAATCGTGGGCGTTCTGGTACCGCTCGCGCTGGGCTTCGCGCTCTCGCTCGGCCTGCCGGACCGCTACCTCATCGATGCCGAACAGCGCGTGATCTTCGCCCTCTTCCTCGGAACCACCATGGCGATCAGCTCGATGGTGATCATCGCGCGCGTGCTTCACGACCTCGACCTGGTGAAGAGCGACCTCGGCCTGCTGACGCTCTGCGGCTACGCGGTCAACGACATCCTCGCCTGGGTGATCTTCAGCATCATCATCGCGACCACTACGCAGGGAACGCTGACGCTCGTCTCGTTCGGACCGTTCCTGCTCTTCACGTTGCTGTTCACGACGCTGTCGCTCACCCTCGGAAGGCGCCTGGCCGACCGGGCGATCGACTACATCACCGCACAGCGCCCCGACAATCCCGGGGCCGTGCTGAGCTTCGTGTGTTGCCTCGGCCTGCTCTGGGGAGCGCTCACCCAGTGGATGGAGCTGACCGCGCTGTTCGGCTTCTTCCTGGCCGGGGTCATGGCCGGCGAGGCCCGCCACCTCTCGGAACGCACGCGCCACAGTCTGAGCCAGATGGTGCACTCGATCTTCGTCCCGCTCTACTTCGCCGGCATCGGCCTGCGCATCGACTTCTTCGAGAACTTCGACCTGCTGCTCGTGGTGTTCGTGAGCCTCGTGTCCATCGTGGGCAAGTTCCTCGGCGCCTGGCTCGGCGCGCTCGGGCCCGGCATCTCCCGGGAAGACCGGCTGTCGCTCGGCATCGCATTCACACCGAGCGGCGTCACCGGAATTGTCGTGGCGGGCGTCGCGCTGGAGCTGGGAATCCTCTCCACCCCGGTCTTCGTGGCGATCGTCTTCTCGACGCTCATTTCGTCGCTGCTCGTGGGACCTTGGCTGGCGTGGTCGATCCATCGCCGGCGCGAACTCGACATTCTCGAGTTCCTGCCGAGAAACGCCGTGATTCCCGACCTGCACAGCACCGAGCGTTTCCAGGCGATTCGCGAGTTGTGCGACACGGTCGCCGACCGCACCGACCTCGACGCCCGGAAACTCTCCGAAGCGGTGCAGAAGCGCGAGACGCTGATGGGAACCGGAACCGGCCACGCCATGGCGGTGCCCCACGCGCGCTTAGCGGGGCTGCGGCGCCCCGTGATCGCCTTCGGCCGCTCGATCCCGGGGATCGACTGGGACGCCCCGGACGGACACGAAGTCCACCTCGTATTCCTGGTACTTACGCCGGAAAGCGAGAACGGACTCCAACTTCAGATCCTGGCGGCGCTGGCCCAGGCCATGCTGCCCGCCGAGGCCCGCACCCGGCTGCGTCGCGCCGAGACGAGCGACGCCGCCCGGCGGGCACTCGACGCAGCGCTGCGCTCCCAGGAACTCGTGCGGCTCGCGGCCGACCCGCCGGAGGCCGGTTGAGCCCTCCGCGCGGGCACCCGCCGCGCAACCGACCCGCAGTGATCGCGGCGCTGGCCCCGTAGCGGCGCTTGCGCAGTCGCAGGCAGGCATTCAAGATGGCGTCGAGCGATCCCCTTGATCGCCGACACCGACTCACCCTTCGAGCCCGGCGCCGACTGGCTCGAGCCGTATTCGAGTCTCTCCGGACGACTCCCGAAGCTCGAACCCGCCCGGCACGCCGCCGCAAGAAACCCCAAGAAAAGGAGTGCAATACATGGCCAAGCACCTGCTCGTAGTCTTGACGAATGCAGCGGAGGGCAAGGACGAGGAGTTCAACCAGTGGTACAACGACGTCCACCTGGGAGACGTCCTCTCCGTCGACGGCTTCGTGGGCGCCCAGCGTTTTGCGCTCGACGCGTTGGGCGGCGAACCGCCTCACCGCTACCTGGCACTCTACGAGATCGAGACCGACGACATTGATGCCGCGGTCAAGAACCTCGGCGAGTCTGCGGGCTCAATGGTGATCAGCGACGCCATGACCGACGCGACAGCCCTGGTGGCCTCGCCGATTACAGAACGCCGCACGGCGTGACCGGACTCAGAGCAGCCCCTCTCGGACCCCCACGTCGACCTCTCCGCAGTAGCCGTAGTCGACGATCAAGAGATGGCCGCTCACGAAACGCGCTGCATCGCTGTTGAGGAAGATGAGCGGATCGGCCATCTCCTCGGGCGTGGCGTTGCGTCCGATCGGCGCCAGAAAGAACTGCTCCAGCGTCTCCTTGCCTCCGGCCTGGTTGTGGAAGACCGGCAACATGGGCGTGTCCGTAGGCGACGGAAGCAGCGCGTTCAATCGGATCTCGCGCGAGATGAGCTCCGAAGCCCTCATCTGCGTGTAGACGTTCAACGCCTGCTTCGAGCCCAGGTACCCCGAGGCCAGCTCGGGATTGGCCTCGCACCAGGCACGCGATTGCTCGAAGGATCCAATCGCCATCAACTCCTTCCACTTCTCGAGGTTCTTCTTGTAGCCGATCCCCGCCACCGAGCTGATCAGGCTCACGGCGCCGCCCTTCGGGACCCGCGGCAGCAGAACCTCTATGCAGTGACGCACCCCGACGAAGTTCACCACCATCGTCTGCAGGTTGTCGAAGCCCGGCGGACCCGGCACGCCGGCGCACACGAAGAGCGACGGGATGTCTCCCGGGATCTGCTCGGCAGCGGCTTCGATGGAAGCCGGGTTCGACAAGTCGACTTCGATCGTCTGCTTCACGGGCGCCGTGATCGGCGCGATGTCGAGCGCGATCACCTCCGCACCCATCTCGGCCAGCGTGCGGGCGCAGGCCTCTCCCATTCCAGTCGCCGCACCGACGACCACGCACCGCTTGCCCTCGTAGCCCAGAATATCCCGCATCTTGCTTCTCCTTCCCGGCTCACGTAACCGCGCCGGCCGCCTTCAACCCGATGATCGACTCCGTATCGTACCCGAGTTCGGCGAGGATCTCGTCGCCGTGTTCGTTGAACTCCGGTGCGCGCGCCGTCTCGGTCGTTTCCTCATCGAACTGCACGGGGCTCGCCACCAGCTCGAATTCGACCCCCTCGCGCGTGGCCGTCTGCACCATGTAGCCGTTGGCGCGCACCTGGGGATCCGCCGCCACCTCGAGCGTGTTCTGGACCGGTGCCCACTGCCCGGCGAGAGTCGAAAACCGCTCGGTCCACTCGGCCAGCGTGGCCCCCCCGAGCACCTCGGCGATGATCTCCTTCGCTTCGCCCGCGTTCTTCGAGAGGTTTTCCGCGGAGTCGAAACGCGGGTCTCGGATCAGCTCAGGGCGTTCGATGTGTTCGCAGAAATCAGGCCAGTACTTGAAGCCCTGCAACATCACCACGCTGACAAAGCGAGCATCCGACGTCTTGTAAAGACCCGTCAGCGGATTGCCAGGTCCGCCCGCCGAGGTGGGCAAGCTCCACGGCTCCCCCGTCTGCAGCGAGAGCGCGATGGCCGCCGCCATCGCCCATGATCCCGCCGCGAGCAGCGAGACGTCGATCACCGAGGGTTCCCCCGTGCGCTCGCGCTTGAAGAGCGCGCCCGCGATGCCCCCGGCGATCGTCATGCCGCCCATCGAATCCCCGTAGCCCGGGCCGGGCTGCGGCACCACGAAGGGCAGACCCGGTGGCGTGGCGCTCTGCGCACTTCCGGCACGGCACCAGAAACTCGTCATGTCGTAGCCGCCCCGATCCTTGTCCGGGCCCTTCGGACCAAAAGCAGTTCCCCGCACGTAGATGATCTTCGGGTTGTGGGCGCGGAGGTCAGCGACCTCCAGCTTCAGCCGCCTGAGCGAACTGGGAAGCTTGTTGGTGAGAAAGACATCGCTCGTCGCCGCGATCTTGAAGAGGACTTCGAGCCCCTCGGGCCGGGCGAGGTCGATCCCGATCGAACGCTTGCCCCGGTTCGAGTGCTCGTTGAGCACGTGAACACCCTTCGAGAGGTCGACCACGCCGGTCCGACCGAGGCCGCGCATCGCGTCACCCCGCTCGGCGTGCTCCACCTTGATCACATCGGCGCCCCAATCCGCCAGGACGGCCGAGGCGGCCGGCACAAAGGTGTGCTCGGCGAACTCGAGGACTCGCACTCCCTGCATCACGTCGCTCACGTTCGTCTCCTCCGAGAGGAGACCATACGCGATCGACCCCAGAGTGCGCCGCCGGCGCTGGGCACGGCCCCCGGCGCCGGTGGAGACTCCAGCCGGACGCTAGCGGGGGGTGACCCGGAAGGACCCGAACGCAAAGCCCAGGTTCACTCCCCGCCCCTTGCCCGATAGCGAGAGGCTGACGTTTCCCTTGGTTACCACCCGCGCGTCGACACTCCCACCGGCTCCGGCGTGGGCAATGGCCTCGCCGTAGGAGCCGTAGACGCTGCTGATGTCTTCGACCTGGGAGAACGTGCCCTTGCCCCCGACCACATTGCTGGCCCCGAAACTGAATCCGCCGCCGTGGGTAACGATGTCCACGTTGGCTTCCTGGCCGTTGGTACACGAGACATGCCCCGTGCCCCGCGAGGTCTTGTAGAACGCCGACCAACCCTTCAGCTGATAGGTCATCTGGCACTTGGTCACTGCAAGAGCCGGCGCAACGCCCCCGAACACCAGCAGCGCACAGATAGCCAAAAGCCTCGAAACGAATCGGAGCATTGCCTCCCCCCCTTCGCGGCAGAACACCGCACACCACGCCCGAATGAAATCGCAGTACGAGCAACTCTACGGCGACGCTCGAACTGCCGCCAGCGGTCCCCTGAGCCCGGCGCGTGCGCTCCAGGGGAATGTCGGGAAGACGGCTCCCGTTGTCGCAGGCGATCTCGCACTGCGCCTGCTCGAAAAACGGAAGCTTGCGAAAGGCCTCCCATGGCGTGGGGACACTGGAAGTCGCCGCCTCGCGATCCTCCGGTACGCTCGCCCAGCTCCTCTCCTGCGCCGCCGGCCAGAATGCCGAGTCTCGACTACAGCGCCGGGGTGCCTATCGGCCGCGGTACTGCAATTCGCGTAGGGGAGTGGCGCGATTGATGAAACGAACGCTTGAACTCGACCCGGAAACACCACCGGCCACCAGCAGTTGCGCCGCTTCGGGGAGCCACGCCGCCAAGGGACGACGATGGCGGTTGCGAGTGGTAGGCTTTCAGATCACGGCAATTTCGGAGGGCTCGAAAAAGATGCGATCCATCGTTCTGGTCACGGTTGTGTTCCTGATCGGCCTGGCTGCCCCGCGCGCCGAGGCCGCGAGTTGCTCCGTCTTCTTGGAGATCAAATCCTACGACGTAGAGGCCAAGACGGTCGAGGTCAAGTACACGAAGGGAAGCCAGTCGCGCTACTTCCCGAAGCCCGAGGGATCGACCACAACCACCACGAAGCTCCCGAAGAAGTGCTCCAAGCGGATCACGAAGAAGAACCCCACCCTGCCCTTCAAGCCCACCGGCGGGCGGATGTCCGTGACCCAGTTTCGCACCAACTTTTCGGGCAAGATGCTCAACAACACCGATGATCCGAAATGGGTTACGGGAGAATTCGACAAGCTGATCGCCAGCGAGACCACCATCTCCGCAATCCTCAGGCCGTCCAAGCGCAAGAACGATCCGCCGCAGCTGACCACCATCTACCTGCCGATCACCGATGAGGAGCGGGCGGAGATCAAGCGCATCGAGGCGACAGCCGTCGACGTCGACTGACGGCGGGGCGAGTTGCCAGGCGGAAACCGTCCGACCGCTGGGTCTACCTGACATACCCGGCGTAAGTGGTATGGCTTGCGGCGCTCTAGCCGCCCGGCCGCAGTCGATCCGCCAGCTCCATTCGCACCTGCGACCAGATGAAACGCAACGCACCGAGCGGATGCGAGCGCGCCTTGCGAAGGAAGAGGCGCCGCATATGCGGTCCGCCCTCGATCTCGAGTTCCCGCTGTCCGTGGCCCATGTGCAGCGAGATCGATTGCACATCGACCGGAAGGACGGGCACGTCGAGGGACAGTTTCTCGGTTTTCGGGAGCATGCAGGAGCTGTCGTCGCAGGCCTGGTAGTGCACCATCACTTCGAGCGTCGCCCGGGTCCGTTCGAGCGGGTGGCATTCCGAAGCGAGTTCCGAGGTGGCGTAGAGCGGGACGACAACCTCAAAGGTGCCGTTCCAGACCGGCAGCTCCAGGTCGAGCGCCTCGAGACGCAAAGGCTGAGTGGGCGGAAAATCCGGCTCCCCCACCTTCACACCCGGTGGGCCCGTGACGGAAATGCGCGTCGGCTGCATTCCCTCGGGCACCGGCTCGCCGTAGATGTGGATCCCCTCTCCCAACTCGAAGCGCAGAACCAGCTTGCGCTGCACCCCCTGCTTGAGCGTTCCCCCGCCGCCGTGGAGCGAGGCAGCGATGCGAACGTCTGGCTCGCCACCCACCGTCGTGGGCTCGTCATCTCCCGGCACCAGGCGACCGAGGGCGGCCTCGATCAGATTCTCCGCACTTTCCCGCCTCTTGTAGCTGTCGCGAAAGAATTTCTCGACAACGACTCCGTTCTCATCGGTAACGTAGGCCCCGGGATAGGGAATGCCGTAGAGGATCCCGTCGCTCGGGTTGATCTGAGTGTTCAAGATTCCATAGTTACGGATCACCGCGGAGTCGATGTCCGAAAGCAGCGGGTACTCGATGCCCAGCACCTCCGCCAGCTCAGCCAGCACCGCGCAGTCATCGTAAGAAATGGCGTAGAGCCGGATCCCCGCCGCCCTGAACTTCTCCTGGGCATCGCGCAGCTCCACGAGCTGCGTCAGGCACGGGGGTCACCACACGGCGGAGCGGTAGAAAACCACGGCCGCCTTGGAGTTGCCGCGGTCCTCGTGAAAACCGACCCGGCGACCCGCCTGATCGGGCAATTCGAAATCGGGCAGGCGTTCGCCGATAGCCGGACCGGTAGAGTGTCCCGCCGGGAGCCCAGCGCGGCCCGGGTGCCCGAGCGGCGCGGGCGCTTCGAATCCCAGCTCGTCGGTTTCAGGCCTCACGGCTCCTCCCGCCCATCAGGGCATGTAGGCCTGTCCGCCGTCGACCGCGATGCTCTGTCCGTTCACATACGCGGCGGCGCTGGAGCACAGGAACGCGACGAATTCTCCCACGTCCTCTTCGCACTCGCCGATGCGCCGCATGGGAATCGTAGCCACGAACGCAGCTGCCTCCTCCGGATTGGCCTCGGTCCAGGCCGCCAGCGCCGGCGACTTCGCGTGGGGAAGAATCACGTTGGTGCGGATGCCTTCGCCGCCCCACTCGCTGGCCGCGGCCCGGCTAAAGGCGCGAATCGCCTCCTTCACCGCCGCGTACGCCCCGTAGTTCGTCGCATCCCAGCGGCGTGCCACCGTGCTCGCCAGGTTTACGATGCAGCCGTCGCCCTTCAGGTGCGGATAGCAGAGTTTCATCATGCGAAACGTGGCGCGGGGACCTGATTCCCAGCCAGCTTCGAGAGCCTCCTCTGTGACTCCGAGCAGGGGACCGAGCGGAACCTCCTGGGCGTTGTTCACCAGGATCTGTATGCCGCCGAAGGCCCCGACGACCCGGTCGACGCACGCCTCGAGATCGTCGAGATCCTTGACGTTCCCCTCGATCGGAAGCGCAACACCGCCGCGTTGCCCGATCAGGCGACAGGTCTCCTCGACCTTCGATCCGGTGCGGCCCATCGCCGCCACCTTCGCACCGTGGTTGGCGAGGGCCAGCGCGATGCCTTGCCCGACGCCCTGCCCGGCCCCGGTCACAATGGCCACCTTTCCCACCAGCATGCTGCGTCCTCTCGGGTACAAAATGACGTTGCGCGGAGTTTATCTTACGATAACGGGCCGCATGAGCGCAGAGGATCTCGTCGAGACATCGATCGCGTCCGTGGGCAGCAGCAACGAAAGTCCCGCGCGGATTTCCGCGTCCCGCTGCACCTCGCGAGAGTTTGCCGAGCTGGAGCGCGCGCGGGTCTGGCAGCTCGCGTGCAGCCCGAACCCCGGGTGCGAGCCCTGCGACCGCGGGTGGCCCGGCTTCTGGCCCCGCTACGCGGCCCTCTGGTCCGCGGCCCTCTGGTCCGCGGCCTCTGGTCCGAGGAGTCTGATCTTTCTGCGGACCCGCATGCGACCCGCCGAAGGCGCGGTATCCGTGCGGGTCCGCTGAACCTGGAGAGCACCCAGACATGACGACGAGCCGGAGATTCGAAGACAAGGTGGCCCTGGTGACGGGTGCTGCCTCGGGCATGGGACGCGCGACGGCCGTACGCCTGGCCAACGAAGGAGCGAGCGTATTCGGATTCGACGTCGAAGCCCAGGGGCTTGCCGAGACCGAGGTGAACGTGAAGGAGGCGGGCGGCGAGATCACGGTTTGCGTCACCGACGTCACGAGCCGCGAGCAATGCTTCGACGCGGTGAAGGCGGCCCTCGAGACCTACGGCCGCCTCGACGTGGTTGCCAACGTCGCGGGAATCGTCCGCTTCGCCCACTCCCCGGAAATGCCGGCCGAGGAGTGGAATCGGGTCTTGGCGGTCAATCTGTCCGGCCCCTTCTACATCTGCCAGGCCGCACTCCCGCACCTGATCGAAACGGGTGGGAACATCGTAAACGTCGCCTCCAACGCGGGGCTGATGGGACAGGCCTACACGGCGGCGTACTGCGCCAGCAAACACGGATTGATCGGAATGTCGAAATCGCTTGCGATGGAGTTCATCAAGCACGATGTCCGCATCAACGTGGTGGCACCCGCCGGAACCGACACGCCGATGAACGTCGGTATCTCGTTTCCGGAGGGCGTGAACCCCAAGCTGATCAAGCCCTACATGGGCATGCGCGGAATGGGCCGGGCCGAGGACGTCGCATCCCTCATCGCCTACGTCGCATCCGACGAGGCCCGCATCATCCACGGCGCCGTGCTGTCGGTGGACAACGGAGTGATGGCGGGTTAGCCCACGAGCTCCGGGTGGCGCGCGGCAATCATGCGCTCCACACCCTCCCTCCACGGCACGCGACAGGGTCCCGCGAGCTCGCTGCGCCGCGTCCCAGCGAGACGGTACTGGTGGATGCCCTCGGGAGACTCGACGAACTCGACCCGGCGCCCCACACGCTCCGCCATGTAACGGCACATCTCCGGAATTTCGACCGGCTCGTCTCCGCCCCAGTTGGTGATCGTGGCCGGAATCGATGCCGCGGCGAGCAGCCCGGGCGTCTGGGTAAAAATATCGTCTTCGTGGATCGGGCTGCAGACCGAGGCCCGCCCGGCGAGAAGCGGGATGGGATGCCCGGCCAGTATCGCGTCCAGGAGCATCGCCGGTAGCCCTCCGTTGTCCCCGTAGGCCGCATTCATCCGGGCCAATATCGTCGGCAATCCATATTCGACCGCTGCGAACCGGGCCACCGCTTCCTGCGCAATCTTCGAGACGCAATAGGTCGGTGCGTAGGGCTGGGGGCTCCCGCCCAACGGGTCCCCTTCCGCGCACGCGTGGTGCGGATCCGCCGGGGACGCGTAGACACCGCAGGTCGACATCACGAGACACGCCTTCGCGCCGCGGAAACGGCTCATCACGTGGCCGGTCCCCTCCGCGTTGATGCGCAGCGCCGAATCGAAGTCAGTGCCGGGAACGATGGCGGCCGCGAGGTGCAGCACATAGTCGAAGCCGTCCGGAAGATCCCCCCAGTCCGGATCCGCCAGGTCCACCCGGCACGCCCGAATTCCCGCTTTCTCCACCCGTTCGCGCCCGGCCGGGTCGCCAAAGCGCGCGATGCCCCACACCTCGTTCTCCCTGGCCAGGCGGGCGGCCAGCGGAAAGGCAATCTGCCCCGCCGGTCCCGTCACGAGGATCTTGTTGCCGGTCAGTCTCGTCATCGGTCCTCCCATCGCCGGGTCCCCCGCAGAGCTCACCCCGCCGGAAGATCGCGGTATGACCCGCTTGGCCCGCCTCTTCCCAGGTAGAGTACTCATCCGGTCGCAGCGCAGTTAGCCTGGAATGGCGAAGGAGACGCAACGATGGGACGCCTGGACGAAAAGGTGGGGATCGTGACGGGTTCGGCATCTGGGATCGGGCGCGCCACGGCCATTGCCCTGGCCCGCGAGGGCGCCAGCGTGGTCGTGGCCGACATCGACGAGGCAGGCGCCAAGCAGGTGCAAGGGGAAATCACGGAAGTCGGCGGGCACGCGATCGCATATGCGACGGACGTGTCGAGCGAACCCGACGTGAGAGACATGGTGACCGCAGCAATCGACACCTACGGCGGCCTGGACATCCTGCACAACAATGCAGCGGCCATTGGCCGGGCCCGCGCGGGCGACGACACGGATGTCGCCTCCCTCGACGTCGATGTCTGGGAGCGCACCATGGCGGTCAACCTGCGCGGCGTGATGCTCGGCTGCAAGCACGCAATTCCCCGCCTGCTCGAGCGGGGTGGCGGATCGATCATCAACACCTCGTCGGGCTCCGCCGAGCGGGGCGACCTGACGCTTCCCGCCTATGCCGTCTCGAAGAGCGGGGTCAATACCCTGACCCTCTACGTCGCAGCACAGTACGGAAAACGCGGAATCCGCTGCAACGCAATCTCACCCGGTCTGATCCTCACACATCCCGTCGAAGCTTTTGGCGGTCCCCGCTACGTGGCGATGCTCGAAGAGCACCACCTGACGCCGCGCGTTGGCCGGCCCGAAGACATTGCCAACGCCGCAGTATTTCTCGCCTCCGATGAGTCGAGCTTCATCACGGGCCAGGTCCTTCGCGTAGACGGCGGGATCCTGAGCCACGCCCCGCCCGTCGCCGACATCCGGCGCATGGCGCGAGATTCGACGTGAAGCGACCCCCAGCGGGCACCGAAACGCCGCGGCCTCGCAGTCCGGGAGGACAGCTGCGCAGGCGGCGGCGCGAAGTTCGAGGGCGTCGCCGACCGCCCGGCCTCGCGCGAGCAGATCCTCATTGTGTCGCCCGACGACCGATCGCCTCCCCTGCAAGAGCGCTCCGAGCGGCCGCACGACATGCCCCGCCCCGGGTCGTGCGCGTCGCACCGGGATCCGGTAGTGGATGCCGGGGGCTCGGGGGGGAGTCGCCGACGCGAACGGCACGTTTCGGGCACACGCGCTGTTATGATGGCGAACATCCCAACAGGGGAACGCACGAATGTCCCGATGCCACTCTCTCGAATCCGTGACTCCCGCGCTCTCGATTCAACCCTTGAACTTCGCCGCGAAGGACCCCGGCGTCGGGGGTTGGCAGCCGCTTCTGGACCAGGCCCGGGCCGCCGACGCAGCGGGAATCGACCGGCTCGTGGTCTCCGATCACGTGATCCTCGGCGAAAACCTCGAGGCTTACGGAAACCCGAAGCTCGGCGGAATGGAGGGCGGCAGACAGCCGACGGGGCCCGATGGGCACTGGCTCGACCCGCTCACCGTGCTCTCGATGTGGGCCGCCCTCACCTCGCACACCCGGCTCATGACCGGGATCTTGATTGCCGGCCTGCGCCGGCCGGCGAACCTCGCCAAGACCACCGCCACGCTCGACGTCCTCTCCGAAGGCCGGCTCGACCTGGGCGTCGGCGTCGGCTGGCAGCGCGAGGAGTACGAGGCAAACGGCGTTCCCTACGAGCATCGCGGCGCGCGGCTCGACCAGACACTCGAAATCTGCCAGACGCTGTGGCGGGAGCAGCGGGCCGCCTACCGCTCGGACGAGGTGAACTTCCAGAAAATCCACTGCATGCCCAAACCGCTTCAGCCCGGCGGCGTGCCGCTTTGGATCAGCGGCACACTCAACCCGAACGTCCTGCGGCGCATCGTCCGCTTCGGTACCGGCTGGATTCCGTGGGGGCCCGACGCGATGAATCCAGTGGCCGGACTGGCGCGGGTTCGCGAAGCGCTCGAGACGGCCGGCCGGGACACCGCTGGCTTCCAGGTCACGAGCTACCTCCGGGTCGCAACGGAGCCGGACGGGTCCATCGACATCGACAAGACGCTGGCGAGTGTGCCGGCGATGATCGAGGCGGGAATCACCGACCTGCGGGCCACGCTGAACCTGCCCGCCGAGTTCACCGCGGCGCAGGACATCCTCTCACCGCTCGTCGAGTCCTTCCGAAAGGCCGCGGGGCGCTGAACGGGCGCTCCGAGCCACACGACGCAGCGAGCGCGCGGTTTTCGCTGGACTCCGCTCACCCCCCGAGATGCCGGACGGATCTCGTAGCGCCCGGACGGCGCCCTGCCTCAGCCAGGCGGTGCCAGCTCTCGCTTCAACTCGCGCTTTAGAACCTTGCCGGCCGGATTCCTCGGCAGGGCCCGGTCGCGGATCCACACGTGCGCCGGAACATTGTAGGCCGCCATTTGTGCAGCAACGTGGTCCCGGATGTCCTGCCCGGAAAACACAGCGCCCGGACGCGGCACGATCACCGCCCCGACCTCCTCGCCGAGAACGCGGTGGGATACGCCGATGACCGCAGCATCGAGCACACCCGGGTGCTCGAAGAGCACTCTCTCTACCTGGGTGCAGTACACGTTTTCGCCCCCGCGAATCACCACGTCTTTCGCCCGATCGACGACGTAGATGAATCCCTCGGCTTCGATGCGGGCGAGGTCGCCGGTGTGAACCCAGCCATCGGTGAAACTCTCCGCTGTGGCTTCCGGCTGGTTCCAGTAACCCTTGACGACGTTGGGGCCGCGAATCCAGAGCTCGCCGATCTCGCCCCGAGGAAGCTCTCGACCGTCCGCATCGACGACGCGCACGTCGCATACCGGAACCGGGACCCCGACACTGTCGGGACGCTCCCGGTAGTCCTCGCCCGCATTGGTGCTCGTGATGGCGGATGTCTCGGTCATTCCATAGCCATTCGATGGGATCCTCCCGGGCAGGCGCGCATCGATCCGCCGCACCAGCTCGGGCGGTGCGGGCGCCCCCCCGTACCGAACGCTGCGCAGGCTCGAAGTGTCGTGCCGCGCGAATGCCTGGGACTCGAGTACCTCCCAGGCCATGGCCGGCACCCCGCCGAAGGTCGTGATGCGCTCGCGCTCGATCAGCTCGAGAGCCCGCTCTGGACTCCACTTGTGCATCAAGACGAGCTTGGCACCGAGTGCCGTCGTGCTGAGGAGGATGCTGTGGCAGCCGGTGGCGTGGAAGAACGGCACCGAGAGCAGGAACGCCGGATTCTCTTCGGGTTGATCCAGTGCGGACCGCTGCGCCCCCGATCGGAGGTGTGTCCGGGCACGCGCGAAGCCGACGCTCCAGAGGTTGGTGCAGATGTTGCGATGGCTGCCGACGACTCCCCGGGGCCTCCCCGTGGTGCCCGAGGTGTAGAAGAGCGTCGCGTGGTCATCGGGCCGGATCGCTACCTCGGGCAAGTCGATGCCCGGAGGGGGGGCGCCCGCGAGGTCTTCGAAGCGCCGCACGTGCTCCGGGAGCGCCCCGGCCCGCGCAACGACCAGCGCCTCCACGCTACCGAGAGGCAAACGCGGCGCCAAACACTCCCAGCGCTCGGCGTCGGCGAACAGAACCTTCGCCCCGGAGTCGGCCAGGCCATACTCGAGTTCCGCTCCGGTCCACCAGGCATTCAGGGGCACCACCACCGCACCGGCCGCCGCGATGGCCCAGAAGGCAATGGGCCATTCCGGGAGATTGCGCATGGCGATGGCTACGCGGTCCCCGGATCGCACCCCGAACTCATCGCGAAGACGATGCGAAAGCCAGGCGGCCCGGGCGAAGTGTTCGTCGAACCGGATTCGCTCGTTCTCGTAGACGAGGAAGGTCTTTTCCCCGTGGGCCGCGCTGCTGCGCAACACGCGGGTCAGGTCCGCCGGGGCGTTCTTCCAGAACCGGACCCGCAGGCCGTCGACGGTCGTCTCGGCCATCTCGTAGGTCTCACCGGGTGCCGTGAGCAGCGTGTGGACTTCTTCGATCGACGGCCTCAACGAAGTCCACCCCCGTGTATCCGGCTGTGAGAAGATATCCCGAGATTAGCCGACCGGCGCCGCCGCAACGCAGGCTCCGGTCCCTTGCCGGAGAAACCCGTGTCAAACGAAGCGAATAAAAGAACGGTCGAGAAGATGTGGCTGGCGCTCAGCCAGATGGACTGGGAGACGCTCAAGAGCTGCCTGCACCCCGAGGTCCACTACGAGGACGTTCCCACCGAAGATCCCGGCGCCCGCGGCCCGGATAACGTGGTCAAACGCCTGAGCATCGCGTGGGACCACCTCGAGAGACAGGACCAGACTCTGCACCATATTGCCGCGGACGGAGACGTCGTCTTCCTCGACCACACGGAGACCTGGGTGTTCAAGTCGGGAGAAACCGTCCAACACACCTTCGCAACCATGCACGAAATGAAGGACGGAAAGATCTCCCGCTGGAGCGACTACTGGGACGTCCAGAACTTCGTGGGCCAGTTCCCCAAGTGGTTCCTGGAGGAGATGGCCCGGCACAACGCTGCAGAGTTCACGGACTAGCACGTCGGGGCCATCCGGACTTCAGCCAGCAGAAATCGACTCGAAACCGCCCGCGACGGTGCAGTCCACGACCTGGCTGAAAGACCCCACGAGGCGGGTCCGCGAACAGAACACCAGCTCTTCGCCGGCCGGACCCATTGGCCGGACAATCCCGCGGCCAGCGCATCAGCCCTCGATGTGTTCGCTGGCGAAGCGCTCCATCGCCTCGAGCTTCGCGTCCAGGCTCTGGTAGGCGGGGTCCTCGGTGGGCCACGCCATGACCACGGCGCCATCGAAACCCCAGTCCTCCAGCTTTCGGTAGACGTCAGAAGACGGAATGGCCTCCGGAAGGACGTAGCGCCGAAAGGGCCGGCCGCCGTCCCCGTGTCGATCGACGTGGCGCTGTCGCTCGCCATCGAGCTTGGCCACCAGGGTCTGGATCTCCTCGAGGGGATAGTTCATCCCGAGCCAGCCGTCGTGTCGGGCAGCCCGCTTCAGGGCGACGTCGGACTTGCCGCCCACCCAGATGGGAACCCGGCGCTCCGGAACCGGAAACTGACCCACCGGGCCGAACTCGTAATGAGCCCCTCGGAACTCCACGACTCCCTCGTCCCAGAAACCGCGAATGATCGACAGCATCTCGTCCAGGCGCTTGCCGCGGCTCCGCGGGTCGTAGCCCATCAGCTCGATTTCCTCGATGTGCCAACCGGCTCCCACGCCCAGCGCAAAGCGGTAGTCCGACAGCATGGCCACGGTCGCTGCCTGTTTGGCCACGGAGAAGGGGTCCCGCATGGGCACGACATAGACGTAGGTCATGAACTCGAGAGTCGTCGTCACGGCAGCCATGCTGGCAATCGCGATCAGGGCGTCCGGATACGGCGTGTCGTATTCGAGGATGCGCCGGCCCGAGGGATGCACCGACTGGTAGCTCCTGGGAATCGCCACGTGATCCGGTACGGCCACGCCGGCAAAGCCGAGCCGCTCCGCCGCCTGGGCCACCGCTTTGGTGTGCTCATTGCCCGCGTGAAACCAAGCCAACCAGTACTCCACAGGGAACTCCTTTCGGTATCGGTGGGATCCCGCCGCCATTGTGGCGAAGGCCGCTGCCGAGCGACACGCCGGGCCCACAGACACGCCGGACCCACAGACACGCCGGACCCACAGCCAGAAGGGCCCGGCCCGCTTGACCCGGCAAATTCCGTCGGGAAACCTATCGAGGCAATGGAGCACGGTTGCCCCCCCCGGCCGCTTCGATGAAGGACCTCCTCGCGGATCTCCGCCGCTGGCGGCAGCGGGACGAGAAGATCGCCCTGGCCACCCTGGTTGCCGTGCGCGGTTCGGCGCCGCGGCTGCCGGGTGCCCGGCTCGGACTCACCGGCAGCGGCAAGCTGAGCGGCTCGGTGAGCGGCGGCTGCGTCGAAAACGACGTGCTCCACCACGCGATGGACGTGCTGGCCACCGACCGCCCCGCGCTCGTAACCTACGGCATCTCGGACGAGCAGGGCTTCGAGGTGGGACTGAGTTGCGGCGGGTCGATCGACGTCCTGATCGAGCCGTTTCGCGACGACGAGGCCTGGCGGGCGCTCGAAAAGGCCGTCGAAAACCGGGAGCCGGCGACCTGCTGCATCGGCCTCGCGCCGGACCGGCTGCTCGCCCGCAAGCTCGTCATCGCAGGCGACGGCAGCGTGCTGAGCGGCATCGACCCAGGGCTCGATCCCGATCTGGTCACCCAGGCGCAGCGCCTGCTGCCGGAAGGGGCCGCGCGCGCGCTGACGCTTGCCTGGGAAGGGGGCGAGGCCCGCGTGTTGATCGAGACGTTCGCACCGCCGCTGCGCTTGTTCATCGTTGGGGCAACGCATGCGGCGATCCACCTGTGCCGGATGGCCCGGCAGCTGGGCTACCGGGTCAGCGTCGTCGACGCGCGCAGGGCATTCGCTACCTCCGAGCGCTTTCCCGACGCCGATGAGGTGCTGCGTGCGTGGCCCCAGGAGGTTCTCGGGAAGGAGAGCCTCGATACCTCCAGCTACGTGGTGACCCTGACCCACGACTTCAAGCTCGACATCCCGGCACTGGCCTGCGCCCTGCGCTCCGACGCGCACTACATCGGCGCCCTGGGCAGCCGGGCCACCCACGCGCGACGCAAGGAGCGACTCATCGAAGAGGGCTTCACAGAGACCGAACTCGCGCGGATCCGAGCGCCAGTGGGACTCGACCTCGGCGGCCGCACCCCGGAGGAGATCGCCCTTGCCATCCTGGCGGAGATGCTGGCCGTGCGACACGGGAGAGAGGGCGGGCCGCTCAGCGCCAGGAGGGCATCCATCCATGCAGACGGCTGACGAGGAGGGCGGCACCTTCCTATCCGGCGTCGTCCTGGCCGCCGGGGCTTCCCGACGGATGGGCCGTCCCAAGCTGCTCCTGCCCCTTCGGGACCGGCCCCTGCTGCAGCACGCGCTCGACGCAGCCGCCGCCTCGCATCTGGACGAGATCGTCCTGGTCCTGGGGGAAGGGGCCGCGCAGACCCTCGAGGCGCTCGAGCTCTGCAGCGAGACCCCGGTGCGAGCGGTGATCAACGAAGACCCCTCGGCGGGCCAGAGCAGCTCCCTGCGCCTGGGCCTGCGCGCGACCGACCCGAGAGCGGTCGCTGCGGCCATCCTGCTGGGCGATCAGCCCCGGATGACCGGCGCGCTGATCGACCGGGTGACGCTGGCCTTCCGGGCCGCCGGGACACCGGTGGTTCGCCCTGTATACTCCGGCCCCCACGGCGACCGCATCCCCGGACATCCGGTGCTGGTGGCACGCGGGATCTGGCCGGAGGTGGAGAGGCTGCGCGGCGACGAGGGCATGCGGAGCCTGCTGGACCGGCGGCCGGAATGGCTGCTGGAGTTGCCCATCGAGGGCGAGCCGCCCGGCGACATCGACAGCTGGGACGATTACCGGAACGCCGCCAAGGCCGCCGACGCCGGCGAGTGAAGTAGAGAACAGAAAATGGCGATCGAGATCGCGGAACGCTTCTCCGTCCACGCACCCATCGATGCGGTGTGGCGGTTTCTGCTGGACCCGCGGCAGGTGGTGAGCTGCATGCCGGGAGCCTCGCTGGAAGAGGTGGTGGACGACCGCACGTTCCTCGGCAGCGTCCAGGTCAAGCTGGGGGCGATCACCACGAGCTACAAGGGCCGTGTGCAGCTCACCGAGGTCGACGAGCAGGGGCACGCGGTCCACATGCTCGCCGAGGGACGCGAGACCGGCGGCGGCACCGCGAAGGCAACCCTGTCCAGTCGGCTCAGCCTCCTGCCCGACGGCGACACGGAGATCCTGACGGAGGCGAAGATCGATCTCACCGGCCGCATCGTGCAGGTGGGGCGCGGCATGATCCAGGGCGTCTCCCACCAGCTCTTCCAGAAATTTGCGGCGTCCACCAAGGAGCGTCTGGAGCAGACACCCGGTTCAGTCCCCGTGGCTTCGAGCGAGCCCGAGGCGATCCGGCTGGTTCCCCTGGTATTCCGGACGCTGTGGTCTGCGATCGTCGGCTTCGTCGGCCGCCTGCTCGGGCGATCGCGTACGAAAGGATAGTACTCGCGATGGCTCGTTGTCTCGCAGCTCGTGACGCAGGCAGCGCGATTCGGTAGGGGCGGTATGAGGTGGCCATGGGCGCGGTACTCGAGGACGTCGTAGTCGTCGATCTCACCGGCGAGTTCTTCGCATCGCTCGCCGGCGCAATGCTGGGGGACTTCGGGGCGACGGTGATCCGGGTCGAGGATCTCGCCGATCCCCGCGAGGTCGATCACGATCGCGACGGGATGCACCCACGCGAGCGCTGGAACTCGCTCGACGAGCTGGCCCACCGCAACAAGCAGAGTCTCGCCGTGAACCTCGCCGAGCCGGCGGGTCGCGAGATCCTGCGCAAGCTGATCGGGAAGGCCGACGTCTTCCTGACCGACCTGCCGTTCGCGGTCCTGGACGAAGCGGGTTTGGACTACGAGAGCCTATGCGAACTCAAGGCAGACATCGTGGTTGCTCGCGGCTCGGGCTTCGGACCCGAGGGGCCGGACCGCGACCTGCCCGCCTACGACGAGCTCGCGGCGGCTCGCACGGGCGTGATGCCGACGTTGGTCCAGCCCGGGCAACCTCCGGTCTACACCGGTGTCGGCCAGATGCAGACAACGGTCATGCTCGCGTTCGGCATCGTGATGGCGCTTCACCATCGCGACGAGTCCGGCGAGGGGCAGATCGTCGACGCATCGCTATTCGGCGGCAACATGTACTCCCAGAGCCTGGACATGCAGGCCTATCTCGCCATGCGGGACGACCGCTTCCTGGAACCGGTCTCCCGGCTGGATTCGGGCAATCCGATGAGCGGGCCGACGTATCCCTGCGCCGACGGTCGCTGGGTGACGCTCGCCATGCCCGATACCGACAAGTACTGGCCGGCCTTCTCCGAGATCGTGGGTCTCGACATCGACGACCCGCGCTTCGACACGCACGAAAAGCGCTGCGGGGAGCATCGGCTCGAGATGCTGCAGGCGCTCGAGGAATTGTTCAAGAAGCGGCCCGGCGCTCACTGGAAGCAGGTGCTCGACGAGAAGCAGCTGCCGGCGGACGTCATCCAGAAGTACGATTATCCGGCCTCCGATCACAACGCCGCAGCCAACCGCTACATCCTGAGCCTCGAGCACCCGAGCCACGGTGCGATCCAGAGCCTCGGCTTTCCGATCCACATGAGCGAGGGTCCGGCGCAGCTTCGCAGCATGGCGCCCGCCAGGGGCCAGCACTCCGCGCAGATCCTGCAGGACATGCTGGGATACCCGAGCGCACAGGTCGAAGGCTTCGAGGCCGAAGGAATCATCCACACCTAGCAGCTCTCCTTTGGAGCTGGAGAGCAGGAGTCCACGACGTGGCCAAGGCATTGGAAGGCATTCGCGTTCTCGACCTGACCCAGTGGCTCCAGGGACCGGTATGCGCCCAGTACCTCGCGGACTTCGGTGCGGATGTCATCCACATCGAGCGCCCGGTGACCGGGGACGGCGCGCGCGGCGTGCGCAGCATCAAGGCGTTGCCCGTCGGTGATTGGAACCAGTACTTCCTCGTGATCAATCGCAACAAGAAGAGCCTGGCGATCGATCTCAAGAAGGAGGCGGGCCAGGAGCTCCTGTACAAGCTGGCCGAAAAGGCGGACGTCTTCCTGTCGAACTTCCAGATGGACATCCTGAAGGCCTGGGGGCTCACCTACGAGAAGCTCAAGGAGGTGAACCCCAGGCTCATCTACGCCACCAACACCGGCTACGGCCACGCGCTGGAGATCAACCGGCCCTCCTACGACATCAACGTGCAGGCGCTGACGGGCATCATGGCGCGCCAGGGAGAGCCCGGCGAGCCTCCGATCTATCTCGGCATGGGCTCCGGCGACACGTATGGGGGCATCATGTCGGCCCTCGGCATCATGCTGGCGCTCTACCAGCGCCGCCGAACGGGAGTGGGCCAATTCATCGATGCCTCCCTCTACGGTGCCCAGCTCTTCATGGGGGCCCCGACGCTGCAGCCCTTCCTCGCGTCGAAGAACGCGATCTACTCGACGCAGCAATCCCGCGCAGATGCGCGCAATCCCCTCTGGAACCGCTACCGGGCCAGGGACAAGTGGCTCTTCCTCTGCCAGGAGAACACCGACGACAACTGGCGGAAACTCTGCCAGAGCTTCCGCCGGGACGACCTCGCCAACGATCCGCGCTTCGCGAGCGCGGAGAGGCGGCGCGAGAACAATTCCCAGCTAGTGGCCATGCTCGACGGCATCGTGAACGAGCACTCGGCGCAGGAGTGGATGGACACCTGGACGCCGCTCGGCATCGTCGCCAGCCCCATCCAGAACCTGAAGGACGCGGCCGAGGATACCCAGGCCTGGGCCAACGACTACTTCCTCAAGATCCACTGCGACGAGGTCGACCGCGAGGTCGAGATTCGCGGCCTGCCCGTCACACTCAGCAAGACCCCGGGAAACGTCGAGACGTTGGGGCCGGAGCTCGGCCAGGACACCGAGCTCGTTCTCCTCGACACGCTGGGCTGCTCCTGGGAGGCGATCAGCGAACTCAAGGCCAAGGGAGCGATTCCGTGAGCGTCGAAGCGAAACAGAGCCCGAGCGCAGGGCCGCTGGAAGGCCTGCGCGTCTTGGAGATGTCCACCATGATGGCCGGTCCCTATGCAGCGACCCTCCTCGGGGATCTCGGTGCGGACATCATCAAGGTCGAGTCCCACTACGGCGACGAGAGCCGTCACCTCGGACCCGAGCGCGACGGGGAACGGTCGGCCTTTCTCAGCCTGAACCGCAACAAGCGCGCCATCGTGCTGGATCTCCGTCGCCCCGACGCCCAGGAGGCCTTCGCGCGCCTCGCCGCCACGGCGGACATCTTCATCACGAACATCCGCGAGCCCGCGCTCTCGCGTCTCGAGATCGACTACGAGCAGGTGCGCCGGCACCGCGAGGACATCATCTGGGTCGGTGTGACCGCCTTCGGCGCCGATGGACCCTACGCTGGCCGGCCCGGGATCGACTTCCTGATCCAGGGCTACGCCGGCCTGCTCGCGCTCAATGGCGAGCCCGATGGACCGCCCGTGCGGGTGACGGTTCCACTGATCGACACGCTCACCTCGGTGCTTGCCAGCACGGCCGCGCTGGCCGCCATCCACACGCGCGCGGCGACCGGCGAGGGACAGCGCATCGACATCTCGCTCCTCGACGCCCTCATCCACGCCCAGGCTGCCGGCGTCGGCAGCTACCTGGTGACCGGCGAGGAGACACCGAGAACCGGCAATCGCAGCCTCTACTTCGCGCCGTCCGGAATCTACGGAACCAAGGACGGCAGGAAGGTGGTCATCACCTGTCCGTCGCAGCGCTTCTTCACCAAGCTCTGTACGGCGCTGGATGTCGACTGGACGAGTGATCCGCGCTTCGAGAACCTCGATATCAGGGCGCGTCACCAGGACGAGCTCGACGAGCTGCTCGAAGCGCGATGCAACGACTTCAGCCGCGACGAATTGATGGAGCGCCTCATCGATGCAGACGTATTGACTGCACCGGTGAACACAGTGCGTGAGGTTCCCGTGGATCCGCAGATCCGCCACAACCGCATGATCGTCACCACCGAGCACGAGAAGCTCGGACCGGTGACCGTCACCGGAGTGCCGATCCAACTACGGGGGACACCCGGGAGCGTACGCAGACCACCTCCGCTCCAGGGACAGCACACCGAAGAGATCCTCTCCGAGATCGGCTACGGGCCCGAACGGATCGCCGAACTCGTGAGCAACCGCTCCGCCGCCACCAGCGCCGAGTTTGCAACGGGCGAGGACGACTAGGAGATCCCGTTACTCGGCGATCATCTCCTCGGCGAAGCGCTTGATGGCTTCCTGCTTCACGGCCAGCGAAGGCTGCTGTTGCATGATGGCACCCACACCCATTTCAGCCAGGATGCGCTCGCTCCACGGCGTGACCTGGAGATCGGTCACCCCAAGGTCCTCCAGGCGCCGGACGTCGTCTCTGGTCTCGACGTCGGGGCAGTGCATCATGACATCGAAGGGCTCCTTCTCGCGCCCAAACTCCCGGCGAAACTCGTTCAGCTCGGCCATGAGCCCCGGGACCTCATCCATGCCATGAATGACGCTGACCCAGCCGTCGCCGTAGCGCGCCGCACGCCGCAGAGCGGGCCTGGTCGTACCGCCCACATAGATCGGAACGGGCTTCTTGGGCACCGGCGCCATGATCAGGCGGTCGAAGTCGAAGTACTTGCCGTGGAACTCCACCATGCCGCCGCCCAGAAGCAGGCGAATGACTTGAATGGCCTCATCCTGGCGGGCGCCGCGGGTCTTCTTGTCCATCTTGAGCCACTTGAATTCCTCGGGCATCCAAGCCAGTCCTACGCCCAGGGCAATGCGGTCGTTGGAAATCGCTGCCACCGAGCACAGGCTCTTGGCCTCCAGCAGGGGCTGGCGGACGGCCAGCCGGAGTACCGAGGGAAGGAAGCGGATGCGCTCGGTCACCACGGCCATGGCTGTGATCGCCACCCAGGGGTCCAGGACGGGTTGATCGAGGGGCCAGAAGCGAGTGCCATCCGGCGTATAGGGATAAGGGACGGAGATCACCTCCGGGAAGAAGGGAGCGTCGGCAACCTGAATGCTGTCCCAGCCACACGCATCGGCGGTGCGGGCGACATCCGGATGCTCGGCGGGATCGACCATGAACAGGTGGAATCCGAACCTCATGAGTCTTCCTTCCTGAACGAGGAGTGAATTCTCTACACCGTCGAGGTATAGGGAATCCAAGGCGATGCCGGAAGGATGAGGGCGGTCCTCGTGGAAAACGAGGCCGCTTGTCCAGATTATTCCGAAGACGTACCGTAGGGTGCGTTGAATCGCCGTCTCTGGCGCTTTCGACACGCCGTCGTCAAAAGAACGAAGAAGAGGACTCCGTGAGCAAGACGCAATTCGAACACCTCTTTTCGCCCTTGCAGGTAGGGCCGATGCTCGTGCCAAACCGCATCTGCGAGACCACCAATTCCATCAACTCATCGCTGATTCCCGGCGAAATCGACGACAACTTCGTCGCGCATCATGCAGCCAAGGCCCGCGGGGGGACCGGCTGGATCGGCAGCGAAACCTGGCTGCTCAACCTTCCGTTTCCCTCGGAAGCGCCGGACGAAGTGGGGCTGGGTGTGGGATTCGCCTCGCATTATGCAGCCTATCAAAACCCTCCCTTCCTCGAGGGCATCAAGCGCTTCTACGACGAGGTGCACGACGCCGGCTCCGTGGCGATCACCCAACTGACCCACCTCAGTGCGATGTGGTCTCCTTCGGCCGTGCCCATCATCGGGGCTCAGGACCACGTGCCGCATGCGATGGGTGAGGAGGAGATCGAATTCTGCATCAACAGCTATGCCGATGCCGCAACGGCTGCCAAGGATGCCGGAGCGGATGGGATACAGATGCACTGCGCCCATGAGACCATGGGCTACTGCTTTCTGTCGCCGGTGACGAATCGGCGTACCGACCAATGGGGCGGTGGCCCCCAGGAGCGCATCCGCTTCGTGGTGAAGGTGCTCGAGCGCATCCGCGAACGTATCGGAGACTCGCTCGCACTGGGGGTACGCGTTACCGGCAAGGAGTTCCGGCGGGGCGGTGCCGATCATCTACAGATGCGCGAGATGATCCATCACATCGGAGAAACCGGGCTGCTCGATTTCGTGGATATCGACGTCGGTCACTGCTGGGGTGCGCCTTCCTACGTTCCGTCGTCGTATTACGATGAGGCGGAGTTTCGCGAGGTCGGCAAGGCCGCGCGCACGGATCTGGATCCGAAGATCGCCGTGCTTTTCTCCGGACGCGTCAACGACGTCGGTGTGGCGGAGACACTGCTCAAGGACGGGTATTGCGACCTGGTGGGCATGGTGCGAGCGGGCATCGCCGACCCCGAATTCGCCAACAAGGCGCGCGAGGGCCGGCTGATGGAGATCCGTCGCTGCGTCGCTTGCACGCGCTGCATCGACGAGGCGTCGGAGCCGATCACCCTGCCTTACAAACCGAGGTGTTCCATCAATCCGATGGTCGGCAACGAACTGCGCTGGAAAGAACTCTTCCGGCCAGCGGACGAACCGAAGCGCGTGGTGGTCGTGGGTGGCGGTATCGCGGGATGCGAAGCTGCGCGGGTGGCAGCCATGCGTGGCCACCAGGTGACCCTGCTCGAGCAGGGCAAGCGCGTGGGAGGTCAACTGCTGATCGCCAAGAAGCCCCCCGGGCGCGACTCTTTCGAGGACCAGATCTATTTCGAAGAAAACGAGCTGGCTCGGCTGAAGGTCGACGTGCAGCTCGACACCCGGGCGGACATCGACGTCATCAAGGCCCTGTCGCCAGACGCAGTGGTCATTTCAACGGGCTCGGTCCCGCGCGTGCCCAATGACATTCCCGGCATCGACCTGCCCCACGTGGTACAGGGCTGGGACGTGCTGGCGGGCAAGGCCGCCACCGGGGATCGGGTCGCGATCATATCGATGGAAGACTATTACGAAACGCCCTGCGTGGCCGAGTTCCTGGCTGCGAACGGCAAGCACGTGGAGGTCTTTCACAAGTCCACCCATCTGGGCTCGGAGATTGCCCGGTATTCGGTCAGCATGGTCTTGAGCCGGATGGAGCAAGCTGGCGTAATCGTGCATCCGAACTTGCTCTTGAACGAGGTTCATGCCGACGGGTTCGAGCTCCGGTCGTCTTTCGGCGAGAAGACGTATCACGAGAAGGGGTTCGACAACCTGGTCCTGGTGTGCGGGTCCCTGCCGCAGCACGATCTCTACGATCAACTCAAGGCCGAGGGCAGCATCTCGCAGCTCTACATCGCCGGCTCGGCCTGGTTGCCGCGCTTCCTGGCAGAGGCCACGGAACAAGGGGCCAACATCGGATTGGTGATTTAGATCGACACGATCTCGGAGTGAGGGGCTGAACATGAAAAATCGCGAACAAATGGAAAAACCGGACTTCCTCTCCGATGAAGACTGGGAGACGTTGAAGGCCCAGACTTCATCGCTGGAGCGCATCAGGGGGGATGCCAAAGGGGATGTCGCGGCCTACCTGGCCAATCCCGAGGGCTGGTCGACAGGCGGCGGTCCGTCGGGCCTTCCCACGCTCTTGCTGACCTGTGTCGGACGGAAATCCGGCGAGAAACGCACCACGCCACTCGTCTTCATGCAAAACGGTGAAGAGATGGTCATCGTCGGATCGCTGGCCGGGTATGACACGCACCCCGCGTGGGTCTTCAATCTCAAAGCGAACCCGGAGTGCTGGGTACAGCGTGATCGCGACAAGGTGACAGCAGTTGCCCGTGACGCTACGGCTGAAGAGCGAGAGGCATTGTGGCCCAAGTTGACCGCGATGTTCCCACCCTGGGGCTATTTCCAGGAGCAAACCGATCGCCCCTTTGCGGTCGTAATCCTCTCGCCGACTGGCCCGGCGTAGCTGAAGTCCGCGGGGCGGGGCCGAGCCCGGCCAGCCGGTTCGGCTGTGGGTGGCATCGCGCCTACGTGCCGCTGTCGTCCTCGTACCTCTTCTTCAGCTCTTCCCGCATCTCGCGCTCGCGCTCGCGGAGACTCCAGAAGCGGGGCGTGCGCTTCTCGGAGAAGGAGGCTCCTCCCTCCTTGCCCTCGGGCATGTCGAACCAGTCGGGATAGAACTGGCTGGAGATCACGCCCATTTCTGAATAGCCGTCCATTTCCTGGTCGAAGGACGCCTTGAGGATTTCCAGGCAGCCGGGACTGACCGCCAGCAACTCTTCGCCCCAGCGGTCGACCGCCGCCTCCAGCCCATCGAGCGGCACGACCTCGTTCACCAGGCCCATTTCCAGCGCCTGCTGCGCGGTATAGCGGCGACACAGCATCCACATCTCCCGCGCCCGCTTGGCGCCCACCACCTTGGTCAGGTAGGGGACGAAGAAGCCGTCGGCCGGGCTCGAGACCTTGGGGCCCGCCTGGCCGAACTTGGCGTCCTCCGCGGCGAGCGTGAAGTCGCAGCAGTAGGCCATGTGGTTGTGGCCACCCAGGCAATAGCCCTGTACGGCGGCGATGACCGGCTTGCGCGAGAGCCGGATCAACCGGTTGTGGGGGTAGCGGTTGTAGAAGGCCTCCCGCAGGCCCCACTTCTCCCATTCTACGTCGCCTCCGGCGCCAAAGTTCCGCCCGCTTCCCGCCACCACGATGGCGCCGATCGAAGTGTCGTGGTTCGCGTCGTAGAAGGCGCGAAACATCTCCTCGACCGTTGCGACCGTCATGATGTTGTACTTCTTCGGCTTGTCGATGGTGACCCGGGCCATGCCCCCCTCGAGTTCCGAGTGAAATTTCTTCTCGTAGACGATCTCCTCGAAGGCGAGGCCATCGCCCTCGACCCGCTGCCAATCGCTCCAGCCCATGTCGCTCTCCCTTCCCGGACCGGGGTACCGACGACCCGCCCAGTATTCCGGTGCGCGCGAGACTACCGGTATCCGGGTGGGCGGGCTAGAAATCATCGTGCACCGAGCGGCGGCCCCACCGGACCGTCGCCGGTCGAAAACCGCTTCCAAACGGGTATGATCCCGGCGACATTGGGCAGCTCAAATCGCGGGATGAGCGACCGCCCAGCGGAACTCCGGGGAAAGCCGCCCGAAGGACCGGGGACTCAGCGTCCGGAATCCAGCGAAAGGTCGAGATGAAACCGGCCCCCTTCGAATACCTGGCGCCCACGACCGTCGTCGAAGCCGTCACAGCCCTGCAGGAATTCGCCGGCGAGGCGAAAGTCCTCGCCGGGGGGCAGAGCCTGATGCCGATGCTCAATATGCGGCTCGCGCGGCCCGGTCTGATCGTAGACCTCGGGCAAGTCCAGGATCTCGACTACATTCGGGAGAGCAGCGGCCGCCTGGCGATCGGCGCCATGACGACCAAGCGGAGCGTCGAACGCTCTGCCCTCGTCCAGAACCACCAGCCCCTGCTGCACGCCGCGACGACCTCAATCGGCCATCCGCAGATCCGCAACCGCGGTACCGTCGGCGGCTCCATGGCCCAGGCCGATCCCGCCGCCGAGTACCCGGCCACGGCTGTGGCGCTGGATGCCACTCTCCGGGCAATCGGCCCCAACGGCGAGCGGAGCATCCGCGCTGAAGATTTTTTCGTCACTTATCTCACCACAGCGCTGGAGCCCGGCGAGCTACTGACCGAGGTGAGCGTCCCGATGTTCGGAGCGCGAACCGGCTGGGGGTTCAGCGAGATCACCCGCCGGCACGGAGACTTCGCGATGGCAGGTGCAGCCGTCACCGTATCGCTCGACGAAGCGGAGCGCTGCACCGAACCGACGATCGTGCTCTTCGGTGTCGGACCCACGCCGGTGCGCGTGCGAAACGCGGAAGACCTGGTGCGGGACGAACGGCCCGGCGACACCCTCTGCGATAGCGTCGGCCGCCAGGTAAGCGAGGAAATCGACGAACCCCTGGCGGATGTGCACGCATCCGCGGAGTACCGGAGACACCTGGCGGGAGTCATGGCACGGCAGGCGCTGGCGCAGGCCCTGGCTCGCGCCGCAGCCAGCGGCGACGGGGCCACCTAGTGCGCCCTCCGACCGGGAAAGCAGATCGGGAATGCCCCCCATGACGACGACCCTGCCGGTTCGCCTGACTGTCAACGGAGTGCAGCACGTGGCGCACGTCGAGCCGCGCACCACGCTGGCCGATTTCCTGCGGGCAGAACTCCAGTTGACGGGAACCCACGTCGGCTGCGAGCACGGCGTGTGCGGCATCTGTACGGTGCTCGTGAACGACCGGGCGGTGCGATCCTGCCTGATGCTGGCCGTCCAGGCCGATGGCGCGAACCTGATGACGGTAGAAGGGCTGGCTGGGCCCGACGGCAAACTCCACCCGATTCAGCAGGCCTTCGTAGAAGAGCACGGACTGCAATGCGGGTTCTGTACACCCGGGTTTCTGATCGCGATCTACGAGCTGCTGGAGAACAACCCGAGCCCCAGCGAGTCGGAAATCCTGGACGTACTCGGCGGACAGATCTGCCGCTGCACGGGCTACCAGAGCATCCTGCGCGCCGTTCACTCGGCCGCCGCCAAGCTCGGCGCAACAGGCTCGGGAACCGCCCAGGAGAGCGCCTGACCGCGGACGCGCCGGTAGCGAGGCATCGGAGAGACCCCGAAGAAACGAGCATGGTGATCGAGATTCCCAAAAGAGTCGAAGACCTTCCGACGTCCAACCCGCGTTGGGTGGGGCACCGCGTGGAGCGCAAAGAGGACTCGGCCCTTCTCACGGGACGCACCCAGTTCATCGCAGACGTCGTCGTACCGGGCATGCTCCACTGCGCGATCCTGCGCAGCCCGCTCCCCCACGCCCGAATCGCAAAGCTCGACACCACCGATGCAGCGGCCCTTCCCGGCGTAGTGGCTGTGGTGACCGGCGAAGACGCGCTGCGCTGGAGCCAGCCCGCCGCCAGCGCCCCGGAAGGTTGGGGCACCCACTGCCTCGCATCGAGCGTGGTGCGCTACGTGGGCGAGCCGGTAGCGGCTGTCGCCGCCACCAGCCGCTACGTCGCCGAGGACGCCCTCGAGCGGATCGTCGTCGACTACGACCCGCTCGACGCCGTCGCGGACCCCTTCGCGGCGATGGAAGCGGGGAGCCCCCTCGTCATCGAAGAAAAGGGCACCAACGTGATGATGCAGCGCCTCTTCACCTGGGGCGCGGTGGACGACGCCTTTGCCCAGGCGGCGCACGTCTTTACCGAAAAGTTCCGGTGGAATCGCCTGGGGGCCAACCCCATGGAAACCTTTGGGGCCGTTTGCGAGTGGGACCCCATGAGCCTCGACTTGACGGTCTACGGAAGCATCCAGGCCGCCTCCTTCTTCGCTCTCGGCCGAGCCGCCACCTTCGGAATTCCATCGAATAAGGTGAACGTGAAGAGCCAGCCTCACGGCGGGAGCTTCGGCGGCAAAGGCGGCACGCGCGGGACCGACATCACCTGCCTGCTCTCCCGCAAAGCCGGCGGGCGACCGGTCAAATGGATCGAAGACCGCATGGAGTACCTCACCTCGGGCGGCAGCCAGGCGTGGGATCGCCACTACGAGGCCTCTCTCGCCGTCGATGCAAAGGCCCAGGTCACCGGCCTGCGGGTGAAACTCGTCGACGATCTCGGCGCCACGGGAGAGGGCTACGCCGCGATCAGTGCCGCCAAGCCGCTGGCCGCCTTCACGGGGCCCTACACCATTCCGGTGGCCGAGTATGACCTCACCCTGGTGGCCACGAACAAGCTCCCGGCCTTTCCCTATCGCGGCTTTGGCCCACCGCCGCACTTCTTCGTCCTCGAGCAGATGATGGATATCGCCGCGAGGCATCTGGACATCGATCCAGCGGAGTTCCGACGCCGCAACTTCATTGCTTCGGACCAGTTTCCCTACACGATCCCCTCGGGCAACGAATACGACAGCGGCAGCTACGAGGAAGTGCTCGACAAGGCGCTCGCGCTGGCGGATTACGCGGACCTGCGCGCGCAGCAGGCTCGAGCCCGCGAAGAGGGACGCATCGTGGGCATTGGCGTGGCGAGCGCCATCGAGCCCGGCGTATTCGACTGGAACGCCTATCGAACCGTCGGCGTGCCTGGAATCGGTGTACCCGAAGGTGCCACCGTGAGCATCGACATCCTGGGCATGATTACGGTCCGGGTCGGTTTCTCGCTCGAGGGGCAAGGACAGTACACCCTGGCCAGCCAGCTGGTGGCGGATTACTTCGGCACGCACATCGATGCCGTGCGCGTCGTGCAACTCGATACCCAGTCGTCACCGCCCTCGTTCGGCCCGGGAGGCAGCCGCCTCGGCGTAGCCATCACAGGGGCCGTTCTCGGCGCCTGTGAGCGCATCCGCCAGAAGATGTGCGCAGTGACGGCGGCGCTGATGCAGACCGAGCCGAGCAATGTCCAGCTACGCGATGGAAAGTTCACGGTCGAGGGTATGCCCGGCGTCGAGATGAGCGTCGCGGAAGTGGCGGGCACCATGCTCGCGCGCAGCGATCTGCTGCCGCCCGGCATCGATCCGCGTCCCGAAGCCACCCACGTCTGGACTGCCGCAGGCCGCACGGAGCCCGACGAGCAGGGACGGGCCAAGTCGTATCTCACCGCCGCACAGGCCGTGCACGTGGTCATGGTCGAAATCGACCGCGACACCGGCGTGGTGGAAATCCTCAAGTACTGCCTGGCCGACGACTGCGGCACGCGCCTCAACCCCCTGGTGGTACAGGGGCAGACCGAGGGCAGCGTGGCCCAGGGCATCGGCGCGGCGCTCTTCGAAGAGTACGTCTACGACGAGGACGCACAGCCCCTCACGGCGACTTTCATGGATTACCTGATCCCCACGATCAACGAGATCCCACCGACGGAGAAAGCCGAGGTGGTGACGCCCTCACCCTTCACGCCGCTGGGCGCCAAGGGCTGCGGCGAAGGAGCGATCCATACGACGCCGGCGGCCGTGATGTGCGCGGTCAACGATGCACTCGCACCACTGGAAACGATGGCGCGAGAGGTGCCGGCGGCACCGAGTCGGATCTGGAACCTGATCCGATCAACCCAGAGCTGAACCGGGGAGTCCCCCCTTCGGAGGAAAGCAGCATGGCAGACAAGAAGCATTTCGTGGCGCTCTCGGAGTGCCACTTCATGAACCCCCAGTCGATGGAGGAGATGGAGTACTACCCGGGCTTCGAGAGCTGGTGGAAGAGCATCGATGGCGTCATGCGCGCCTGGGGCGGCGGTCGCGATCTCGCCGGCGGAGACGCCATGCCCGAGCCGCGCGCCCACGCTCTGATCGAGTGGATGGACAAAGCCGGCGTGGACGTGTGCTTCGCCCTGCGCGAACCAATGATGGACATCAGCGGGTACGCCACGTGCATGTCTACGAATGCCTTCATGCTGAAGGAAATCGAGCCCTATCCCGACCGCATGTACCTCGAAGCGAACTGCGGTCCGATCCTGCGGCGCGGGGTCGACAACGCAATCTGGGAACTGGAGTACCTGGTAAAAGAACGCAACGCGAAGCTCTGCAAGGTCTACGCCCCCGAGGACGGACCGCTCAACGATCGCCGCATGTGGCCTTTCTACGAAAAAGCCATCGAGCTGGACATCGCACTCACGATGCACACGGGCATGAGCTACGTGTGCCCGCAGCCGAGCAAGTACACCCACCCGGACCTGCTCGACGACGTCTGCCTCGACTTTCCGGATCTCAAGATCATCGCCTACCACATGGCGTGGCCGCACCACGAGGAACTCATGGGGCTCGCGGGGAAGCACACGAACCTCTACCTGAGCCTTTCGGGCATCATCGGCTGGCTCGCCCGGGCACCCTACCGGGGCTACCACATGATCGGCGAGGCGCTCCAGTGGGTGACCGACGACAAGATCGTCATGGGTCTCGATCTCGCCTTCGACGACATGCCCCTCGCGGTGAACTACATCCGCAACCTCGAGATGCCTGAGGAGCTCCAAGAGAAGTGGGGCTACCAGCCAATCAGCGAGGAGACGAAGGCGAAGATCCTCGGCCTGAACCTCGCCCGGCTCGCGAAGATCGACACGAAGAAGCGCGTCGACAAGCCCAAGCGCAAGAAGACCGCGCAGAAGAAGGCCTCGCGGACGAAGACCGCGCAGAAGAAGGCCTCGCGGACGAAGACCGCGCAGAAGAAGGCCTCGCGGAAGAAGACCGCGCAGAAGAAGGCCTCGCGGAAGAAGACTGCGCGCAAGAAGACCGCGCGGAAGAAGACCCGGCGGTAGCCCGGCGGAGTCCACAATGACGGCCAACGCCTGCATCGTCGGGATCGGCGAGACGGACTACTGCCGCAAGCCCGGCTCGGGCAAGACCCAACTCGGCTTGCAGCTCGAGGCCGCATTGAAGGCCATCGAGGCGGCAGGGCTCACGCCCTCCGCCATCGATGGCATCATGCCCTTCCCCAACCTAGGAAAAGCGGAGGAAATTGCAGCCAGTCTCGGCTGTGAAACCCTGCGCTTTGCCGCCACGATCCACATGGGCGGCGCGGCCCCGACCGCTTCCCTCCAGGCCGCCGCCACGGCCGTGACGACCGGGATGGCCAGCCACGTGCTGCTCCCAGCCGGCTGGAACGGCTACTCGGGAGTCCGCACCCGCCAGACCGTCTCCGACAACCCCGATTCGATCCCCGGCGGGGCCATTGCGCGCGATTTCTACCTGCCCCACGGCTTCACCGCACCGCCCCAGTGGTACTCCGTGCTGGCACGCCGCCACATGCACGAGTTCGGAACCCGGCACGAACAACTCGGCGCCATTGCGGTGACCATGCGAAAGCACGCCCAACTCAACCCCGGTGCGGTAATGCACGGCAAACCCATGACGCTGGACGACTACATGAACTCACCGATGCTGGCGGATCCCTACCGTCTCTTCGACTGCTGCCTGGAGACCGACGGGGCCGCAGCGGTCGTCGTGACCACGGCCGAACGGGCTCGCGACCTGCCGGGCAAGCCGGTCAGCATCATGAGCGGCGCCTGCGGGCAACCCTATCCAGCAGACGAAATCACCAACCGCAAGGATATCTTTCGAACGGGCCTCACCATCGCAGCTCCCGAGGCCTTCGAGAAAGCGGGCATTACACCCAGCGACGCCGACTTCGCCATGATCTACGACTGCTTCACCTTCGAGGTGCTGCAACAGCTCGAGGAGGTCGGCTTCTGCAAGCGCGGCGAGGGCGGGAGCTTCGTCGAGAACGGGCGCATCGAACTCGGTGGCGAACTGCCCGTCAACACCCACGGCGGGCTGCTCTCCGAGGCCCACGTGCTCGGTATGTCCCACATCGTCGAGGCCGTGCGCCAGCTGCGCGGCGAGGCCGGGGACCGCCAGGTGCCCGACGCGGAAATCGGTGTGGTGACGGGCTGGGGCGATTTCGGCGACGGTGCCGTTGCCATCCTGCGGCGCTGACGGCCCCGAGGACTCTAGGAGAGAAGCGTGAGCGAAGCGGAAACCGGAACCCCCAAGCCCCTTCCGGCCCTCGAGGGTCTGGCGGGCGAGTTCTACCAGTGGTGCAAGCAGAACGAGCTGCGCTTCCAGCGCTGTGTCGCCTGCAACACCTGGCGCCACGTACCCCGCGAAATTTGTGCCGAGTGTGGCTCCTGGGATTGGGAATGGACCCGGTCGAGCGGCCGCGGCAACGTCTTCACCTGGACGGTCGTCACGCGCGCCCTGCACCCCGCATTTCGCGACGACGTCCCCATCGCACCGACGGTGATCGAACTCGAAGAGGGGGTGCGGCTGCTCAGCCAGGTCGTCGACTGCCCACCCGAAGATCTCGAGATCGGCATGCCGGTCGAGGTCGTCTTCGACGCCGTGACGGAAAACGTCACGCTGCCCAGATTCCGCCGGGCGCAGGCCTGAATCAAGCCATTCCAAACGCGAGGTACACCGTGGAACTCCCGCCCACCATCGGATTCGAGAAGCAGGACCGCGTCGCCATCGTGACGATCGATCGCCCGGATGCATTGAACGCGTTGACGAAGGAGATGCTCGGCGGGCTCGACGCGGCCTTCGCAGAGTTCGACGCCGACGACGACCTGTGGGTCGCGATCCTGACCGCCCGCGGCGAGCGCGCCTTCTGCACCGGGATGGACCTGAAGGAGGCGATTCCGCTGCTCACCTCGGGCGACGAGATGGGTTACGAAGATTCCACCAAGCGCCAGTTCTCGGACGTCTTCAAGCCCATCATCGCCGCCGTGAACGGTCACTGCATCGCCGGCGGCATGGAGATGCTCGCCGGGACCGACCTGCGTGTCGCCGCGGAGCACGCGACCTTCGGACTGGGCGAGGTGCGCTGGGGACTGATCCCCTCGGGCGGCTCACACATCCGCTTTCCGCGCCAGATTCCCTGGGCGCTCGCCATGGAGTTGTTGCTCATCGGCGAGCCCATCGACGCCCAACGCGCCTACGAAGTCGGACTGGTCAATCGCGTGGTTCCGGCGGACCAGCTGATGCCGACGGCCCTGGACCTGGCGGCGCGGATCTGCAAGAACGGCCCGCTGGCGGTGCGGACCTCCAAGCAGATCGCGGTCCGTTCGCTGGGACTCGAACCCGGCTTCGTGCTCGAGAAGGCCCTGGCCGCCAAGGTACTCGCCTCGGACGACGCCAAGGAGGGTCCGCGCGCCTTCGCCGAGAAGCGCAAACCCAAGTTCACCGGGTGCTAGCCACCCGCCCAACGGGGCTCAGTAGATCACCTTCTCTTCGACGAGTTGCCGGTAGCGCTCGTCCGAAACCCCGAGTAGCTCCTTGAACACGTACTCGTTGTCCCGCCCGATGGCCGGACCCGGCTGCACGTTCGCCTCGAACCGGCTCGTCTTCACGTAGGCGCCGTAGATCGTCTCCTCGAAGCCAAGCGGGTGCCGGACCTCGATGAACGTGCCCCGCGCTCGGTAGTGAGGGTCTTCGAGCAGGTCGGCCACGCTCATCACCGGTGCCGCCGCCACGCCCTCACGCTGGAGACGCGCTGCGAGCTCGCGATCGTCGAAGCCCGGCGTCCAGGTGGCCAGCCGCTCGTGCAGCCGCTCGATATTGCGCACGCGCTCCTCGGGACCCGCGAAATCGGTGGCGCGTGCCCAGTCGGGGTCGCCCATCGCCCGGACCAGACCACGCCATTCCTCCTCCTCGAACACGGCGATGCTGATCCACCGATCGTCTCCCGCGCACGGGAAGACACCGTGGGGCGCCGCGACGGCCAGCGGATGCCGGTTGCCCATCGGCCCCGCCGAGCGTCCGTTCATCGCGTAGTCCATGAAGGCGGGACCGACGAACTGCATCACGGCCTCCTGCTGGGAATAGTCGACGTGCTGCCCATTCCCCGTGCGATCCCGGTGGCGCAGGGCGGCGAGAACACCGAAGCCGCCCAGGATGCCGTTGAAAGGGTCGGAGAACGCCTGTTCCATCGGAATCGGCGGCCCGTCGACGTAGCCGACGAGGCTGTCCAGGCCGGTCGTGCCGGCCAGGCTGAGGCCATAGGTGCGCACGTCGCGGAGCGGTCCGGTGAGACCAGCCGTCGGCATGGAGAACATGACGATGTCCGGCTTCACCTCGCACAGCTTCGCGTAGCCCAGTCCGAACCTGTCCATGACGCCCGGCACGAAGTTCTCGGTCACCACGTCGCAAGTCGCCACGAGTGCGAGCGCCAGCTTCACCGCCTCGGGCTTTTTCAGGTCGAGGCTCACACTGCCGTTGCTCGCCCAGCAGGCGTGGTTCGACAGGCTCCTGTCGGGATCGCGCACCCCGCGGTCGAAGGGCGGAAGCGTGCGCAGCATGTCGACCCGTGCGCGCGACTCGATCTTGTAGACTTCGGCACCGAGGAAGGCGAGGGTCTGTCCGAGCACGGGACCCGCCCACACCCAGCCAAAGTTGGCGACCCGAATGCCCTGGAGAGGACGCGCGTTCTCCACGGCTAGAGGATCCCGTCGGCACGAAGCCGTGTCAGCTCAGCGTCGTGCATGCCGAGCCGGTCAGCATAGACGAGAGCGTTGTGCTGGCCGAGCAGAGGTGCCGGCGTCGGCGCTGCAGCGGGGCTGCCGGGCAGCTTGAAGGGAGGCGCGAAGCTCAGCGTCCGGCCCAGCTCGGGATGTTCCACTTCGAGGATGTACCCACGCTCCCGGAGATGTGGATGCTCGGCGGCCTCCGCAACCGTCGCCACGGCAGTCGCGGGACAGCCGGCAGCCTGACAACGCTCCATGATCTCGAGCTTGTCGTGCCGCAGCGTCCACTCTTCCAGCAGCGGATAGATGAGGTCGGCATTCTGGCCCCGAACGAACATGTCTTCAAACATCTCGACCTGAGCCCATTCCGGATTTCCGATGACCTCGACGAGGCCCTTCCACTGTCCCGGCTCGATTGCCAGCATCCACACGTAGCCGTCCCTGCACGGGAGAATCGTCGCAGGAGCAGAGAGTCGCATTCCCACGCCCGTGCGGTGTTCGTACGCCCCGTTTTGTGCGTACGCACCGATGTTGTGCGCGCCGACGAAGGTCGTCGCGATGGCTTCCGCGCAGGAGACGTCGACGTGCTGCCCGCCTCCGACGCGCTCCCGACCCATCGTGGCCGCCAGACCCCAGGTCGCCCCCGCCGCCGCCCCATAGAAGTCGGCCGAGAAGGTCCCGTGCTCGAGTGGCGCCCGATCCGGAAGACCGCAGTAGCGATGACCGGCACCGGACAGATGAAAGGCGTTGAGGTCGTAACCCTTCCAGTCGCTATAAGGGCCGGTCTGTCCGAAGGGCGTGATGGACACCACGACCAGGTTCTGGTTGACAGGCTCGAGCGTCGCGTAGTCCAGCCCCAGCTCCCGCATCTGGTTCGGAAGCTTGTTTTCGATCAGCACGTCGGCCTCTTCGAGCAGCCGCAGCAACAGCTCCCGACCGGCGGCAGCACTCACGTCGAGAGTGACGCCGCGTTTGTTCGTGTTGAGGAAGTGGAATAGACCGCTCTTCTCCCGGTGAGGCGTGTCGCCGGGGAACGGACCCCAGCACCGGGTGACGTCGCCGACCCCGGGCGATTCGACCTTCACGACGTCGGCGCCGTAGTCTGCGAACAGCCGAGCGCAGTAGGCTGCCGAGACGCCCTCTCCCAACTCGACGACCGAGATTCCTTCCAGTGCAGCGTCGGGCAAGCGGCTCCCTCGCGAGTCGATGGCTCGATCCAGACGGGGCCTGGAGCCCCTTGTCGGCCGGACGCGGCCAGTATACTCTCGCCGCCGTTCCCCCGACCCCCGTACCTGGCTGACTTCGGTACGGATTCAACACCCGAAAGGGCTCGATTCCTCGACAACTTGCTGCCGGGGTCCGGCGGGGCGCCGCAGATGCGCGGCTTCGCCGCGCACGGCGGGCCGAAACGCGAATACGAGAAACGGAGTAGAGGAGCTTCCAGATGGCCAGCGACCCGCTGAGAACCAAGCTCTGCGACATGCTGGGGATCGAGTTCCCGGTGATCGCCTTCACGCACTGCAAGGACGTCGCCGTTTCCGTCATCAACTCCGGCGGCTTCGCCGTCCTCGGCGAAGCCATGCACACGCCGGATGACATCGCCTCGGACATCAAATGGATCCGCGACCGCATCGACGGCAAACCGTTCGGCATCGACCTGGTCCTGCCCGCGTCTGTCCCGCCAGCGGACAGTCTCGAGCAGCTCGAAGCCAAGATCCCCGAAACCCACAGAGGATTCGCCCAAGAGATCAAAGAAAAATACAACGTTCCCGACCCCAAGGGCGCGATCGATCTCCATACCTGGGGCGGCCTCAACCAACAGATGGCGCGTGCGCAGCTCGAAGTCTTGCTCGACGAGCGGGTGCCCGTCATCGCCTCGGGCCTCGGCAACCCGGGCTTCTTTCTCGAGACGGCCCATGAGCGCGGCATCAAGGTGTTCGGCCTGGTCGGAAAGGCCCGCCAGGCCAAGCGCCAACTCGACGCGGGTGTCGACGCCGTCATTGCCCAGGGCTACGACGCAGCGGGACACACGGGTGCAGTGGGCACCTTCTCCATCGTTCCCGAAATCGCCGCGATGGCCGGCGACACACCGATCATCGCAGCCGGCGGTGTCACCACCGGGCGTCACCTGGCCGCCGCGCTCTGCCTCGGCGCCTCGGGCGTGTGGTCTGGCACCCTGTGGCTCGCATCGCGCGAATCCGACATCGACATGATCATCAAGGAGCGCCTCCTCGCATCCACAGTCGAGGACACCTCCTACGGAAAATCGATCTCGGGAATGACCATGCGCGTGCTCACCTGCCCGTGGACCAAGGAATGGGCCAAGCCCGAAGCGCCGCACGCCCTGCCCCCGCCCTACCAGATGCTGCTCAGCGCGAACTACATCCAGGGCGCCAACGACAACCGCCGCGAGGACCTGATGACCGAGGCCGCGGGCCAGGGTGTCGGCTTCGTGACGTCGATGAAGCCGGCCCGCCAGATCCTCTTCGACCTCGTGGAAGAAGCGCTCGCCGCCTTTGAGGAGCGGGTCGGCGAACTCGCCTAGCTGGACCGAGGGTTCGTGAATCAATCCAAGGGAGAAGCGAGCGACGCGCGACCGGGATTCGACACCAGCGTCGCCGGGAAGCAAGCGGAATGCGACGGCGGACACGCGATCCCTGGCACCCGGTACGCAGGTCGACAGGAATTCACGGGAACGCTCACCGGAGAATACGTAGACCACGGAGAACCGGTGTGGCGCTGGTACCTGCTCGCCAGGCTCACTCGAAAGCCAGAAGGCTATCCCGGCGACTCCGTGTGGTGTGAATCCGGGAACCTCTTCATACTCGAGGAAGGCTCGGGTTGAAACTTCGGACGGGGTACCGTCCCAGCGGGGAGGCACCCCATGCGCATCGTTGTCTGTATCAAAGAGGTTCTGGATCCGGATGCGGTGAATAACTACGCCCTCGCCGGCCGACTCGAGATCGGAGACGACGGCAAGACGCTCACCCAGACCACGATTCCGCAGCTGATGAACGGCTTCGACGAGCAGGCGATCGAGGCATCTCTGCGCCTGCGCGACGCGGGCGCCGACTGCACGATCTGCGTCGTTTCCGTCGGTGCCGACCCCGGAGTCCCGCTGCGACACGCGGCAGCGTTGGGCGCCGACGAGGTCGCAGCCCTCACGCCCCCTGTCCCCGCACCCGACTCCCACACGGTGGCGAGCCTTCTGGCCGGTTATATCCAGTCTCTGGGCGGTGCCGACCTGGTCCTGTGCGGCCGACAGGCTTCCGACGACGACCAGGGCGTGGTGCCGGCCCTGATCGGTGAAATGCTGGGAATGCCTGTGGTGGCGATCGCGCGCAGTGTCGAACTCGGAGACACTGCAACGCTTCGCATCACCCGTGTCACGCCCGATGGCGACGAAGTCGTCGAAGCCGCTGCCCCCGCGGTGGTAACGATCAGCAACGAACTCGGCGACCCGCGCTATCCCACGGCGGCCGCCAAGCTGAAGGCTCGCCGCGTGAAGCCCAGCGTATTCACGCACGAAGATCTCTCGCTCGAGTCCAACGCATTGACTCCGCGGGTGGTGCTCACCCGCCAGTTCGTCCCAACGGTCCAGGGCAACTGCGAGTTCATCGCAGGCGACACCCCAGCGGAGCTGGCCGATCGCCTGATGGCGCGGCTGCGTGAGGACAAGCTTCTTGCCTGACGCGCGGTACGCGAAAATGCCCCTGCAATTCGGGATGCCGGAGGAATCGACGAGGTCATGACGATGAGATCGGTGGTGGTGTGCACCTGGAGTGGCGCCCGCGGAGAAATCCTCGAAGAGACCGAGGCCGCGCTGACGATCGCTCGCAAGACGAGCGTTGCTTTGGGCAGCGATCTGCGCTGGCTCGCGGTCGGCTCCGTGCCCGACGAGGCCCCGGAGATCGCCCAGCGACACGGCGTCGCGGCGCTCGAACACATCGAGGATCCCAAGCTCGCGGGCGGCCAGGCCGACGCCTTCGTCGAGGCGCTCGCCCAGTACTGCAGGGCGCACAGTCCGAAGCTCGTGGTGTTCAGCCAGGGGTTCGATATCCGGCTGGTCGCACCGCGCCTGGCCGGGCGCCTGGGCTCCGGCGTGGTGATGAACGCTGTCGACATCGACGCGGCTCCCGATGGCCCGCTCAGCGTCACGGCCTCGGCGTACGGAGGCGACACCCGGGTGATCTACGAGATGGCCGACGTCGGGACCTGCATCGTCTCCCTGTTGGCAAACGCCGTGGTGCCCGAACGAGTCGAGGGAGCAGCGCAGCCGGCTCCCGAGCCCTTCGCCGTGGATCTCTCGGCGATCGAAGAGCGTGTGCGGGTCATCGAGGCGGCACGCACCGAGGGGCCGCGCCTGGAAGATGCCGAAATCATCGTCGCGGGCGGTCGCGGACTCGCCTCTCCCGAGAACTACAAGCTGGTGGAACAGCTGGCCGAGGCGATGGGGGGCCTACCCGGAGCCTCGCGGCCCCTGGTCGACGAGGGCTGGGTCGATTCGTCGCGCCAGGTCGGACTCACCGGCAAGATCACACGGCCCGCGCTCTACGTCGCCGCTGGAATCTCCGGGGCGAGCCAACACATGGCCGGGTGCGCGGCCGCGAAATCCATTGCCGCCATCAATACCGACCCAGACGCCGCGATCTTTCGCTACGCGCGCTACGGGGTCGTCGGCGACTGCCTCCAGATCCTTCCCGAACTGATCCGGGCCGCAAAGCAGGGAAGCTGATAGATTGTGATCTTGAGAGCCGTGTAGCGCGAGGCAGCCAGGCGGCCCTAGCGCTCACCAAGAGACAGGGAAGGCTGAACCCCATGACCGCGAAGCGCACCCCCGTGATCGAGGGCCTGTTCACTGAAACGGTCGATGGAGCGCGCCTGTTGGGCTCGCGCTGCGTCACGTGCGAAGTGCCGTATTTTCCCAAGTCGCCGCTCTGTCACAATCCCGACTGCACCGAATCCAAGATGGAGGATGCGAGCTTCGGTCCGCACGGCACGATCTGGAGCAGCTCCGTCCAGAACTACCCCCCTCCCCCGCCCGCCCGGTACGACGAACCCTACGAGCCCTATGCCCTCGGTGTGGTCGATCTCAGCGACGGCCTGCGCGTCGTGGGCCGCATGGCCGTGCAGGATCCGAAAAGCGTGAAGGTGGGCGGCAAAGTCGAACTCGTCATCGAACCCCTATGCGCCGAGGAAGACGGTACCCAGGTGACCACCTGGATGTTCCGCCCGATCTGAGGCCGCCATGGGCCCGGCCGTCCGGGCCAGACAACGGAGAACTGTCGCGATGAGAGACGTTGCGGTCCTGGGCGTGGGCATGCACCCCTTCGGGAAGTTTGCCGACAAATCCGTCACAGACCTGTGCCGAGACGCCGTCGTCGCCGCCCTCGCCGACGCCGGCATTCAGTGGCGCGACATCGAGGCTGTGGCCGCGGCGAGTTCGCGATTTTCGGGGGGCAAGGGCTGGGGCCTCAATGGAAACGACGTGGTCGAGGACATGGGCTCCACGGGGATTCCCGTCTACAACATGTCGGCGGGCTGTGCGGCGGGCGGAAACGCATTCAACGTGGGTTATGCCCTGGTGGCTGGCGGCATCTACGACACCGTGCTCGTCGTGGGTGGCGAGAAAATGCCCAAGGGCTTCATCCAGACGTCGGGCGTGGAGGAGGAGACCGATCCCGAGTTCCTCCGCCAGCGCTGCGTCGGCATGCCCGGCCCGTCCTTCTGGGCACTCCTGTGCCGGCAGCGCATGGAGGAATTCGGAACCACCGAAGAACAGCTGGCCAAGGTGGCGGTAAAGGCTCACCAGATAGCCGTGCACAACGAGTACGCGCGCTTCCGCAAGGAGTTCAGCCTGGAGCAGGTCTTGGGATCGAACATGGTGAGCGACCCGCTGCGCCTCTTCGAGATCTGCCCGGTGAGCGACGGTGCGGCCGCCGCCGTCATCTGTTCCGCGGAAAAAGCGAAACAGCTCGCTTCGAACCCCGTCTGGGTCGCCGGTAGCGCGGTGGCCACCATGCGCTTCGACGACGGGCTCCCGCGCGGGCTGGCCGGCGTGGTCCCTCCCGGCCGCAGCTACCACAGCGAAGCCTCGCTCGCCGTCGAGAAGGCGCTCACCCAGGCCGGTGCCGGGCCGGAGGATCTCGACTTCGTCGAGCTCCAGGACAACACGGTCTACTACGAATTCGCGTTCCCGGAGGACTGGGGGCTCTGCAAACCGGGTGAGGCGGAACACCTGCTGGAGACGAACGAGACACTGCCCACCGGAAAGATGCCGATCAACCCAAGCGGAGGCTTCCTCTGCTTCGGCGAGGCAACCACCGCGATGGGGGTATTCCAGGTCTGTGAACTCACCTGGCAACTGCGCGACGAGGCCGGTCCGCGCCAGGTCCCCGGTGCAAAACTCGGCTTGGGACAGACCCTCGGCCTGGGCGGAAACGCCACGGCAGTCGTGCTGAAGCGCTAGCGCCCCTCGAACTTCGGCTTGCGCTTCTCCTGGAAAGCACGGGTTCCCTCCCGCGCGTCCTGCGTATGTGCCGACATGGTGGAAGCCACCGCCTCGTAGTCGAGCATCTCGTCGAGATTCGAGCTGAGCGACTTGAAGATGAAGCGCCGCGCCAGGTCGACGGCCACACTCGGTCCCGCCGCGAGCTTCTTCGCGTACTCCATCGCCTTGGGAAGCGCCTCGCCCGGCTCGACGAGTTCATCGATCAGCCCCTCCCGGTGACATTCCTCCGCTTCCAGGATGCGCCCGGTCTCGACCATCATCAGCGCCGTGGACAGGCGCGTGAGCCGCGGCAGGAAGTAGGTGATGCCGGTGTCGGGTGCGAAGCCGAGCCGCACCATGGCCGCACACATGCGTGTCGTGGTGTCCGCGAAGCGCCGGTCGCAGGCGAGTGCGAACGAGAGCCCGGCCCCCATTACCGGGCCGGAAATCGCGGCGATCACGGGCTTTTCTACCTCGACGATCATCTTGGTGAACTCGGCGACCGGGCCGGCGGGAGTCTTGCGCTGGTAGCGCTCCAGCGGCACTTCGGACAGACCCGGCATGCCGCGGTCGGCGTCGCCGCTGATCCAATCGGCGTCACCCCCCGCGCAAAAGCCCCGGCCGGCACCGGTCAAGACCAGCACGCGAACTTCGTCGCGCATGCGCAGATCGCGAAACAACTGGACGAGATCGCTGGCCAGGTCCCAATGGACCGCATTCAAGCGGTCGGGTCGATTCAGGGTCACGACGCCGACGCCCTCGTCGATCTCGAAGAGGAGGTGGTCTTCCGATGCCATCGCGGTTTTCTCCTTGCCTTCGAATGCTAGTCCCGGTGCAGCGAATCGACGATCTCGGCGATCCAGTCTTCGTCGCGCCGCAGCTCCGGCGCGAGATCCAGCAGAAGGGTCGAGAAGATACCGGAGCAGCGTTCCTTCAGCTTGGCTGCGAGCTCGTCGCAGGTACCGATGACGGCCCACTCCTCGAGCATCTCGTCGGTAATCTGTCCCGGCATTTCCTTCCAGCGACCCTCCCTCGACATCTGGTGGAGCGCATTGCCCGCGTCGAGCCAGCCGTGGAATTCGAGCACAGCGTGGTAGGTGCGGGTCGAGGCGTAGAAGGCGATGTGCTGGCGCAACGCCTGCTTGGCGGCCTCGATGCCCTCCTCGTCCTTCGCGATGGCGAGGAACGGGGCGCCGATCATGTCCAGGTCCTCGAGCTTGCGGCCGCTCAATTCGGCGCCCTTCTGAAGCGAGGGTACGACCACCTCCTGGGTGTAGCGAAACGTCGCGATCGGGTGGAGACGCAAGCCGTCGCAGAGTTCTCCGGCCAGGCGCGCCATGTACGGATTCACGGCCGCCAGGTGGATCTCCGGATGCGGGTACTCGATGGGTCCCGGATTGAAGAACGGATTCATCAAGGTGAACTGGTAGTGCTCACCCTCGAAGCCGGGCTTCTCTCCCTTCTGGAAGGTCTCGAACATCGCCTTGACGCAGAGCACGTAATCGCGGAGGCGCGGGCCCGGAGGTCCTGTCCACGTCGATGCATAGCGCCGCACGACGTGACCCTTGACCTGGGTTCCCAGGCCCAGCTGGAAGCGGCCCTTGGAAAGCTGCTGCAAGTCCCAAGCGACTTGCGCCGTTACCATCGGACTGCGGGGAAAGGCGATGGCCACGTTGGTACCGAGCTTGATCTGCTCCGTGTGTTCCGCCGCAACGACGAGCGGCAAGAAGGGATCGTGGCCGGCTTCCGGCGCGGTCACGCCGTCGTAGCCCAGTTCCTCGGTCCGGCGCGACGCAGCAGCGATACCCGCGATGTCGGCAGTGCCCTGCCCTTCACCCGCGTACTGTTCGGTGTCCGGCCCCAGCATCACGGTCTGTACTCTGAAAGCCATGTTCGAATCCTCGCGTTCGCTCAGTCGGCCATTGCGTCCGAAGCGGCAATGTAGCCAAAGGTCGTCGCTGGACCGATCGTGGCTCCCGCTCCGGGATAACTCGGGCCTGTCAAGGCCGAAGAGCAATTGCCGATGGCGTAGAGACCCGCGATCGGCTCGCCCGAACTCATCAGTACACGGGCTCGTTCGTCGACCATCAGCCCGCCCTTCGTACCCAGTTCGCCCGCAAAGGCCTCGATGGCGTAGTACGGGGGCTTCCCGATTGGCCCCAGACACGGATTCGGTGTGACCTTGGCGTCGCCGTAGTAGCGGTCGTAGATATTGTCGCCGCGGTGGAATTCGGGATCCACTCCCGTCTTCGCGTACTCGTTGTTCTTCGCCACCGATTCCTTGAGGCCAGCCGGGTCCACGCCGAGTTGTTCCGCCAATCCCTCCAGGGTGTCCGAGCGCTTCATGTAGCCCTGGCGGAAGAGCTTCTGGATCACGAAGTCCGGCGTGCCCTGCAAGACCGGACCGCACATGTACTTCTTGCGGTATTGCGCGTCGAAAACGAAGAACGCGGGAACGCAGGGCTCTTCGGGTGTATGCGTCCGGTACATGGAATTGACGATATCGATATAGGGTGCCGCTTCGTTGACGAAGCGCTTTCCCTTCTGACTCACCAGGATGCTTCCCGGTAGAGACTTCTCGATGACCAGCATCCGGGCCTGTTCCTCGCCCGGCACCACCGAAGTCGGTCCCCACCACGCGTCGTCCATGAGATCCACGGCGGCGCCGGCCTTGATCCCCATCTCTATCACGTCGCCCGTATTCGCCGCGTTGCCGCAGGTCCACTCCGCACGTGTGGGGTTCGGCAGGTACTTCTCGCGCATGACCTGGTTTCCCTCGAAGCCCCCCGCCGCAAAGATGACTCCCCGCTTGGCCCTGATACGGAAGGACTGGCCATCCCTCTCGACTTCCATCCCGACGACACGCCCCTCGTCGATCACGATGTCCCGCGCCGGCGTCTCGAGCCAGATCGGCACCTCGCGGTCGCGAAGAGAGATCCGCAACATGCCGATGAGCGCATTGCCTCCCGAGGGATTGCGATCGCGACGCGAGCGGAAGCGCCACGGAATATCCATCACATACTTGAGGATCAGCTTCGCAAAGAGCGTCATGCCCCCGGGCTGGCCGGTGAGAACCATACGAGCCTCCACCGCCGTCATTCCCAGACGCCCAATCACCTGCATCTGCAGGTTCTGGGTGCGCATATTGAGAAAATCCTCACCGAGGAGCTTGGCGTCGAAGTGGTCCGGCTCGACAGAGCGCCCCCCGGGCTTGCTGCCCTTTACGGCTGGGTAGTAGTCGGGGTACTCGGGAAGCCCCACGAAGACGACCCGGGTCTTCTCGGCGAGATAGCGCAACATCTCGGGTCCGGTATCGCGGAACGCTTCGAGCCTCGCCTGAGACACGGCGCCCTTCGTGGTCCCGCGGAGGTAGTCCATGGTGTCTTCGGGACTGTCTTCGATTCCGAGCCCGGGCATCAGGTGATTGTTGGGGATCCAGAGCAGACAAGAGGACATCGCCGAGGAGCCCCCGTACTGGCTGGTCTTTTCAATCAGCAGGACATCTCCACCCTCATCGTGCGCCTTGAGTGCCGCCGTCATCCCACCCGCACCGGTACCGACGACAAGCACGTCTACTTCGTGATCCCAACCTTCCGTCATCTTCTCCGCCCTTGGCCGGTTTTCAGATTCTCCGGTCCGTTCTGTCTTTTCTGTCGTCGCAAGCAGCCTCGAACGCGCACACCGCAGCTAGCTTCCGTCGCTGCTCTCGACCCAGCCCCGGTCGATGGGCACGAGGTAGCACATGGTCAGCCTGCGGGATCGGAATTTCCAGGCCCCGTCGACCCGGGTGTAGCGGTCGTCGTAATAACCGGAGCCAATCATGCTCCGGCCCTCCATGGTGGCCCGCAGGTCCAGATAACAGGTCCCCGTCGCTTCGTCCCCCCGCAACTCCACGATGTGGTTGTGAACGAACGGGTGGAACTGCGAATCTTCCAGCGCGCCCTGGTACGCCTCGAGGATCGCCGTGCGGCCGCGAAGAACCGGGGCGTCCCCCGTGTCCATCTCACCGTCCTCCGTGAAGAGTTCCGTGGTCTCGGCAACCTCTTTGCGCCACATATGGTGGGCGTATCGCCGTGCCAGGTCGCGGATCGCTTCTCGATCCGCAAGTTCGCGGACACCCATCTCGCTGCTTGCACTCGTCATGATGGCTCTCGCGCGCTCGTGCATTCGCGATAGCGAAAGCGGCGTTCCGTCGACCGAATGGGAGACGATATGCCAGTCGAGTCGCAGCGGTCAAGCGACGAGCGGACCGTTTCCCCATCGGCCAGCGCACTGGCAGGCCGTGCGATCAGCCGACGAGCGCACTGGCAGGCCGTGCGATCAGCCGACGAGCGCACTGGCAGGCCGTGCGATCAGCCGACGAGCGCACTGGCAGGCCGTGCGATCAGCCGACGAG
>MPMB02048595.1_pt1 | contig 61900 bp, 57 predicted proteins | sample 1617371 | NCBI WGS metagenome assembly MPMB02 (sample SAMN05944808, study PRJNA350692) | marine metagenome | biome: marine; feature: ODZ; material: water; isolation source: 300 m water sample filtered on 0.2 um supor filter | place: Pacific Ocean | collected 2012-04-08 | depth 300m m
CGATCAGGCGGTTTCGTCGAGAGTTGGTGTTCGTCATGTCGGGGGTTCCTTGCGGGTATGGGGTTCCTCTGTCAGGTTCACGACGCTGTCGGAAGTGTTGGTGGACACAAAGCAGTGGGATTCGCCGGGGTCTACCTCTGTCGACCCCCACCCGCCAAGTCGTTCACTTGCCGACTACACCCAGTGTTTCGAACATTTCGGCTGCCGACGAGGGAACTTGGTCCCGAATATCCACAGGTGCACGAAGCGACCTGTCGGCGCACCTGCCGGGACGCACCCCTGCTCCCCTAGCAGTCGATGCCGACACGTTCGTTCCTGAGCAAAGGAGGCTCATCCGATCGAACGAATACCTGCCGGTTCACCTAGGAACCAGCTGCTCCCACTTGAAATAGCTACCTTGGCGATCCCCCGATCCGGGACCCTGCCGACACGATCGACACCTCAGTGCAGGGGCATGAATGACCGGGGGAACGCCAGGAATGGTCAAGTGAATCACCGGGTCTAGGAGTACCCCACCTGCCTGGACCCGTGCTTCCGGTCAGCAGAACCAGCCCGATGTGACCGTCACCGTCACCTCAGCCGTCGACGTGTTGCCCGCACCGTCGGTCACGGTCAGGGTCACCTTGACATCCTCGCTCAGGGCCGTGGCCACCGAGTGGTCGGGGAACGGGCCGAACGTACCGGTCCAACTGCCATCCGACTCGACAAGGTTGACCGATCCGGACTCGTAGAAGTTGATCGAACTGCTCCATGCCCCGGACACGGATGCGATACCGGAACCGTCGCTGGTGACCACGGTGAGCAAAGAGGTCTGATCACGACCCGAGCACGCATCCGCCTGCTCCCAGATCTCACTCACTGCGGCACTGGCCGACGAGACGGTCGGAGCGGAGGTGTCGACCGGAGTCAGGTCCACCGTCGCCGTCGTGCCGGTACCCGCCTCGTTGGATGCAGCCACCGAGAACCGGTGGGCGACCCCCACCGTCAGGCCGGAGACCGTCGTCGACGTGCCATTGCCGGAACCGTCCACAACGGTCGTCCAGGTCAGGCCGTCGTCCAACGAATACTGGACGACGTAGTCGATGACGGCCGCTCCCCCGTCATCCTCGGGCGCTGTCCACGAAAGGGTCACCGCCGCCTCACCGAGGCTGCCCGTCAAATCCGTCGGCACCCCCGGTACCTCCGGCGGCGGCTCAGTCGTCGTCGTCGTGGTGGTGGTGGTTGGCGGCGGCTCAGTCGTCGTCGTAGTGGTGGTGGTAGGCGGCGGCTCAGTCGTCGTCGTAGTCGTGGGCGGCGGCTCAGTCGTCGTCGTAGTCGTGGGCGGCGGCTCAGTCGTCGTCGTAGTCGTGGGCGGCGGCTCGCTCGTCGTCGTAGTCGTGGTGGTAGGCGGCGGCGTGGTCGAACTCAGCCCTTCCCCCGGCGCAGGTCCCTCGTCACCGTCATCCACCGTGACCAGCGCCCCTACGACCAGGGCGGCAGCAAGGGCTGCCATGGCCACCTTTCCGGCGACCGAACCGGTCAGGGCCGACAATCCCGTAGATGTGCCCGATCCTGCCAGTCCCTCGACGATCGGAAAGCCGTCGCCTGACCAGACCGGTTCACCGGGCAGTGATTCCCCGGTACCGGTGCCGTCGGCCAGGGCAAGGTGCCGTGCCGACTCGAGCACGCGTCCCCTGAGCAACGAAGGCGCCACTACGAATGGTGCTGCTCCGGCCAGCCCACCGGGACCGAGCAGGGCGGCCCGCCGACGGGTGCAGGTGTCGCAGCCGTCTACGTGCCGCGAGACACGCTTGCGCCAAAGTGGTGAGAAGGTCCCGTCCCACGGTTCCAGCAGTCGCTGGAGGTCCTCACAGTCCCGACGCCCGTGCCGGGCGACCATCAGGGCCCCCATCGACCGGCTTACTCGGCCGCGAACACGCTGAACGAGCTTGTAGGCGTTGGCGGTCGAGACGCCCAGCACATCGGCGAGTTCCTCGCCCTCCAGGCCATGACGGGCATGGAGGTCCAGGACCTCGCGCTCGCGCTCGGTCAGGCCGGCCTTCGCCTCCGAGAGCAGTTCGGCCAGGTCATTGCCCTCTGCCTCGGCGCTCATGTCCGGCTCTTCGGCGATCTGTTCTGCGAACTCGTCGTCGAGCACGAGCCGGCTCCGGGAGCGGAAGCGATTTCGTACCTGGTTGCGGGTGATGGCGTAGACCCAGGGACGGAAGCGGTCTGGTTCGCGCAGTTGCCCGATGCGCTGCGAGACGAGCAGCACTGTGTCGTGGACGACGTCAGCGGCCTCGTCTGCGTCGCCGAGCATCGACCGGGCAAGGTCGTAGAGACGGTCGGCGTAGGCGTCGTAGAAGTCACCAAGCCCCGCCGGCTCACCCGAAAGGAGCCCTCGAACGAGCTCCCGATCGTCAGCCATCCGGGGGAAGCGTAGTCTCGTCTCCAGACTCGCACCTGTCCGACTGCCATCTCAATCTCCGCGTTCGACCGTGTACATGCCCGGGGCAAGGTGCCCCGTCACAGGTCAAGACGTCGAATACGTACGAATCGGACGGTTTATTGGTGGATGGTTGACTAACCATCCGTAGGGCGGAATAACCGCAGAACCCCCTGCCGGGCAGGGGGTTCACGTGGAGCGGACGACGAGATTCGAACCCGCGACCCTCACCTTGGCAAGGTATGCCGACCTGTTCCGCCGACCTGCGGAAACGTCCTGAAACCGTCTCTGACCTGCAGTTCTGGTTGATCACCGGTTTGCGTCGTTTCGCGATGTCTCGCGGCCTGTACACGGCCTGAGAAATTCAGGGTGCGTCACCCCAGTGGCTGCCTACTCGAAGGTCACGCCGGCCGCTTCCGGATCGAAACCCTCCGGCCACCGGGTGGTTTGGTCTGCAAACGCCCCGGAAAGGTACGCCCCGGAAAGGTTCGCCCCGGAAAGGTACGCCCCGGAGAGGTTCACCCCGTAGAGGTGCACCCCGGCGAGGTTCGCTTTGGTGAGGTCCACCCCGTAGAGGTTTGCCCCGCGGAGCCTCACCCTGGAGAGCCTCGCCCCCGAGAGGTTCGCCCCGGAGAGGTATACCTCGGAGAGGTTCGCCCCGCGGAGGTGCGCTCTGAAGAGGTTCGCCCTGGAGAGGTTCGCCCCGGTGAGGTTCGCCTTGGCGAGGTTCGCCTCGGAGAGGTCCGCATTGGAGAGCCACGCCCGGAGGAGGTTCGCCCCGGCGAGGTGCGCCTTGGCGAGGTTCGCGCTTTCGAGGTGCGCCTCGCGGAGGTGCGCCCTGGAGAGCCTCGCCCCGGCAAGATGCGCCCCGGGTTCGATCCTGTAGCCGTTGACTTCCACGTCGTCAATGTAAATCCTGTCTGTGACGTCCCAACCAGCAGGACAGCCATAAGTGCCTCCAGGCTGCTGACAGGGTGCGTCACCCCGGTGGCTGTCTGCGTGGCTGTCTGGGCAGCACCAACGAGGCCAGTTGACGGGGTCGATCAGCCCGGTTGGGGGTCTTGACCTGCGCAGACGCCTGACGCGCTCGGAGGGACTCGAACCCCCAACCTTCTGATCCGTAGGAAGAGCCATGCGGATCTCTTTTTGTGCTCTGACCAGCATGTTTGCCGTCTGGGCCGGAAGGACTGTCACACCCCCTCCCTACACTGGAGATGCTGACAGAAATAGAGCAGTTCATTTGGCTCACGACGGACCACTGAGGCCGTGCAGTGAAGCCCGAGCGTCGTTCTGCGTCTCCACCAGCAAACAAACCCGGGGCGAAGCCTTCCCCAGATTCACCCCACCAGACAAGGAGATGCCCATGACCACCACCGACACACAGACCTTCCTCGACGGACTGCGGACACAACTGTCGAACGCCCCGGACGGGGTCGACACGGCCACGATCGAGGCAGCGATCAACGCCCTCGCCAACTCCGAGGAGGAACGGGTCAAGATCTGGTTCCTACTGGACCGATCCGGGTCGATGCAACCAGTGGCCAGCGACGTGGTCGGCGGCTTCAACCAGTTCGTCGCCGACCAGGCGGCCAAACCGGGCAAAGCCCGTCTCACGGCAGTCCAGTTCGACAGCGACAACCCGTTCGAGATCATCCTTGACCGATCCCGCATCGACAGGGTTCCCGAATTGACCAGCGCCGTCTACTGGGCACGTTCGATGACCCCGCTCTACGACGCACTCGGCATGCTGATCGAACGCGCCGACCGTCGCATCAAGCGGCGTGTCAAAGAGAACCGTCCAGCCGAAGACCAGCTTGTCGTCGTGTTCACCGACGGCCTCGAGAATGCCAGCCGAAAGTTCAGCCTTAGGCAGGTGTTCGACATGGTTCGGGACCGCATGGACCAGGACTGGACGTTCGTGTTCATGGGAGCCAACCAGGACTCCTACGCCGAAGGCGGCCACATCGGTCTCGTCGACGGCAACATCCAGGACTACGCAGCGACGCCGGAAAGCGTCGCGGCCGCGTTCAGGTCGATGTCGCGTGCGACCCGCGAATACCGCGGAAAGCCCCGATTCTCCAGGGTTGCAGACAAGGAACGGTTCTTCGGAGGCCTCAAGGAGGCCGAAGAGGCACTACGCAACAAGAAGAGCTAGTCGATTCTGCCCACAGCCTCCTATGGCAGCCGGGGTACACCCGAACAACTGTGCCCCGGCTGCAGGGTCGAACACGATTGAATCGGCGGCCAACAGGCTTTCGATATCCATCGTGTCCGTTCCGGCTGGTGAGACACGATTCTCTCCCAATCGCTGGAAACCCTGGAAGTGGAAGTTGACCGCTCTACTCGAAGCGCTCGCGGCCTCACCACGGCCTGGGTCGGGAATCGTCGTCCCGTTCGAGAGGAGAAAAACCGCAGAACCCCCTGCTGTGCAGGGGGTTCACGTGGAGCGGACGACGAGATTCGAACCCGCGACCCTCACCTTGGCAAGGTGATGCTCTACCAGCTGAGCTACGTCCGCGTCGGAGCGCCACTGTATCCGCCGACCCAACGCTTCGGTACGCCGGTAGGGCCGCTCGCGACCTGATCGGCAAGACTGACGGCGTGGCCCAACTGGTGTACGAGTACGACGAACTGCTGGCCGACCACGACTACGCCGAACCTCACGTCGTGGCCGGACGACGCCTCCACGGAGGCTTCCTCGCCGACGGCACCTACCAGCCACCGCGCACGCTCGTGCGCGAACCCGCCCTCGCCGCGTGGGAAGAGGCGCTTCGCGAACGGGGTGGCGAACCCTTTGCCGCCAACGCCAACCTGCTCGACGGCGTCCGGTTCCCGACGATCCCCCAGCAACTCGCCCTGCTGCGCCACGGCCTGGACCAGCCGTTCTGGAACACCCTCACCTTCGTCGCCAAGATCGAGGCCAAGGGAGCGTTCCTGTCGATGCTTCCGGTCCCCGACCTCTCAGCCGCAATCGCCGAAGACATCTCGGAGATGGCAATCGGACACCTGGACCGGGGCCTGCTCGACGCCCACGGCCTCGACGAGGGCGGCAACCCGGCGCTGGGCATCGGCGGCCACGACGAGATGTGGTTCGTGGCCCGCGACCTCGTGTACGGCCCGGACGCCCATCCGGACGTCGAACCCGACGACAACATCGCGAGAGAGGACAGCACCCGCCACCTGCCGGAGATAGGCCGGGAGATCGAAGAGTTCTTCTCGTTCCTCGCGAACCTGTTGGTCATCGAGTTCCGGGCCGAAATCGGGTTCGCCGAAACGCAGACGATCCTGCGTTCCCCGGACGTGTTCACCGACAGGCGTGCCGAAGCCGAGACGGCAGCCGAGATCGTCGAACGCATCCGCACCGACGAACGCATCCACGTCCGCTCCCTGAACCTGTACCTGGGAGAGCTTCGCCACCTTCACCTGCGCACCAACGACGGCGGCCAGGTGCCCGGCCACGTCCTCATCGACCGGTTCTGGAACGGCCTCGTCCACTGGGCCACCGTCGAACAACCCCGCCTCGTCGCCGCAGATACCCGGCAACGCATGTACGAACGAATCGCCAGGGAATCCGACGGCAAGGCGATCCGAGCCGCCTTCGACGCGGCTGCCTGAGGACCGCGGCGGCGATCAGTCGCCGTCGCCACCCGAGAGGTCGACGCGCAGGGTGAGGATCCCGTCATCGAGGCTGGCCTCGGCGTCGCCGATGATGGCGAAGTCCTGGAAGTCGAGTTGCGCCTGCTCGATGAACCGCAGTCGCTCCTCTCCGCCGATGGGGGGAAGGGGCCGGTCACGCACCGCCTGGGCACGCTCCTTGAAGCGCTGCAGCATCGCATCGAGGTCCAGGTCGTCGGCCACGCCGCCAACCTAGGACTCGGGGCCACCCCTGCCGTTACCGGTCGCAGTGGCAACCTCTGCGAGGACATCGCCGGAGGTCCTGGCCCTGCTCAGTGCAACCTCCCCCGGCGCAGGCCCTGACGGGGCCTCAGGGTCGGGGTCGGGCTCAGCCCCTGACTCCAACTCCGGATGCCCGACATTCTCGGCATCGGACGCTGCCACAGCATCGGCCTCTGCCGCAGCATCGGCCTCGACCCGGGCCGTGGCCCGCTCGAGTTCTCCACGGGCGATGGCTGCACGAACCACCCGGTCAGGTCGCGTCTGCCACCAGTAGACGCCCGAGGCGCCCAGCATCAGCCCGGCAATCACGCGGAGCGTCACGACGATCTGGTCGACGCGGTCACCGGCGGTCTGGCCCTCTTCATCGACCTCGGGGGGCACCGTCTCGACGGTGGTCACCTGCGCAACGACCGGAGCCACCCAGGCCAGGGCACCCACGAGCATGGACGGAGCGATCACGAGTGCCGCCACCACGCTCTTCGCCCTCGGTGCCCGCATGCCCCTCCTCGATTCCCTCGTCACCGATGCTAGCCAGTCGAAACGGGCCTGTCCCGAAAACTCAGCCGGAGGCGGCTACCAGGGCCTGCTCGATGTCGGCGACCACGTCGTCCGGGTACTCGAGGCCACACGACACCCGCATCGTGCCCGGGCCGATTCCCGTGGACGCCATCTCCTCGGGGGTCAGGCCCACGTGTGTTGTGCTTGCGGGATGGGAGATCAGCGTCTCTGGACCGCCCAGCGAAGGAGCCTGCCGGGCCAGGCGGACTGCCTCGGTGAAGCGACAGCCCGCTTCGATGTCGCCCCGCAGGTCGAACGTCAACAACCCACCGAAGCTGCGCATCTGACGCGCCGCCAATCCATGTTGCGGATGCGATTCGAGGCCCGGGTAGCGCACCAGGTCCACGCTGTCATGCCCTTCGAGGAACTCGGCAAGGCGTCGAGCGGTGGCCGACTGGTGGGCGAGCCTCACCCCCAGCGTCCGAAGGCCCCGGTGGGCGTTGAACGCGTCATACGGCGAGGCGTTGGCGCCGTGGAGCACGGCAAAGCCCCACAGCCACGACAACAGGTCCTCCGAGCCCGCCACCACGCCGATGGTTGCGTCGTTGTGGCCGGCGATCCCCTTCGTGGCCGAATGCAGCACGAGGTCTACACCGTGGGCAAGAGGGTTCTGGCCCAACGGCGTGGCGAACGTGGAGTCGACGACCGTCGTGGCCTGCGTGATCGCACCGAGCTCCTCGAGGTCGACCAGGTCGAGCTTGGGATTGGCCGGCGTCTCGGCGCAGACGAGCATCGTCCTGCCGGGCCGGATGGCCGCCTCGAATGCACCGGGCTCGGTGCCGTCCACGAAGGTCACGTCGATGCCGAATCGGGGGCAGGCCGACTGTAGGAACAGTTGCGTCCCGGCATAGATCTGACGCTGGGCGACGACGTGGTCGCCAGACGAGCACAACCCGAGGACTACGGCGCTGACGGCTCCCATGCCCGAGGCGAAGGCACGGGCCGCCTGGGCCCCTTCGAGTTCGGCGATCGCCGCCTCGAAGGCGTTGATCGTCGGGTTGCCGTACCGGCTGTAGAAGCGTTCGGCGCCTACCGCCGTCGCCATCTCACGACCCTGGTCGATGGTTGCGAACTCGAACGCCGACGTGGGGTACAACACGGGTGCCAGGGACGTCTCGCCCTCGTTGCGTCCGGCCAGGATCGCCGAAGTCTCCGGCTCGTACCCGGTGGTCTCTTCGTCAGCCATTCGATTCGATCTCCTCGAGAAACGAGCCCAGGCACCGGCCGACCTCGTCGGTCGCCAGCAGGAAGCCATCGTGGCCGTCCGGGCTCTGGACCACATGATGGTCGCAACGCCCGCCCGCCGCACGGATCGCATCCCGCAGGTCCACCTGCTGGGCCTCCGGGTAGAGGATGTCGGAGGTGATGCTCAGGGTCAGGAACGGCACCGGCGCCAGGCGCGCCAATGCCTTCGCCAACGAACCGCGGTCGCGGGCCACATCGTGGAGGTCCATCGACCGGTTCAGCAGGATGTAGCTGTTGGCGTCGAAGCGGCGCACCAGCTTCTCGCCCTGGTAGTCGAGATAGGACTCGACCTGGAAGCGGTCCCAGCGGTCGAACACCTTGCGTGGGTCGACCAACTCACGGCCGAACCGGTCGCCGAACACCGGGCCGCTCCGGTAGTGGATCTGGGCAATCGACCGGGCCACGGCGAGCCCGGCGTGCGGTCCGTCGCCGGGCGCTGCGTCGTAGTAGTCACCGTCACGAAACCGGGGATCGATCGCCAGGGCCGTGCGGCCGGCGGCGCTCCAGGCGATCTGCCAGGCACTGGCGGCCAGTGCCGTGGCGATCGGTGCCACCGAGCGCACCCGCTCCGGGTACATCACGGCCCATTCCAGCGCCTGCATGCCGCCCATCGAACCACCCACAACACCGAGCCACCGGTTGATCCCCAGGTGGTCGGCGACCGCGGCCTGGCAGCGCACCATGTCGCGCACCGTGACCGGCGGAAACGCCGAGGCATAGGGCCTGCCGGTCCCTGGGTCGACCGTCGCCGGCCCAGTCGACCCCTGACAACCGCCGAGGACGTTGACACACACCACGAAGTATCGGTCCGTGTCCAGCCCGCAGCCCGGACCGATGACCCCATTCCACCACCCCGGGGTGGAATGCGCCTCGCCCACACCTCCGTGGGCGTGGGAATCGCCGGTCAGGGCATGGCAGACGAGGACGGCATTGTCGGCTGCCGACGACAGTTCGCCCCATGTCTCGTAGGCCATCGTGACCTCGGGGAGGATGCCGCCGCCCTCGAGGGCGAAGGGGCGACCGTGCCCGACGCTGTGGAATCGTCGGTCGCCGACCGGGTCGCCCAACTGCCAGGCGCCGGTGACAGGCAGATCGGCCGAATACCCGCGGGGATGCAGGAGGGCTTCGGGGGGCAGGTCGAGGTCGCGCCCCGCCGGACCATCGCCCGACTGCGTCTCGTCACCGCTCATCGCTCGTCCGTTCCCGATCTACGGGGGGGACACCTCCGGCCCGTCGCCGGTGGGTGGGCGCAGGCGCCTCCACCGGACACTTCGTTGCCCCAGCCGGTTCGCCCGACCGGGACCACATCCCCACCCCGTTGCCGGGATGAGCGGGCACCTTGGGTGTCCGTCCCAGGTTGCCGGACCCGGCCTTCGGCCGGGCCGCTCGTGATGTTTCGGAACAGTGTAGGGGGTGACGGCAACCGCCGGTCACGTGTTTGTCGTCCGCAACGCCGGATGGGCGGCCCACCACCAGTCGAGAAGCGGCATCGACGGCACCCCGTAGGCCCCACACATCACCTCGCCGAACGCCCTCCACTGTTGCGCCGTGGCCATCCCATCGGCCTCGTGGATCGCCATCGCCGCCTCGGCGCCCTCGTCCCAGATCGTGCGGTCGGCGGGAAGCGGCAGGGCCGACACCTGCGTGGCGGTCAGGCGGATGCGCCCCGTCGAACGGCCGACGCCGGCCGCCGCGACCGCTGCGAGGGCGGAGACGGGTGGCGACGAAAGGGCAGCGGCGAGGTGCCAGAGGTCGGACGGGTCGGGCTCGACGGTGATGAGCGGCGTGAGCGGCACCGTGCCCCCCTCGGGGTCGACCATCGCCTCGACAATGCGGGTCTGCGACGCTACGAGCAACTTCGGGCGATGCCGTTCGTCGATCCAGGCGGCAACCCCTTCGTCCGCCACAGCGTCAGGGTCGACCACGGGCGCCGACCAGCGTCGACCGGCGAACCTCGCCCTTGACGACCCCCAACGACAGTTCAGCGGATCAACGAGGCCGGTCGTGACCAGCGGTCGACCCGATCCGACATCCGCCTCCTCCCCTACGGCGTCTACCAGCCCGTAGAAGTGCTGGCGGAACCCGGCGGTCACCCGCGCCATGTCGGCGACGCAACCATCGCCGATCGGCGACACAGTCGGAATGCCGAGCAGGCCTGCAACCAACCCGCCCCAGCCCTCCGTTCCGTTCGGTGCCCCAGCAGTACCGGTCGGCTCAAGGTGACGGTCGGCCAACAGGGTCACTTCCGAGCCACCAGCCGACGTTCGTTCGAACACCGGTGCACACACGGGCGTGCGGCCGTCGAAGACACCCGAACGGTCGAGCCAGAGGGCGTCGAGCCTTCCACGTCCGAGCAGGAAGCCGCGGACGGCCGCAGCGTCGCGTGCCGACAACAGGGATTGCGGTTGGATGAGCGACATCCGGCCCCCCGGGGCCAGAAGGTCCGCTCCGAGGGCCAGGAACAACCAGGCGACATCCGTGTAGGCACCCACAAGGTCCGGAAACCTCTCGCGGAGTTCCCGCCGGCGGTCGTCGTCGAACGCCGTGCCTGCACGCAACTGGCCGAGGAACGGTGGGTTGCCCACGACCGCCCCGAATCCGACCCCCGGCGCAGTCGGCCACGACGACCGACCCGCCACCAGGGGATCCGCCTCGACGACCCCGACCACCTCTGACGGTTCGACTCCGGCCCAGCCGGCCAGGGCGCACCTCGTCAGGTGGACCGCCACGGGATCAGTGTCGGTGCCGAAGAGTTGGGCGGTGGCCATGTCACGCGGGTTGGCGCCCCGTCCAGCCAACCTGATGCCGGCGGCCAGCAGGAACACGCCGGCCCCGCAAGCCGGATCGACGACCGGTCCCCGCTCGACGGTCACCGCCACCAGCGAAGTGGCGACGTCGGCCGGTGTGTAGAAGGCGCCGCGGCCATGCCGGTCCGGCATCGACTCCTCGTGGAGGCGACCGACATCAGCGAGCCGACCCGGGTCGGCGGCCGCACCTGCAGCCCGGGCGGCCTCGCCCAGGTGCCCGGACCCCGAGGAACCCCCCGGCCGGGCCACCGAAACAGGAGGTCGATCAGGCGGCGTCAGCCGCCGGGTCCCAGGAGGTCAGGTCGGCCAACCGGGGGTCGTTGGAGAACACCTCGACGATCGGATGCTTCATGCCGAGGCGCCGCATCAGCTTGCGCACCTCGAGCTCCTCGTTCCAGAGCACCAGGCTCACCACGAGGCCGGACTCGCCGGCCCGCGCCGTGCGACCTGACCGGTGGACATAGGTCTTGGCGTCGGAGGGGGGATCGTGGTGGATGACCACGTCGACGTCGTCGACGTGGATGCCCCTGGCGGCGACGTCGGTCGCTACGAGGGCCTTGACCCTGCCGGAGGAGAAGTCGCGCAACGACTTCTCGCGCTTCTCCTGGCGCAGGTCACCGTGGATGGGGGCGGCATCGACACCCTCGTCCTGGAGCGACTGGGCCAACTTGTCGGCACCCCACCGCGTGCGGGTGAAGATGATCGTGCGGTTGGATGCCCCGATGATGGCGGCAGCCACCCGAACCCGGTCCATCTGGTGGACGGCGAGGAACCGGTGCTCCATCTCCGCGACCGTGGGCTCGTCTTCGTCGATGGCGTACATCGCCGGATCGTGCTGGTAGCGGCTGATGAGGCCGGCGGTCATCCCGTCGAGCGTCGCCGAGAACAGCAACGTCTGGTGCTCGCCCTCGATGCCGCGGAGGATCCACTCGACCTGGGGCATGAAGCCCATGTCGGCCATGCGGTCCGCCTCGTCGATGACGATCCGCTCGATGCGCGCCACGGAGAGTTCCTTGCGGTCGATGAGGTCGATCATCCGGCCCGGGGTGGCGACCACGAACTCGACTCCTCGCTTCAACGCACTGATCTGCTTCTCGATCGGGGCACCGCCGTAGATGGCGTGGATGCGGATGCCCCGGCGCGCAGCCAACGGCTCGAGCTCGCGGCAGACCTGGACCGCCAGCTCGCGTGTGGGCACGAGAGCGAGGCCCGTCGGGCACCCCGGTTCGGCCTTCGACAACAGCTGTACGAGCGGCAGGCCGAAGGCAAGCGTCTTACCCGAGCCGGTCTTGGCCTTTCCGCATACGTCGCGGCCGGCCAGGCCGTCGGCGATCGTGAGGGACTGAATGGCGAACGGGGTCTCGATGCCCTGATCGGAGAGAGCGGACACCAGATCGGCGTCCACGCCCAGGTCGGCAAACCCGGTGGTGGTCATGTGTACCTGTTCCCGGCGGCCTGGCCGCCGTGTTCGTCACCCGCAACGAAGAGCGGGTCACGTCACCGTTCTCCGGGTGACGAGGACGCCCGGGGCCGACACACCAGCGGTCGACTCTGCCCGAACGGTGGCCCCACCCTACCGGAACGGTGTCGCTCAGCCCTCCATGACCCGTCCGTCCCGCACAACGACCCCTTCTTCAGCCAGCCGACGGGCCTGATCCGCCTCCAGCCCGGGGACCAGTCGGCCGGTCGAGGTCACCACCCGCCACCACGGATATTCCTCGTGGGTGCCGAGGAACCGACCCACTGCCCGATGTGCCCCGGGGAACCCCGCTTCAACCGCCACTTCTCCGTAGGTGACGACCTCACCGGGACCCAGTGCGTCGAGCACCCGACCGATCGCCTCCTCGAAGGGGGTCACCGCGGCGCTTGTCGGTCAGGAATCGACGAGGCCGCCCTCGGGGAGCAGCCTCACGACGGGCACCGGCTCGGAGAACCCGCTGATCTCCAGGTCACCGACCGGCTCGACCTCGGAGTTGACGAGGAGCGACGAAACGAGCGAGGCCGGCGCCAGCACCTGATGGGACTCGGCGATGTCGCAGAGGCGCGAGGCCAGGTTCACCGCATCCCCGATGTGGTCCTCACCCTCCACCAGCAGCACCGGGCCCTTGGCGATACCGGCTCGCAGCTTGAGCGGAGATCCACTCATGTCGATCACGCCCTCGATCTCGATGATGACCTCGACCGTGCGCTCCGGTTCGGTCCCGACGAGCATCGCTCCGTCACCCAGCCACTTGGCGATCCGGACGCCCTTCTTGGCTGCGATCTGACGGACCGACGACTTGAAGGCATGCAGGACGTCGAGCGCCGCACCGTCGCCCTCCGAGTCGATGAACGACGTGAAGCCGGAGAGGTCGATGAACGCGAAGGTGCGGTCGACACGCTGGTACTCGTCACCCGAGGCGTTCCTCATGCTGCGTCACGGTAGTTCCGACTGGTCACGGCTACCGCACCGCCGATGACGATTGCGACGAGGCTCATCCAGATGTTCACCCGCACACCGGCGACCAGCGATGCGTGGTCGATCCGCAGGCTCTCGACCCAGAGGCGGCCCAGGCCGTATCCGCACACCCACAGGCCGACGAGGCGACCCGGCTTCAACACGCCACGACGGTCCACCCGAACCAGAATGGCCGCAAGGGCCAGGTTCCACAGCCCCTCGTACAGGAACGTGGGATGAAAGGTCTCGACCGTCAGGTGAGCCGCCGGCCGGTGGTCGACGTCGATGCTCAGACCCCACGGCAGGTCGGTGGGCCGCCCGAAGAGCTCCTGGTTGAACCAGTTGCCCCATCGGCCGATTGCCTGTGCAACCGGCAGGGTCGGGACGAGGGCGTCGAGCACCCTCGGCATCGAGATGCCCTGACGGCGGGCGACAAGCAAGCCGACGACGACCCCGGCGGCCAGGCCTCCGGGAATGCCGAGACCACCCTGCCAGACGGCAGGCACGTCCTGCCAGCGGCCGCGGAACTTCTGCCAGTCGGTGGCCACGTGGTACAGCCGCGACCCGAGGAGCCCGGCCGGCACGGCCCAGATGGCGATTGTCGCAATGTGGTCGGCGGTGCCGCCCTTGTCCACCCACCGTCGCTGGCCCCATGAGACGGCCACCATCACGCCGAGGGCGATCATGATGCCGTAGCCGCGGATCTCGAGCGGCCCCAGGCCGAAGGAGCCCGCCGACGGGCTGGGAATAGCCGCTATCACATCAGGGGCACAGAGAAGCGATCAGCGCCCAGAGCCATCAGGTCGTCGAAGCCGGCGGTCACCGAACCGAGGCGACCCCTAACCAGCGGCAGGTGCTGCTCGGCCCAGAACCGGGCGATCACGACCTTGTCGGCAAGTGCGGGATCGTCGTCACCCGCGTCGGTACGGGCCACGGCGGCCAGGGCCAGGCGGGCGAGGAGCCACCCGCCGAGGAGGTCTCCGAACATGCGCAGGTAGGGCGTTGCGCCGGCCAGCGCATGGCGGGGGTCGGCGAGGCCGTTCTCCATGAGCCACCCGGTGGCCTCGTTCAGGGCATCGAGTCCGTCGGCGAGGCCGCCGCGGATCGAACCGAAGTCGTCGCCGGCCGTCGCAAGGTCGCCGTCGAGGCTGCCGATCTCGTCGAGGAGTCCCGTCACGACCGCTCCCCCGCCCATCGGAAGCTTCCGGCCGACCAGGTCCATGGCCTGGATCCCGTTGGTGCCCTCGTAGATCGGCGAGATACGCGAATCGCGCAGGATCTGGGCCGCACCGGTCTCCTCGATGTAGCCGTAGCCGCCGTGCACCTGTATGCCGATCGACGCCATCTCGACACCCAGATCCGTGCTCCAGGCCTTCGAGATCGGGGTGTAGAGCTCGACCCGGTCGGTGGCCGCCTGCCGGACATCGGGGTCGGCATGGCGGGCGGCCACGTCGAGGGTCGCTGCGTTGAGGTAGAGCAGGCACCGCATGGCGTCGACCGACGCCCGCATCGTGAGCAGCATGCGACGCACATCGGGGTGTTCGACGATCGGCGACGATTCACCCTTGGCGGCACCGACGGCACGACCCTGCCGACGCTCCTGGGCAAAGCCAGCTGCCAACTGCAGGGCCCGCTCCGAGACGGCGAGCCCCTCGACGCCGACGCCCAGGCGGGCATTGTTCATCATCGTGAACATGATCCGCATGCCCTGGTGCTCCTCGCCGATGAGGTAGCCCACGGCGCCCTCACCAGCGTCTCCATACGACATGACACAGGTCGGGCTGGCATGGAGGCCGAGCTTGTGCTCGACGGACACACAGGTGAGGTCGTTGCGCTCGCCGATGCTGCCGTCGTCGTTGACGAGGAACTTGGGCACGATGAAGCACGAGATGCCCCTTGTTCCGGGTGGGCTGTCGGGGGTGCGGGCCAGCACCAGGTGGACGATGTTGTCAGTCAGTTCGTGTTCGCCGAACGTGATGAAGATCTTGGTGCCGAAGATGCGGTGGGTGCCGTCGTCGCAGGGTTCGGCTCGCGTGGTGAGTGCCCCCACGTCGGAACCCGCCTGGGGTTCGGTGAGGTTCATGGTGCCGGTCCACTCGCCTGACACCATCCGGGGCAGGAAGGTCTCCTTGAGGTGCTCGTCGCCGAACCTGTGGACGGCATCGATGGCACCGACCGTCAGCAGCGGCCCCAGTGTCCAGGACCTGCAGGCCGTTCCGAGCAGTTCGGTCATCACCGTCTGGAACAGCGCCGGGAAGCCGCCGCCTCCGTAGTCGGGATCCTGGGTCACGGCACCCCATCCGGCGGCCAGGTACTGGTCATAGGCATCGTGGAAGGCCTGCGGGAGCGTGACGACGCCATCGGAGACCGAGCAGCCTTCAGCGTCGCCGATGCGATGGGTCGGAGCGATGACCTCTTCCGCGAAGCGGCCGAACTCGTCAAGCACGCCGTCGATGGTGTCGGGATCCACGTGTTCGAAACCCGGCAGGCCGCAGATGCCTTCCAGATCGGCGATCTCGTGAAGTACGAGGCGGATATCGGCCAGCGGGGCCCGGTAGTCGCTCACGTATCGCACAATACCGCCGGAGCGGCCCGCTGCCCGCTGTGGGACCGCTGTTGCCGACCCGGGATCGATGCCCTCCTACACTCACCGGATGAACGCCCTTCCCCCTGTCGGGGCACACCTCATCGCCGGCGACCGGGCCACCGATGGGCCGCCGGGACCGGTGTGAACCTCAACCCCGCCCGTCCCGACGAGCCGGTCGACGACTACCCGATCGGCGATGCCGGAACCACCTCCGACGCCGTCGGTGCCGCCGGCGAGGCCCGGTCCCCGTGGCGATCGCTCCCCTTCGGCGCCCGGGCCCGGATCCTCGACCAGGCCGTCCGCGAACAGGGCGACACCGCCCTCGAGTTCTTCACCCGCACCGCCTACATCCGGCCCGGTACCAGGCGATGAGCGAAACGGCGGTCCGGCACAGCAGCCTCGACGAAATGCTGTCTGACCGACGCGCCGATCTGCGTTCCCCCGAGGTCGTCATGGCCCCGACCCAACTCGGGGCCGCCCGCCTCACCCGCTACAGCTTCACCCGCACCCTGCTGAGACGTGCCGCACGCGACGGTTGGCGATCACGGCTGGTCGAGTTCGACATGGATGCCGAGGGCCGCGGCCATGCCGTCTACCGGACGGACATCGACGGCCGCCAGTTCGACTTCGTCGCCTTCACGACCACGCTCGACGAGTCCCTCCACACCGACCGTGTCATCGCACCGGCCTGGGAGGTGAGCGGTGCCCTCGTCGAAGGCACCGTCGACGACGCCTACCTGGCCAGGCTCCGTGAATCAGTGCCGCTCCAGGAGGCCGCACGGCTCGACCCACGGGTCCTGGTGCTGACCCGCGGAAACCGCAGCGTGCGCTTCTACGACTACCTCGTCGACCGCCTGGCCGGCGGCCTCCAGCCCGAGGCCGACAAGGTGGCCGACGCCGGATACATCCTGCGCAGCACCGCCTTCTACGGGAACGGCAAGTTCGGCATGCGCTCGTACCCCGGGCTTTCCGAGGAACATCCCCTGCAGGCCCCCTACCGGGCACAGTTCCTGTGCGCATGGCTGTTCCGCGAGTTGGGCTACGAGCAGGTCGAGCACTGCGCCAGGGCACGGGGCGGCGACTCGGCGGCCCGGTTCGACGGCGACTGGCGGAACTACTTCGGTCTCGGCAACGCCACGGGCCTGGGGCTCGTGCCCTACGCCTTCAAACACCCCCGCATCCTCAACGCCTGGGCCGGTGTCCGGGAACTCGCGCTTGCCAACGTGCGGACACTGCCCGGCACCCCGGAACGGTTGGCGGCCCTCCGGCGCTGGACCGACCGGGCGGTCGCACACTTCTCGGCCCTCGGTGGCGACGACCGCCCACCGTGGCTCGGACCAGCCTCCCTCGCCTTGCGCGCACAGTTGGTAGCCACACGACTCAACGAGGTGGCCGACGGGCCGGCACCATTCGACGCTCTGTTCCGTTGGGCCGAATCCCACGACGTCGAGACCTGCGAACTGGTCGTCTCGCTCCTCATCGAACTCGACGAGGGCCTGGCTGACGACGAGGTCGACCGACTCCTGAGGGTGGACGAGGAGGTCGAGGTCGACCCACTGGCCACCGTCGACACGCTGCGCCGACTGCTCACAGAACGCTACGGCTGGCTCGACGACCTCGACCTCGACTCCCCCGCCGGTCGCCATTTCTGGTGGGTCGTCTCCGACAACAGCGACGAGCCGAGGCGCTGCGAGCGCACGGCACTCGACCCCGGCCACCACGAGGTCGCCATCGACGTGGCACGCCGCCTCCTCGACCTGCTCCGGACCCTCGACGACCTTCCCGGGGACACCGCAGCCGGGACGCTGCTCGCCGACCACCCCGGCCACGGCAACGCCGTGAAGCGACTCCTCGGGAGCGGCCAGCCCTACGGCGAGCCCCGCGACAATGCCTGCGCCGCCGGCTTCCTTCCCCTCGAACTCCAGCGCTTCCAGTTGGCGATGTACGGCATGGACAACTTCTCGCCGAAGTCCACCGACTGGCTGCGGGTGACGCTGTTCCAGGGGGCGCCCCGCATCGACGACCTCAGCCCAACCACCACCGACGACTGGGTATGGCCCCAGCGCCCCACGGAGGGATCCCCATGATCATCGACGGACTCGAGATCAACGACTGGAGCAGACCGGTCGTAGAACAGGTCCGTTCCGGCGGCATCGACGTGGTCCACGCCACCTGCGGCGTCTGGGAGGACACGGCCGGCGCCATGACCCGGATCGGCTCCTGGCGCCACTTCGCCCGCCAGAACGCCGACATGGTCCGAATCGTCACAGACGTGGCCGGGATGGAGCAGGCCGTCACAGACGACGTTCTCGGCATCGTGCTGGGCTTCCAGAACAGTTCGATGCTCGGCGACGACCCCGAGATGGCCGGCATCTTCGCCGACGTAGGCGTGCGGGTGGTCCAACTCACCTACAACATCGCCAACCACCTCGGCTCGAGTTGCTGGGAGCCACACGACGGGGGCCTGACCCGCGCCGGCCATCGGATGGTCGCCGCCCTCGACGACGCCGGGGTCCTGGTCGACATCTCGCACGTCGGCAACGTCACCGGCCGCGATGCCATCGATGCCTCGGCCAATCCCATAGCCGTCACGCACGGCAACCCCGCCTCGTTCTGCCCATCGGCCCGCAACAAGCCCGACGACCTCATCGGGGCCCTGGCGGCCCGGGGTGGCGTGATCGGCTGCACGCTCTACCCGCTGTTCATCGGAGGCGCCGACGTACCCCGCTCCGCCTATTGCCGGATGCTGGCCGACCTCGCCGAACAGATCGGGGTCGACCACGTGGCCATCGGCACCGACGCCGTCGTCGGGTGGCAGCCCGACGCCCTCGGCTGGATGCGCAGCGGCCGTTGGGACCGCCCTGCGAACCCCGACGAGGTACCCCCGTTCCCGCCGTGGCCGAACTGGTTCCAAGGCCCACAGGACTTCCCCTCCCTGGCCGAGGGACTCGACGAGGTCGGATTCGACCCGGGCGAGCGCGACGCCGTGCTCGGTGGCAACTGGCGACGGCTGTTCGGCCAGGTCTTCGGATGACCATCACCGTCGCCCCCCGCGAGGTCGTCGACCAGGTCCACCGCGCCAGTCGCTCACACGGTTGCGACGCCGACCTGGCCGACCGCCTCGCCGCCGAGATCGCCTTCTGCGAGGTCCACCACGGCGGCGGGCTCGCCGCCTGGGTGACGCTCGCCGACGCCGACCTCCTCGAAGAAGCCGCACACGCCTCGTTCCACCTGGCTGCTGCAGAGGTGGTCGCACACTCCAGCGGTCGGACAACGGTCGGATTCGACCCTCCCCCGCCCCTCGCAGCCATCGCCCGCTCGCTCCGGGACCTGGAACGGCGAGGCGTCCGGTACACCCCCCCTGTCGGCACCATCGCCGACCTCGCCGGCACCGACCTCGTGCCGTCCCTGGACCTCGTCGTGGACGGACCGGCTCCCGTCCCCCACGACCGAACCGAGGACGAGTTCACGACGGCGTACCACGACGGCCTTCCCGTCGACCGCTCGCTATGGGAGCGACTCGACACCGCCGCCGCCGGCTTCCTCGTCTCCGAGGCGGCCCTCGACGCCGCCCTCAAGCCCGCTCCGTGACCTCAGCCGACGAGGACCCGAACGTGACCCGGGTATCGCTCGACGCCATCGAGTCGACGACCCACCGGGCGCTCGTGCGCCACGGCTGTCGGGACGACATCGCTGCACATGTCGCCAACGCCGTCAGGGTCGCCGAGGGCAACGGCAACCGGATCTGCGGCCTCTACTACCTCGAGAGCTACTGCCGTCAACTCGAGACCGGCCGCATCGACGGAAACGCCGACCCGGTCGTGTCGGTCGACCGCCCCGGAGCCGTCCGAGTTGACGGTCGCCTCGGGTTCGCCCAGTCGGCCTTCGCTGCCGCCTTCCCGCACGCCGTGGCCTCGGCCCGCAGCAACGGGATCTGCGGGCTTTCCGTCGAGCACACCCACACCTGCACAGCGCTCGGCTACTTCACCGAACAGTTCGCCCGTCAGGGACTGCTGGCCATCGGCGCCACGAACGCCACGCCACGGGTGGCGCCGCCGGGCGGTTCGAAGGCGGTGCTCGGCACCAACCCCCTGGCCATGGCCGTACCCGACGGTGAGGGCGGGATCGCCTTCCAGTTCGACTTCAGCACCAGCGCCGTCGCCCTCGGCAAGGTCACGATGGCGGCCGCTGCCGGCGAGGCGATCCCACCGGGATGGGCCGTGGATGCCGAAGGCAACCCGACGACGGACCCCGATGCGGCACTCGGCGGGTCGCTTCTCTCGACCGGTGGCTACAAGGGCTACGGCCTCGGGCTGATGGTCGAGGTGCTCGCCGCCGGCCTGACAGGCTCGCGCCTCAGCGTGGACGTCCCTCCACTCAAGGCCCCCGAAGGCGCTCCCCACGACCTGGGCCAGTTCTACGTCGTGATCGACCCGTCGGGTTACAGCGGCGACGACTTCACCGAGCGCCTGTCCGCCCTGGCCGCCACGATCGCCGAACAACCGGGCGCCCGACTGCCCGGTGCCGCTCGGTCGGCGCCAGATACCGTCGACCTCGAACAAGACCTCTGGGAAGCCACTCAGGCACTCGCCGCAGGCTGAAGGTAACCACCATGGACAGTGCCACGGCCATCACGAACCTGCTCCACCGGTACGCCGAACTGTTCGATGCCGGCGAGCACGATGCCTGCGCCGACCTGTTCGCCCACGCACAGATCATCCTCGACCCGGACGCCCCCCTGGTTGTCGACCGCGCCGGGATCCTCGAGATCTGGCGGACGATGGTGATCATCCACGACGACGGAACCCCGCGCACGAAGCACATCGTGACCAACCCGATCCTCGACATCGACGAGGCCGACGGCACGGCCACGTGCCGCAGCTACTACACCGTGCTCCAGCAGGTCCACGACGGGCCGCTGCAACCCGTGGCCGCCGGCCGCTACCACGACCGCTTCGAACGGGTCGACGGCGAGTGGCGGTTCTCGGAACGCGACTACTCGAAACTCGACCTCGTCGACGACATCAGTTGGCACCTCCAGAACATGCCCGAGGCCTGAATCCTCGCAGAACCAGCAGGATCAGCCCTCGATGGCTGAAGCGTGTGCCGTGACCCGGGCAACCCCACCGCTGTCGCCCGCCAGCCAGTGACGCCTACACCGCAGTTCGTAGGTGACCTGGTGGTCGTCGGGGTCGTCGACGAGGAACAGCTCGCCGTCGTAGACCTGATCGCCGTCGACCAGACGAGCGTTGTGGGTGGCCCGCTCGCCGCACCAGCAGCGGGCCTCGACCTGGATCTCGGCGGACTCGTCGGCCATCTCGAGAAGGCGCTTGGTGCCCTCGAACAACTCACCCTGGAACGACGTGAGCAGGCCGAAGGCGAAGACATCGGCACCCAACTCGTCGACGATCCGCGCCAACTGGCCGACCTGGGCAGCGGTGTAGAACTGCGCCTCGTCGCAGACGACGTAGTCGAGGTTCCCATGGCGTTCGACCATCGCCAGCGCCAACTCGTAGAGGTCGAGGCGCGGGCCCACCTCTACGGCGTCGGCTGAGACGCCGAGGGCGCTCGACACCTTGCCGTCGGCCCGGTCGAGTTGGCTGCACAGCAAGCCGTTGAGGTTGCGCGACGACAGGTTGTGGTGGATCTGGAGGGCGAGCGTGCTCTTGCCCGACCCCATGGTCCCGTAGGAGAACTGCAGGCGTGCCATCACGAGCAACCGCTGGTGGCGCCGCAGTCGGTGCACACGTAACAGGATCCGGCCCTTTGCATCGCGATACCGCACAGCATGCAGAGCGGGGCATCGGCTGACGAACCCGACGACAGGTGGGCGGCGAACTGTGCGGCAGACGGCACCGATGGCGGATCGGGCGGCACATCCTGACCCTGTGTCGTCTCGGTGGTGGACTCCTCGACACCGGGGAGCGTGGGCTGGGTGCGCTCGTTGGTGGTGAGGATGTTGAGTTCAGCCCGCTCTTCAGGGGTGAGGTACAGGACGGCCAGGCGCCGGAACAGGTAGTCGATGATGCTCGAAGCGATCCGCAGGTCGGGATCGTCGGTCATGCCGGCCGGTTCGAATCGCATGCCCGTGAACGCCTCGACGAACGCCCGCAGCGGCACCCCGTACTGGAGGCCGTGGCTGAGCGAGATGGCGAAGGCGTCCATGATCCCGGACAGGGTGGAGCCCTGCTTGGAGACCCGCATGAAGATCTCGCCGGGCCGACCGTCTTCGTACTCGCCGACGGTGACGAAGCCCTTGCAGTCGGCGACCCGGAACTCGAAGGTGAGCGAACGGCGGGACCGCGGCAGGCGCCGACGCACCGGCTCGGCCGTGGAGACGGCTGCGACGACCTCGCTGACTGCGGCGGCCGGCGAGTCGTTACCTGATGCGAGGGGCTGCCCGACCTTGCAGTTGTCGCGGTAGATGGCGACCGCCTTGAGGCCGAGCCGCCACGACTCGAAGTAGAGCTCCTCGACGTCGTCGACAGAGACGTCCTCGGGCATGTTGCAGGTCTTGGAGATGGCGCCGGACAGGAACGGCTGGACGGCGGCCATCATGCGGATATGGCCCATGTGGTGGATGAAGTGGTCGCCCATCGAGGTGGCGAACACGTCGGCATGGCCGGGCTGAAGGTCGGTGCATCCGGCCACCGAGTGCTGACTGTCGATGTGGTCGATGATCGCCGCCGCAGTCTCGTCGTCGTAGCCGAGGCGTTCGAGCGCCCTGGGCACGGTCCGGTTGACGATCGCCATGGTGCCACCGCCGACGAGGCGCTTGGTCTTGACCAGGCTCAGGTCGGGCTCGATGCCGGTGGTGTCGCAGTCCATGAGGAGGCCGATGGTGCCGGTGGGGGCCAGCACCGTGGCCTGGCTGTTGCGGACCCCGACACGTTGGGCCAGGGCGCAGGCCTCGAACCACGCCTCGCGCCCTGCCTCGACGAGGACCGGCGCCACCGAACCATCGAGCATCTCGGCCGCCTCGCGGTGCTGGGCGAGCACCCGCAGCATGGGCTCACGGTTGGCCTCGTAGCCGGCGAACGGGCCCATGCGGTCGGCCATTCGGGCCGAGGTGCGGTAGGCGTGGCCGGTCATCAACGAAGTGATCGCCGCCGCCACAGAGCGCCCCTCATCGCTGTCGTAGGGCAGCCCGAGCGCCATGAGCAGGGCGCCCAGGTTGGCGTAGCCGAGGCCCAGTTGTCGAAAGTCCCGGGTGGTCTCGGCTATGGGTTCCGTCGGATAGTCGGCGTTGCCGACCAGGATCTCCTGGGCCGTGAACACGACCTCGACGGCGTGCAGGAACCCCTCGAGGTCGAACCCGCCGATGGCGTCGGTGTCGTGGTCGCCGAGGAACGACAACAGGTTGAGGCTGGCCAGGTTGCAGGCCGAATTGTCGAGGTGGACGTATTCACTGCATGGATTGCTTGCCGTGATCCGGCCGGTGTTGGCGGCCGTGTGCCAGCGGTTGATGGTGGTGTCGAACTGGAGGCCCGGGTCGGCGCACTCCCAGGCCGCCTCGGCAACCTGGCGGAACAGGCCGCGGGCCTTCAGGGTGTCGATGACCGAACCGTCGGTACGGGCCGTGAGGTCCCAGTCGGCATCGTCGGCTACGGCCTGCATGAACTCGTCGGAGACCCGGACGGAGTTGTTGGCGTTCTGGTACTGGATCGAGTGCGAATCAGAACCGTCGAGTCCCACCTCGAAGCCGGCAGCCTCGAGTGCCCGCAGCTTGTGCTCTTCGCGGGCCTTGCACCAGATGAACTCCTCGACGTCGGGGTGGTCGGCATCGAGGACGACCATCTTGGCGGCCCTGCGGGTCTTACCCCCGCTCTTGATGGTGCCCGCCGATGCGTCCGCTCCCCGCATGAAGCTGACCGGGCCACTGGCCGTGCCTCCGCCCTTGAGGGCCTCGCGTGACGACCTGATGCGGCTGAGGTTGACGCCCGCTCCGGACCCGCCCTTGAAGATGACGCCTTCTTCGACGTACCAGTTGAGGATCGACGTCATCTTGTCGTCGACCGACAGGATGAAGCAGGCCGATGCCTGCTGGGGGGTGTCGGGAACACCGATGTTGAACCACACCGGCGAGTTGAAGGCGGCCTTCTGCGAGACGATCAGGTGCTTGAGTTCGTCGGCGAAGGCGTCGGCCTCGTCGTCGTCGGTGAAGTAGCCGTCGTCGCGGCCCCAGGCTGCAATGGTGTCGACGATCCGGTCGGCGACCTGACGCAGCGAGGACTCCCGCTCGGGCGTGCCGACCTTCCCCCGGAAGTACTTCTGGGCGAGGATGTTGGTGGCGTTCACGGACCACGAAGCGGGCACCTCGACCCCGAGCTGCTCGAAGGCGACGGACCCGTCCCGGTGGTCGACCAGACGGGACTCTCGGTGCTCCCAGACGACGGCGTCGTAGGGATGGACTCCCGCCTCGGTGAACAACCGCCGGATGCCGAGGACGCCACGTTCTGGCATCAGGGTCATGTCGTTGAAACCATCTTCCGCTCGATCACCTGTCCGGGCTGTCCCACACTACGACCTGGGCATGGCCCGAACCGGGGACCAACGTCCCCGTTCGTCGCACCACCCTAGAAAGGCCACCCTGTGGAGGGGAAGGGCATGAGTTGTGGAAATGGCGGTGGATGACCCCCGGTTTCTCCACAGCCGTCCACAGGACCCCGCCAGTCCCGACCGGCCGGGCGACGGCTACCGTCGGGACGTGCAACAGGTGTTCCCCCGCTCCGCCGGAGACGACATCGATCCGGTCGCCGTCTACCACGATGTCGAACGCCCCGCCCCCGCAGGGCGACCGTGGGTGCTGGTGAACATGGTCGCCTCGGTGGACGGGGCCACCGCCGTCGACGGACTCTCGGGTCCGCTGGGCGGCGATGCCGACCGTCGCCTTCTTGGCGTTGTGCGCGGCCTCGCCGACGTGGTGCTGGTGGGTGCCGGGACCGTGCGGGCCGAGGGCTACCGCCCGCCGCTGACGCCAGCCGCCGCCGTGGGCGGGCGCAGGGCCACCCGGGGCCAGGCGGTGCGTCCCCGGCTGGCCGTGGTTTCGGGAAGCGCCGACCTGGACCCGGCGGCGGCGCTTTTCGCCGACCAGGATCCTGACGACCCGGCACCGTTCGTCTACACGTCGGCCGGCGTGGCTCCGGACCGGCTCACCGGCCTGTCCGGGGTGGCCGAGGTCGTGGTGGCCGACGGTGTACTGAATGTCGTCGAGGTGGTGGCCGACCTGCATGACCGGGGCGTGGGCACTCTGCTGTGTGAGGGCGGACCGGGGCTCGTCGCCCAACTCGCCTCGGCCGGACTGGTGGACGAACTGTGCCTGAGCGTGTCGCCGCTCATCGTGGGCGGCGGATCGGGCCTTCTGGCGGGAACACCCTTGCCGACACCGATGTCCCTGCGGCTGGCACATGTCCTGACCGCCGACGGCTTCCTCTTCTGCCGCTACCTGGCCCGCTGACGCTGCGTGCGTCAGCCGCCTACCGGCAACTCGATGCGCTGGCCGGGCTGGAGCAGCGCCCCACCCGCAGCGGTGGTCAGGCGATCGACGGTGTGGCGCACGTCGATTCCCGCCGGGGTGAGCCGCTCGGCGATGGCCCAGAGCGTGTCACCGGGCTGCACCACGTAGACGACAGGCTCGCCGGCTGCACCGGCAGGTGCCCCACCCCGGACGCCGTTGACCCAGCCTGCCAACTCGCCGGCAACCAGGGTGCCGCAGAAGATCGTGGTGGCCAGGACGAGTGCGGCCACCATGCGGCGGCGGCGATAGACGTGGGTCGGCGTGACCCGGGCCGGAACGGCACGGAAAGCGCCGAGGGCGCCGAGGGACGGCCGGCCCGTGGGGTGGGGTACGAAGGTCGTGGTCATGGTTCTCATCCTCTCCCTGAGGTGTGACAGCGCCTGGATTTCCGGTGCATTGCGAGGGTGCTTGACATGGAACGCCTGTTCGGGGGAACATGTGTGCGACGAACGTCCGTTCGATACAGTACACCTTATCGAACACCTGTTCGATGTCAACCCCCGACACCAGATTCCACCTCACCCTCAAGCACCCCAAGGAAAGAGCCCCAACCATGACCGGGACCACGCTCACCGCCCGCCAGCAGCAGATCCTCGAGCTCATCGACCGCCATACGCGGGAGCGGGGCTACCCACCGTCGGTACGCGAGATCGGCGACGAGGTCGGCCTCACCTCACCCTCCACCGTCCACTCGCACCTGGGCACACTCCAGGACAAGGGCTACCTCAAGCGCGACCCCAGCAAGCCCCGGGCCATCGAGGTCTGCTTCGACCCGACCTCCGGTGCACCCGTCGAACGGGGCACCGTGCGCCACGTCCCCCTGGTCGGCGATGTCGCAGCAGGCACCGATGTACTCGCCCACGAAAACGTCGAGGAATCGATTCCCCTGCCCGCCGAGTTCACCGGTGACGGCACGCTGTTCATGCTCAGGGTCCGCGGCGACTCCATGATCGGTGCCGGCATCTTCGCGGACGACTTCGTCGTCGTGCGGTCCCAGCAGACGGCCGACGACGGCGACCTCGTAGTGGCCGGCATCAACGGGGAGGAGGCCACCGTCAAGCACCTCCGGCGCGATGGCAGCCACATCGTGCTCCGGGCATCCAACCCCGATTTCCAGGACCTGCGCTACCCGGCCGACGAGGTATCGGTCTTCGGCCGCGTGGTCACCGTCCTGCGCCGGCTCTGAGCGCCGGTTCCCCTCCCCTCCGGGAGTCGGCGCTCAGACGCCCCCCTCGAGGAACCGGCGCAGCACCGAGAAGCTCTCCTCGAGCGTCGACCGGTGCAGGTGCTCGTCGGCCATGTGGGCCACCGTCGGGTCACCCGGCCCCAGGTTCACCGCCGGCACCCCGTGCTCGCTGAAGAACGCCACATCGGTCCAGCCCAGCTTCGCCCGAACCTCCAGTCCAGACTGTTCCACGAGCCCCGCCATCAGCGGATGACCGAGTCCGGGAACAGCCGCCGGACCGTGGTCCACGAGTTCGACCGAGTCGCCGTCGTCGAGGAACGGTGCCAGCATCGCCCGAACGTGGGCCTCCGCATCGGTGCCGCTGCGGTCCGGCGCATAGCGGTGGTTGACCTGCAACACGGCCTCATCGGGGACCAGGTTGCCCGATATGCCGCCATCGACGGATACCGCCTGCAGCGCCTCCCGGTAGCGACAGCCGTCGACCTCGGGCTCCCGGTGTTCGTAGGCGTCGAGCGCCACGAGGAGGGCCCCCGCCCGGTGGATGGCGTTGCGGCCCATCCACGGCCGCGCCGTGTGCGCCCTTGTGCCCCGCAGCCGGACCTCGAAGCGCATCGTGCCCTGGCATCCCGCCTCGATGGCCCCGCCCGTCGGCTCGCCCAGGATCGCCACGTCGCCTTCCAGCAACTCGGGGACCTCGGCGAACAACTCTGACAGCCCACTGTGTTCGCGGGCGACCTCCTCACGTGCGTAGAACACGAACGTCACGTCCACCGCCGGCTCCGGAACGCTTCGGGCCAACTCCAGCATCACGGCCAGGCCGCCCTTCATGTCGGCCGAGCCCAGGCCCCACAGGGTGTCGCCGTCGATGCGCGCACGCCTGCCGTCGGATCCTGCGGTCCCCGGAACGGTGTCGGTGTGTCCCGCCAGGATCAGACGGCGTGATCGGCCGAGCCCGGTCCGGGCGACGAGGTTGTCGCCGATCCGGTCGACCGTAAGACCCGGCACATCACCCAACCCGGCCTCGAGGTGCGCCACGATGGCAGCCTCGTCGAAACTTACCGACGGGATGTCGACGAGTTCGGCAGCAAGGGCCAGGAGATCGGTCATGGTGGGATTCCGGCGCCTGCTCAGGTGGTGACGCCGTGGGTGCGCAGGATTTCGGTCAGTGCCGACTTGTCGTGGCGCTCCCCCTCCTCGAGGCGCCGCAGCACCAGCACACAGGGCAGCCCGAACTCGCCGCCCGGGAACGACCTCGGTCGGGAGGCCTGCACCGCCACGCACCAGGGCGGAACCTCGCCGCGGCCCAGCTCATCGCCGGTCTGGGCGTCGATGACCGGAATCGACCCGGTGAGGACGGCGCCGGCGCCGAGTACCACGCCGTCGCCCACCCTGGCCCCCTCGGCCACCACGCAGCGGCTTCCGATCAGGCACTCGTCTCCCACGACCACCGGAGTCGCATTGGCCGGTTCGAGAACGCCGCCGATGCCCACACCACCCGAGAGGTGCACGTTGCGGCCGATCTGGGCGCACGAGCCGACCGTCGCCCAGGTGTCGACCATGGTGCCCTCGTCCACATAGGCGCCGATGTTCACAAAGCTCGGCATCAGCACGACACCCGAACCCTGGTAGCTGCCCCAACGGGCCATGGCCCCCGGCAGCACCCTCACGCCACGGGAGGCGAAGTCGCGCTTGAGCGGGATCTTGTCGACGAACTCGAACGGGCCGACCTCGCTGGTCTCCATCCTGGCCTGCTTGAACAGCAGCAGGATCGCGAGCTTGAGCCACTCGTTGACGACCACCGCGTCGGGTCCCGGCTCCGCCACGCGGGCCTCACCGCGGTCGAGCAGTTCGATCGCCTCGTGAATGGCGGCGTTGGCGTCGGCGTCTTCGGGATCCAGGGAATCCCTGTTCGCCCAGAGTTCTTCTATGCGGGACTGCATGTCGGACATGGTCGTAAGGCTACCGACCGGCCCCCCTTGGATCGGGACGCTTTGCCGGTGTCAGGTGCGGCCGGCACGTTCGGCGACGAGGTCCAGGCGGTCGTCTGTCGCCACGGCGGCGATGCGGACATGGCCGCCGCCGTCCGGGCCGTAGAACTCGCCCGGACTCACCACGATGCCCAGCGTCCCGGCCAGCCGGTGGATGAGGCCCCAGGCGTCGCCATCCGGTGCCGCCATCCAGAGGTAGAAGCCACCCGCCGGCAGGCTCGCCTCGATGCCCAGGTCGCCCATGATCCCCGCAAGCAACCCCAGGCGCCGGTGATAGCGGATCGCCTGGGCCTCGACGTGGGACTGGTCGGCGAGCGCCGCAACGCCGGCCGCCTGTGCAGGGCCGGGGATCATGAAGCCCTGGTGCTTGCGGACCTCGCGCAGGTAGTGGACCAGTTCAGCGTCGCCTGCGTAGTACCCGACCCGCAGGCCGGCCAGGTTCGAGCGCTTCGAGAGGGAGTGCACTGCGATCACCCCCTCGGAGCCGTGTTGGAGCACCGACCGGGGCGGTCCGTCCCAGGTGAACTCGACATAGCACTCATCGCTCAGGACCGGAACGCCCCGTTCCCTGCCCCACGTCGCCGCTGCCCCCAGGTCGTCGAGGGTGCCGGCCGGATTGCCCGGGGTGTTGACCCATAGGCAGAGGGCCCGCCCGGCATCGGCCTCGTCGATGGCTGACAGGTCGATGTGCCAATCGGCGTCCAGGGGCACCGGCACGGACCGGCAGCCGGCCATCTCCGCACCCATGGCGTAGGACGGATACGAGATCGCCGGGAACAGGACCGTGTCGCGCGAGGGATCGCGGAGCCGCAGCACCTGGGGCAGGCCGGAGACAAACTCCTTGGACCCGATGCATGCGCCCACCTGTGCCGGCTCGATGTCGACGTCGAGGCGCCGGTCGAACCAGCCGCAGACAGCGTCCAGGAGGTCGGCGCTCCCGACCGACGACGGATAGGAACGTGCAGCGTCGGTGGCGGCAGCCAGCGCATCGGCCACGACATCGGGCACCGGGTCACACGGCGTGCCCACCGACAGGTCGACGGCGCCACCGGGGAGGGTGGTTGCCAGGGCGCGGGCCTCGTCGAGGAGGTCGTACGGATAGGGCGGTGGCACGAACCCTCCGGAGCGTCCGCTGCTCATGGAGAATCCAGCACGATCGGTCCGCCGCCTTCCTCGGCGAACTCGGCGAGGCGCCCGACCGAACCCTCGTCCAGGCGCACCCTCAGGCGCCAGCCGTGCTCGTCCGAGGACTCGTCCAGAACCTCGCCCTCACGGTGGGCCATGGCAAGCGCGTCGCCCCGGTCGAACGGCACCACCAGGGACACGACCCGGGCGGAGGACCGCAGTCGTCGGCCGATGGCGGCCAGCAGGTCTTCGATCCCCTCTCCGGTCACCGCAGAGACCGCCACGGCACCCTCCTCCCTGGCGGCCAGGCGGGCCGCTGCCACCGGATCGGTGTCAGCCTTGTTGAAGGCGTAGAGCTCGGGCACGTCTTCGGCGCCGATCTCACGCAGGACCCCACGAACGGCGTCGATGTCACCGAACGGGTCGAGGGCGGAGGAATCCACGACATGGACCAGCAGGTCGGCGTCGACCACGACGTCGAGCGTCGTACGGAATGCCTCGACCAGCTGATGGGGCAGCTTTCGGACGAAGCCGACCGTGTCGGTCAAGAAGACCGCCTCGCCACCGGGAAGCTCGAGGCGCCGGGTCGTGGCGTCGAGCGTGGCGAAGAGCCGGTCCTCGACGAGCACGCCGGCATCGGTCATTCGGTTCAGGAGCGTCGACTTGCCGGCGTTGGTGTAGCCCACGATTGCCACCGACCGGTTGCTGGTGCGGCGGCGCCTCTTCGACTGGGTGGCCCGGTTCTGCCGGACGCCCACGAGGTCCTTTTCGAGCTTGCGGATCCGTCGCATGATCCGGCGCCGATCGACCTCCAACTGGGTCTCGCCCGGGCCCCGGGTTCCGATGCCACCGGCCTGCTGGCTGAACGTGCGGCCCGAGCGACGCAGGCGGGGCAGGCGGTAACGGAGCTGTGCCAGCTCGACCTGGGTGCGGCCCGCCAGGCTGCTGGCGTTCTGGGCGAAGATGTCGAGGATCACCGCGGTGCGGTCCAGCGCCGACCTCTTCAGGATCGTCTCGAGGTTGCCCTGCTGGGCCGGGGTGAGCTCGTTGTCGAAAACGACGGTGTCTGCGTCGTGCTGTTGGGAGAGGTCGCGTATCTCGACCGCCTTGCCGCTGCCGACGTACGTGGCGATGTCAGGGGCGTCGCGGTGCTGGAGCATCCGGGCCACCGGGTCGGCTCCGGCCGTGTCGACCAGTCGGGCCAACTCGTCCATCGAGGCGTCGACCTCGTCGGGGTCTTCTCGGCCCAATGCCACGCCTGCCAGCACGATGCGTTCACGGAACGCACGGTCGATGAGGCCGCGGCTTGCGCCTCCGAACTCACCGAAGGCGCCCCGGTGTGACGCCCCGTCGGCAGGTTCTGCATCGACTCCGATGGGCTCCTCAGGAAGATCGTCACCCATGACCGACCTCGTGGTCGCCGATGTGGACCGACGGTCCGGTCAGCCGGATCGTGCCGCCCAGTTCGACGATGGCGCTGCCGCCCGCCATTCGGACCTCGACCCGCTCGTCGACGAGCCCCCACGAATGCACCAGGTGGGTGGCCGCACAGGCACCGCTGCCACAGGCCCTGGTGAGGCCGGCGCCCCGCTCCCACGGCCGGAGTCGGATCGTGGCCTGGTCGAGCACCTGTACCAGGTGGACATTGCACCCCTCGGGTTCGAAGAATGCCTCGATGGTCGGACCCACGACTCCCAGGTCCACGGCATCGACGTCATCGACCTCTATGACCAGGTGCGGGTTCCCCATGTCGACTGTGTCATGGCGTCCCGGTGTCGGGCCACCGAGATCAACGGCCAGACCGTGGGCGTCGGGTCCGTTGCCGGCTGCACCCATGTCGACGGTTGCCGTGACCTCGGTGTCGTCCGGGCCGCCGACGACGACGACCCGGCGCCGGCCGGCCGGCGTGTCGACGATCAGGTCGAGGTCCGTGGCACCGGTCGCCCGTGCGACGGCCTGCCCGAAGCAGAGCAGACCGTTGCCGCTCACCTCGGCAGGACTGCCGTCGCTGTTGACCAGCGTGAAGGTGAGGCCCGCCGCGGAGCCGGCCCACGGCGTGCCGAAGACGAGGCCGTCTGCGCCTATGCCGCCGTTGCGGTCACACAGGCTCCGCGCCAGGTCGGAGGCATCGGACGGCACCTCGTGGACGAGTGCCACGAGGAAGTCGTTGCAGAGGCCGTGGTGGTGGGTCAGGTTCACGGTGCCATTCTCGCCCACCGGCGACCTGCCAGCGCGCCCGGTTCCGCCCCGCTCATGCTGTGCACCCGTCGAAGGCCGCAAGCAGGTCGTCGAGCACCGCCGTCGGGTCGTCGTCGACGTCGACCCAGGTGATACGGGGATCCCGCCGGAACCACCTCTCCTGGCGGCGGGCGAAACGCCGTGTGGCGGCCACCGCCTCCTCCACGGCCTCGTCGAGCGTGACCTCGCCACGCAGGTGCGCCGCCAGTTCCCTGTAGCCGAGGGCCTGGGCGGCGGTATGCGAGAAGCCGTCGGGTCCGGCCAGCAGGCCGGCAACCTCGTCGAGGAACCCCTCGTCCATCATCCGGTTGAACCGCTCGGCGATGCGCTGGTCCAGCAGCGGACGCGGTACCCGGAGCCCGACCTGCGTGAACGGTGTCTCCGGGTACGTCTCGAGTCCCGGCCCGAACGACGAGAACGGTCGCCCGGCTCCGAGCGTGACCTCGAGTGCCCGGAGCACCCGCCTGCGGTTCGTCGGCTCCATGCGGCCCGCCGCCACCGGATCCGAATCCATGAGTCGTCGATGCAGGTCCAGCGTGTCGGGATCAGCCTCCAACTCGGACCGCACCTCCTCGTAGCGGCCCGGGATCTCGAGGTCGTCGACCACGGACCGGACGTGGAGCCCGGTACCACCCACGAGGATCGCCCGACTGCCCCGACCGGCGATCTCTCCGAGGGCGGCCAGCGCCGCCGCCTGGAACATCGACACCGTGAACTCTTCGGAGGGGTCCGCCAGGTCCAGGAGGTGGTGTGGAACCTCGGCGCGCAACTCCGTACCCGGCGTGGCCGTACCGATGTCCATGCCCCGGTAGACGGCCATGGAGTCCATCGACACCAACTCCACTCCCGACCGACGGCGGGAGACCTCGAGTGCCAGCGCCGACTTGCCCGATGCGGTGGCCCCGATCAGGACCAGGTGGCCGTTGGTGTGGTCTGGCACCGCTGTCGGTCCGACTTCAGGCCGAGGCGACCGGTATCCGGCGGCGATGTCGCGGTGCCGCCGTGATCTCGAGCAGTTCGCCGTACAGGTAGTGGCTGCCGGCACCCGTGATCCGCACCTCGGCGTAGGCGCCAGTGCGCAGGCCGTCGGAACAAGGCAGGTGCACCAGCTTGTTCTGGCGGGTGCGGCCGGTGACCTTGTCGGGTTCGCGCTTGGAAGGGCCCTCGACCAGGATCTCCTCGGTTCGTCCTATCCGTGCCTCGTGGCGACGTGCCGACGAACGGCGCAGGACCCGGTGGAGTCGCTCGAACCGTTCGACGCAAACGGCGTGGTCCACGAACTCGTGCGTCCGTTCGGCTGCCTCGGTACCGGGCCTGGGCGAGAACACGAATGCGAACGCCGAGTCGTACCCGGCTTCGGCAACCACTTCCAGCGTCGCCTCGAAGTCGCCCTCGGTCTCGCCCGGGAATCCGACGATGACGTCGGTCGAGACGGCCAGGTCGTCGATGCCGGCCCGGGCGGCCGAAAGCCGTTCGAGGTAACGCTCGGCGGTGTAGCCGCGGTGCATGGCGGCCAACACCCGGTCGCTGCCCGACTGCAACGGCAGGTGCAGGTGCTCGCACACCGACGGGGTCCCTGACATGGCGGCGATGGTCTCCGGGCGCAGGTCCTTTGGGTGCGGGCTGGTGTAGCGGACCCGCTGGATGCAATCGACGGCACCCACCTCGCACAACAGGTCGGCGAACAGCGGACGAGGACGTCGGCGACCCTCCTGAACCCATCGCTCTCCCGCCTCGTAGGAGTCGGTTGCACCGGTCGGGATCGACCGCAGCCTCGAGGTGAGGTCACGGCCATACGAGTTGACGTTCTGGCCCAACAGCGTGATTTCCGTGACCCCGTCGGATGCCAGGTCCTCGACCTCCGCCAGCAACTCGCCGAAGGGCCGACTGATCTCGCGGCCCCGCACCGCCGGGACGATGCAGAAGGCACACGAGTTGTCGCAGCCGACCTGGATGGTGACCCAGGCGCTGTGGGCGGCGTCCCGCCTGGTCGGCAATGCCGACGGGAAGGCGTCGGCGTCGTTGTGCACGGCCTCTTCGAGGATCTCCGTGACGGGTCCGTGCCGGCGGGCGTGGGCCAGCAGCTCGGTGGCACGGTGCACGTTGTGGGTGCCGAACACGACATCGACGTGGCCGGCCCGTTGCTGGATGAGCTCACGGTCCTTCTGGGCCAGGCAGCCGGCCACGGCAACCTGCAGGCCCGGACGTTCTTCCTTGAGGGCCTTGAGGTTGCCCAGGGCGCCATAGAGCCTGTTGTCGGCGTTCTCCCGGATGCAACACGTATTGAGCACTATGACGTCGGCGTCGGCCTCCAGGGCGGCTTCGACCATCCCGTCGGCCTCGAGGAGGCCGGCGATGTGCTCGCTGTCGTGCACGTTCATCTGACACCCGTAGGTACGTACCGCGTAGGTGCGGGCGGCGTCCACGGATTCGGGCGTGTCCGTTGGCGTGGCATCCACGCCGAACAGGCTACGGCCCGGTCAGGGGGCCCTGTCGCGCCTTGGCCACCCGTCGGGGGGCGGGCGGCCTTGCGACCAGTGGCTTCAGCCGTCGAGGCTGATGGGCAGGTCGTCGGCCTCGCTGAAGGCGCCGTCGTCGAAGGCGCCGTTGTCGGAGGCACCGTTGTCGGAGGCACCGTTGTCGGAGGCACCGTTGTCGGAGGCACCGTCGACGATCTCGCCGGTGGCCTCGTCGACGACCGGAGCCTCCTCGGGCTCGACGGGGGCCACCTCGCGCCAGATCCGATCGCTTATCTCGACCATCAATTCGGGGCTCTCGGCGAGGAACTTCTTGGAGTTCTCACGGCCCTGGCCGAGCTGCTCGCCACCGTAGGTGTACCAGGCGCCCGACTTGTCGACGACGCCCAGGTCGACGCCCAGGTCGAGGACCGAGCCCTCTCGGCTGATGCCCCTGCCGTACATGATGTCGAACTCGGCCTGCCGGAACGGCGGGGCGCACTTGTTCTTGACGACCTTGACCCGGGTGCGGTTACCGACCACCTCGACTCCGTCCTTGATGGCCTCGATGCGCCGGATATCGAGCCGGACCGAGGAGTAGAACTTGAGCGCCCGACCACCGGGCGTGGTCTCGGGCGAACCGAACATGACACCGATCTTCTCGCGCAGTTGGTTGATGAAGACACAGATGGTCTGGGACTTGTTGAGGTTGGAGGTGAGCTTGCGCAGGGCCTGCGACATGAGGCGCGCCTGGAGGCCCACGTGGGAGTCGCCCATCTCACCTTCGATCTCGGCCCGGGGGGTGAGTGCCGCCACCGAGTCGATGACGACCACGTCGAGGGCCCCGGAGCGGATGAGCATGTCGGTGATCTCGAGCGCCTGCTCGCCGGTATCGGGCTGGGAGATCAGGAGCTCGTCGACGTCGACGCCGATGGCCCTGGCGTAGACGGGGTCCATGGCGTGCTCGGCGTCGATGTAGGCACAGATGCCGCCGTTGCGCTGGGCCTCGGCCACGACATGGGTGGCGAGCGTGGTCTTGCCCGACCCCTCGGGCCCGAAGATCTCGACCACGCGGCCGCGGGGCAGGCCGCCGATGCCGAGCGCCAGATCGAGCGCCAGTGCCCCGGTTGGGACGATGTCGATGGCCATCGAGCCCTTGTCGCCCATCTTCATGACGGCGCCGGTGCCGAACTGCTTCTGGATCTGGGTCAGCGCCAGGTCGAGGGCCTTGCCCCGTCCCTCGCCGTCGACGTTGGTGACGGGTGCGGCCCCGGTGTTCTTGCGGACCTTGCTCATCGTGTGCTCCGTTCCTTCGCCGGGATCTTCCCGGTTCTGTTGGCGTGCTGGATCTGTCTGATCGATTGGGGATGACCCTACGAAGGGGGTGTGACAGCCGGTTCGGCTCATCCCTCCGGTGACCCGAATGACACCAGTGTAAGTGCGAACAGATGTTCGATGCAAGCATTTCCGACTATCCGGTACCGTCCCGGCATGGACAGCCCCGATGCCTACCCCGAAACCGACGACCAACTGCGCGAACGCCTCACCCCGATGCAGTTCCACTGCACCCAGGAGGCCGGCACCGAGCAGGCCTTCACCGGCGAATACTGGGACGAAAAGCAGGCCGGCACCTACCGCTGCGTGGTGTGCGGCGAGGCCCTGTTCGACAGCGACACCAAGTACGACTCCAAGTCCGGCTGGCCCAGCTTCTGGGAGCCGCTCGCAGAAGGGCTCGTCGACAACCGGCAGGACACGAGCCGCGGCATGGTCCGAACCGAGGTCACCTGCACCTCCTGTGGCGCCCACCTGGGCCACGTGTTCCCCGACGGCCCCCAGCCGACCGGCGAGCGCTACTGCATGAACTCGGCGTGCCTCGCCCTCGAGCCGCGCGACTCCTGATCAACCGAGGCTGAACCGCTCCAGGGTCTCGTAGGCGGCGCCCTCCGACAGGGTGCGGCTTCGCACCAGGCACACCTGCTCGACGGGGAACGTCCCGGCGATCGGCGTGCCGGCCGTTCCGGGCGGGACCGGACCCTTCGTCCTCGCCAACGTGAGGTGCCCCGTGAAGGCCCGATCCCCGGGGGGCTCCCCCACCTCGTCCGTAGCATCGACCACCGCCGCCGCCAGTTCGTCCAGCCCGGCCACCGGCGCCACCATGATGCGGTTCCCCAGCAGGCGGGTCACCGGCCCCAGTTCCGCCACGGTCGGCTCTGCGGCCAATGCACCCAGCGCCCCGGCCGCCACGTCCGGTTCGGCCTCGCCCAGGAACCGCAGCGTCACGTGCCACTGGTCGGGACGGGTCCACCGCAGCCCCGGCGCCTCGGGCCGCGGCAACGCAGCCAGGGCATCGACCACCTCGTCCGACGGCCACACCGCCACGAACAGCCGCACGGGACCGTGGCCTACGCCCCCCGGCGGGACAGCAGACGTCGACGGAGGGCGTCGAGCACCGTGATCACCGTGAACTGGCGGGTCAGGCTGCGGTCAAACGGGAACTCGACCTTCGCCGCCTCGACCACGCCATCGACGCTGGTGGCCATCCAGACCGTGCCGGGCTTCTCACCGTCCTGCGGGTCGGGACCGGCCACGCCCGTGACCGCCGCCGACACGTCGGCGCCGAGTACACGGCAGGCCCCCTCAGCCATGGCTACCACGGCTGCCTCGCTGACCACCGGTCCCTCGGGAACGCCCAGCAGGCCTCGCTTCACGTCGCCGTCGTAGGCGACGATCGCACCCCGGAAGGCCCGACTGGCCCCCGGAACGTCCGTGAGGCGGGTCCCGATCATCCCGCCGGTGAGCGACTCGGCCGTGGCGAGCGTGAGGCCCTGGGCCACCAGTTCGTCGAGCACCACCGACTCCATGTTCTGGTCGTCGACCCCGAACACGATCGGCCCGACGATCTCCCGCACCCGCTCCTCCTCGTCAGCGAGCACCGCCGCCACCTCGTCCTCGTCGGCCCCCTTGGCGGTTATGCGGACCTTGAGCCCCTCCATGCCACTGGCGAGGAACGCCAGGGTGGGGCCGCCCTCGGCGTCGAGGCGGTCGATCTCGCCGGCCAACACCTCGGCCAGCCCCGACTCCGAACGACCCCACGTGCGCAGGACCCGCGAGCGGATGACAGCCTCGCTGCCGGCCCGGCGGCGCAGGTCGGGCAACACCGTTCCCTCGAGCATCGCCTGCATCTCCCACGGAACACCCGGCACGGCGTACAGCACCCTGCCCCCGACCGGGTCGCCGATCGGGCACACGAGGCCCGGAGCGGTGCCCGGCATCTCGGGTATGGCCGTCGCCCCGACGGGCACATCGGCCTGGCGCAGGTTGTTTGCCGGCATCTGCCTGCCCCGTCCCGAGAACCGCCGCTCGATCTCGGCCACGATCCCCGGGTCGCGCTCCAGCCCGACGCCCATGACCTCGGCCACCACCTCACGGGTGATGTCGTCCTGGGTGGGACCCAGCCCACCGGTCACGATCACCGCGTCGGAACGCTCGAGTGCTTCCCGAAAGGCCACCAGCATCCGCTCGCGGTTGTCACCGACGGCGGTGTGCCGATGGCAGTCGATGCCGGCCAGGGCCAGCTGCCCGCCGATCCACGACGAGTTGGTGTCGACGATCTGCCCCAGCAGCAGCTCCGTCCCGACGGCGACAACCTCGCAGCGCACGCTTGTTCCCGAGACCGGCGACTCAGGCGCCGGTGGTGCTGGCGGCGAGGCTGCCGTCGATCAGGTACTGGACACCGGTGACCAACGTGAACGCCACGGCCAGCCACAGCGAGGCCCCGACCACCAGATCGGCGTCCTCGAGCGGCGGCACCACTGCGAGCAGCAGTGCCACCCCCTGCACGGTGGTCTTCCACTTGGCCGACCTGCGGGCCGGAACCGCCAGCCCCTGCCGCACGAACCACAGCCGGTAGAGGGTGATGCCGACCTCGCGCACGGCCAGCAACGCCACCGGCAGCCAGCCGTAGCGGTCGACCATCACGAGGCACACCGCCACCCCGATCACGACGACCTTGTCGGCGAACGGGTCGAGGAACGCCCCCCAGCGGCTCACCGTGCCACGGCGACGTGCGAGCATCCCGTCGGCCAGGTCGGATGCGGCCAGCACGGCGCCCAACAGGAACGCCCCCCACGACGCCCCGCCCCGGTCCTCGGCGGCCAGCACCATGGCGAACAGGACCGGCGACAGCAGCAGGCGCAGCAGCGTGACCAGGTTGGCCGGACTCACCACCGTTCCGAAGTGCTTGGTCAGGTTCACGCCGCCTCCAGGTCGGGGCCCAACGCCCCGGTCACGGTCACCGTGCTGAATCCTCCCACAGGAAGGTCGGTCGGGACCACGACGACCCCATCTATCTCGGGGGCCTCGCGCCAGGTGCGCCCCACCCCGGGCTCGTCGACAAGCACTTCGACCTCGCGGCCGATGAGGTCGTCGCGCCGACGGGAGGTGATGCCGTCCTGCAACTCGCCCAACTCGGACAGGCGCTCGGCTACCAGACCCTTCGGCACCGTACCGTCGAGGTCGGCGGCCCAGGTGCCGGCCTCCCCGCTGTAGGCGAAGAACCCGCACCAGTCGAGCCCGATGTCGCCGACGAACGCCAGCAGGGCATCGTGGTCCTCCTCGGTCTCACCCGGATAGCCGACGATGAAGTTCGAGCGGAACACCGCCCCCGGCTCGGCGCTGCGGATCCGGTCGATGCGCTTCCTGAAGCGGTCACCGTCACCCCACCGCTTCATCCGGCGCAGCAGCGGCCGGGACACATGCTGTAGCGACAGGTCGAAGTACGCCACGCCGGTGCCCAGCACGGCATCGATCAGACCGTCGGTCAGGTCCGAAGGGTAGAGGTAGAGCAACCGCACCCGGTCGACCCGCTCGGCTACCTTCGCAACCAGCGGCACGATCGAACGCTCCCCCACACCCTGGTCCCGACCGAACGACGCCAGGTCCTGGGCCACCAAGACGACCTCGCGGGCTCCCAGCGCATCAACCTCCTCGAGGATCGACCCGACCGACCGGCTGCGCTGCGGACCCCGAAAGCTCGGAATGGCGCAGAACCCGCACGAGCGGTCACAGCCCTCGGCCACCTTCACGTACGCCCACGGTCGGCTCGACGGCGGCCTCGGCAGGTTCAACAGGTCGAACGACGGAACCGGTGACCCGTCGGCCTCCTGACTCCGACCCAGCGTGACCGGCACGCCGAACCCGGCCACCCGGTCGACCTCCGGGAGGACGGCATCGAGGTCACCCCCGTAGCGCTCGGCCATACAGCCCGTCACGACCAGCCGTGCACCATCACGGCGCTCGTCCGCCAGGGCAAGGACGGTGTCGACCGACTCCCGGCGGGCCTCGTCGATGAAGGCACACGTGTTGACCACGATCAGGTCGGCGTCGCCCGGCTCCCCCACCGGCGACAGCCCGTCAGCGGCGAACACTCCCTCGAGCTTGTCCGAGTCAACCTGGTTCTTCGGACAACCCAACGTGACGAGGTGGTAGGTCCCGGCGCCCATGATCGGTTCAGGCTACGGGCTCGTCGCGGCGGCGCCCGGCCCGACGTTCAGACGGTGGCGAAGTTGGTGGCCATAAAGACGAGAAGCCCGATGTAGACGGCCAGCAGCACCACGGCCTCCCGTCGCACGACCCGACTCCCCGTCCCCATCGGGATGATGATCCCCCAGCAGACCGCAACCATGGCGAGCAGCCCCCAGCCGAGCAACCCGTCCGACTGCTCAAACGACCTGGAGCCATTGGCCAGGAACACCGCTGAACCGACAGTGAGGCTGTTGAAAAGGTTCGATCCCAGCAGGTTGCCCATGATCAGTCCGGTCTCGGCCCGCCGGGCAGCGGCCATCACGGTGGACAACTCGGGCAACGAGGTACCCAACGCAACCAGGGCGAAGCCCACGAAGCCGCCGGTCCATCCCATGTGGTCGGCGATCGCAGTAGACGATCGGACGACCAGCCAGGCGAAGACCACGGTCCCTGCCATTCCGAAGACCGTCAGGATCCAGGGCCCCGCACCCTCCGTCGTATCCGCCGGCGGCGCGCCTCCGAAGTGGTCACGCAAGCCGACGATGACGACGAGGGCTGCCACGGCGAGCACCGCCAGGCCGATGCCCTTCCAGATCGACGGCTCACCAAATCTGCTCAGTACGGCGAAGATCGTGACCCCGACTGCGGAGAAGGCCACCTGACGTTTCAAGCGATCCGGCAGACCGATCCCTCCGACGACCAGCACCGGGATTGCCAGCACCAGCGTCAGGTTGGCGACATTCGAGCCGATGATGTTGCCCATCGCCAACGACGTGCCCTCGGCCCCCTCGGTCAGCGTCGCCAACGACGAGACGACCAGTTCGGGGGCGCTGGTGCCGAAGCCGATGATCAGGGCACCCGTCACGACCGTAGAGACCCTCATCCGGGCGGCCACCTCCGCCGCACCCAGAACGAACCGGTCGGCAGCTACCGCCAGCCCTGTCAGGCTGAGCACGAGGAGCAGAAGGTTGGTAACCACGCCCCAACGCTACCGGCAACCGGACCGAGGCCTAGAGGCCCTGCTCAGAAAGTTTCTCGAGATCCTCGGCGTCGACGAATACCTCGCGGGCCTTGGAACCCGTGGAAGGCCCGACCACGCCGGCCTCCTCGAGCAGGTCCATGAGCCGGCCCGCCCGGGCGAACCCGATCCGGAGCTTGCGCTGCAACATCGACGTGGAACCCAACTGGCTCGACACGACCAGCCGACGGGCCTCCTCGAGCAACTCATCGTCGTCGGGTGAGCCGGCAGCCGGCCGCTGATGCTCGGCGGTGATGTCCTCGAGGCCGGCCGAAGCTGCCGGAGCGGTCGACCAGCCGTCGCCCTCCCCCACGAAGCCGCCGGCTGCGGTGCTGTCGACCACCGGGGCCTCGTCTGTGACCTCTCCGTCCTGCCCTTCGTCGGCACCAAGGGCCTTGGCCTGCCTACGCCAGGCCTGCACGACCTGGCGGACCTCGTCCTCGCTCACCCAGGCACCCTGGATGCGCTTAGGCGTGCTGGAACTGGGGCCGAGCAGGAGCATGTCGCCCTTGCCGACGAGGCGCTCAGCGCCCTGCTGGTCGAGGATGACACGGCTGTCGGCGAGGCTTGAGACGGCGAATGCCAGCCGTGCCGGAATGTTGGCCTTGATGACGCCCGTGATCACGTTTACCGACGGCCTCTGGGTGGCTATCACCAGATGGATGCCGACCGCCCGCGCCATCTGTGCGATCCGGCATATCGAATCCTCGACATCGCGTGCGGCCACCATCATGAGGTCGGACAACTCGTCGACCACGATGAGGATGAACCGCATCCGCTCATACCGTGTGGGCTCGCCATCATCGTCGGTGAGGCCCAACGGGGCCTCGAGGTCGCCCCGGTCGAAAGCGGCGTTGTAGCCCGTGATGTCGCGGAACCCACACTGCGACAGCACGTCGTAGCGGCGTTCCATCTCCTTGACGGCCCAGTGGAGGGCGTTGGCGGCCTTCTTCGGGTCGGTGACCGGCGCAGTGAGAAGGTGGGGCACGCCCTCGTACTGACCCATCTCGACCCGCTTCGGGTCGATCAGGATCATCCGCACCTGGTCCGGGGTGGAGCGCACGAGGATCGAGGTGACGAGGGCGTTGATGCACGACGACTTGCCGGCACCGGTGGCGCCGGCGATGAGGATGTGGGGCATCGTCGCCAGGTTGAGCATCACCGGTCGGCCGTTGATGTCACGACCGACGGCCGCCTCGAGCGGATGGGTGGCCTTGGCAGCCTCGGGCGCCGCCAGGATGTCGCCCAGCGACACGATCTCACGCTCTTCGTTCGGCACCTCGATGCCGACCGCCCGCTGGCCGGGAATGGGGGCGAGTATCCGCACGTCGGCGGCCGCCAACTCGTAGGCGATGTCCTTGGCCAGGTTGGTGATGCGCCCGACCTTGACGCCCTCGGCGACCTGGAGCGCATAGCGGGTGACGGTGGGCCCGACGGTCATATCGACGAGGCGGGTCTCGACGCCGTGGGCCGCCAGAGCCTCTACAAGGCGCTCGCCGCGAGCCTCGACCGCCCTGGCATCGACATCGTGGGTGGTGGAAAGCGCCAGCGCCTTGGCGCCCGGCAACTTCCAGGGGGAACCGGCGGTGGCCGGTCCGAGCTCGATCTTGAGCTGCTCTCCGCCCTGGCCGCCATCCGTAGCCGCAGGTCGCTTCTTCCCGCGTCGCTTCGGGGACGGCGCTTCGTCGACGGGCTGCTCGGCGGGCTCGGGTTCGGGTACCGGCTCCGGGACGGGCGTCTGTTCGGGCACGTACAGCACCGGCGCATCGGGATCGCCGGGTGGTGTCAGCAGGCTCCTGAAGGCATCGGCGATGGCCCGACCGACCGGTCGGAGGCCCCGGACGGTGCCGGCTGCCGCCTGACGAGCGGTGGTGCGGGTGACGACCGCCAGACCCACCAGCACAAGGCCGACGAGGATGAGCACGGCACCCCAGGTGGCCACGGCGGCATCGAGCCCGCCGCCGACGCCGAGGCCTATGAGCCCACCGGCACCCCCCAGGGCGTCGGCACCATCGTCGATACCGGGCGTGTCGCGACCCAGGTGGAGCAGGCCGGTCAACCCGGCGAGGCAGAGGATGCCGCCCACTGGCATGCGCCTGGTGATCTCGCCGAACTCGTAGCGCTCGCGGAACATGGCGAAGCCGAGCAGCACCATCGCCACCGGCAGCACCAGCTTGGTGAGGCCGACCGACCAGCCGGCTGCGTCGTCGACAAGGCGGCCCACGACACCGGCCCTGTCGAAGTAGATGGAGAGACCGGCGAGGAGGCCACCCAGAACCAGGCAGAGGCCGAGCAACTCGCTACCGCGGTCGGCGAACGCCGCACGCAGCATGCGGCGGGAAAGGGGATCGCTATCGGGTCGGTTCGGTGGCGACCCGGACCCCGTGCCCTTACGGGTCCTGGCGCCCGCCTTGGGGCGCGCTGACTTGGTGTTCATGACACCGTCAACGTACCACCGGGGTGTGACCGAATCGGGGTGCCCCGACACGCGTCGCGGCAGGTCAGCGAGCCTTTCCGACGACGCCCGAGGGCCCGTCGGGCCTCAGCGCACCTCTACCACCGGCACCAGAGAGGGTCTGCGACCGGTTCGTGACGACACCAGCTTCCCGGTGGCCCGACGGGAACGACGGGCCAACTCGACGGGATCGCTCTCTCCGTCGGCGAGGGCCGCTTCGACGGCGTCCCGGACGGCAACCTCCACCTCCGCATGCCACTTTTCCCGCTCGTCGGCATCCACCCAGCCGCGGCTCTCGACGAACGGAGGTTCGGCGAGGCGACCCCGCCTGCCGTCGACCACGACCCGGATGAGGACGAACCCCTCGCCGGACAGGGCGCGTCGCTCCTCGACCAGGGCCTCGCCCAGGACCTGGCCGCGTTCGTCGACCATCACGTACTCGTCGGACACCCTCCCGACCGGCTCCAGGCCGTGGTCGGTCAGCCTGATCTGGTCTCCGTCGGTGCAGCGCACGACCCGGTCGGGCACCATCCCCCGCTCAAGGGCCAACCCGTGGTGGGCGACCAGATGGGCGTACTCACCGTGGACGGGAATGAACAGCTCGGGGTCGGCCGACTCGTGCAACTCGCGCAGTTCCTCGCGCTTGCCGTGCCCGGTCGTGTGGATGCCGAGTTGGCCGCTGTGGACCAGCCGTGCACCCCGACGGGCCAGGGCATTGTGGAGACGCGAGATCGCTGCCTCGTTGCCGGGGATCGGATGCGAAGAGAACACGATGGTGTCACCCTCGCCGATCGTCAGGTGCCGGTGTCGCCCCTGTGCCATCTGCGCCAGGGCCGCCCTCGGCTCGCCCTGGGAACCGGTACACACCACGCAGGTCCGTTCGGGGTCCAGCTCGTCGATGTCGTCGGCGGTGGCGATCATCTTGTCGGACACCCGCAACAGGCCGAGTTCGCGGGCCAGGGTGACGTTGCGGACCATGGAAGGGCCGAGCACCGCCAGGGTCCGGTTCGTTGCGGCCGCAGCATCGGCGATCTGCTGGATGCGGTGCACGTGGCTGGAGAAGGCACCGATGATCAGCCGCCGCCCCCCGTTGTCGTCGAACACGCTCTGCAACACCGGCCCGATCGACGACTCGCTGCTCGACGAACCCGCCGAGTCCGCATTGGTCGAGTCGGCCAGCAGGAGGCGGATACCCGGATCGGCGGCAAGCTCCCTCAGGCGGGGCAGGTCGGTGACCCGGCCGTCGACGGGCGTCGGATCCAGCTTGAAGTCGCTGGAATGCAGGATGAGACCCTGCGGGGTACTGAAGAGCGTCATGAGGCCGCTCGGCGTCGAATGCGTGACCGGCAGGAACTCGCAGTCGAACGGGCCCACCTGCCGTCGGTCGTGGTCGCCCAACGCCACCAACTCGGGTAGGCGGATGCCGGCAGCCTTGAGCTTGCCCGACACCATGCCGAGCGTGAACGGCGAACCGTAGATCGGCACCTCGACGTGGCGCAGCAGGTAGGGCAGGCCGCCGATGTGGTCCTCGTGCGCGTGGGTCACGAGGCAGGCCTCGAGCCGGTCGGCCCTCTCGAGCAGCCAGGTGAAGTCGGGCAGCACAGCATCGACACCCGGTAGGTCGTCGGGGAACAACTGCCCGCAGTCGAGCAGGACGATGCGGCCCTCGCACTCGAGCGCCGCACAGTTGCGGCCGATCTCCCCCAGGCCGCCCAGGAACGTGAGGGTTACGGGAACGGCCACGAACGTCGGGATCCGGTCCGGTTCAGCCGCGGCCGAGGTCGGCCAGCAACCTGCGGGCCTCGTCCTGGAGGTAGTCGGGCTCCGGACCCATCGGCAGACGACAGTCGCCACCGGGAAGGCCCAGAACCTTCATCATGGCCTTGCTCGGCACCGGGTTGGGCCGCAGGTCGCCCGACTCGAAGTCGTAGGAGGGGATCAGCCGCCGGTTCGACGCCTGGGCAGCGGCATGGTCGCCCGAGAAGAACTCCTCGAACATTCGCACCAACTCGGGTGTGACCCAGTGGGAGGCCACGCTGATGGTGCCGACGGCACCCACGGCCAGCAGCGACAGGGTCAACGCATCCTCACCGCTGTAGACCTCGAAGCCCTCGGGGGCGGCAGCGATGAACCGGGCGGTCTCGGCCACGTCGCCGGCGGCGTCCTTGACGGCCACGATCGTCTCGACCTCGTCGGCCAGGCGCAGCAACGTGGTCGTCTCGATCTTGCGGCCCGTTCGGGACGGGATGTCGTAGAGGATCACAGGGATGTCCGAGGCCTCGGCCACGGCGGTGAAGTGGTCGATCAGCCCCGCCTGGGAGGGCCGGTTGTAGTACGGCGTGACGGACAGGATGGCGGCGGCGCCCACCTCGGCGCAGCGCTCGGTGTTCCTGACGGCCGAACGGGTGTCGTTGCTGCCGGCACCGGCGACCACGGGCACGTCGACCGCCTCGACGACCGCTGCCACCACCTCGATCTGCTCGTCGTGCGTGAGGGTCGGCGCCTCGCCGGTGGTTCCGACGACCACCAGGGCGTCGTTGCCCTGCTCGACCAGCCAGCGCGCCAACGTGGCAGCACCTTCGACGTCCAGCGAACCGTCCTCGGCGAACGGCGTGACCATGGCGGTCAGGACCCGCCCGAACCTTGCTTCTTTCGTCACGCCTGCTCCCCCTCACTGGCCCGCTCGATGCCGAGTGTGGCCAGCAGGTCCTCGTGCAGTTCGAACCACACCGTGTGGTAAGAATCGATCATCGGCCTGGTGAACCACTCGACCTCGCCGGCCTGGACTCGACCGAGTGCATCGCTGAAGCGCCGACCGTAGCCGTCAAAGCGAGCGAGGCGCTCCGCCAATTCCCTACAGATCGACTGGACGACCCTGTCTGCGTCAGCGAGGCGTGCGATGACGGCAGCGTCGTAGGCGGCATCACCGTGGTCGTTGAGCACCTGCTCTTCGACATCACTCAACTGCCAGTCGGTGCACAGTGCAAGGAAGTCCCGGTTGACCCCGAGGAAGCGGCGATACAGGTCGGCAACGGCCTCCCGCTCCCCTGCAGCGTCCAACTCGGCCGCAACCAGTTCCTCGCCGTGGCAGCGGCCTTCCCGGGTGAGCGTCCACCCCGGCATGGGGCTGTCCCGGTGCTGCGCATGGCCCGCCTCGGCGAGGACGACGAGCCGGTCACCGACGTCGGCCTCGTCCAGGCCGACCACGGCGGCGAGCCCCGACGTGTCGGTGAGGCCCTCCGCCCGGAGCCCGTGGACGACGCGCAGGTCGGGATCGCTGTTGACGGACACGCCCCGCACGGTACCAGTGGGGGTTCGCCGCTCAGCCGTCCGCACCATCGGCTTCCGGATCCTCGCGCGCCAGGCGGACCAGCACCAACGGGTAGCCGATCAGGCCGATCACGAAGAACACGAACCACTGCACCGCGTAGCCCAGGTGCGAACCCTCGTCCAGCGGTGGCGCCGGAATGCCGAACGGGATCGCTCCTGCCCCGACACCGGCCCCGGACTCCACGTAGACGGATGGAAGCTCCACCCCCCACCGGGCTGAGAGGTCGGTCGCGTCGACACGCTCGACCTCGGCGCCGTTGCCCCCGCGGTTGGTGCCCGCACTGCGGACCCGTCCCACCATGACGACCTCGGTATCCGGCGGCGCCCAGACAGAGGGGTCACCCGCCACGTACACGGGACGCGGTACGAAGCCCCTATCGACGGCAACGACGCCGGACTCGCCGACCAGCAGGGTGACGACATGGACACCCGGCAGGCCGGCCTGCGTGCGGTTCACCACGAACACCTCGCGCTCGGCGTCGAACACCCCCGAAACCTCGACGGCCCGGTAGGCGAGCTCGCCTGGGTCGGCCCCCACCAGCAGATCCCCGAGGGAAGCCGGTTGTGCCCCGGCACGCTCCTCCACCAAGGCGTTGTAGGCCCGACGCTCATCGAGGCGACGAAGTTGCCAGAAGCCCAGATTGATGGTGGCCACCAACAGGGCGCCGACGGCCAGATGCGACAACAACCACGCAGGGCGCAGCAGTCGCCGGGCCCCCGGCCACCCGCCCATCGACGGCTCAGGTGCCGAGCAGGGCATCGAGGCCGACGGTGCACCCCGTGCCGTCGACACCGAGTACCGCCACCACGACGCCGGGCATGAAGCCGTCCCGGTCGGTCAGGTCGTGGCGGATCGTGAGGGTCTGGCCGGTGGTGCCGAGCAGCACCTCCTGATGGGCGACCATTCCCCGCATGCGCACGGCGTGGAGTCGGATTCCGGCCGGGCCGGCGCCACCCCTGGCACCCTCGACGGTCTCGTCCTGCGTCGGATCTTCTGCCCAGTCGGATGACGCCGACGCCATCCGGTCGGCAGTGGCCAGCGCCGTACCGGACGGAGCATCGACCTTGCCGTCATGGTGCAGTTCGATGACCTCGGCGGTGTCGAACCAGGGCGCCGCCAGTTCGGCGAAGCGCTGCATGAGCACTGCACCGATGGCGAAGTTGGGAACGATCAGGCAGGCGCTCGAAGAAAAGGCTGCATCGAGCGAAGCCCGGTCGTCGTCATCGAGGCCGCTGGTACCGACCACGGCATGGACGCCGGCAGTCGCCAGCACCGGAAGGCTTGCCCTGGAGGCGTCAGCGACCGTGAAGTCGACGACCACGTCGACACCGACCTCGACCAGGTCGGCGACACCACCGAGCACTGCGCACCCGGCGATCTCCTCGCCCACCGCCGACGGATCGGCCACGGCGGCGAGTACCAGGTCGGGAGAAGCGGCAACCGTCTCGCAGACGGTCCGACCCATACGCCCGGCCGCCCCTAGGACGCCTACGCGCCGGGTGCCGGAACCACGGGACCCGTACCTGCTCATGACGGCGAGGCTAGCGCCCGGTGCGTGATCGACCGGGGGTGGTTACGGACCGTCAGACAGCAGGGCCCACCACGGCCACGGTGGCCGCCGGCGCCAGCACCTCGGCCAGCACGGCGTTGACCTCGTCCAGTCGGATCGCCCGCAACGACGCCACGAACTCGTCCAGCGACTCGACCCGGCCGTAGAGGCTCTGGCCGTTGCCCAGGCGGATCATGCGGCTGCCGGAATCCTCGAGGCCCATGAGGCGGGCACCCTCGAACCCCCGGCGTGCTATCTCGAGTTCGTCGGTGGTGATGCCGTGTTCGGCCACGGCCGCCACCTCGGCCTCGACGACCTGCCGGAGTTCGTCGGCCCGACCCGGTTCGGTCGCCGCATGGACGCCCAGTGCCCCGACATCGCTGTAGAGGTGTGCTCCGGCGAACACGTTGTAGGCGAGCCCCCGGTCCTCCCGGACGGCCTGGAACAGCCGACTCGACAGACCACCGCCCAGGACGTACACGCCCAGGCCGAGCGCCCGACGTCGTGGATCGTGGCGGTGGAACGACCGCCAGCCCCAGGCAATGTGCACGGACTCGGTGGGACGTTGCAACCCCCGGTTGCTGCACGGCAACTCCACCGGTGCAGATCGTTCGGGAACCTCGCCACCACCGCGACCGGCGAACGCTGCGGCGACCTGCTCCGCCAGACGGTCGTGGTCGACGACGCCCGCCGCAGCCAGCACCAGGTTCGGCGACCGGTACCAGCGATCGTGGAATGCGGCTATCCCGTCCCGTTCGAGCGCCTCGACGGACTCGCGCGTGCCCAGCACCTCGCGGCCCAGCCCATGGTCCGGAAACAGTGCCTCGTCGAGGAGCGACGCCACCACGTCGGCAGGGTCGTCCTCCTGGAGATGGAGTTCCTCGAGGATCACGCGACGTTCGGTCTCGACATCGGCGGCACGCAGTGCAGGGCCACAGAGCACGTCGCCCAACAGGTCGACGGCCATGTCCTGGGAATCGGCCGGAAGGCGGGTGTAGAACGCCGTGGACTCCTTGCCGGTTGCGGCGTTCATCTCGCCGCCCGTGCCGTCGACCAGTTCGGCGATGGAACGGGCGGAACGTCGCTCGGTCCCCTTGAACAGGAGGTGTTCGAGGAAGTGCGAAGCGCCGGCGTCCGCCACCGGCTCGTCGCGGCTCCCGACGCCGACCCAGACACCGACCGAGATCGAGTGCGCACCCTCCCAGCACTCGGAAACGACGGTCGGACCGTCGTCGAGATACGTCGTACGGACCGTGGGAGCGGGTTGCCCTGCCTCCACGGCCCCTACGATCGGGCCCGCTGTGCGGGCCCCCTCGGTCAAGACGCTCAGCGTCCCCGGCGACGGCCACCACCGCCGCCGCGATGGGCGGGTGCCGGGTTGCCCAGCTCGCCGTGCACGGCCTCGAGCTCGGAGGCGAAGGCGTCTTCGAAGCTGGCCTCGACGACCTCGCCGTTGTCGGCGTCGTCCGACACATCGGAGCCTGCATCGTCGAAGGGTGCCTCTTCGGCCTCGTCATCGCTGTCCGCGGCCTCGGCGGGCGCGGCCTCGGCGGGTGCGGCCTCGGCGGGTGCGGCCTCGGCGGGTGCGGCCTCGGCGCGCTTCTCGCTGCGCCTCTCCTCGCGCTGGGGTGCGTCACCAGCGGGCTTGAGGGAGATCTTGCCGTTGGGGTCGACGTCCTCGACCACCACCTCGATCTCCTGGCCCAGTTCCAGCACATCCTCGACCTTGTCGATGCGCTTGCCGCCACCGAGCTTCGAGATGTGCACCAGGCCGTCGCGGCCCGGGAGGATGTTGACGAACGCACCGAACTTGGTGATGTTGACCACCTTGCCCTGGTACACCGCCCCGACCTCGGCGGTGGGCGGATCCACGATCAGCATGATCTGGCGCGTGGCCTCCTCGACCTGGGCGATGTCAGACGAGGCGACCGACACGATGCCGACCATCCCGTCGTCGTCGACGCTGATGTCGGCGCCGGTCTCGGCCTGAATGGTGTTGATCATCTTTCCCTTGGGGCCGATGACCTCGCCGATCTTCTCGACCGGGATCTCGAAGCTCTTGATCTTGGGGGCGTGCTCGCCGACCTCTGGCCGCGGCTCGGGGATGGCTCCGGCCATGACCTCGAGGATCGCCAGACGGGCCTCCTTGGCCTGGTTCAGGGCAGCCGCCAACACGTCGGCGGGGATTCCGTCGATCTTGGTGTCGAGCTGAAGCGCCGTCACGAACTCGGACGTGCCGGCCACCTTGAAGTCCATGTCACCGAAGGCATCCTCGGCGCCGAGGATGTCGGTCAGCGTCACGTACTGGCCCTCGTGGTACACGAGGCCCATGGCGATGCCGGCCACCGGCGCCTTGATCGGCACACCGGCGTCCATCATCGACAGCGACGACGAGCAGACCGAACCCATCGAGGTCGAACCGTTCGACGACAGCACCTCGGAGACGAGGCGCAGCGTGTAGGGGAACTCCTCGAAGCTCGGCACGACCGGGAACAGGGCACGCTCGGCGAGCGCACCATGGCCGATCTCTCGGCGCTTCGGACCACGCATGAAGCCGGTCTCGCCCGTCGAGAACGGCGGGAAGTTGTAGTGGTGCATGAAGCGCTTGCGGGTGATCGGGTCGATGCCGTCGATCATCTGGTCCATGCGTCCGGTTCCCAGGGTGGTGAAGTTCAGTACCTGGGTCTCGCCACGCTGGAACAGGCCCGAACCGTGGGCGGTCGGGATGACCCCGACATCCGACGAAATGGTCCGGAGGTCTGCAGTCCCACGACCGTCGATGCGCATGCCGTCGGAAAGGATCCGCTCACGGACGGCGGCCTTGGTGATCGACCGGATGGCGCCCTTGATCTGTTGTTCGGCGCCGTCGACGTCGGCAAACTGCGGCGCCAACTCCTCGATCAGGGCGGCCTTGACTGCGGCCTCGGCATCGCCACGCTCGGTCTTGTCGGCAATGGTCTGGCTCTCGGCGATGCGCTCACGGCCTGCGGCGTCGACAGCGGCGAGGACCTCGTCGCTGTAGTCGGTCGTCACCGTGTAGGACATCTGCTCCGGTGCGCCGACCAGGGCCACCAGCTCGTGCTGGAGCTCGATGATCTCGCGTATGTACTGCTTGGAGAACTCGAGGCCGTCGGCCAGCACGGCCTCGTCGACCTTGGGTGCTCCGGCCTCGTAGACGTCCCACGTGGCGGCGGTACCACCGGCCTCGACCATCATCACGGCGACGTCGCCGTCGTCGTTGATGCGCCCGGCCACGACCATCTCGAACGCCGAGTCGGCGCCCTCCTCGTAGGTCGGGTGGGCGATCCACTCGCCTGCGGCGGACCAGGCGATCCGCGCTGCACCGACCGGACCGTCGAACGGAATGCCCGACAGCTTCAGTGCGACCGAGGCGGCGTTGAGCGCCAGCACGTCGTAGGGGTTCTCCATGTCGGCGCCCATGATGGTGCCGACGATGTGGACCTCGTTGCGGTACCCGTCCGGGAACATCGGCCGCAGCGGGCGGTCGATGAGGCGGCAGGTGAGGATCGCCGACTCGGGCGCACGGCCCTCACGACGGAAGAACGAACCGGGGATCTTGCCCGCGGCGTACATGCGCTCTTCGATGTCGACCGTGAGCGGGAAGAAGTCCGCTCCCGGACGTGGCGACTTGGCGCCGGTGGCCGTCACGAGGACGGTGGTGTCGCCGAGCTGTGCAAGCACGGCACCGCCGGCCAGACCGGCGAGGCGACCGGTCTCGAAGGAGACGGTCTTGTCGGTCCCGCTGAAGGTATGCGAGACACTCTGGGGGTTATTCATGGATGTTTTTCCTTGTCTTGTTTCGAACCACGGAGGTCACTCCCCCGTGGCGGTTCAATGACGACGGACGGTAAGTGTCGTCCGGCATCGTCGATCAGGTTGTCGGTGGTCCCGTGATTCCGGTGGTTCGGTTGAACCGGGTGGTGACGTTCCCGACGCATCACGGACAGACCCTGGGTCGTCCGGTGCGGGTACTTCGCTAGCGCCTGAGCCCCAGCTTGGAGATGATCCCCCGATAGCGCTCCACGTCGTTGTTCCTGACGTAGTCGAGCAACCGTCGGCGCCTACCCACGATCTGCAACAGGCCCCGCCGGCTGTGATGGTCCTTCTTGTGGACCTTCAGGTGCTCGGTGAGGTGGGTGATTCGATCGCTGAGCAGTGCAATCTGCACTTCGGGAGAACCGGTATCGGTCTCGTGCAACTTGTGCTCGGTGATCGTGTCGCCCTTGGGCGGCAGGTTGGTCGGCATGGATTCCTCGGGTGTCGGACCCGGCCTCCTGGCACGCAATGCGTTGCCGGAAGCCATTCGGCGGGCCGGAGGGTTCCTGATCCGACCCGAACGACCCGGTCGGGTCGTCCTCAGGGTGCAAGGCTAGCGGTACTTCGGCAAACGACCACCCGGGGGTGCCGGCCATCGCCCGACGCCTACGCTCGGGCCATGGCCCCACACGCCGGCAGCCTGACGCACCTGGCCCTTCCCTGTCGGAACCTCGACAGCAGGGAGGCCGTGGACGAGGCGGCGCAACGGGGCCGAACCGCCGGATGCCTCGCCTGGGAACCCGCTGAGCTGCCCCCGCCCGTCGGCTACATTTGTGCCCTCGCCGACCCCGACGGCAACCTCGTGGAGTTCTCGTTCGGCCAGGACGTGGCTGCCGTTGTCGAGAACCCTCCAGAGTGACCCGGCCCGATCAACCCAACCGTCGAAGCAACTGCACCAACTCGACGGCTGCGTCTGCACAGTCGGCGCCCTTGTCGCCCTGGTCGACCGCTGCCCGTTCCACCGCCTGTGCCAGGTCGTCGGTGGTGAGCACCCCGAAGACCGTTGGCACGCCGGTGTCGAGTCCGACGCGCTGGATGCCCGCTGCCGCCTCGCCGGCCACGTAGTCGAAGTGCGGGGTCTCGCCCCGGATCACGCACCCCAGGCACACGACCGCATCGACGTCGCCGGACGTCGCCATCGCCCGGGCGGCCAACGGAATCTCGAAGGCACCGGCAACCCAGGCCAGGCTGATGTCCTCGTCGGCCACACCCAGCGCCAACAGGCGGGTCCGGGTGCCGTCGAGCATCTGGACAACGATCGAGTCGTTGAACCGGGCCGCAACGATGCCGATCCGCAGGCCGGAGCCGTCGAGCGCCACAGAGAGGTCCCTCATGTGGCTGCCTCCTGCTGGCCGTCGTCGAGCAGGTGGCCCATCCGTGTGCGCTTGGTCTCGAGGTAGCGGAGGTTCTCGGAATGGGGCGTGGTCCGCAACGGCTCCCGGCCGACGATCTTGAGCCCGTACCCCTCGAGGCCCCCGTACTTGACCGGATTGTTGGTCATTAGCCGCATCTGCGTGAGCCCGAGGTCGGACAGGATCTGGGCACCCACCCCGTATTCGCGGGAGTCGACCGGCAGGCCCTGGCTGAGGTTGGCGTCGACGGTGTCGAGGCCCTCGTCCTGGAGCTCGTAGGCGCGCAGCTTGTGGCCGATCCCGATACCGCGCCCCTCGTGGCCCCGGAGGTAGACGACCACGCCGACCCCCTCACCACCCACCTTCTCGAGGGCGGCATCGAGCTGTGACCCGCAGTCACAGCGGATCGAGCCGAGGAGGTCACCTGTGAGGCACTCGGAGTGCACCCTCACGAGGGGAGCATCGACGGAGGCGAGGTCACCGAGCACGTATGCGACGTGCTCGTCACCGTCGAGCGTGGATCGGTATGCGTGGGCGGTGAAGTCGCCGTACTTCGTGGGGATGCGGGCCGATGCGAAGTGCTCGACCAACTTCTCGTGCCTGCGTCGGTAGCGGATGAGGTCGGCAATCGAAATGAGGCAGAGGCCGTGCTCTTCGCCGAATTCGACCAACTCGGGCAGGCGCGCCATGGTGCCGTCGTCGTTCACGATCTCGCAGAGCACGCCCACCAGTTCCCGGTCGGCGAGGGCACACAGGTCGACGCCGGCCTCTGTGTGACCGGCCCGCTTCAACACACCACCGGACCTTGCACGCAGGGGGAAGATGTGGCCCGGACGGGCGAACTCGCCCCGGACGCGATCCGGGTCGGCGAGAGCGTTGACGGTGAGCGAGCGGTCATGTGCCGAGATGCCCGTTGTGGTCCCCTCCACCAGGTCCACCGAGACCGTGAACGCCGTGCGCATCGACTCGGTGTTGTCGACCACCATGAGGGGAAGGTCGAGGGCGTCGGCACGCTCGTCGGACATCGGGGAACAGATGACACCGCTCGTCTGGCGGATCATGAACGCCATCTTCTCGGGCGTCATCGCATCGGCGGCGATGATGAGGTCGCCCTCGTTCTCGCGGTCCTCGTCGTCGACGACCACGAGGAACTCACCGCGTGCAAACGCCTCGACGGCAACGTCGATCGGGGTGAACGGCATCAGATCCGACCTCCCGCGTCGGTCAACCGGTCGTTCGGCAACCGGTCCGCTGCCATGAGCCCTGCGACGTAGCGGGCGATGACGTCCACCTCCACGTTCAACCGGTCGCCGACGACCCGACGACCGAGGGTGGTGACCTCGAGCGTGTGGGGGACGACGGCGATGTCGAACGTGGCACCCTCGACCGCAGCGACGGTCAGGCTGATGCCGTCGAGTGCCACCGAGCCCTTCTCGACTATCTGTCCCGCCAGGGCACCGGGAAGCCGGAAGGTCAGCCGCCGGGAACCGTCGACGTGCTCGTGGACGGACTCGAGTTCGGTCACCGCATCGACATGTCCCTGGACGATGTGCCCACCGAAGCGGCCGTCGGCCCGCATCGGACGCTCGAGGTTCACGGAATCGCCTTCTGCCGATCCGCCCAGGGTCGTACGGTCGAGGGTCTCGGGAACGGCGTCGGCGGCGAACCAGGCACCTTGGTCGTCTGCGCCGAACTCGGTGACGGTGAGGCAGCAGCCGTCGACGGCAATGGAGGAACCCGTGGAGACGTCGTCGAGCACGACGCCGGCGCCCACGACGAGGCGTCGGCCGCCACCGTTGTCATGCGCCGAGCGCACGAAGCCGGTCTCCTCGACGATGCCGGTGAACATGTGGCAGGTTCCTCGAATGGTCGTGCCCCGGGGTGACACGACGGGAGCAGCGGGAAGGGACGGTCGGACATGCCGGCCCGTGGGGCCGAGGCGTCGTCGCTTCGCTTCCTGTGCCCTCTCCCATCCGGACTTTGACCGTCGGCCCAGGACTCGCACCTGATCGGCCCCCGACCTGCCCCGAAGGGAACGCCGGGGGTTCGCGGGCTGTGCCATTGCCCCGAATCCGGACTCCGGAAACGGGACGGAGGCTCACCGCCGGTCGGGACTTTCACCCAACCCCGAGGACTCTGTTGTCGGTGCCGGACGGGTGGTCCGGCCCGACCACCCTACCGGTCGCCGACCTGGGACTGCCTGTCCGCCCTACCAGAGGCCGAGAAGGCGACCAGCCAGCCCGAGTACAGCCACTACGAGCACGGGGCGCACCAGCCTTTCGCCACCACCGACCGTCAAGTGGGCTCCGACGGCGCCACCGACGCCGAAGCCGAGTGCGAGGACGAGCGCCGGTCCCCAGTCGACGCGGCCGCCAACGATGAACACCGGCAGCGCCGTGAGGGTGATGGCGAGGACCACCAGCACCTTGACGCTGTTGGCAACCACCAGGTCGAGACCCGATCGGGACAACGCCAACACCAGCAGCAGCCCGATTCCCGCCTGGAAGGCACCCCCGTAGCAACCCACGCAGAAGAACACGATGGCCATAACCGACGTGGGCCAGGCCGCCGGACCTTCCGCCGCCTGTGGCACCTTCGGAGGCCGCAGGGCGAGCAGCAGCAACGGCACCATCAGGATCCCGAATGCCCGTTCGAAGGTCTCGTCCGCCAGGCGGGAGACGAGTGTCGACCCGGTCAGCGATCCGGCGACGACCGGGAGGAGGACCGGCAGCATCCGCGACACCCCGGAAACGCCCAACCTGCGGAACGACACCGCCGCCATCGTGGCGGAAGCGAGGATCCCCACCCGGTTCGAACCGTTCGCCACGTTCCCCGGCACACCCGCCAGGACGAGCAGCGGCACGGTCAGCATCGAGCCGCCCCCGGCCATCGTGTTCACAGTGCCGGCCACCAGCCCGCCGACCATCAACAGGACGATGTCCGATGGGTCCATCGGTCAGGCCAGGACGGAACGTGCCGTGGCCACATCCAGTTGGAGCTGTTCCACGAGCCCGTCGAGACCGTCGAACACCTGCTGCGGTCGCAGCAGTTCCACGAAGCGCACCCGAACCGACTCACCGTAGAGGTCCCCGTCGAAGTCCAGGATGTGTGCCTCGAGGAGCAGGTCGCCGTCGTCGTAGAAGTGCGGCCGCGTTCCGAGCGAGATCGCAGTGGCATGGACCGAGCCGTCCGCACGCTCGAACCACCCGGCATAGACACCGTCCTCTGGCAGCAGGATCGACCCGTCGACCCTGACGTTGGCCGTGGGAAAGCCCAACTCCCTGCCACGGCCGTCACCCCGATCGACCTCCCCCCGGACCTCGTAGGGACGGCCCAGCATGGCGTTCGCCCGCCTGAGGTCACCTCGCGAGAGAGCCCGCCGGATGAACGTGGACGAGACCTGCTGGTGGTCGCGTGCCGGCACACCGTCGAGTCCCACAAGCCCCAGGCCCAGCACCTCGAAGCCGTGCTCGGCCCCCATCGAGCGCAGCAGCGCCACGTTGCCGAGTCGCTGGTAGCCGAAGTGGAAGTCCTCGCCGACGACCACAACCCTGACCCCCAGACAGCCGATCAGGACCTCGGTGACGAAATCCTCGGCGGTCTCCAACGCCCGTGCCTCGTCGAACGGGACCACGACCGTGGTGTCGACGGAGGTGGTCGACAACAGTTCGAGCTTCTGGTCCAGGTCCGTCAACAGCAGGGGCGCCGACTCGGGACGTATGACCGATGCCGGGTGCCGATCGAATGTGACGACGGCCGACCGCAGCCCACGCTCGTCGGCGATGCGGCAGACCTCGGTGATGACCTGGCGATGGCCACGGTGCACGCCGTCGAAGGCACCGATGGTGACCACCGAACCCGGCAAGGTCGAATCGGCGGGCGTCAGCGCTAGGCGGGTATCCACCGCGCCCACGCTACCGACCGGGGTGCTGCAGGTCGCCCACCCGGTGGCACCCGCTCAGCCGACGAGGACAACAGCCGGCTTGGTCCGGTCCCCATACGGTTCGTAGACGGCCAGCAGGGTGCCGTCGGCGCCGTGCACAGCCCACGGTCCGTCACCCTCGACACCCAGACGTTCCCGACCGAGCACCTTCCCGTGTCCGATGTCGGTGGCCAGATCGTCGACGACGACGCCAACCAGGTGGCGAACCCCGGCCGCCGGAGGCAGCAGTTCCGGTGACTCCATCGACCCGGCCTCGTCGAGCGTGAACGACCCGACCGACAACCGTCTCAGGTCCGTCAGGTGGGCACCTCCGCCAAGGGACGTGCCGAGGTCGGCGGCCAACGTGCGCACATAGGTCCCCGACGAGCACTCGACGTCCACCTCCCAGACCATGGGATCCCCTGTGGGCACCACGTCGAAGCGGTGGACGGTGACCGGGCGCGGCGCACGCTCGACCTCCCCGCCTTCCCGGGCGATCTCGTGGAGTCGACGCCCGTCCACCTTCACGGCCGAGAACATCGGGGGGACCTGTTCTATTTGGCCAGTCAGTCGTTGTGCTGCATCCCGCACGTCACCCGGCACGACACCGGACATGTCGTGGACCGCCGTCACGTCACCCGCTGCGTCGAGGGTCGTCGTCTCGGTCCCGAGCACGATCGTTGCCGTGTAGCGCTTGGGGAGCAGCGTCAGGAAGCGGAGCAGTCGGGTCGCACGGCCGACACCCAGGACCAGTACGCCGGTCGCGTCCGGGTCGAGGGTGCCCGAGTGCCCGACCTTGCGGGTGCCGAGCACCTTGCGCGACCGGGCCACGACGTCGTGGCTGGTCCAGCCCGCAGGCTTGTCGACGACGGCGATCCCGTCGGGACCCCCGGGCCTGTCAACCATCCTCGGCCCGGAGTCCACGCAGGATGTCCTCGATCCGCTCAGCCGACCGGGCGGCCTCGTCGACCCTGAAGACGAGCGGTGGGATCCTGCGGAGACGGGCACGACCGCCGATGGCACGCTGGAGACGGGACCGTTGTTCCTCGAGGGCCTCGATCACCTCGTCGTCGACCGCCCCCCCGGTCACGTAGACCTTCGCCTGGCTGAGGTCACGGTCGGTGTCGACCCCCATGACCGTCACGAGGTCGAGCCGCTCGTCGTCGATGCGTTCGAGTTCCTCGGCGAGAATCCGGGTGAGAAGCTCGTTGAGGCGGTCGGTGCGATCGAACCCGCGAGGGGCACCACCGCTGCGTTGCCGGCTGCGTGCCATGGTCCGCTACGAGCGCGGGATCTCCCGCTCGTCATAGGTCTCCATGACGTCGCCGTCCTTGAGGTCCTGGAAGTCGGAGAGCCCGATGCCGCATTCGAAGCCGGACTGAACCTCGCGGACATCGTCCTTGAAGCGCCGGAGCGACTTGACCTCGCCCTTCCAGATGATCGCCCCATCGCGCAAGAAGCGGACCTTGCTGCCACGGGTGATGGTGCCGTTCTGGACATAGCAGCCCGCAATCTTGCCTATCTTCGGTACCGAGAAGATCTCACGGACCTCGGCATCGCCGGTAACGACCTCCTCGAACTCGGGAGCCAGCATGCCGACCATGGCAGCCTCGATGTCGTCGAGCAGCTGGTAGATGACCTCGTAGGTGCGGATCTCGACCTGCTCGGCTTCGGCGAACTCGCGGGCCTTGCGATCGGGCCGCACGTTGAAGCCGATGATCGTGGCATTCGATGCTCCGGCCAACTGGATGTCGTTTTCGGTGATACCACCAACCGCGCGGTGCACGAAAGCCAACTTGACATCGTCACGCTCAAGCCGCTGGAGGCTGTCGCAGACGGCCTCCAGGGATCCGTTGACGTCGGTCTTGACCACCAGGTTGAGTCGGGCGACCTCGCCCCTCTGGATCTGCTCGAAGACGTCCTCGAGGCGGGCACCACCGGAGAGTGCATGGGCGTCACGGCCGATGTTGGCCTGGCGCTTGTAGTGCGACCGCTTCTCGGCGACGCGGCCGGCGACCTTCTCGCTTGGGGCAACCACGAACCGGTCGCCCGCCTCGGCGACATCGGAGAGGCCCAGCACTTCGACGGGGGTCGACGGACCGGCTTCCTTCACCTGTCTGCCCTGGTCGTCAACAAGCGCCCGGACACGACCCCAGGAAGCACCTGCCACCATCGGGTCGCCGACCCGGAGCGTTCCGGACTGGACGAGGATGGTCGCCACCGAACCGCGGCCGATGTCGAGATGCGACTCGAGCACGACGCCCTGTGCACGACCCTCCGGGTCGGCTCGGAGGTCCTCGACCTCGGCGATCACGCTCAGGTTCTCGACCAGATCGTCGATGCCCAGGCCCTCGATGGCGGATACCTCGACGGTGACCGTTTCACCACCCCACGCCTCGGGTACGAGTTCATGTTCGGCCAGCTGGGTGAGCACCCGCTGTGGCTCGGCGTTGTCACGGTCGATCTTGTTGATGGCCACCACGATCGGCACGTCGGCTGCCCGGGCATGGTCGATCGCCTCTATGGTCTGTGGCATCACGCCGTCGTCCGCTGCGACGACCAGAACCACGATGTCGGTGGCGACCGCCCCGCGGGCACGCATGGCGGTGAAGGCGGCGTGGCCGGGGGTGTCGATGAACGTGACGGGACTGCCGTCCTTCTCGATCTGGTAGGCGCCGATGTGCTGGGTGATCCCGCCGGCCTCGCCGTCGACGACATTGGCGTCGCGGATCCTGTCGAGCAGGGTGGTCTTGCCGTGGTCGACATGGCCCATGACGGTCACGACCGGCGGCCGGATCGGTGCGTCCTCGTATTCCTCCTCAGCGACCTCGAGCAGGGCCAGGAGTTCGATCTCCTGTTCCTCGCCGGGATCGATGAGTCGGACCTGGGCGCCGATCTCGGCGACGAACAGCTCGATCATGTCGTCGGAGAGCGACTGGGTAGCCGTGACCATCTCACCCTGCTGCATGAGGAACCGGACGACGTCTGCTGAGGTCCGGTTCAGCTTCGGGCCGAGGTCCTGTGCGGTCGAGGAGCGTTCTACAACGACCTCGCCCTCCGGGACGGCCGCATCCTCGGGTGTGTAGGTCGTAACGTCCATCGGTTGGAGTTCTTCGCGGCGGCGACGGCGGCGTCCTCCTCGTCGGGGGGGACGACGGCCACCGGGGCCACCGGGACGCCCACCGGGACCACCACCGGGACGCCCACCGGGACCACCACCGGGACGCCCACCGGGACCACCGGGACCACCACCTGGACTGCTGGGAGGCGGAGCTGTCCGGCGACCCGTGGGCCCGTCAGACGGCGCTCCCGGGGAACGGCGGTGAGCGCCGGGGGGAGGCGGGATCGGCTTGCCCCCGGGGGGCGGTGGGATCGGCTTGCCTCCGGGGGATAGTGGAGGCGTGACACCGGGCGGGGGCAGTTGGACCCCGGGGTCCTCGACCCTGGTGGCCGGATCCGGGATGTCCGGCTCGTGGACGGGGGGTTCCGGTGCGGGGGCAACCTCTGGCTCCGGCTCGGCATTCCGGCGCGGCGGAGCGGACGAACCGCTCGATGAGAACACCCGCTTCGGACGTTCGGGTTCGGGTTCGGGCTCCGGCTCCGACTCCGGCTCAGGCTCCGGCTCCGGCTCCGGCTCAGGCTCAGGCTCCGGTTCAGGCTCCGGCTCCGGCTCCGGCTCCGGTTCAGGCTCCGGAACCACCTCGCGGATGAGCCCTTCCTTCGCAGCCCGACGCCGCACACGGTCGCCCTGGGCCTCGACGATGCCCGACGAGTGGCTCTTGACACCGATGCCGAGAACCTCACAGAGGTCCAGGACCTCCTTGTTCTCCATCCCCAGTTCGCGCGCCAGTTCGTACACGCGGATGTTCTTCGGCACGGTGTCGTCGACGTCCTGTTTCTGGTCGTTGGGTCTGCGGTGACGCGGTGATCAGGCCCTTCGGGCCGCTGGTCGACGCTATCGCCACAGTGGCTGGTTCACCCGCAGAACTGCAGGCGGCACCCCGTGTCACCCGTGGAAATCGGGCGGACGAATCGAGCCGTTGATGCCACCGGCCAGGAGGGTCTCGATCACCTCGGATGGTATGTCCACACGAAGGGCCCGTCCGAACGCACGACCCCGCATCGCCGCATCGCCGCACGAGGCGTTCGGACACAACCACGCTCCTCGACCGGGATGACCTGAGCCGACCAGGAGGCGCCCCTCAGACGGAGACCAGGTAATCCGGACCAGGTCGGTGGACGGCGCCCGACGCCGGCACCCGATGCACGTGCGCTCGGGCACGGACCGGCTCAGTCGTTCCTGTCGGGAGCATCTTCGACCGGAGCATCCCCGACCGGAGCATCCCCGACCGGAGCATCCCCGACCGGAGCATCCCCGACCGGAGCATCTTCGACCGGAGCATCTTCGACCGGAGCATCTTCGACCGGAGCATCTTCGACCGGAGCA